>Ga0209427_10004295_pt1 | contig 16470 bp, 16 predicted proteins | sample DeeMarSWOR136_30_FD_187465 | JGI IMG/M metagenome (GOLD analysis project Ga0209427, IMG submission 187465) | Marine sediment microbial communities from White Oak River estuary, North Carolina - WOR-1-36_30 (SPAdes) (version 2) | ecosystem: Environmental > Aquatic > Marine > Intertidal zone >...
TATGAAATGGCGTCATTCCTGCGTATGCAGGAATCCCCTTATAAACATATACTTAGGTCAAATAAAGAAGGAGATGCCTGCATGCGCAGGCATGACAATTCCGCCTGTTTTGGGAATTTTGCAACAGAAACTATTTAGGAGGTGAGATAAGATAAGATTTTCAATATATTTACATAAGTATTTATGTTTTCAAAGTCGATAAAATACGAATGAGAAAGTAATTTCATCTCACCTCCTTAAAGGTTGGAAATATCATAAAGTTGGAGATTTAAAATTGATGGAAGAAAAAATTGTTGTTGGAATTGATTTGGGCGGCACAAAAATTAAATTTGGATTAGTGTCGGCAATCGGAAGATTTTTAGATGAACCATTTACCATACCTACGCAAAGCCATCGTCAGGCCGATGAGATCGTAGGCACGATAATCGAAGGAATCGAGCGGGCGGTTCAAAATTCAGGAATTCAGATCAACCAAATTGATGGTATTGGAATTGGTTCACCTGGTCCATTGGATTTGAAAAATGGAATTATTTTAGATCCTCCAAATTTACAAACTTTGCATAATTATCCGCTTAAGCAGACTATAAAAAATTATTTCAACTTACCAGTAGCACTGAATAACGACGGAAATTGCTTCGTTCTCGGCGAAGCATGTTTCGGAAGTGCCCAAAAGGCGTCCATTGTCTGTGGTGTTACTCTGGGAACCGGATTTGGCTGCGGCATCGTTATTGATCGAAAAATTTATACTGGCTCAACAGGAACCGCTGCCGAAATCTGGTGCTCACCGTATGCTGATCGTAATTTTGAGGAGTACGGTTCAAGTCGAACAATTAGAAGAATTTATAACCAGATTACCGGGCAAAAATTGGAAGCTAAATACATTTTTAATCTTGCTCAACATGGAGATAAAGATGCTATTGCAGCATGGTCAGAATTTGGTTTGCATCTTGGAAAAATTTTATCGATAATTACCAATCTGTTAGATCCTGACATAATTGTTGTTGGTGGATCGGTTAGTAACTCCTGGGATTTTTTTGAGAAATCACTAATCGACAATTTACATAAGAATATCAATCTGGCTACAAGAGAACATATCAAAGTCGTTCGAGCTTCTTTGGGTGACAATGCTGGTCTTTTTGGAGCGGCAGCATTACTATTATAGCGTTTCCTAATCCATATAGCAATAGCGATGTCATTGCAAGTGGAGCGAAGCAATCTTTAAGTTTATAGAAATAAAAAGGATTGCTTCGTCACTTCGTTCCTCGCAATGACATACTCGAATGAATATTATTTAGAAAGCGATGTACTATTGTCTTAAATTTAGAAAATACTTTCTCACCACATAAATTTAATTAAAGAATTAACCGTTCTCTTTTAGATTATATTCCGCCTCGACCTTAATGCTTATCCCTCCACGTGGATTAAAATCGCCAGATACCATAACTCTTCTCGGTTGACAGACTGACACAATATCATCTAAAATCTTGTTTACCACTTCTTCGTGAAATGTTCTATAATTGCGGTAAGAAAAGAGATATAATTTAAGAGATTTGCTCTCTATACAACGTTTATCTGGCATATAGCGGATGTTTATTTGACCAAAATCTGGTTGATTGGTGATGGGACAACGTGAGGTAAATTCAGGGCATTCAAAAGTAATCCAATAATCCCGATCACCATAGCTATTTTCGAACGTTTCCAGCTTTGCTTCATCGGGTGATTCGGGATATTTACTTTCGCTTTCTCTTAAAATAGTTAGTTTTTCATATTTTTTTTCCTTATTTTTCATATATATATGCTCCACTAAAGCTAAGAGTTTGGTTGTGAAAATTTTCTTTTGGAATGTTTATCATTTGAAGATTCATGTTTGATAAATTGTCGGATCGAGAATACCAGCTTCGTGAAATCCCTTTTTTCTTAATAAACAACTATCGCATTGCCCACATGCCTTCCCGTCTGTTGAAGGATCGTAACAGCTCACTGTTGATGAACAATCCACACCCAATTTTATTGCTTTTCGAATGATCTGGGCTTTTGTGAGTTGAATCAATGGTGTATGAATCTTTATCTTTGTTCCTTCGACACCGGTTTTCGTTCCTAAATTAGCCATTTGTTCAAATGCAGCGATAAATTCTGGTCGACAATCCGGGTATCCAGAAAAATCTATAGCATTAGCACCGATAAAAATATCTGTTGCGCCCAAAACCTCTGCCCAGGAAAGCGCCAACGACAAAAATACAATGTTACGTCCTGGCACATAAGTGATTGGTATCTCATCTGTTGTCTTCTCAAGGTTACGATTTTTGGGAACTGCTATATCTGCTGTAAGCGATGAGCCACCAATTGCTCCTAAATCGACATGCACTATCAAATGTCTCTCTACCTGTAATTGCTTAGCTATCTTCTTTGCAGCTTTAAGTTCAATTTGATGTCTCTGACCATAATAAAAACTAATGGCGTTTGTCTCAAATCCCTGGTTTTTTGCAATAGCTAATGTTGTACTGGAATCGATTCCACCACTCAATAAAACAACCGCCTTTGCAGCCATTTTAAACGCCTCTCCGATTCGGTTTCCAGATATATTTGTGGATCTGTAATTGTAACCTTATTGGTAATGATAAATTTAACATCCACTTTGATAGGATTTCTGGATTTAATAATCCAAATGCTGGTGTAAACAAAACACTTGATCTATTTAATAAATTATAATTTTTCACGGCCTCGACAGCCCAATTAAAATCATTATGATCAGAAATAACAAATTTCACATTATCGTTAAATCTCAGTCGTTCAATATTATTCCAGTCCATCTTGGTAGCTTCTCCACTGCCGGGACATTTTATATCCATAATTCGTATAATCGGTGGAGGCAGAACTGCGATGTTTTTAGTTCCATTGGTTTCAACCAATACCTGTTTGTTATGTTCTGAAAGACTTTTCGCTAAATCAACGGTTTCTGGTTGGAGCAAAGGTTCACCACCAGTAATTTCAATTAGATTACAATTATAGTTAAAAATTTGTTGCTGAATCTCTGTTAATGATAGATCGTTTCCCTGCTCATAGGCATACTGAGTATCACAATAACTACATCTCAGGTTACAACCGGTAAGCCGAACAAAAACGCAAGGCATGCCCGCAAAAGTTGATTCACCCTGGATACTATAAAAAATTTCATTTACCCTTAACATTATTCTTCATATATTGCCTTATATTTCTCTGATTCCCCTACTTCAACAGACACGACCTTGATGGTGGAAGGGAGTTTATCTGTTAATGATTGAAAAATATGCTTCGCAAGGTTCTCAGAGGTTGGATTTATCTGATCGAATGGGGAAATTACATTTAAGTACTGATGATCAAGTCGGTCGATGATTTCATTCAGAAGATTTTTTAATTTCTTAAAATCATAAGCAATGCCATTATTATCGAGTTCATAAGTTCCAACTTCTGCTTTTATGAACCAGTTATGTCCGTGCAGATTTTCGCATGGTCCTTCGTAGCCTCGAAGTTTATGTGCTGCTGCGAACATGGTTGTTACTGATATTTTATACACCTTGGTACTCCACAAGTAAATGAAATATGACTCAGGAAGGGAGATAGATTTTAAGTTCCTCTGATAAAAGAAAAGTTACAAAGAAATTAATTTTAACACGACTAAATATCTTATATTTTCCTACTCATTTGCCCAAAGAATGAGACCAGTTTCATGGGGGTATATTAAGTTTTCATTTTTAGGTATAATTCTTACTGTATAGCCATATAAACCACTTGTCCGACATGGAAAGCTACCAATAAATGTATAGACACTCTCATCTTTATTTAGTTCCGTACATTCCATGGCTTCTATAACACCATTGGTTATTTTATTATTGGTGTTTACATAGCCATGATATATCTCAACACATATATCTTTCGGTTTTAAATCGCCTAAGAATACTTGTGCCTTTATATCGATTTTCGTGCCAACCTGATGCTGGCTGGGTCCATTTTCATAAATTTTTACAAACTGAATTTTAGGCCAATTACTGATAATATGGGATTTCCATTTAATTAACTCTTTTGTTCGTTTTTGATCCTTCTCAATAAACAGTTGATATTTTTTTTGTGCTGGAATATAATAACGCTCTGTATATTCTCGCACCATACGATTCGTATTAAATATAGGACAAATTTGTGTCATCGAATTTTTCATTAATTCAATCCATTTGCGGGGAAGATTATTGTTTCCTCGATCATAAAATAATGGGATGATTTCCTTTTCTAATATATTGTAAATAGACTGAGATTCAACTTCATCCAGGTAATTATGATCCTCATAGTTTTCGCCACCACCAATCGCCCAGCCCACCTTTGAATTGTAGGCTTCATTCCACCAACCATCAGGAATACTCATATTAATGACACCGTTTACAGATGCTTTCATACCACTGGTGCCGCTTGCTTCCATAGAGCGACGGGGTGTATTTAACCAGACATCAACTCCCTGGACTAAATATCGCGAGATAACCATATCGTAATCTTCAAGAAATACAATATGTTGACGAAATTCATCTTTTCGAGCAAGATGAATAATTTTGCGGAGGAGTTCTTTCCCTGGAGTATCTTGTGGATGAGCCTTTCCAGCAAAAATAATTTGAACTGGATAATCCACATTTCCTACAATTTTAGTTAGTCGATCCAGATCATGAAGAATAAGAGTTGCACGTTTGTAAGTTGTAAATCGCCTTGCAAATCCAATGGTTAAAGCTTCAGGATCGAGAACTTCATCCGCTTTTTCGATATCGGAAGGGAGGGCACCCTGTCGTTCCAATTGTTTTCTTAACCGAGCACGAGTAAAAGCAACCATTCGTTCCCGACGTCGTTCGTGGGTCCTCCAGAGTTCTTCGGCTGGAATCTGCTCAACCCTTTTCCAGATTGTTAAATCAGCCGGTTTTTTCATCCATGTTGTGCCAAGATAGCGATTGTATAGATCTTCCATATCCTTGGAGATCCAGGAACTCGGATGTATACCATTGGAGATTGATGTAATCGGGATTTCATCTGTTGGAATTTTAGGCCACATTTCGTTCCACATTTCTCTTGATATTTCCGCGTGGAGCTTACTTACACCGTTAATATATCCAGCTAATTTAATCGCGAGAATTGCCATTGAAAAGTTCTCATTACTGTCAGAATGATTTTTCCTTCCTAATAATAAAAAGTCATTTTTACTAATATTCAATAAAGGATAATAGTTTGAAAAATATTTCTCAACTAATTGAGGTGAAAAACGATCGATCCCGGCTGGAACTGGAGTATGAGTGGTAAAAATATTACTTGCTTTGGTTAATTCCTTTGCTTCTTCAAAACTCAAATGATAATCTTCTATGCAGAGTCGAATTCGTTCTAATGCCAGAAATGCTGAATGACCTTCATTCATGTGAAAAACAGTTGGCTTAATCCCCAGTATTTTTAGAGCCTGGACGCCTCCAATTCCAAGCATGATTTCCTGTTGAATCCGAGTCTCATTATCACCACCATAAAGCTCATCCGTAATATTTCTATCTGCTTCGTTATTGACAGCGATATTTGTATCTAAAAAAAACAGACTTACCCGCCCAACTTGAACTTTCCAGATTTGCGCGAAAACTTTTCGACCCGGGTAATCAACTTCTATGATCATTGGGGAGCCATCATCATTGTATTGGAGCTGAATTGGCATGTTATAAAAATCATTTTCAGGATAAAGTTCACCCTGCCAACCATCAGCATTTAAATATTGCCGAAAATACCCTTCCTGGTATAACAGCCCTATGCCAACCATGGGTAAGCCCAAATCGCTGGCTGACTTCAGGTGATCGCCAGCCAAAACTCCCAATCCTCCCGAATAGTTGGGCATACATTCTGTCAGTCCAAATTCTGCTGAGAAATAAGCTATCTTTATATCTTGATTTTCATTTCGGTATGTTTTCTGGTACCAGGTAGGTTCATTTAAATAGGTTTCTAAATTTTCAGATACTCGATTTAAATGGGATAGAAAACCATCATCTTCTGCCAGCGCTTCAAGTCGTTCCTGTGAAACCTGACCTAACATTTTCACTGGATTATGATCTGTTTCTTCCCACAAATCACGATCCAGACGACGAAACAGATCTAAAGTCTCATGGTTCCATGTCCATTGTAAATTATAAGCGATTATTTTTAAAGGTTCTAATTTTTTTGGTAAAGCTGGAATTATATTAAATGTTTTTAAAGGTATCATAGAGTCTATCTCCAAAAATTAAAAGAAGACATAGTTTTTTAATTACTGTTTTATTCAGATCAGGCTTTATAAGTTCCAAAAAGATATTTGAAAAATTTGAAATACAAGGATTGAATAAATTGATGATCAAATGGGAAATTATCTTACAAAAAATCAAAAAAGATTTGTGTTAACCAGATTTTTTCCAAAAGCAAAAGAAGCAGGTTTGAAAAATCAAAAATAGAAGGTCTATTTTGTAACGTTGTCCGTTTTGGCTCCCTCCATACTCACATTGTCTAAACAGGCGTTAATAAGAAAAGCTCCTGAGAGGTCTGCGTAATCAAGGTTGGCATTTTTAAAGTCAGAACGTTCTAAATGTGCATTGGACAAATTTGCTCCCCTAAAATTTGTTGATTGTAGATTCGCTCGTTTCAGACGTCCTGTAATTAGATTTGCCTGTTCAAAATTGGCATTTTGAGCCTGCACTCCAAATAATTTGGCATGAAATAAATTTGCTTTTTTAAAACTTGTATTTTCCATATTCGTATCTTGCAGATTTCCCTCAGATAGATCAGCCTGATCAAAACAAGCGCCTAATAAATTGGCTCCAAATAGAAATATATTCTGAAGATTAGCGCCGGTAAAATTAGCGTCTTCAAGATTTGCATTCTGCATGTGTGCGCCGGATAGGTTGGTGTTTGAGAAATCTGCTCCTGTTAAGTTTTCATAAGAGAGATCGACACCCGATAGATCCAAATCCCGCAGTGATTCTCCCTGTTGATATCTACTTATAACTTCCTCTCGAGAAAGTTTTGACATAATACTCCCTCCTTAACTTGTTTTATAGCTGTTTAATGCATCTTCAACAGAATTGTAAGTTAAGAATACCGATTCAAGCTTCGTTATTTCCAGAGGACGGCGAACTCTGTCAGACAAATTAGCGAGCCTCAAGTCTCCACCACTGCTCCTCACGGTTGTTAATCCACTGATCAACATTCCTAAACCAGAACTATTCATCCAGGTTGCTTTCTCAAGATCAGCAACCATAAAGACTTTATCCTCTTCGATTGCCTGGTAAAGAATATTTCGGAAACTTTCAGAATCTGATCCCCCCATGATTTCCCCGGTAATCTCAATCACAAAAATATCTTCAATTTGTTTGGTTTTGCATTTCATCATAAAATCTCCTTATTTTTTGCATCGGGAGGTAATCCTCAAAGCAATAAGCAGTCTACTCGTATCTCAATGCAACGATAGGATCTAATCTCGCTGCCTTGGCAGCCGGGTATATGCCAAAAAATAAGCCAACCGCAGAACAAAATCCAATACCCAACAATACAGCCCAAATAGGTATGGCAGTTGGGAGTGGAGTTATCCCACCGATTAATAATCCGATTAATATTCCCAATATAATACCCAATGCACCGCCGATATTGCCCAAGATTACTGCTTCGGTAATAAATTGCCAAAGTATATCTGATCGTTTAGCTCCGACAGATTTTCTAATACCGATTTCACGTGTTCGTTCAGTAACAGAGACTAACATGATATTCATGATGCCTATTCCCCCAACAAGCAGAGAAATTACAGCAATGCCAATAGCAGCAATTTTTACGTATTTTGATAGATCATTAAAAGTGTCGACTAAAGATTCGCTGGTAAAAATCTCGAAGTCGTTGGGTTTTCCGGGAGGGACTTTTCGTACCGTACGAAGAATGCCAATTGTCTGTTCAATAGCAGTATCTATTAATTCAATACTTTTAACCTGAACAGTGATATTTAGGCTGCGTTTATCTCCGTAAATTTTATGGAATGTTGTTATTGGAATTACGGTATAATTATCTTTGCTTTGTCCAAAAGCACTACCCTGTTCTTCTAAGGTCCCAATCACTTTAAACTTATGTGCGCCAATACGCACATCTTTGCCTATAGGATTGGAATGAGGGAACAACAACTCAACGATATCCATTCCTAAGACAATTACCTGTCGTCTCAGGTCTACGTCTTCATAAGTAATAAATCTCCCCTCGCCCACAAAATAGCCATTTGCCGCTTGAAATTCCGGTGTGGCACCAGCCATAACTATATCGGGATTCGTCTTGTTTTCTTTATACCTTACCGCCTGCCCCCATTGCCAGGCTTCAGGTCCTACCGCCTTTACTGCAGGCGCTCTTCTAATGGCATAAGCATGTTCTAATGTTAATATTTTACGATTACGATATTTTTCGTCCAGGTGACCGAATTGAATGGGTGGATCCTTTTGCACCTGAAATGTATTTGAGCCTAACACCGAAAGTTCCCTTACCATATAATTTTGTAATCCCTGAATAATCGACATCATTCCAATGATAGTAGTAACTCCGATGATAATACCCAATGTGGTTAATATTGAACGCATTTTATTACTACGCATTGCATCGAGTGCAACTGTTAGGCTTTCTGTTATCTGCATAATGATTTATCCTGATTCAATATTTTTGTTAAGGATATGTTTTTTATAAAATCATTCATATCTCAATGCTATAATTGGATTTAGACGTGAAGCTTTATATGCAGGAAAAATCCCGAAAGAAATCCCTACAATTCCAATAAAACAGACACCGATAATAATCGAAATTGGTGAAATTGAAGCGGACAAAAATGTCGAAGAAGCAATCAATTTGGCAATAGCAAATCCAACAGTAATACCGATGATACCCCCAATTGAACTGACCATTACCGATTCAACTAAAAATTGCCATAAGATGTCTTTATTCTTTGCACCGATGGCTTTGCGAATGCCAATTTCCCGTGTTCGTTCTGTTACTGAGACTAACATAATATTCATGATACCGATGCCACCAACAATGAGTGATATCGCACCAACTCCAAATGCAACGGCATATAAAGCAGTTGTAAAGCTTTTATAAAGATCGGCAATTACGTCCTGCTGGTTAATAGCGAAATCATTTTCTTTGCCTGGAGGCACTTTTCGAACTCTGCGAAGAATACCGGTCAACTCATCCTTAGCTTCCTCAATAAGCCTGGCATCGGTTACTTTAACTTCAATTGTGAACCATCTGTGCGAACCGTACAGCTTTTGAAATACTCCTATGGGGATAATAATCTCTGTATCTAAATTATGTCCTAACATATTCCCTCGTTTTTCCATTACACCGATAACTCGGAATTTATGCATACCAACAGTGATTCTTCTCCCTAAAGGATTAGCTTTTTTGAATAATTCTTCTGCAATTTCGAAACCAATGATACAAACATTCCTTCGATGATCAACATCTAATTCAGATAATGGTCGTCCAAACTCAGGAAGTACATTAGCAGTAATTGTATAATCTTCTGATGTTCCAATAATATTACAACCAGTCAGTTTTTCACTTCCATATTTAACAGTTCTTCGTGCACTAACCGTTGGAGCGACAGCTTTGACAGATGTGGCAAATTTTTTTATAGCATCTGCTTCTTTCATGGTAATATCTTTTCGATGGAGCGCTTTAATCCAATCTTCACGAGAAGCCCAGGCGAATTTTGATATATAAAGATTATCCGAACCTAAGGCTGAAATCGAGGAATAAAACGCATTGTTCAATCCGATAATAATTGCATGAATGGCAATTACGGTGGTAATGCCAATAACAATACCCAGGGTAGTTAAAAATGAGCGCATTTTATGATCGCGCAATGCCATTAATGCAACCTTAAAACCTTCCCATAGTTCAATAAGGAATTTCATATTAAACAGCCTCATCTCGTTCTATTAGACCATCTCTGAGCCGAACAATTCGATTGGTATGTTCAGCGATATATTCTTCATGGGTGACCAGGATAATCGTGTTACCCGCTTCGTGGATATCCTCAAATATTTCCATAATTTCTTCACCGGTACGGGTATCCAGATTGCCGGTTGGTTCGTCAGCTAAAATTATCTTGGGATTATTAACCAAAGCGCGAGCGATAGCCACCCGCTGACGCTGTCCACCGGAAAGCTCATTAGGCTTATGATTCATTCGATCAGCCAGACCTACTTTTTCAAGTGCTTCTTTTGCCAATTTCTTTCGTTTAGTTGAAGGTGTTCCTGAATATATGAGCGGCAGTTCTACATTATGTAATGCTGTTGCTCTTGGTAATAGATTAAATGTTTGGAACACAAAGCCAATTTCTCGATTTCGAATCTCTGCCAGTTGATTGTCCTCCATTTCGCTCACGGCTTGATCCGCGAAATTATAAGTCCCGGAAGTAGGCGTATCCAAACAACCCAGGATATTCATTAAAGTCGATTTGCCAGAACCGGACGGACCCATGATAGCCAGATATTCGTTTCCTTTTATTTGCAGGTTTATTCCACGCAAGGCATCTACTTTTACTGTACCCACTTCGTAAATTTTGACTATATCTTTTATATCGATCAACATTTATACACCTCAATAAATGATTGTAATCACTCTTCTTCTTTTGATGATGTTGCTTTTTCTTGTTTTTTAGAAATCTTGACTAAGCTTCCATTCTTTAATGTTTTCGATATGGCACGATAGCTTCCAGTTACAACCTGCATGTCCTCTTCAAGACCACTAATGATTTCCATATCGGTATCATTACTGATTCCTGTCTTCACCGGTACTATTTTTGCGTTTTCTCCTTCTACCACAAATACGACTTCTATCATTTTATCTTCATCCTTTGCCTCTTTATCATTGCTTAATCCTTCCTTTGCAACCGAATCTTGTCCTGCGGTCTTTTCCTTCGTTTCAATTTCATCTGGCATTTTCACTGTAACAGCTTGAATCGGGACATGTAATACATTTCGATGGGTTTCAGTCTGAATATCCACAGTTGAAGACATGCCGGGACGTAATTTCTCAACTTGATCGACTACCGCAACTTTAACCTCAAAATTTGTTACCTCCTCCTGGGTACCCAGTCCCCTGGTTGTAGCAGTATGGGCAATTTCTGATACCACTCCTTTGAAAGTTGTGTCAGGAATCGCATCGACTTCAATGCTGGCGGTATCTCCTTCTGATACTAACACGACATCATTCTCATCAATCTCGGAGAGGACTTCCATCTTTGACAAATCAGCTACTATCATGATGACATCGGCTTGAAACGTGGAACCCAGAGCAATTTCTCCCAATTCCTTATTTAATTTTGAAACTGTGCCATCAATAGGGGAGTAAATTCGAGTTTTACTCAAATCATCCTCTGCCTGGTCCAAATTAGCCTGAGCCTGTTCCAGATTACTTTCAGCCAATAATAAATTGGCATCAGCGCTTTCCATTTCGGCTGCTGAAATTAGATTTTGTTTCGACAAATCAACTGCACGTTTATATTCGCTATTAGCCTTTTTTAGACTTGCGTCGGCTGACTTTAAATTTGACTTGGCGCGCTCGGCAGCAGCTTCATATCTTTTTCGATCGAGTTCGACTAACAAATCTCCTTTTTTTACGTCATCGCCTTCTTTTACATATAAGCCAATGATTTCACCACTTACATTAGCAGAAATTTTCACCTCGACTTCAGGTCTAATCCTTCCCGTTCCAGAGACAAGCTGGGTTATATTACCTCGCTTTACTTTTTCAACCTGAACAGGAATTTCTCCACCCTTACCTTTTTTTAAATTTATGATAACAAACGCACCAATAACGATAACGATCCCAATTATTATAAATACTTTCTTTTTGGACATCTGTTTTCTCCTGATACTAAATTTGTAAAATATTATTTTTTTATTACCAGGTCAACTTCCCGATAGCTAATTCTAAAACAGCTAAGGCATATTTATAATCATAATTTGCCTGGATCCGGTTTACTCGCGCTCTTGTCAGTGAGGTCTGAGCAGTATTTTGGTCTAATAGCGTTCCAGCGCCAATTCGATAACGTTCACTTGCTAAACGAAAATCTTCTTCAGCCGATACGACATTTTCTTTGGTAACCTCTATGTTTTCCTCCGCCTTCTCTAATTCAAGCAACGCTTTTTTCACCTCTAAAGTTACCTGTCGTTTAGATTGCTCTAAATCTGCCTCAGCAGCAATAGCTTCTGCTTTCGCACTATTCACTGCTGCTCTGGTTTGAAACCCACTGAAAAGATTCAGGCTCAAGCTAAGGTTAAAACTATAGAAATCGAATTCAGTTATATCACGTTTTTCCTGGGGAAATTGAACATCCCACCAGCTATAATATACTCCGAACGATACATTTGGATAAAAAAAGCTCCTTTGAACCTTTATGTTCGCATCAGCTTTTTCCAATTTGTTCTGAAAAGATTTATAATCAAGTCTCCGCTGAAACGCCTCTTGTATTGCCTCATTAAAATCAATTTTTTGGATTTCAACTTTCATGTCTGTTGGTTCAGGTAATAATTCTATGGGAGTCGTCACATCAATACCGACGACATGATTGAGATCAGTTTTTGCATTGCTTAGTCCATTACTGGCTTCAATAACTGCAAGCTTATTCTCTCCAACACGTACTTTTTGTTGATAAACTTCTGCCCGTGAACTTGCGCCAATCTTTTCCATTGTCTCGATTCGATTAAGCTCTTCTTCGCTGGTCTTCAATGTTTCTTCTGCAATCCTTAGTAATTGTATAGCTTTGAGAACATTATAATATCTTAATCTAACATCAAGTATGACTAATTGTTGCGTCCATGATAGATTATTTTGATAGTATTCATTATCCGCCTTGTTACTTTTTAAATTGAAATAGTTACGAAACCCGGTGAAAATGGGCTGGTTTAAACTGAATTGATAGTAATAGGATTCTTTGGATATCACCAGTTCATCAAAGCGAATGTTATACTGATCTCTACTTTGTTGTTGCCAGCGGGTATAGGCATCGATTGTTGGCATAAAATTGCCCCAAGCCGACCTAAGTCCAGCCTTAGCCATTTTCGAATAGCTTTGTGCCGAAACGATGCTGGTGTTATTTTCCAGTGCGATTTCGATACAATCGCGTAAGGAAAGAACTTTTTTTTCTTGAGCCTCTAAAGTAACATTAATAACTGAAAGAACCACGAGTAACAGCCATAAGATCACGTTTCTTTTTTTCATTTGAACCCCTTTAGAATATGATTAACCAAATCTTTAAAATATGCTTGTCCACACCAAACTGATTATCATATATATAATGTACAACGAAGCGACCATAGTAATAGATTTTTTAGTTGTAAATTTATAAACAGCAGCTACACCAATTCCGGCAACCACAATCTGCCAACAAGCAAATAGATCGATTTTCTTTAATAATTGATACAGGAATGTCTCAGATGCATCAGCAGACATAAATGCGGCTAAACTGAAATGAACTTCCATAGTTTTCTTGGAAAGAATTATTGGCAATAGAATTATTGAATTCAAACTGCCAATAAGAGAAGAATAACAGACCACGGAAAGCAATTTTTTAAATGTCGTTTTACCACCCAAAATAGTATTGCCCACAAACATGAAAATGCCAGCAACGGCAAAAAGAAATACCACAGATCCAATGGCAGCTCCAATGGGACCAACTATCTTGCCAATCTTTTCGCCCATTTCCACTGCCCTGTCTATTTCTTCCTGACTCATTCCCCTTTCTTCCATTTTGGCTTGTTGTTTTTCCATCTGTTGTGGTAAAGCAATTGGCATGATAATCACTGTAAATAATACTGCGATAACCACCACAATCACCATCGGCACCACCCAATCTGGTTTCCGATCGATGTCTTCAAAAGTTTTTCTAGGTGAAAAAAAGACTCCAAATACTCTTTGCACGGCATTTAACTGTTGTGGAGAGATAGAAGATGCTTGTGAATTTGAATTGATATCACTCATATTTCCTCCCATTTCTATAATTTATCGATTTATTAAGACGTAATGTTCCTCTAAAAGTTTCATTATAACGGTTGACTACTATTGATTACCTGAACAAAACTCTGTAATATCGTTCTGAGAAAAAATACCGGAAATTTTAAGAGTTGAATGTTTAGGAGTGAAAATAAATAGCTTTCCTATTAATATACTAAAAGCAGAGTTGTTTTCGGATTCAGATGTATGTCATGCCTGTGAATACAGGCATCTCCTAACTCTCTGTAATTAATGAAATTCCTGCATCCGCAGGAATGACATTGAAATTAGTTCAAAATCCGAAAACCATTTCGTTTCGAGTATATTTTGTTGACACCAAAAAAATAGCGACTTATATAACTATGCTGTTTAACTTATCTTATCTCAATCCCTTAATTTGATGATGCTGCATACAAGATGCTGGATACATGATTTCAAGGAGATCAGTAACCGTACTACTAATCCAATATCAAGACTCCAGCAACCAGTATCACCCCCTTCGTTCGAGTGATAAAATAACTAATGAAATTTTATTTCAAACCGATAATGGTTACATATTAATAGCCTGTAAAAGCAGAGCCGCCTTCTCATGTTTTGGATTTATTTTCAATAACTCTTTCAATACATTTTCTGCTTTATCCATCCAGCCACTGTTTTGATAATAGTGAACAGCATCCATATAAATATCTTCAATATCTCTACCGCGAGAAAGCGTTTTCATCAGTTCTTCAATTTTTTTATCTAATAAGGATTCACATTTTTCCTTATTCTCTAAAAAATAAGTAATCAATTGTATGTTATTTTGATAATTACTCAAGATTTGAACCAACAATTCAATTCCTTGATCAAATAATAAATTAATTCTATCTAAATTTATTTCTAACGATGCTTTTGTATCCTGGTAACCGTAGCTGTCCTCTTCGTAATAATCTAACACATACTTCAGTTCTCTTGCCACCATAACTTTGTGAAACAGAAGCCCGACATTATTCATAAATTTTATTTCACTTTCAGTTGGAGTAAATTTATCAGCTTGTTCGAAAATTCTTTTTCTTGGATTTAATATACGCTTGTAAATCAAATGGAAATTTTCTTTTATATCCCACAGGATATCGTGTACCTTGCGCAAATTGCTAAATGACATGATGATACCCTCATGGAACAATTTGTTATATTCTTTAAATGTATGATAGGTTTCGAGGTAACGACTAATTATATTGCGTATTTTTCTATCTCTAATACCAGCAATATAAGGAGCAATTTTAATTTGCGAATCTTCCATATTTATCACCACAATTTAGTTGCGAAGATTGTAATATACTCATTTCGGATTAAAATGTAACATGTTGTTACCGATTCCATCGCTCCCAGCGATTGAATCGGTTCTTATTGAGTTACAAATTAAACCTTAACAGGTATTATTAAAACAATTGTAATATAGTAAATTATTTTATTATTATCAAGTAAAATAACTTAATGCCATAAATAAGAAACTCTTGTTTGATCAAGTTCATTAATAGCCAAACTTGACAAGCCAGAACCAAAATGAAATGAATTTTGAGTTATGGAGTAGTGGCTCAAAGGATTATTGCAAATAAAACTCCATCAATCAGCACTCCATTACTGATTCTGTTGATTTAATGCTCTTGCGAAGGTTGCTTTTTTATGGGTAAAGAAATAATTCCTTAAATTATTCAAATTACGCGAATCCACTGTATAGCGGATTGGCAAAATTTGTTTAATTCGTGTAATTAGCGGTCTCGGATCTTTTTGGTTCTGGCTTGTCCAGGTTAGGAACTATTTCGAATTTTTCAAGGTAGGGAGGAGCTTTGTGTGAAAAATTATGCGGTTCAATCATTAAAATATTTTGATTTACCATATAATAAAAGGTAGGACAAGATGCTATCTTGTCCTACTTAATCTTTTAACTTACGCTGCTGCCTGAACACTTAACTTAATCAATTCGTCCATTCGATCTTTAATAAAAGTTGGACAATTCATTTCCTTAGTCCAGGGTGCCATTTCTTCGATAAACGGCTTAATTTTTTTGAATGAAACCATACCACGTGTTGCAGCATCGATCATAGCAATTCTGCCGCGAATCGTGTTGTGCTCAAAGGGCATTTCGATAAATTTGGGACTATCATTTTTACAGAGATGACATTTAGCACACAATGAGCAGATGGAGGCAATGTGCTTATATTCGTTTTTGAATGGCGTAATATTAAGTGATGGTTCCTTTGTATCAAATATTTTTCCTGGATTTAATATGCCGTTAGGATCGAAGGTCTTTTTAATAGAACTGAGATAATGACCGACTTCTGGTCTTATTTTATCCTGTTCTCTTCCTAAGAAAAAACCAACTGCATGTTCGCCAGAATAAACACCACCTTCTTTTTCAATCCATACATCGAATTCACGAATCACTTTCCTTGC
>Ga0209427_10004297_pt1 | contig 16468 bp, 14 predicted proteins | sample DeeMarSWOR136_30_FD_187465 | JGI IMG/M metagenome (GOLD analysis project Ga0209427, IMG submission 187465) | Marine sediment microbial communities from White Oak River estuary, North Carolina - WOR-1-36_30 (SPAdes) (version 2) | ecosystem: Environmental > Aquatic > Marine > Intertidal zone >...
ATCAAGCTACCGTGGTCAAGTCGCAAGGCAGCGAACGAAGTCGCCCTATCCTCTAAGGTTGATGGGCCTGTTTCTCAGTCAACATCGACTAAGTATGGCTCTTAGCTGAATTTACTCTAAGATGTCGCCCGATATTGGTTTGGATGGCCTTGTTCTTCAACTAGCTAGCTTGCATAAGGATACAGATTCCCCTTAAAAGAAACAAACGATAGCGCCATCCCATTTTCTGAAGCCCTCACGCGCTTCCGCACGCCTCAGATCGGGTCAGTAAAGGGCTGTTCCCGATGGGTCGTCAGCTGAAAATCAGGGCAACATCTCCAAATGGCACAGCCGGTGTTATTGATCGTGGTTGATGAGCCATTCAGCGAGCGTTATCTTGTTTGTGTTAAAATATTTCTCGCTGGTCACTACGCCCCGTCGAATCAGCCTAACCAGAACCCTGTGGGTCTTCACTCTAGAAAACTTGGTCTCCCACGAGATTTCCTTCTGCAACAACGAGCCGCCGGCCTTGACGAGGGCGTCAACGACCTGGCGCTCATCAGCTTCCAGCAACCGTAGCGCTACTTCAATCCGCGCTTCTTGAGGTTGCCCGGGCGCCTCACCTTTCCCCTCCCTGTCTTCATCCTCCACCTCCTTGAGAACGCTCTCCACACGAGGCTGCTCCGCTCCCACATCCGCTAAGGGTTCAGTGACCTTCACTTTCTGTAGCTCCGGAAGAAAGAACCGATAAAGTACGGCGATGGCCACCAGAACCGGGATCAGTAGCAGGACCCAACCATAGCGTTGAAGGATACTGCCTCCTCCATTCGGTCCGTGTTGCAGCACGTGTAATCCGATCAGGGTCTCCATTTCGAGCTGCCTCATACTGTGGTTCCACTAAGTGGTGTTGTCTGTGATTAAAATAGATTGTTACCGTTTGTGAAACAGGCGTTACACGGAACTTCCAAATGCTGTTTCAGCCCTTGTCTTTCTTGATAAACTTGAAGGAGGTGAACAACGTGAATGTCAAGACCAAGGGTATCATCTTAACCCTCCTCGTCATCGGGACCTTCGCAACTGTACTTGCTGCTACGCAGGTTGCTGCGTCGACTAACGAAGCCACGGCCCAAGAATATGTACAAAATGAATATCAAAACAGACATCGGATAACCGTACAAGAGCGCACCTGTCAGATGTCAGGAGACTGCTTCTGCAATCAGACCAGAAACGGCGATTATCTTGGCTGTCAAAATCAGACCCAGGTGCGGGCAATGAATCAACAGGGGCCTCATACCCGCCTCATGGAACGATCCCACCACCAAGGACAGTAACGACATCGCATAATCCCAAGGAATGCCTCGCTCTGGGTTCCCCCTTTTTCTATCCTCTCATACACCCCAAGCATTTTTAGCCATTTATTCCGCAGCTGTCTGTTTCTATCTTAGTCTCTGCGGTAGCACCCTCAAGGGTCATGAAGGAGAGCATGCCACGTATAACTCAGCTGATTGGGATCGCTGGCCTCTTCTTCTCGTTTACGGCTTCGTGTTAGGCCTTCGCCACGCTTAGGCTCTGCCTTAACCCGGTAGAGGGTACATGACAAGGTAACCAAGGGACGTCGAATGAAGGACGCAGCCATCAAAACGTATATCATGAGAAGAAACGGTGAGATCTCGCGTAACCTAGAGACGCCTGTTGTCCTTTCTATGCTTGAGAACTTGTTCCCTACGCCGTCGCCCTATGTTTCGGCTGGCTAACAACTGCTGCAGGGTTATATATTGTAGCTCCTTTGGTCTTCTCCCGCGTGGGGAGCTTCGCTTATCTGGCATACCTTGGACGTAAACCTGTTGGCTCTGGTATTTCTGGACTTTGTCTTCCTGTTAATCTGTCCTTTGGAACACTTTAAATGCAGAAAACGACCATAACTCTTGGACGAGATGGTTTTTCTCCTTCACCGCGTTTCAATGGCCTAACGAGGGCGCCAGCCAAGCGGGCGTTGGACAAAAAGGGTTAAGAGGGTAGATGAAGAGGGCAGCTGAAGCATGAATGAGCTTCTGATTCTTGGCCTGATCATTTTAGTGGGGTTTGTGGGACGCGTTGTTTTCAAGTACACGAAGGTGCCCGAGTCCCTCTTCATGATCCTGATTGGCTTGGCGGTGGGTCCTGGGTTTGGGCTGGTTGACCAAGCCGTGTTTGTGGAGTATGGGTCCTTTGTGGTCACGATTACGTTGGTCATCGTCCTTTTGGACAGTGGGCTCAAGTTAGATATGTTCGATACGGTCCGCTCCATGCTGAAGGCCTTGAGGTTCACGCTCCTTGTCTTGGTGTTCAGCACCCTCTTTATCGGCGTCTTTTTTATGGTGATGGGGTGGGCGCCCCTTCACGCCCTGTTGATCGGGGTGGTCAGCTCTGGAACCACCACCGTCGTCACGGCGTCGTTGCTTCCGCGCTTACAGGTCTCAGACGACATCAAACAGGTCCTGCTTATGGAGTCAATCATCAATGACGTGACCCTGATCACCGCCGCCGTCATCATTGTCCAGGTCCTCGGGCTGGGGATCGTTGACCTCGGACAACTGGTCTCCTTGTTGCTTGGACCCGTCATCATCGCCGTCGTCTTGGGCCTGGGGTTCACCGTGCTGTGGGTCAGCGTGTTGTGGCGGCTGTATACCCGCCAAGAATTGGCGTACGTCTTCACCATGGGGGTGCTCTTCCTGCTCTACTCGCTGGTCGAACTCCTCGGGGGGAACGGCGCCATCGCCGTCTTGGTGCTGTCGCTTACCCTTGGAAATATCCCCCTGATCCTTGAAGCCCTGCTGGGCGAAGAGAGCCCGCTGCAGTATGGCTTCCTCCAGCGGTACTCCATGAGCCTGACCACGCTGCAACGCTTCACGGATCTCGTGGATGAGATTAAAGCGTCCCAGGTTGACTTCGCCTTCTTTATGCAAAACTTCTTCTTCGTCTATTTAGGCATCATCTTTGACCCCGCGAAAATCGACTTCATGTTGATCGGAATCTGTTTCGCCATCATCTTGCTCATGTTCGCAAGCCGATACGTGAGTGCCCGGATCATGGCATTCTCGGATCCCGCGTTTAAACAGTACGCGACCTTCGTCGCGGGCGTGGTAGCCCGGGGCTTCACCGCCACCTTTGTCGCCCTGTTACCCGAGACCAAGGGCATCACGGTCCCCCTCTTCAAGGAAATCGTCTTAATCATGGTCTTGCTCTCGACTTTCGTGACGATTCTGGGCACGGTCATTCACGAACGGAGGTTGAAACCCAAACCGAGTAACGCCTCGTGAAACCGGATTACCGTATCCACCCCTCGCCTTCACCCTTATCCGAAACTGCACGATGTACCCTTCCAAGGGATAACACAGACTCGACGACGCAGCTAGACTGCTCGTTTTTTCGCGCGTCGCTTGTGGATAGGTGTTCCCTTGTATGGACCTGCAAGGCCTTCAATCTGCGTTAGCCCCAAAGGTTATCTTGTTTTCGGCGAAAGAACACGCTGCCATCCTCTTGTATACGTGTGTGTATCATGTGATACACACTCGGCATGACAGCGTTTCGGGAGTTCGCTTAAAACCGCATCTTTCTGTATATTATCCACTTGAATCAATCCGGGGAAGGAGTATCATGAACCAGGAGAATAAAATAAGCGTGTTGAAGGCCATCAGTTGGAGACTTATAGCCACCTCGATCACGATGGTGTTTGCCTATTCGGTCACGGGTCGATTGGATTTCATGACGAGCATCGGACTGGGAGACATTGTGATCAAAATGACGTTGTACTTCCTTCATGAACGCGCGTGGGAGAAGAGGTACTTTCGTAGATTCATGCGTTTCCTCGCCAGTAAACGGGTACCGAGGGGCACTCTTTCCCTCTCGCGGAGGGTGGAGCGAGGGGTCACCGCCCAAGCGGATTCCGCGGATCAGCTGATCCCTTGACGCCTTCGCTCAAACCCTGCCTTAAGGTTATGCCCTTGTTCTGTTTTCGCTCCCTACACGTAGGCCGGAGGCGAGACCTACACCGGATGCTTTGACGTCCCTGTTGCTTCGGGCCCTAATTTCCGCGTTGGCTAGCTAGCTCCTGTCATTGAGGGAGAACGATCAACGAGCTCGTTAGATCGGTTTCCTGCCGGTCCAACAATACGTACACAGGTTTTCTGCCTTTAGCATCGTATTGCCTGGGGCGTCAATGATTGCCTTCACCATATCGCTGAGTGGGATGTATTGTAAGGAGGTGGCTCCTATGGACTCGTTGATGAGGGCAACCATCTTCTTGTATCGTTGTGTCGACGCGTCTAGATATATGCTCAGATCCTTCGGATTGCCTTCCTCAATCCTTTCCACGGCTTTTCGCGCGATTAGGTCACCATCATTCGTCGTTTGGTCGAAGTAGCATGCGAACAGTTGGGGTGGTGACGCGATCCGTGCGTGAACTGCCTTGGGTTTATGTGGCCAAATCTTATCTCTGAGGTATCTGTGCAGTTGGGTGCCCCGTCGTATGGAATCATCCACGAGAACGATCGATTGATTTTCTATGATCCCTGGGTTGGCCACCTGCTTATAGTACGCAATCAAATCCCTTGTTGACTGTTGGGGTGGGATGTAGCTTCGACCCCACCCGGCTGTGAACTTGATGACTGGCCGCCGCAAAGGAGCGATTCTTTCGAGGCTGTCCTTGAGCATGGCCTTTAACGTATCGATGTCCATAAGGCCTTGGTCAAACAGCCTCAGGGCTTCTAGGGCTTGCTGCGTCGCCAGCTCTATCTTCCCCTTCGCGTAGCCGTGGCCGTGGGGAATCCCCGAGTCGGCCACACCCATAATTAAGGTGGGTTTGACTGCATCATCCTTTGCAAGGTACGTTCCACATCGTTCTCTCACAATTTCTCCATTGATTCCGTAGTGGCTGGAGGCTGGAAAGTCGAAGTATACGTGTAAGAACGGGCAGAATACGACGTTATCCCGACTTTCCATGTGGGTTTTGAATCCCTCCTCGTCTATCGAGACGATGTCTTTGTATCGGGGATATTGGTACACCTCGTAATTCAAGTTACAAAAGGCCGTGGTCTCGGAGGCGATGGCCCAATGGGCCCCTGTAGCCGTCGTCTTCTTTCCTACAACAAGCGGGAAAACGCCCCCAGAGGCGTAGATACGCCTCTCATCTTCCGATAAAAGTAACAGCGACACGGTTCCATAGATCTTCTCATACATCTTGGCGATGCCGTCGGTAATGCTGGTTCCCCGGCATATCAGCTCTCCAACCAACTCGGTTTGGTTGAAGCCCGTGGTAAACTCTTTAAAGGAAACCCGGTCCTCCACCATCTCGGAAATTAACGCATCGGCATTTAAAATCGAGCCGTCCGTGCACAGAGCGAAGGTACCGAGCCTTGACCGAAAGACGATTGGCTGCTTATCGTTCTCGATGGAGCTGATGATTCCGATACCGAGGGCGCCGCTCAGTTTTTCAAAATCGTCTTTGAACTCTGTCTTGAATTGACTATTGGACACGTCATGACATATGGGCTTCGCTAATCGGTCCGATAATACTGCCAGCCCTCCAACCGTCGTGCCAAGGTGGGAATGGTAATCTATCCCGTAGAATAGGTCGTTTAAACAACTGTCGTTTGATACTACCCCAAAGAGACCGCCCATCTTACATCCCCCACGATCCTGCTCACGAACTCCCTCACAAACCCGAACCAAATCCCGTCAAACAGTGAAGTACATTCAAGTTACAATCATATATATCTTACAAGCTGATTAGCCATTTACCTTAACCATCCACGTTTCCCTAGTGTTTCCCCCGTCTCCTTCAGCTCTAGCGAAAACTGCGACGTCCGCTTACGATTCGATTGTAACCATGCCCTCCTCGACGCTAGCTCTCCGACAACGCATGGGCATAGCGATCTTGGGGTGGATGGCAACAGCCGCCTCCACCGCCTTTCGCGGATGCAGGGGGATGTCACCGGAGTGTGAGGGCGCGGGTGGGACAGGCGTCGATGCAGAGGCCGCACGCGACGCATTTGTCCGCATCGAAGACAACGGTGTAATCCGCGTCAAAGCTGATGACGCTGGCTGGACAGAGGGCGTAGCAGGCCCCGCAGTGAATGCATTTGTCCTCATCGACTTCCAGGCGTTTTTCGAGGGTGGTGGTGACGCCGCGGGCCTGGAAGGCGTGCACGACGGCGTCATAGTGGCTGGCGGGGATCTCGACCAAGATCTCCCCGCCCGCTGGCTTGACGTCGGCCCGGATGATGTTCAGGGCCACGCCTTGCTCGAGGATGACCTGGGCGGTGAGGGGTTGACTGGTCTTCTCTTCGTCGAATCGCAGGAGTACACGGGGCATTTCATCGTCCTCCGATGAGCTGGGAGAGGTCCTCCGCGGTGATGATGCCCAGCACCCGCTGCTGCTCGTCGATGACGGGGAGGGCGGAGATGTTGTGTTGGGCCATCCGCCGCGCAGCGGCCTCCAGGGGCTCGTGGGGGGTGGCGGTGACGACCTGGCGCGTGATGATGTCGGGAAGCGTCGTCAAGCCGTTGGCGATGGCGCGGGTGATGTCCCACGAGGTGACGATGCCCTCCAGTCGGTTCGCGTCGTCGACGACGACGATGTGGTTGATGGCCTGCGTGATGATGCGTTCGGCGACCCGCGCGATGGCCTCGTCGCTGCGGCAGGTGACCGCGGGGCGGATGAGGCTGTCGACGAAGGTGACTTCCCGCGTCTGCCGCATGGGCTGCACCCGGGTGTCGCGGGGCAGGGTCGCCACGGGGGTGGTCAGGTAGAAGGCGCCGTCCTCGATCCAGGTCTTCAATGCCTCCGCCACCTCCTGCGCCTTCTTCAGGCTGGAGAGGGGGCTGACCTTGACCTCGCGGTCCTTGATCACGATCGTCCCCGACTTCAGCTCCTGGTACGTGACCCGTCGGAGGCTGGGGCGATCGCGTCTGGGTACCCCGAAGTCGATGACGCTGGTGACGATCGCCTCGTCCCGCACCGCGGTCTTCGCGGCGAGGTCCTCGTTCAGGATGGGGATGGGGACGCCGAGGCCGACGTAGAGGGTGTTCCCGTAGTTGGTGAAGGTGACGCCGCGCACGTACTGGGGGCTCATCTGCTTCCCGTCGCCTTTGACCATCAACGTGCCAAACCCGTTCGTGGGGTCGTGCTGGGTGCCCTCGCCGATCACGTAGCCTTGGCCGCCGCCCAGGAAGATGCGGGTGCCTACGCCGATGGTCTCGTAGTCGGGGTCATTACATAGGGGGTTGAGGGCGCCGGCGCCTGAGAAGGTGGCGTTGCCATAGTGGGGCAGCAGCTTCCCCATGTAGGTGTAGATGGCCTCGTCCCGCCCATTGGTGGCGCAGTCGTAGCGCTGATATCCGTTGCGAAAGTTCAGCAGATAGAACTGGTTCAAGTCCTCCTTTGTCACCGTGGTCTCTAGGCGGGTGCGGGGATAGCAGTCCGTGCCATAGGAGGTGGCGCGGAGCTCCACCCGCGTGCCCCGGATCAGGTCCTCAATGACGTGGCCGCCGCCGTACTCGAAGCCGCGGGTCTCTGACATGGTGGTGGCGCCTAGGTACAGGTCCACGGCGGCCCCTGGGTGACAGGCTTCCACGTCGTTGAGCCAGGCCCGTTGAATCTTCATGGGAGGGTCCGCGTGGCCCAGGTTGAGGACGGCGCCCGAGGAGCACATGGCCCCAAAGGTCCCGGTGGTGACGACATCCACCTCGGCCGCGGCGACCCGCACTCCCTTCGCCTCCACGAGTTGACTCATCTCCGCGGTCGTGAGGACGACGGCGTCGCCTCGTGTGATCTTCGCGTTGATTTCGTCAATCGTGCGCAGCCTTTTCTTCGACACAATTCTTCACCTACGAGCTTCGTGCCTGCACATCCCGCCGAACAATATATAAAGTTATGTATTTAATGGGGCTAATATATTACTAATAATCATACGACGGGCAGCAAATCTCACCCCACAACGCCAAAAAATTTTTTCGCAGACTACGCCGAAAACACGCCCCGTTGTCCGAAATCCCCGTAAAGACCGCCCTGCTCCGATCTAAAACCCTACAAATAACCCACCTATACCCATCCACCACCATACCCCTACTGAAAACGTTATTAGCCCCCCCTCGACAACTAAACGTGATGCCTCATGCGAATCGATCGCATCGACCTCTATCACGTCAGCATGCCCCTCCTCACCCCGTGGCGAACCGCCTACGGCGAAGACCCCGCCATCCACTCCGTCCTCGTCAAGCTAACAAGCGGCGACACCTACGGTTGGGGCGAAACCACCCCTCTCAAAGCCCCCTGTTACTCCCCCGAGTGGGCCCATGGCGTCTATACCCTCCTCGCGACCGTCCTCGCTCCCCACATCGTCGGCCACGAGATCGAACACCCCCGTGACCTCCTGGCCCTCCTCGCCCCCTTCAAAGGCAATCCCTTCGCCAAGGCCGGCCTCGAAATCGCCTTCTGGGTCCTGAAGGCGAAGACGGAGGGCAAGCCCCTCCACCAGTGCCTGGGCGGACGCGCCCATCCCGTGGCGGTCGGCGCCGACTTCGGTGTCCAAGATCGGATCGAGACCCTTCTCACCAAGATCCAGCGGGCCATCGACGCCGGCTACCCCCGCGTCAAACTCAAATTCCGCGTCGGATGGGACCTTGACGTTGTACAAGCCGTTCGGAACGCGTTCCCCGACCTCACCGTCCACATCGACTGTAACGCGGCCTTCACCCTCAAACACATGGCCCTCTTCAAGCAAGTGGACCGCCTTGACCTGGCCATGATCGAACAGCCCCTCCACCACACCGACCTCCTCGATCACGCGACCCTCCAAAAAGCCATCCACACCCCCATCTGCCTCGACGAAAGCATCACCAGCCCTCGCAGCGCGATGCAAGCGATCCACCTCGAAAGCTGCCAATACATGAACATCAAAACCGGCCGCGTCGGCGGGCTGCTGAACGCCGTCACGATCCACGACCTCTGCGCCGACGCGGGGATACCCTGCTGGGTTGGGGGCATGCTGGAGTCCGCTGTCGGCAGCGGCGTCTCCGCCGAGTTGGCCACCCTCCCCAACTTCCAATATCCCGCCGACATCTTTCCCTCCACACGCCTCTATCCCCATGACCTCGCTGACCCCGAGATCACCCTCTGCGCACCGGGGAAAGTCGCCGTCTCCACGGTCCCAGGAACCCCCTATGAGCCGCGCGCCGACCGGCTCCACGCCCAGACCCTCCACACGACGCGGATCACCCCCTAGGCCGTCTTCATATGTTCTTGTACGCGAACAGGATCGTCCTTGAAGTGTCCAGTAAGAAAACGAGACGGTGGAGTCCCTCGCTGTCCGCTCATGGGCGGTGCGCTTCCCTTTTACTGCAACCACGTCACGTGTCTATCCGGACCTGTCCTCCCTGCTCCGCAACCAAGTCCACGAGTCTGGCCTGCACTTCCTGCAGGCGATCTTCACAGTCGCCCTCCTGCTCCCCCCACACGACCACGTCAACGTTCATGCCATATACCCGATCCGGGTCTCTTCCATGAGTCGGCGGTTTGGAATGCGTCTTAATATAGACGTCGGGAAAGCATACGCGCAGAGTTTGTAAAATCGGGAAGGTATGATAGTACGGCATTAAGATGTGGAGTTTCCTGGCCACGGACCGCTTGACAGTGTGCCTGGCAATTTGGGGCTCAACGAACCGCTTGAACATGGGCTTCATCTCCTTGGGGATCCCCGGGAGGGCGATGATCAGCGTGCGTCCGACCCGCATGCGTAAGCCCGGCGCAAGACCTACCGCGTTTTCGATGGGGTCGGCGCCCTCAACCGACCGCGCCATCCGCTTCCGCGGCTCGGTCACGGCAATGGACGCCGCCCTGCAATTGGCCTCCAGCATCTTCACCGCCCGTTCATCATAGACCACCCGCTTGCCCGTCGCCTGGGCGAGGGCCTCAACAGTGACATCGTCCGGGCTTGGGCCCAACCCACCAGTGATCACAATCAAGTTCCGCCCCTCCGACACCCCGCAGTCAACCGCCTTCATGATATCCTCGATGTCATCGCCCACACAGGATAGACGCCGAACCCTGGCACCCTGCTCCGTCGCCTCCTTGGCTATCCAGGACGCGTTGGTATCGACTAATTGACCGAACACGATCTCATCCCCCGTGGATATCACTTCCACCTCATACCTCGGCCGCGCCACGCGTTCATCCCCCATGGTTCTCGCCTCAGCCTTGAACAAACCTACTTACTTGGAAGGTCCTTATATGTCCAGCGATATCGGCGTCAGGCCCACGTTCCAACGCGCGAAAGAGACGCAAGCCTGATCCGCTTCACCACAGGAGCTCGTAATAATGCCGCGTCATTTCGTGAGCCGGTCCGTTAACCGCTGCAAGATGGAGGGTTTCGTGATGTGCCCCGTCTTGTAGGTTCGACGAAAACGGCCCTCGCTGGTCAATAACCCTTTCAGAGCGGCCCACGCGACGGCGGGAACGGAGAGGTAGCCCAAAAGCAACGTGTACGGCATGCCGACCACGTCCTTCAGCCGGTTCTCGCGATGTAGGGCCACGGTAATCGCAAAGGCTAAGGATGACAGATTGATGGCGGTCAAGATCAAGCTTGAAATCGTGCTCGACCGGGAGAGGGAGTAGGTGTACGACGGGAGCATCAGGAATCCGCCGAGAGACAAGGCTAGGACCAAGATGGAATTCAGGTAAAGACAGCCTTGAAACAAAAACTCGAGTTTTTCCCTCGTGGTGAGAACGCGGCTCCGCATCATCTTCCCGAAGTGCCTTCGGAAGGCCCGCGTATGCCCCTCTGCCCACCGCGCCGTCTGCGTTAAAAACTTCCGTATCGTGTTTGCGCATTCCGCTGACGCCCGTAACGTTGCATCGTAGACCACCTTATGCCCCGCTTCGTAGAGCCTTAACGTAAACTCCCAGTCCTCCGTTATGCCTCCCCCGAAGGCCAACTGTTTTAACACGTTGGTGCGAACCATGTACACGCTTCCTGTCAGAGGGAGAAGAAGGCCTAGGCGGTCTTTTGCACTCAATTCCACCACGTTGTTGAGACTGTACATGATGCGGATGCCGCGGGTAATCCAGTTTTCCTCGGCATTGATATCGTGTACTTGATAGCCTTGCACGGCGACTACCTTTTCGTTCTCGAACGTCGATAGAAAGCGCTGCAGCAGATCCGCGGGGGGAACGAAATCCGCGTCCAAGATGAGGGTGTGGGTGCTCCGGGCGTCGATGCGTTCCAAGCCGACATTTAGGGCGCCGCCCTTCCATCCCTCTCTCGTGTCACGATGAAGGATCGTCACCCGCGGGTCCTCCCTCCATGCCTCGAGTTTCTGAGTGGTTGCATCCGTCGAATCGTCAATGACGATGACCTCATAGGCGGGAAACGCAAAGGACGTGCAGAACTTCATTAATCTCTCCACGACGTTGGCTTCATTGTACATGGGGAGCAGGACGCTCACAAAGGCGTCCCCGTTCGGGTTACGAGGCGTCTTATTGGGCTGATTGCTTCGCGTCTTCCTCGGGGAGACCAGCGCGAACACGTAGTATCTCGCGGCATAGAGAAAGAGCAGGAGGGTCTCTATGAAGCCGATGAAGGTGACCACGTTGACAAAGTAGAGCATTCTTCCTCCCCCTGCCCTTACCTGAAGCCGACTTCGATGACTTGCCTGTCTCTTTGTCGCAAGAGGACTTTAACAATTTCGTATGGCTGGGATAGATAAACGTTATTATCGGCCCCCCGCATTAAAGGAGACAGGCCTGTGTAGTCGTGAAGTGGACTTCGGTGACCAGGGTGTCCGTAACGATTGCGATCATCATTCCGACGTACAATGAACGAGAAAACCTTCGGGGCCTCGTTCCACGGATTCTAGGCGTTCTGACGGATCATGGCATAGATGGACACCTTATCATCGTTGATGACTCCAGCCCCGACGGTACCGGGGTCCTCGCAACCGAACTCTCTACCCAGCACGAACGAGTGACGGCGATTATCCGTGAGAAGAAGCTTGGCATTGGCAGCGCCTACAAAGAGGGCTTTCGCACGGCGCTTGCACGCGACTTTGAGGGGCTGATCGAAATGGATGCCGACGGATCCCATGATCCCCAGACGATCCCCGCGCTCGTGAAAAAACTCGAAGAAGGCTACGCGTTGGTTATTGGCTCACGATACGTTTCGGGCGGAACGATCCCTGCGTGGTCCCTCGGGAGGAGACTCCTCAGTAAGATAACGGGGGCCTTCACGCGCTTGTTATTCGGCTTGCAGACCCATGACCCAACCAGCGGCTTCCGAGCTTATCGCGCGACGCCATTGAAGCAAATCGATCTCGCGGAGGTGCGGTCTGACGGCTACGCCTTCCAAGTGGAAATGGTCGCACGCTTTGAGAAGATGGGCTTCCGCGTCTGTGAGATCCCCATTGAATTTGTCGATCGGGTTACGGGCAGTTCAAAACTCGGTGTCGCGGCTTCTTTCAGGTATCTTCAATCCATTCTTCGCCTAGTTTTTGAGCTGTGAAGATGCGAAATCTTGCGTCTACAGCGCTTGTGACGCAGGCATTCCGTGTTCAAGCCGATGTAATCGAGGGACCGGGTGGGGAGGCTTTGACGTCGACTTAAGTGTTCCTTTCGATTTCTCGGACAATGACGTCGATGGGGTCCTCCATGGTGGAGGTGAGCTTTCGTGCTTTCTCCCTTTGGAGTTTCCTCGTGGTTTCCAAGTCCCCCAGAATCTGGTTGATTCTTTTCACCACTCTTTTCGGTTTGGTCTCCCGGTACACCAGTTTCTTCTTTACGAGGTATTGTTCTACGATTGTTGGCTCTCGTGGAAAGCAGGACAGGGTCGGTGTCCCGAGTAAGGCTGCTTCCGCGGTCATCGTACCTCCCGCTCCGACAAAGACGGACGCAAAGAAGAGGAGGCTGGGGCCATCGATGACCTTCCGAAGAACGGTAACCCGGTTATTGAACATGCCTCGTAACACGCGTATCTGCTCCAGGTATCTCGGTAAGACCACGATCTGAGGGGGGGTTTCAGAGGTATCGATGATTTCGTTGATGATCGGGATCGTCACCGACTCCTGCTCGGGGACGCGGCCTAGCAGGTACGCGGCAAAGGCTTCCTCCAACCTTAGGACCACGACGGGCTCGGAGACGTCGAGGTTTAACTCTGATAAGATCGCCGGGTTTGGGATGAAGGTTCGAAGCCATCCCATGGGGTCGAGGGCGTTGTACTGGATGATCATCTCTCGACTGGCTCCCAGCTTTTGCCAAACCCGTTTGGAAATGAGGGAGGGGGAAAAGAGTTTAGCGGCAAGGGGAATGGTCAAGCGTGCTACGGCGGTGGCGTGAGGGGAATCGTTGATGGTGTAGTGCGGGATGGCGAGGCCGAAGGCCACGCGGGCGGCTTCTGGAGACGCAAACGCCACCGAGAGGTCCGGTTTCAACCGATTGATCATCTTGGATAACTGGCTAATTCGCTGAGCGCTGGCTGTCAGCTTTCCTTCGAGGGACCGCCCGCCGTGCTTACCCACCGAGACCGCATTAATGTTCTTCTGGCGTAAGAGCTCGTTGACTTCCTTGTACCGTCGTGTCGTTCGAAAAACACTGTGGCCCCTGGCCTCCAGTCTACTGCTTAACACGCCAAGGAAGTTGACTTGCTTCGGGGTTAACAGATCCAGCCAAACTAACATGAAGCCACCTGACACATAGTACCACGCACAAGAGAACGTAAAACCTTTTCTCCTTCAAGCGCTTGGGCTGGTCAACGGGCATCCGGTAGACCTGGGGAACGCCCCCCGTCTACCTGTTAACGCAAAGGGGGGCTTTCCTTGAAACCTTATTCAGACGCCGTCGGTACCCGTGGCGACTTACAGCGCGTTTGTCACCAGGGATACTCCCCACGTCGCGATTTCTCGCGCCCGGGCTTCCTCTCTTGCCTCGGCGTAGATTCGATAGACCGCTTCGGTTCCTGACGGCCTAATCAGCACCGATCCATCGTCAAAGAATACTTTCACTCCGTCCAGTGTCAGCCGGTTCAGTCCTTCGGTCTGCTTCAACACCTTCTCCAGCACGGGGGCCTTCTTTTCGTTGGGACACTCGATTCGCTCCTTGACCAGGGCGTACTGGGGTAACGCATCAACGAGCTTGGACAGGGGTTGACCGCGTTTCGCCAAGACCTCTGCCATCAGGGCCGCAGCGAGGGCGCCGTCGCGGACGGGTTGATGAGGCGTGAAAAAGAGGCCTCCATTATCTTCGAAGCCCACGTCAGCTCCCAGGTCCTTCATGGTGTTGGTGACAATCGTTGACCCCACGCGGGTCCACACCAGTTTGGACCCATTCCGCGTCACGATGTCTTCAAGGAGCTTTGACGAGCTGATGGGTGTGACGACGGTGCTTGTCCCTATCTTGTTCAATATGTACTCCACCAGGATCGCCCCGGTTTTGTCTCCCCACACAACGGTTCCCAATTCGTCGACGAACATGCATCGATCGGCGTCGCCGTCGTGCGCCACGCCCAGATCCGCGTTTACTGCTTTCACGGTGGCCGACAGGTCGCCCAGGGTTTCGGGTTTCGGCTCGGGCTCGCGGCTGAAGACCCCGTCTAACTGGGCGTTTATGGTCACGACTTGACATCCTACTTCTGTCAGGAGCGAGGGGGTGACGAGGCTTCCCACGCTGTTGACGGGGTCAACGACGACCTTCAGGGCTCTCCGTCGGATGGCGTCCACGTCAAGATGGGTTTTTACCGCCGCTTTGTATGCGGGGATGATCCCGGGGAAGGGGGTGACGCGCCCCAAGCGGTTCCATGCCCTTCGGACGAAGGCTTCGTCAAAGAACATCCGTTCGATTTTTTCTTCTTCGGCCCTCGAGAGTTCCAAGCCATCCTGGGCGACGACCTTGATGCCGTTATATTCGGGGGGATTGTGGCTTGCCGTTATGATGACGGCGCCGTCCAGCTTGAAGTGTTTCACCGCGTATTGGAGGGCGGGGGTCGGCGCGGGGCCGCCCTTCAACACGTTACACCCGGTGGAGGCTAAGCCCGCGGTGATGGCGTTCGAAAAAATGGTGTGGCTTGTGCGGCTGTCATGGCCGATAAGGATGTTTCCTCCGCCATAGTAGGTTCCGACTGCGACGCCGACTTTCACGACGAGTTCGGGGGTCAGTTTTTGATTGACGATTTCTCGAATTCCATTCGTTCCGAAGAGGGTTCGGTCACTCAATGCAATTTCCCTCGGTTTCTCTGGCGTGGGTTCCGGATAGTGATGCCTTCCCAGCGGTTTAAACTTTGTTCATCAGGTGGCGGGGGCTACATGATTGTCGATGGCTGGAGTATGCTCTCGCTGACCGCTTTATTATGGCAGATCTTCACGTGCTTGGTCAAGGTCACATTGTCATCGATCATGACGTGGTCTCCAATAATACACTGGTCTTCCACCTTGACCCAGCGCCCTATGATGGCGCCTTCGCCAATGATGGCGCCGGTGATCGAGGTGTAGCTTTCGATCCACGTGTGAGGAAAGAGGATAGCGTGTTTCACTCGGGTTCCCTTGCCCAGGGTGACTCCGTCCCCGATCGAGGCATAGGGGCCGACGCAGGCGTCGTCGTCAATGACCACGCTGTCCCCTATGATCGTTGGAGGCAGGATCGTCGCACTAGAACTGACCTTTGCCCCCTCATTGATGACGGGGGCGTGCTCCGCAATGCGGTTCAGGATTAACCGGTTCGCCAAGAAGTAGTCATCTGGCTTTCCGGTGTCCACCCAGAGTCCTTGAAACCGATACCCATAGAGTCCGCCCCGCGACACCATGATGGGGAAGACCTCTCGCTCCAGAGAGACCTTCGTTTCCGCGGGGATGAGGTCGAACACCGCCGGGTCTAAGACGTAGACCCCCGCGTTAACGAGGTTACTGGGCGCTTCCTGACGGCTGGGTTTCTCAACAAAGCGGGTAATTCGATTCCCCTCCAACTCGACGACGCCGAACCTGGTGGGGTCCTCGACCTCGTGGAGGGCAATGGTTCCCCTTCCCCCGAAGTCATGGTGCCTCCTGAACAGGTCGGAGTAGTTAACGGAGGATATGATGTCCCCATTCAACACCAGAAAGGGCGCGTTGCCCTCTCGGAGGAGGGGCTCCGCCTTCTTGATGGGGCCCCCCGTGCCCAGCGGCTTCTTTTCCCGCGAGTAGACGATCTCGACTCCGTGCTTGGACGTCCCAAACTCGCGTTTCAGGGCATCCGCCATGTAGTTCACGGCGAGAACGACCTGCGTCACGCCCTCTTTGGCGAGGGCCTCCATGATCCAGTCGAGCAGGGTTCGGTTGGCGATGGGAAACATCAATTTTGGCCTGGTGCAGCTCAAGGGCCTGAGCCGTGTGCCAAAGCCCCCGGCGAGGATTACGGCCTTCATACGATCACCCAGGATGTGGGACCTCTTCTTTTGTTGAGGGAATATATACCTTGCCCCTCGACGCTTATAAG
>Ga0209427_10004298_pt1 | contig 16465 bp, 9 predicted proteins | sample DeeMarSWOR136_30_FD_187465 | JGI IMG/M metagenome (GOLD analysis project Ga0209427, IMG submission 187465) | Marine sediment microbial communities from White Oak River estuary, North Carolina - WOR-1-36_30 (SPAdes) (version 2) | ecosystem: Environmental > Aquatic > Marine > Intertidal zone >...
TTTCCTCACTTTGTATCCAAAGATTCGCTCAGTGGTTTCCAGATTCTTGGCGGCCTGTCTCATATTCCCACGACTACTTTTCAATGCGTCGATCAGCAATTCCCTCTCAAATCTCTCAATGGCGTCGTTCAAAGACTGAGACTGATGTGTCCCTGTATCTTCAGCCGTTTTCAGTGTGGGAGGCAGGTGGTAGCTGTGAATCACCTGATCATCACACAGGAGAACCGCCCGTTCCATGCAGTTTTCCAACTCCCTGACGTTTCCTGGCCAGTGGTATTGTGCAAGGGCATCGATGGCCGGGGTGGAAATTCTCTTTATATCCTTGTCATATTCTTGCGCGTACTTCTCGAGGAAATAGTCGGCCAACAAAAGCACATCTGCCTCCCGCTCCCTCAAACCAGGCAGATAGATGGGGTATACGTTCAGGCGGTAGAATAGATCTTCACGAAAGGTGCCTTCCTCAACGGCACCGGCAAGATCTTTGTTGGTCGCGGCAATGAGTCGCACATTAACCTTAATGGTCTTGGTTCCACCCACCCTTTCCAATTCCCTCTCCTGGAGGACCCGCAACAGTTTGCCCTGACTTTCCAAGGCAAGTGCCCCAATTTCATCCAGAAAAATAGTCCCTCCATGGGCCAGTTCAAATTTCCCCTCTTTCTGCCGATCCGCGCCGGTAAAGGCCCCTTTCTCATGGCCAAACAACTCTGCTTCCACCAGGTTGGCAGGTAATGCTGCACAATTCACCTTAATCAGAGGTTTGTCTGCGCGCAAACTATTATAATGTATGGCGTTGGCGACCAGTTCCTTCCCGGTCCCGCTCTCCCCCAGCAGAAGAACAGTGGCATTGCTTTTCGCCACCTGCGTGATGAGGTGGAAGACCTCCTGCATCTTGCGGCTGTTGCCAATGATATTGCTGAAACTGTATCTCTTGCTGAGTTCCTTTCTCAGCCTTAGGTTTTCGTCCCTGAGTTCATCTTTTTCCCTGTTGATCTTCTCTAGCAACGCTGCCTTCTGGGCGATCAAACCGCTGATAATGGTCAAGAGCCTCAAATCTTCTTCCAACGGAGAGGATCCTTCAAGGATGCGGTCCGCACTGAGCGCTCCGATCACCCTGCTCCCCTCTTTTATGGGCACACAAATGAAGGAAATCTTCGATTTGTCCATGCGGCTTCTGGCCCCTGTTCTGTCCAGGAAAAGCGGCTCTTCTTTTATTTGTGGGACCGCCATAGGGCGCCCGGACTCGATGACGCGGCCTGTAACGCCCTCTCCCAGCTTATAGCGTCCCTTGGTTTTTGCCGTCGTGGAAATACCGTGAGCTACTTCTATGTGGATTTCCGAGGTATCAGGGTTTAAAAGCGTAATGGAACCCCGTTTCATGCCCAGATATTCGGAGAGCAGATCAAGAACCCTGTAAAGGGCCTTTCTGAGATCCAGGGTCGAATGTATGGCCTTTGTAATTTCGTAAAGGCAGGCAATTTCATCCGGTTTGGGGCTGAGGGCTTGGGGTGTCATCGAGAATAGTCCTTAATGATTAAATGGTCTTTAAGACAGCGCTTGCCCATATTTCTACAGGAAGGCGTTATAAGGGCCATAATCGAAAAATACAAAAATGTAGGAAAAGAAGCAAACATTTTTTCTGGCCTGTTTTGTTTCTTATTCTCAGAATATCCTTATACGCCGCAAGCGAAAGTCAGGACCTCGAGGAAGACCTCCAACGAAAACAAAAAAGCCCCTTCCTATAGTGGAAAAGGGCCCTTCCCGTGACAGGTCTTGAGGAGCGCTATGCGGCTAGATCCCTCTGATAAATGAGATTTTTGTCAACGTGATAGGTCCAGGGCAGCCCCTCATTGCGCCAACCTCCCAATTTCCGCTGACCATAATAAGGGCTGTTCTCATCTTTCACTTTGTCGCCCTCAAAACCCCCCATGACATTGAATACCTTGTCTTCAGACCAACCCGTCTTAACGGCCTCGTTACAGGCGCTGCAGCTCCTCTTGCCACTCCTGCACATGAACAGAAGCGTATCCGTCTGGGGATTGAAAGTGCTGTTTCTTTACCGTGTATTCCACCCTATGGGGGTACAATCCAGCGCAGCCGATTGTCCCGGCCACAAAGATTAGGGCAAAGAATAGAACAGATGCTTTTCTGATACTCTTCATGGCTCCTCCCTCCTAGTATGGAAAATCCCAATTGGTTGCCAACTCACATTGTATAGGTCAGTCTCTACCACCTCCTTTCTTACGGTGTTGCTTTCCCAGAGGAATTGCTCTACATATCTTGAAACAAGCCCGCCCATTTGGATTTTATATAGGCTATAGTAGTCCACAACGCGTCGTCCTTTCCTGGATTCTTCTTTCTGAAACCTGTTTTCATGATCAACATGGCTTTGCCTGAACGTTCCAGGAATTCATAACGATTGCGCAGATTGGATAGCGCATCAACGCCACCTCCTGCTATAGCCATTGAAACGGCTGATAGAAATGAACCCTCTCCGAGAAGCAAAATGCCCACCATCGGCGCCAAACTGAATGCTGTACCACGGATTGTGACGGGTGAACGTGATATGCCTATGTCTCCTGTGGTTAGGACAGAGAAGACAGTGGTTGAGATGGCCCCAACAGCAACAACCCAGTGCGCCTTCGGTAATGTGATTATCTTACGAACTTCTGCTTTGATATCGCCCAGTATTTCAATTTCATCTTCGTTGTCTTTTATGGCTTTGCCCAGCTCTTCGGGCGTGCTAACGCTAATCCGCATTTTGTCTCGTCTCCCCGTACGGCCTTTTTCTGCCACCTAAAGTGTGCAAAGGCCGTCTTTGATGCGGGTTATTCGAGTCTCTGCACATCCCTTTCTAAGTGCATAATATTACTGCCTTATTGCTGAAAGTAAATATTGAATGAATATCAGGTTAATGGGAGGAGAAACCTAATATTGAGAGAGGGTCAAAAGGTGGGATCTGAGGTTGGATTTTCTACTCTTAAGGCCAAGTTTCTTTCTGAGGTTTTGTCGATGGAAATCGATTGCGGCTTTGGATGTATTCAATATTTGTGCTATTTCTTTGCTTGTCTTTCCTTCCTTAATAAGATGGGCGATCTGAAGTTCTGCGGGCGTAAGGATTTGGAATTTAGTAGAAGATAATCTCTTTAAGAACGGAGAAATAATTTCGTTCAGGTTTGAATCCAGGTTATCTATTAACGCCAACTGATTTTCATCATCTGACAGTTTTTTTAACTTTTCTATATATGGCAAAACCAGGCGCTTCACGTTGATCAGTACCTTTTCTCCCAGCTCTTTTTTATCTTCCTCCCTTTTTTTCAGTAAGACTTCCAAGGCGATATTTGCTTTCTCAAGATCTGCGGTTTTTAGCTGTAAAGCTTTTTCTCTAGCTCCTAGTGCTTGCTCAGCTCGCTTCCGTTCTTTCTCCTCCTCAAGACTGTGTAAAGCAAAGGCAATGTTGTCCGTTATTTCTTGAAGCAGAAATTGCTCCTCTTTGTCTGAGACGAAATCTCTGGGAACGGAAGCGGAAAATACCCCATAAACCTTTCCAGAATACTCCAACCTCTTAGTCATGGCACCACGGCCACGGTACATATTTGACAAAGGACAGTCTTGGCAGGAGGAGACCGGGTCCTTGATGACTAGGATATCTGACTGCCCAAGTGCATTTCGAGCACGATCAGTCCATTTACCCTCTTTCAGACGTTCAAGCATGGGCAAAAATTTATCTCCTAATCCGGCTTCAGCGCACTCCAAAAGTTCGCCCGACTCATTGATGAGAGCGATCCAGGAGTTATAGTAGCCACGGGTGCCCACAAGTTTGTGGCATAGGCAATCAAGGAGTCTCTTACTGTTCTTTTCTTTTAGAATGAGCTCGTTGACTTCGTAAATGGCATACAGAACAGCGTTTAAATGCATTATTTTTTCTGCAGCTTCCACACGCTTAGAAACTTCTGTTTCTAACGCTTTAACCCTTTTTCTCAATTTTTCATAGTTCGCATTCTTTGCCATTTAAAGCACCCTACAATTTGCCTTATGACAGAAAAGGTCCAGCTCAGCCAAATGATGTGACCCTGACGATGTTTCACTTGGCCGTTGGGCAATCTCTTACAAATGCAGAAGCTTCTGAAGTGACGATGAACATGAAAGGGGATGATCTGTCGTTTCTACATGGACTTCCGGACGGGAATGGCTTTTTTAAGAGAATAACTGAAGGATGAAGAAATGCTTGTTCGATGAAATAATAAAAAGCCCTTTGAGTCAAGAAAAATCGGCTCTCTGAATAGTTTGAGAATTGATCATTTTAAGTCAAAAAGCGGAAGGCACTTTCACAAGATATGGAAAACCATCAAGAGCGAAATACTCTCTATCAAAATGAAACTTGGAATCCGTGCCAGGATAATCATTCGAGGCAGTATTTGTTGAAGTCTTTATCGATGGGAACAGGGTACTCCCCGTCAAAGCAGGCCAGGCAGAGGTCTTCCCTGGGGATATGGGTCGCCTGCACCAAGTTGTCCACGTGCAGGTATCCCAGGCTATCCAGGCCAATAAAATCTCGGATCTCCTCCACCGTTTTTTCAGCAGCAATCAGTTCGCCCCGGGTAGAAAAATCAATGCCGTAATGACAGGGGTATCGGTGGGGAGGGCAACTCACCAGCATGTGAATCTCACGGGCCCCTATGTTTCGCAATGTCTTGATTCTTGTTCGTGCCGTGGTCCCCCTGATGATGGAATCTTCTATGATCAGAACCCGCTGGTTTCTTAGCAACTCTTTTACCGGATTGAGTTTAACCTTTACCCCGAAGTCCCTCATGCTTTGGGAAGGCTGGATAAAGGTCCTGCCCACATAATGATTTCTAATAACGCCCATTTCCAATGGAAGTCCGGAAGAGTGGGCATAACCAATGGCTGCATAGTTGCCCGAATCGGGGAAGGGCATGACCAGATCCGCCTCAACAGGGAACTCTTTAGAAAGAAGCTCACCCTGTTTTTTGCGAAAGAGATACACGTTTTGCCCATACACATTGCTGTCAGGCCGAGAAAAATAGATGAGTTCAAAGATACACTGGGCCTTTTTGCAGTCTGTATCTAACTGGATACTTCTCAGCCCATTCTTGTTGATGATGAGGATCTCGCCCGGTTCCACATCTCTCACATACTCTGCTTGTACGAGATCGAGGGCACAGGTCTCAGAGGTGACCACATAGCCGGAACCCAAACGTCCAAGGCATAGAGGTCGGAATCCATGGGGATCTCGCACCGCGATAAGGGCATCCTCGGTCATGATGATCATGGAGTAGGCACCTCTCACCTGCTTCATGGTTTGAAGCATGGCCTGTTCGAACCCCTTTCTCATGGACTTGGCCACAAGATGCAACACAATTTCCGTATCCATGCTCGTTTGGAAAATGGATCCATCCTCTTCCAACTCTGTCCGAATCTGGCGAGAATTCACGAGATTGCCGTTGTGGGCGATGGCCAATGTCTTCCCTGCATATTGTATCCTGAAGGGCTGTGCGTTTACGAGGAGGGATGAACCCGTAGTAGAGTATCTCACATGACCAAGAGCCACATAGCCTTTCAGTTTGTCCAGGATCTGCTCGTCAAATATATCGTGCACGAGGCCCATGGCCTTGTGCTCTACCACGTCATTCCCGTCTGAGACCACGATTCCGGCACTTTCCTGCCCCCTGTGCTGGAGGGCATATAGGCCGAAATAGGTCAACTTTGCTGCATCTTCATGACCGTAGACGGCAAATATGCCGCATTCCTCCCGCGGCCGCCTTGGGGACACGGTGCGTTTCTGTTGTTTCGAAATGTCGTTCCTGGATTCGGAGTGGTTCATTGATTTTCAGCCTCTACCCATTGGCGATTGTTGATTGAAGATTGACTATTGGCTGTACCCTTCAATTGTCAATTGTCAATATTCAATCTTCAATCACTATGGTATTCCTGCAGGGTCTTCACATCCAATTCACCCTGGATCATGGCTTTTATGGCCAGTGCCGTCGCTTTGGCGCCTGAAAGGGTCGTTGTATAGGGTATATCTAATGTGAGGGCCGTGCGACGGATAGAATAGGACTCGGAGATCGCAGGTTTACCGCTTGTTGTATTGATAACCAGATCAATCTCTCCGTTCTTAATCATATCCACAATGTGAGGTCTTCCTTCTCGTACTTTGTTAACCTGCTCATTGGTAATGCCGTGCTGGGAGAGGAAGCTCGAAGTGCCCCTGGTGGCCAAGATCCTGAACCCCAGGTCGTAGAGCAGAAAAGCCGTCTTTAGCAAACCCATCTTATCTTCATCCTTCACACTGATGAATACCGTTCCAGACAAAGGCAGTTTCTGCCCTGCCGCCAACTGTGATTTGGCAAAGGCAAGGCCGAAAGACTGATCGATGCCCATGACCTCTCCCGTGGACTTCATTTCAGGGCCCAAAAGGGTATCCACTCCAGGGAAGCGGGCAAAGGGGAACACGGATTCCTTCACAGAAATGTGTGACGGGGAGACCTCTGCCGTAAGACCCAGTTCCTTGAGACTTCTCCCCATGATGACCTTGGTAGCCAGTTTGGCCAAGGGAACACCGGTCGCCTTGCTCACGAATGGGACGGTCCTCGATGCCCGGGGATTGACCTCAAGCACGTAGATAACCCCCTTTTTGATGGCGTACTGAATGTTCATCAAACCCACCACTCTCAGTTCCCTTGCCAAGGCCCTTGTGTGCTCTTTGAGCTGTTCGAGAATATCTGCGTCTAAGGAAATGGGAGGCAAAACGCATGCACTATCCCCGCTGTGGATTCCTGCCTCTTCGATGTGTTCCATGATACCGCCGATGACCGTATCCTGGCCATCGGAAATGGCATCCACATCAATTTCAATGGCATGTTCAAGAAACCGATCGATCAATACGGGTTTACCGGGGGAGACCTGGACGGCATTACGGATGTAGAACTCCAGATCGGCCTGGTCATATACGATCTCCATGGCACGACCCCCTAAGACAAAGGATGGCCTCACCACCACAGGATATCCAATCTCCCTTGCAACCTTTATAGCTTGCTCTTCATGGGTAGCGATTCCATTTTCTGGTTGGAGCAGGTTCACCCTTTTCAGCAGACCTTGGAAACGCTCCCTGTCTTCTGCCGCATCTATACTATCAGGACTCGTCCCAAGAATATTTACGCCCGCCTCTGCCAAAGGCACAGAGATGTTCAGGGGCGTTTGTCCTCCGAACTGGACGATAACACCTTCCGGTTGTTCCTGTTCCACAATGTTCAGGACATCTTCTCTGGTAAGGGGCTCAAAATAGAGTTTGTCCGAGGTATCATAGTCTGTACTCACCGTCTCCGGATTGCTGTTGACCATGATGCTCTCAATCCCCATCTCTCTGAGGGCGAAGGATGCCTGAACGCAGCAATAATCAAATTCAATGCCCTGTCCTATTCTGTTGGGACCTCCACCAAGAATAACCACCTTCTTCTTATCTGAAGAACGAATCTCATTTTCCTGTTCATAGCTCGAATAGTAGTAAGGCGTATAGGCCTCAAATTCTGCTGCACAGGTATCCACCAGTTTGTAAACGGGCGCTACGCCCATGGAGGATCTTACTTTTCTCACAGCCTGTTCTTCAGTACGAAACAGATTGGCCAGTTGGATGTCAGAATATCCATATTCTTTCACCTGCTTCAAGAAATCTGGGTCCCATTTCTTGAGGTGAAGCCCTCTTCGCCTCAAATCCTTTATGCCCTCTTCCATCTCATATATCTGCTGGATGTGGTACAGGAACCAGGGATCAATCCGGGTGAGTTCATATATCTTTTCGATGGACATCCCTGTACGAAAGGCCTCATGGATATAAAAAATACGCTGTGAATTTGGATTAATAAGTCGCTCTTCAAGCTCTTGCAGATCCCGTTGTCGCTCCTGGCCCTGGGGTTTATCCGAACCGAGTCCGTATCGGCCAATCTCTAAGGATCTGAGGGCCTTCTGAAGAGATTCTTTGAAGGTCCTCCCGATGGCCATGGTTTCACCCACTGACTTCATGGACGTGGTCAACCTGTCTTCTGCCCCGGGGAACTTTTCAAAAGTCCAGCGGGGTATTTTGACCACACAATAATCGATGGTGGGTTCGAAGGAGGCGAGAGTCTCTTGTGTGATATCATTGGCAATCTCATCCAAGGTATATCCCACGGCAAGTTTTGCGGCTATTTTGGCAATGGGAAAACCGGTCGCTTTGGATGCAAGGGCTGAACTTCTGGATACCCTTGGATTCATCTCAATGACCATCATCTCGCCGTTTTCCGGATGAATGGCAAATTGGATGTTGGAACCGCCGGTCTCAACGCCGATTTCCCTGATGATGTCTATGGCCGCATCCCTCATGGCCTGATACTCTCTGTCTGTGAGGGTCTGAGCAGGGGCAACGGTGATGCTATCACCCGTATGAATGCCCATGGGATCGAAATTCTCTATGGAGCAAATGATGACCACGTTGTCTTTGAAATCCCGCATGACTTCCAGTTCATACTCCTTCCAACCGATGAGGGACTCTTCCATAATAATCTCGGAAATCATGCTCGCCTCAAGCCCTGAGCTCGAAAGGGTTTCCATCTCTTCCCGGTTGTAGGCCACACCGCCACCAATCCCGCCCAGGGTAAAACTGGCCCTGATTATAATAGGATAACCCATCCCCTCTGCCACTTCCCTGGCCTGATCCATGTCTCTGACAATGCCGCTCTTGGGGACCTTCAACCCGATCCGATCCATGGCGTCCCGGAATTGCTCCCTGTCCTCCGCCTTCTTGATGACCTCTACCGAAGCGCCGATCATCTCCACGCCCAGTCTCTCCAGCAGACCGCTCTCAGCCACCTTGACCGCCGTATTGAGACCGGTCTGCCCACCCAGCGTGGGGAGAATGGCATCGGGTTTTTCCCGCTCAACTACTTTTGCTAATATCTCGGGTGTGATCGGTTCAACATAGGTGCGGTGGGCCGTTTCGGGATCCGTCATGATCGTGGCGGGATTGCTGTTTACGAGGACCACCTGGAACCCCTCTTCCATTAAGGCCTTACAGGCCTGGGTGCCGGAATAATCGAATTCACAGGCCTGGCCGATGATGATGGGGCCAGAGCCGATAATGAGGATCTTTTTTATATCTGTTCGTTTAGGCATAGATAATTCGCAAGTTATAAAATCGCTTCTCGATTTTACAACTTGTCATTCGTCACTTGTCACTTCTTACTCGTCACTCTTAATGACTACTTGTGGTACTTGCTCATCATATCTATGAATCTGTCAAACAGGTAAGTGGCATCGTGAGGGCCTGGAGAAGCCTCAGGATGGTATTGTACGGAAAAAAGTGGAATCTTTTTGTGAACGAGTCCTTCCAGGGTATTGTCATTCAGATTAATGTGGCTCAACTCCACGCTAGGATCCTTCAGGGATTCGATGCCCACGCAAAACCCATGATTCTGAGACGTGATTTCTACTTTACCGGTTGACAGGTCCTTAACGGGCTGGTTGGCTCCCCGATGGCCGAATTTCAGCTTAAAGGTCTCGCCTCCGAGGGCCAATCCGATCAGCTGATGACCAAGGCATATCCCGAAAATGGGTCTCCTTCCCATCTGTTCCCGGATGGTCTCCACGGCATAGGTGACTGCCGCGGGATCCCCTGGTCCATTACTCAAAAATAGGCCATGAGGCTCAAGCTTATTGATGGTTTCTGAACCCGTATATGCAGGCAGCATGAGGATGGTACAACCTCTCCTCTCAAGAGAGCGAAGGATATTGTATTTGACCCCATAATCCATGGCTACCACCCGCCAGGAATCCTCGCGATCCGGCCACTGGAATTGATCGAGGCCTCCTTCAATCTCTACGGTTCTGCCATTTTGCCAGAGGATGGGGTCTTGACAGGTCACCTCTTTGACCAGATCAAGGCCGATCATGTTGGGGGATTGCCTTGCCTTTTCCACCAAGGAGTCAGGATCCAGATCGAACGTAGATAGGGCCGCCTTCATGGCACCGGCAAGTCTGATGTGCCTGGTCAATGCACGGGTATCTATGCCCTCTATACCGGGTATCTTGTTGGATTTGAGATAATCGGCCAGGCTCCCCTGGGATCTCCAGTTACTGGGATATTCCTGGTACTCCTTCACCAGGAAGGCTTTCACCTGAATCCTATCCGATTCAATATCTTCCTCATTGATCCCGTAATTACCTATCAACGGATAGGTCATGGTTACCATTTGGCCGCAATAGGAGGGATCGGTGAGTATCTCCTGGTAACCGGACATGCTCGTATTAAAGACCACTTCACCCACGGCCTCACCATGACCTGTAAAGGAGCGCCCCTTAAATACGGTACCATCTTCTAAAGCGAGAAGTGCTTTTATGGTTTCTACCCCCAAATCCTTGGCCAAGCCCCCTCTGAAATCGACGAGTTAGTAAGGCAAGTATCTATTTACTTGGGGCGAACAGATACTGGATACTTGATACTGGATGCTGGATTGAATGTAACAGGTTAAGACCAATTAGTCTGCAAATATCGGATATCCGGAATTCAGCATGGCGTGTTAAGTCATGGGTTCATTTTATCTATGCTCAGCCACCTGCCCCCACTCTTCGAGACCGTCCCTCTCAAACTTTGCAGCCTTTCGTTCAGGTCTGACTTTTCTATAGACCTCCAGCGGCCCCCTCTTCTTGCCATTGACGGTTAACAAATCCTCTTCAATGGAAATGCCAAAGAGCTGCTCATTCTGTTCTAAATAGGGAAGAATCAGCTTCCAATCCCTCTCTTCCATGGGGGCAATCTCACCCCCATTCAGCTGTTCCTCATCTATCTGTGCGAAGGGGTCTCTCACGTATATGGCTCCTCCAGAAGCAAGGGAAAAGAGGTTGGACCCCGGATATGGCGTGGGCTGAGGACAAACTTTTCCCTCATCATCAAACTCAACACCATTTAGGACAATAAACCCGCCGCCGTTGAGCGGGTCTCCTGCCATGAAAGACTCGGCCAGGTAATCCAGGCTGGTGCCGTTAATCACGACCCGGGGCTTGCCCACCGCATTAATGAGGGGTCTTCCCGCCGCATTACCCATGACATAGACCTCTCCCCCTTTGGCGCCGTAAAGGAAGGTCTGGCCTGTATCCCCATAGATGACCAGCTTGCCCGATTTCATGATCTGTCCCAACTGGTCCTGCGCATTCCCATGCACATAGATGGAAAGGCCATCAATCCCTGAAGCCAAATAGTCGCCAGAGCTACCATAAATATCGATTCGTACACCACTCGAATCTGGTCCAAACCCACACCCGTGGAAACGCTGGCCCTTGAGCCCAAAGACAATAAACCGCCGCCACCCCCTATAGAAGGCCTCGGCCATCAGGCGACTGTCACAATGATGGCCTTCAGGGGGAAAAAGGGAGGCATCGATAATGAGAACCTTTTCATTGTAAGTGGGCCCCCTGAAGAACTGTCTCGTCTCCCAGTCAATCAATCGATACGCACCTCTGCCTTCTTCCGTCTCAAGGGATGGAAAATGGCGAAAAATGGTCTCGAGACTCTGATTGATCATCTGTAGAATGGAGCGGCGTTTCTTGTCATAGGTTGGGTATCGGTGATCGATCAATTGGGTTAGGGCGTCCAGTGCCACCTCGAAATGGGCGTCTCCCTTAAGGGCCCATCCTTTTATCTCTCGAAAGCAGTCCATGAGATTGGCGTAGTCCCAAGTCTTGATCCCCTCTTTCACATATTCATAGAGAAGATCGGGACGCTGAAGCTCGAAAAAGCTGGATATATCAAACAGCTCCCTATCCTCGTCCTCCATCTGGTAGTAGACACGCCCCGGGAGGTAAGGCACCTGGCCTTTGGGAACACGTATTTCCCGGCCAAACTTGTCCACACACGTGAGAGGTCGCTCCAGGGATTCAGACCCATTTTCATCCAGATTGAAGACAAAGGCGCCACCATCTGTGTGACTCCCCCCGCGAGCATTCCAGTACCGATCAGCTGTTGTCCCCACACGTGGGTCCTCTTCCGCAAGGCTCTTGAGGGCAGCGTCTATGGCCTGCTTCTCGGAACATATCAAACCCACCTGCACATTACCGTCATGAAGGGCAAAGACCTGAGGTCTTAGCATGGCGGTGTCGGTGATCCCGATAAGTTGGAGCCGCCTGTTTTCCGCGTCATTACGGGCAATAATAAAGAACCAGGGACCGTCCGGAGACCCATGGATGTGGGTTGCCTGGATGGCGCGGTAGAGCTTCTGCTTTTCTGCTGGCAACTGATCGAAGTCCCTCTCCATAGTGGGTGCTAGTGCTTCAATCACATATTCGAGGGGATAACCATAGGTGCGGCTATAGAGGTCAAATAAAAGAACAGAGACCTCCGTGTCGGTCAGGAAGAGTGGATAGATATTTCGCTGCCTCAGATACTCACTTACCGAGTGGTAATTGGCAAAGTCCCCATTATGAACAAGGGCCTCGTTTAGCCCAATGAAGGGATGGGCGCCAGCCGGATGCCAGACCCTTCCCTTGGTGGGATAGCGTTGGTGGGCAATCCAGACGTGGGCCTTGAAGTTATCCAGTTTATAATAATGTACCACCTGCTCCGCATAAGCCACGATCTTCAAAATAATGAGATTTCGGCCATGGGAGAGCACGAAGGCCTGCTGTTTTCCAAACGCATCATAGTAGGCCCTGTTGATCTTGAAGCTATTCTGATAGACGAACTCATCTTCAGCCTGGCGATCGGTAAGGCCCTCTAGTTGGCTTTTGACCACAAACTCCTTCAGGACTGAAGGCTTGACACGCACAAAATACCGCCAGACGTTTGGGGGTCTTAGCTCAAGCCCGGGGATATCTCGATAATCGTCGATATGAGGAATCTTCTCTGTGAGATCCACTCTAAAGCAGGGTTCAATGAAACGTCGTTCCAGATCCTTCATGACCCCTTCTTCAAGGACAGCAATCTGGAGTATGTAGTCTTCTTCCAGAATCTCTTTTGAGACGCCCAGCATATTGTGGTCAAAGCCCATGGCCGCTATTCCGCCGCCGCGGCCATTTCCCCGGTTGTGCATCTGCTTGGAAGGCTCAAAAATGTGTTTTCCTCTGACCGGGATACTACAGGCAAGGCCTGTCACGCCGCAACCACCTTCAGCCTCAGTCTCATAATGGGATCTGGAGGGCAACTCCTGGACCAGTGGTCTTCTGGATTGAATAATCCTTCTTATCATTTGATCCTTTTCCATTTTTACCACCTGTCTTAATACCTCAGACATGTCATTCTTACCCAAATTTATCGTGATCAATTAACCGCCAGTCAGGCTCTTTAAATGTCTTGAGTTTCGAGACTTTTCTCCATCTGGGCTCTGTGGCCGTCTGTGCTTGCCCTGTTAAATAGTTGGAGAGTCCACATGCGGTATCTACCTTTCTCAAATGCTCTTCAATGCGGCTTTTTCTATCGGCCTTTCAGAAAAGACTCCAACTAAGATTTGGGCACTGTCGCTTCCTAACGAATCTATTAGAAACAACCTCATTGTTAGTTAGAATCCATCTTGTCTTAGGGCTAAGACACAAATCTTATTTAACAGGGTGAATCTGTGGCTCAATAATTAGTTCTACATGTAATCCAAGTGTACGAGGCAATCCGTTCGTCCCACCAATTCGCGAAGGCTTCTCATTCCAAGTCTCTTCAATATCCGGATCACTTCCTTCTTCCATGCGAGGAACAGGTTGATGACCCGCTGGGTTCCCCAGTCAAGATCAATCAGTTGCATCAGCTCCTCATCGGTCGTGGCAATCCCTCTGGCACAGCCCCTGCCACTTTCGCAGTTGTGACATCGAATACACTCCAGGGCCACCAGATCCGCTGTTCCCGTGCACACGCCATCAGCCCCGAGGGCTATAGCCTTGGCCACGTCATGGGGCGTCCTGATACCTCCGCTGGCAATCACCGTTATCTTGTCTCTCACACCTTCATCCTTCAAAAATCGGTGAACTTTGGGAATCGCATATTCAATGGGCAAGGCGATATTTTTCTTGGCGATATCGGGCGCGGCGCCAGTACCACCGTAGCTTCCGTCCAAATGAATGATATGAGCCCCCGCATAGTAACTTCCCACCGCCACCATATCCACGTCTGTCGGCGTGGAGACCTTGACCGATACCAGCGCTTGGGGATTCATTGCCTTTATCCAATCCACATGCTTTTTATGATCTTCCACGGAATAGACACTGTGAAAAGGAAAAGGGGAAAATAGCGGGTATCCAACCACCGCCTCGCGCATGCGGGCCACGCCCGGTGTCACCTTGTCCCCCAGGAGGTGCCCACCAAGACCCGGCTTCGCCCCCTGGGCATACTTGAATTCAACAATCTTGACCCGCTGTATGGTCTCCTCCCTGACCCCAAAAAGCCCTGTGGCCACCTGGGTGATCACATGGTCGTCATAGGGTTTCAGTTCATCTGGGTATCCACCCTCACCGGTGCAGCAAAAGGTGCCCAAGGCGGCAGCCGCCTTTATTCTGCTCAACATGGTGGTAATACTTATGGAACCGTAAGACATTCCCCCGCCATAAAAGGGAACCTCTATTCTGATCTTGTGGGCATTATCATTAAGCCGGTTCAACTCCACACCCACATCCACCTCCTCATCGGGCAGATCCAAGGTCTCCTTCACGGCTTCTATTGGAGGATATAAGAGACGCAATTTGTCAAAACCACCGCCTGACTCCCCTATCCTGTATTCAAGTCCCCCTGGTGGCACACCACCCGTCTCAGCCATGTGCCAGGTGCTGACCAAAAGGTCTGGGGTCCATCGAAAATCTCCCATGGCATCGAAGGTGGGATTTCTCTTAAGAGAGAGAGCCCCGACCGGGCATTCGTCATAACAAGGTGTAGGGCAATCAGGCCCAACACAACGGTAGTGGTGTTTAACCAGGACATGGCCCCTCTTCATGACGTGAACGCCATAAGGACATAATTCCACGCATTTGCCGCAGGCAATACAGTCGCTTGTACGATCCAGCCGGTATTTTCCGATAGGGTTTCGGAACCGGGATGGCGTGGGCACAGACTCTGGAAATTGAAAACTTTTATGACTACTCAAGTTCGTATTCCTCCTCAATCTTTCCCAGGGATCCGAACGTGGCCTCATCCAGGTCCTCGAAGAACATGGCGCGGCCTGCCTCTCCTCTCAAGCGGCGGGCATCTCTCATCCCCATAGCACCCATCACCTCCAGGAGCTGATTGTGCCATGCGCCCAAAAGGTTAACAACGCGTGAGGCGACCCAGGACGACGGGGCCTGGTCTATTTCTACCGGACAGGACAACCCCTTCGTGCAACGACGACACATCCGGCACTCCAGGGCAATGAGTATGGGGAAATCAATGAGGACTGCGTCCGCTCCGCAGATCACAGATTTTGCCACATGCTCGGCCATAGAGAGGCCTCCACTGACAAGTAGTGTGATCTCATCTCGTACACCCTCTTCCACCAAAGCCAGGTGAACCGAGTGAAGAGCATCCTTGACAAATAAGGATTGATCATCCACGGCCCTGCCATTATAGCTCCCCTCCAGGTGAACAATGGAGGCGCCAGATTGAACAAGCTCAATGGCCTGCTTTTCCACCCCTTTAACGAGAGGCAACCGGATACACATGAGGGCCGAAGGATGGGACCGCCTGATTGTTTCCACGGCCTCTTCCCAGTCTTCCTTCCAAGGAATCTCCATTATCCTTATCCCGTCTCCCAGCTTGTCCAAATCGATCGGCCCTGGCGAAATATTAGGCATCAGGTGAGGCCTGAAATCGTTCAAACCTTTCTTCAATGTATTCTCGGGCAGGGAGAGCAATGTTCCCAACCTTTTGGCCGCCATGGCCCACCCCGCTATGGTCTTCTCGCTCAGAGCACCAAAATGGGGCACTCTCATGATGATGGGAAGGGGAACATCTATAAAGACCGGTATATCACACTCCAGTTCACCGGCCTGGTTAAAATTAAGATTCCTTGGTGTCTTGCCCAGATCCACGGCTGTGCTTATGTATTCCCGACCGTGGATACCGTCTCTTGTGGGCCGAACGATCTCGGACATATCCGTCCACATGGCGTCGAAACCAGGGCCACTAAAAGGCCCCGGATAGCCTGCACCGGAGACAGGAATCTTGCCACTCTCCGCTTGATACCATAATCTGGCAATCACATCGGGTGTCCAGTGGGCATCTCCGAGTGCCTTGTATTCAGGGTTGAGAGATTTGTGGATAAGTTCCTTGGGACAGCCCTGAACGCACCTGAAACAGTTCATGCATTGGTTGTCAATCGAGTCAATCATCTGGTAGCCATCGAGGCCCCGATTATCATATACCCCATAGACGCATTGCTTTTTCACACAGACAGCGCACTTGAGACAGCCCTCTTCCCAGGCGATGATCCCAGACTCCGTAATCTTTTTGAATCGGTGGGGAGTGGGC
>Ga0209427_10004300_pt1 | contig 16463 bp, 15 predicted proteins | sample DeeMarSWOR136_30_FD_187465 | JGI IMG/M metagenome (GOLD analysis project Ga0209427, IMG submission 187465) | Marine sediment microbial communities from White Oak River estuary, North Carolina - WOR-1-36_30 (SPAdes) (version 2) | ecosystem: Environmental > Aquatic > Marine > Intertidal zone >...
TAATGCCACTTCTCTGGACCTATTTTACTCTACGATATCCTTAAGTTGCAAGGGATTGCCTCTGACATATTAAAGATTGAGGCATATCTTTATTATACAACAACCGGCCCCTATTGTTGTATAATATGGACAAAACAAAAGGAGGCACAGCATGAACCTTTTTCTATTCTTCTTTACGATCGTGGTCTCATTCCTGGTGGTGAAGATCGGGGCGGTGGCGTTTGAGATAACCGGCATGGAAAAGGAACAGGCGCGTTTTCAGTCCCTCTCCTGTTTCTCCGGCACGGGATTTACAACCTCAGAAGCCGAATTGATTACCGGTCATCCCCAGAGACGTCGTATCGCCTCAGTTCTTATTGTTTTAGGGCATGCCGGCTTGGTTACCCTGATTGCGACTTTCGCCAACTCATTAAGGGCAGATATCGCAATGTCCAAGATTACTATTCCTTTCCTGCATTCAGTTATTCCATCAGGCTTAAGGCCGTTTATGAATTTATTGATTATCGTATTGGCCGTATACACTACTTATAAGATTCTTACTAATACGAGAGTTGCCACCAAGCTCACCAGTGTCTTAAGGTCGCATATTGTAAAGAGAGAGATAGTGCAGCGCGTTTCCTTTGAAGAGCTGGTAATCGCAACCGGTGGTTATGGCGTATCCAGCATCGAGGTTTGTAAAGACAGTCCGGTATTGAATAAGGCAATAGTTGATTCGGACTTAAGAAGCCACGATATTACGATTTTGGTTATAGAAAGAAAGGGAGAAACAATTCCCAATCCTTCGGCTAATACTAAAATTCTTTTGAGCGATAGGTTAATATGTTTTGGAAAGCTGGACAGGATTAGAAAGGAATTGTTCTAAGGAGAGTCCTCCGCCAATAGATATGACATAGATTTATTATCGAAGGCTTGCTTGAGAATGGTAACTTCGGCTGATTTGATTACACAGGCTAAAGGTTAGCGAGTTCTTTTATGCAGTTGATTACGCTTTGGGTTGCGTAGTCTGGCGTTGATGCTCCCGCGTGTATGCCCACACCCTTTATACCCCTAAACCAGGACTTGCGTAGATCTTTTTTCGTTTGCACCCAATAACTTTTCTTGTTAAGCGATTTTGAGATTTCATAAAGCCGTTTGGTATTAGCACTTGTTTTTGAGCCGATAATAATCATAATATCATTCTTAATCGGCATGGTTTTTATCTCGGTTTGTTTTGCTACAGTTGTGCTACAGATTGTATTGAAAAATCTCAAATCTTTTATCTGCTGTTTTAGGATATTTAATATTTTGTTTACTTTTTCTATATTCTGGGTTGACTGCACTACTACACATGCCTTTTTAATCCTCCTGATTTTTGCAATGGGTATGTTCTTGGCACTTTCTATGACAATCGGGGTTGTCTTTAGATGCCCGACAATTCCCTGAACCTCAGCATGTTTCTTATTTCCGATAATGATAATTTTTCGGCAGTTTCTTTCCATACCAATAGCTATCTTATGTATTTCTTTTACCATCGGGCAGGTGGCATCGATTATCTTATAGCCGAGCTTTTTTGCTTCAATTATAGTTTTTAATGAAATACCATGGGCACGGATAAGAAAATTTTTATTTTTTCCTTTGGTAAGGCGCGCTACCTTTTTAATGCCTGCGTCTTGCATATCCCTTACCACCTGTTCATTATGCACGATATCCCCCAACATTTCGATTCTAGAGCCGGATTTAACCGTTGCCAGAGCAATCTTTATAGCCCTCCTGACTCCAAAACAAAACCCTGCAGTTTTAGCGATATTGATTTTCATAAGATTTTGGCTTAAGTAATATTTTAAGCGCTATCACCATTTTGCCAGCAGAATTTACATAAGCACGCTTAGAAAATACGTCATAATTGTTGTTTTCTATTGATTGTAATATTCCAGCATATATATCTTTCATCATGCAAACCACAATACGCGATTTTAAATCAGAAATCATCTTTATTCCCTTATATGAATTATGATAATATTCTTTTGCCCTTTGTATTTGGAGTCTTAGGAGTGCAATGAAGTTTTCGTCTACCTTGCCTTCAGCTATGTGATTTTCTGAGACACCGAACCTAGCCATTTCATCCTTAGGCAAATAAATTCTGCCCCTGCGGTAGTCTTCCTTTATATCCCTGAGAATGTTGGTAAGCTGCATGGCTATTCCTAAATCTACTGAATATTTGGCTGCCTCCTGGTTAGTATATCCGAAAACATTTAACATAATCAAGCCCACTACGCCAGCGACCTTATAGCAGTAAGTATATAATTCTTCAAAATCTTTATAACGATTTTTATGCAAATCCATATACATTCCTTCAATAAGCTCGTCGAAATAACGCTTTGGAATTTGATACCTGCATATAGTATCTTTAAATGCTAATAATAAACTATCGTTTGCTTCTTGATTACGATAAGCAGCATTAATTTTTTTATTTATTTGTTCCAGGCGCACAGGGCTAGGTGAATCTTCCGGATTATCTACGCTATCATCACTGACTCTGCATGCCGCATATATAGAATAGGCAGCATTTCGTTTTTCTTTTGTGAGAAATCGCGAAGCAAAATAGAATGTTTTTGCGTACTGCCTGGTTATTAATTTTGCCGTATAATACCCCGCCCTGATTGAATTTTCCTCAATTGATTTTTTCATTCAATAATATTGTACACATATCTGGTTCTAAATCAATCTAAAGGTTTTGTAATGAATTGGGGAAGTAGGATTGCGGTTTATGAAAGCAGCAGTTGCCTGGAATAGTTTAGCAGAAAATGTTTATATTCTTTCTTTATTGAAGAAGATAAAATTAGGTCTCGTGCCTTTTTTATAAGGCGGATAATTTCCTCTTTTGCCTGTTTAAGCGCACCGGTTTCCCTTACTACTTTACGAATCCTTAATAAATCAGCTGTATTTACCTTTTTCTTAGAGAGCAATCTCTTGATTAATGATTTCTGATTTGCATTTGAATTATTGAAAGCATGCCAAATCAGCATGGTCTTTTTTGATTCCTGCAGGTCGCTGAGTGTGGATTTTCCGGTTTTCTTCTCCTCGCCAAACATGCCTAATATATCATCCTTTATCTGAAAGGCCCTTCCCAGGTATATGCCCAGAGTAAATAGTTTATTTACTTGGCTTTGGGGGGCACCGGCAAGTATTGCCCCGGTGGAAAGGGGAGTAGAGAATGTATAACGAGCTGTTTTATAGTCGTATATCTTATAAATATCCTGCTTGGTTATTTTTTCTATATTTTTAGTTCCGTTAAATAACTCTATAAATTCCCCCGAACCGGTATAGATAGCTGCCTCGATGAACTTGCTTAATGCCTTTTCTTTACGGCGCATCTCTTCCTTTATGGATAAGAAGGCATCAATCGCAATGGCATACATGACGTCACCTGCCAGGAGGCTTAGGTCTACTCCGCTAAATTTAATATTCTTATATCCCGCCAGATAGCTATCTAACATTCTATGCATGGAGGGCTTTCCTCTTCTTTTATCTGATTTGTCGATTATGTCATCATGAACTAACATAAAATCATGCAATAGTTCTATGGATAGGGCACTGGCATATAGTCCAGGGGCAGGCCTTTTGGCAAACCCTAAATACCCGGCAATAAAGAGGATGGGGCGTATTCTTTTGCCCTTCCTTAGTATAAAATCTTTTATGCACTTGGACAGCAGTGGCGAGATGCTGCTTAAGGAATAAATTTTATCTAGATTGGCGGCTAATTTTTCAAGCTCCTTATCAATCTTATTTTTCATTCTGTTATACATATTTTTATGGTATCATAGATTAGGTTTCAGGGCAAACAAAATGTAGGCGAATATGCAGAAATATATAAGGGCTTTGAGACTGCTTTTCATCGCTGCCAGTATTCTGCCGTTTGCTCTCGGCTCACTCATAGATAAGGGTGATTTTTCTTTAATAAGGTTTCTAATCGGACTTGCCGCGAAAAATTGTGATATTTATTATCACCACACATTACAAAACTGATAAGTGGATTAATATACAATTAAAATATATTGATAATCATTTACACGAACCTTATAAGATTTATGCTTGCTTAAATGATGTTAGCAACACATTTTTTAAGCAATTTTATTATGCTGAAGATATTAAAGGTCCGCATGCTTATAAGTTAAACTTTTTAGCTGAAAAAGCAGTTTCTCAGGCAGAGGATGATGATATTTTAATTTTTATTGATGGAGACGCTTTTCCCATTAATAATATTATTCCGTATATTAGAGAGAAAATCAAAAGGCATAAATTCGTAGCTATCAAAAGATATGAAAACTACGGAGATATACAGCCTCACCCGTCATTTTGCGCAACAACAATTGGTTTTTGGAAGAATAACAAATGCAATTGGGATAGTGATTTCTATTGGAAGGATCTTGCAGGTGCAAAGGTTACGGATGTCGGAGGGAATTTATTAAAAATACTTGATGATAAAAAAGTGAATTGGGCAGCTATGCTTAGAAGGAATAAAAATAATTTGCATCCATTATGGTTTGGAATATATGACAATATGATATATCATCACGGAGCAGGCTTCAGAAATGCTCTTAGTCGATGGGACAAAAACTGCTCTTTTACGTACAGAATATTAAATAAGTTAAGGCGGTATAGGAAAGATTCTAAATTTTTGGTGCACAGGATCATACGTTTTGTTGGCAAGAATTTTTTAAAATTATGGCAGATGTCAAGAAACAAATTGCTGGAACGAATATACAGAGAAATCAGCAAGAATGAGTGTTTTTATGAAATGTTTATGAAACCGCACAGGAGAAAAAAATTGCGGTAGCTATGGAAGCGTTATTACATGTCAGTTTTACATTTCTTGGAGAAGATTTATAGCAGTTGCCAACTGGCTTATATGCCAATAGTTACAAACAATATAATAGGAGAGCCGTACGTAAGTTAACAATTTTATCATATCAATGGTACTACGTATTAATAGTATGAAAGCTAAATAAAAAGGATAACTGAATTGAAAGTTAGCGAGCTATTAGCAAAGCTCAATAAACGACCTTTATTGTGGATGATGTGGCACCCACACCAGGGGTTTTGGAATTGGGATTTGGTTGTAGCCATAAGCAAAGTTTTCCCCTTTAAAAAGGTTAATAAATATATTATCGAGTTAATCATCTTTATAGACACAATCGTTCTTTATATACGTGCGTTGGGTAGGAGGGCATCCAGGTTAGGAATTACAAAATTATTGAATAAGATAACGTTATCTGAAGCATTTCCGATCTTATATTTTGATTTAGGAACCCATAGAAAAGCTGGAGAATTATTTTTAATGGTTAATAAAATATTGCCGTATATTTGCGAAAAATTCAAAGCATATGGATTTGAAGCTATTCAAGAATATTATAAAGAAGCTAAAGAAAGGTTTGTGGGAAAAGAAAATATAGAGATTATTCAAGCATGTTTATGTTATAAGGTGCCCGATAACGGTTATATCAAAGTTTATAAAAATGAGAGTGGGAGTTCGGTTTATAGGTCCAATAAAGATAATTATGAAAATGTAAAAGCTATGCGACTTTCCGACTACGTGAGTAGAAACAATCTTGATTTTGAAAAAAACATCGTTATTTTACGAATGAATATTGAGGGGGCAGAATTTGATGTCATATCGGATTTGGTAGAAAATGGACTTGCAAAAAATATAGATGGGTATTTTGGAATGTGGGATGATATTTCAAAAATCGATAAACATCGCGATGACGAATTTCGTATTTTCCTTACAAAGAATCATATTTCTTCTTTTACTTTTAATGGCCGTGATTTTTGGTCTCGGCTCAGTACGCCTTTGAGATTAAAATGCATAGAGTATGAATTAAATACCTCTATTCAGGCAGGACTAAGACGTATCAAACAACATACTAAAACGTAAAGGCAAATTGATTTGGAGTTTTTTGGCCGTTTATAAGGAAAAAAACAAAAACTACAATGCCAAACAAAACAAAAACTTACAAGAATTCTGGCCCCAAAGTCTTCATTCGGACTTTCGGATGCCAGATGAACGTTCGCGATTCTGAAGTCATTGCTGGACTATTGGAAAAACATGATTATCAGGCAGTGACCGATGAAGCAGCTGCTGATATTATAATCTATAATACCTGTTCAGTGCGTCAGCATGCTGAAGATAAGGTCTGGAGCGAATTGGGAAGATATAAAATTGTTCCCCCTAAATTTGCTAATGCAAATTTAGGCAGGGGAGACATTCGCCCAAAGAAGAAAATTATTGGGCTCGTAGGCTGTATGGCGCAAAATTACAAGGATGGAGTTTTCCAGCGGGCTCCTCAGATTAATTTTGTGGTCGGGCCCAGCGATATCGCTAAGATACCGCAGATATTAGTTAAAGTCACCAGCTCATCAGCTCATCAAGTCACCAGTAATTTGTTCGAAAGAAAAATCTGGGAAACAAATGGTAGCATCAGGCCCGAGGAGATTTATCAAACCGGATTCTATGAAGATAAAAACCACGCTTATGTAGTAATTTCTGAGGGTTGTTCTAACTCCTGTTCTTATTGTGTTGTGCCTTATGTACGCGGGCTTCTGAAAAACAGAGATTATCGTAATATCATAAGCGAGATAGAGCAGGCTCTTGAGGAGGGAATAACCAATATTACCCTTTTAGGCCAGAATGTGAATGCCTATCAATACAATGGCATTAATTTTATAAAGCTTTTGGAAATGGTTAATCAGGTTAAAGGATTAAAGCAGTTCAGTTTTATTACCTCACACCCTAAGGATACAACCGTTGATTTATTTAAGGTAATGAGGGATTTAGAAAAACTTAAGAGATATTTACATCTTCCTGTTCAGTCAGGCTCTGACCGGATACTTCAGCTGATGAATCGAGGTTATACCCGCCAGAGATATTTAGAACTTATTCAGCAGTACCGCCAGCTTCTAAGGCAAGGAGCCTTAAGCACTGATATTATTGTAGGATTTCCCGGAGAAACAGAGCAAGAGTTCCAGGATACATATAACTTAGTAAGGCAGGCAGAATTTGATTCCGCATATATCTTTAAATATTCTGTCCGTCCACATACGCAGGCAGAGGCCTTGCCCGATGATGTTCCTGAAAAAGAAAAACAGAAGAGACACCAACTAATCCTAAAACTGCAAAAGGATATATCAAAACGAAGACACAGTAAATGCACAAACCTACAGTAATTTTTCTTCTTGGTCCGACTGCTGCGGGGAAAACCGAATTCGCCTTGAAGTTGGCTAAAGAAATAGATGCGGAAATTATCTCTTGTGATTCAATGCAGGTTTACAAAAGGATGGACATTATCAGTTCCAAGCCTTCGCCTTCTCAAAGAAGGGAAGTTAAACATCACCTCATTGACATCATTCCTTCCAACAAGACATATAACGTTTCTCTGTATAGGCGCAGTGCCCTGAAGGCAATAAAGCTAATCCTAAGAAAGAAGAAGACCCCTTTATTTGTAGGAGGAACCGGGCTTTATGCCAGCGCAGTTTTAGACGGCATATTTAAAGGCCCCGGAGAGGATAGGAGGATACGTAAGAAGCTTTACCAGCAAGCAGAGAAAAGGGGCGCAAGATATCTTTTTCAACGCTTGCTTAAGGTTGACCCGTTGGCAGCAGCCAGGATTCATCCCCATGACTTAAAACGTATAATCCGCGCCTTGGAGGTCTGGGAGAAAACCAGGAAGCCAATATCTCGGTGGCAGACGCAGCGACAGGGGATTATTCAGGACTATAATGTAGAGATTTTTTGTATTAATCGGTCAAGGCAGGAACTTTATGGGCGGATTAATCAACGGGTTGAGCAGATGTTTAAGAAAGGTCTGGTTAAGGAGGTTTCACGTCTGTTAAAAGGGAGATTAAGCAAAACTGCTTCTTGCGCAATTGGGATAAGTGAGATTAAGGATTACTTAGCAGGCAGATGCAGTTTAAATCAGACTAAGGATTTAATCAAGCGGCATACCCGTCAATATGCTAAGCGTCAGCTAACCTGGTTCAGAAAGGATAAGCGCATCAGCTGGATTAATATAACTGATAAAAAGTTAGGCTTTAGCTTGGCGTAATGAAATAGGCAATGGCAATGGAAAAATGTTTATTGGTAACTATCGAGCTAAGAACAGAAAAGGATAAATGGCCAAGGCAGGACATCGCCCGTGAACTGGAGGAATTGGTAAAAACTGCAAACGGCCAGCCAATCGAGCAGATTTTTTGCGCAAGGGAAAAACCTACACCCGATTTATTTATCGGAAAAGGCAAGGCCCAGGAGATTGCTTTATTATGTCAGGATGAAGATATTGGCACAGTAATCTTCAGCCACGACCTTTCTGGAACCCAGCAGCGTAATTTAGAAGAGGAGATCGGGAAGAAAACAATCGACCGCACCCAGCTTATTCTGGATATATTTTCCCATCATGCGCATTCTCCGGAAGGAAATATGCAGGTTGAATTAGCCCAGCTCGAGTATCTCTTACCCCGCTTAGTGGGTAAAGGAATTATGCTTTCTCGCCTGGGTGGAGGAATCGGCACGCGCGGTCCAGGAGAACAGAAATTAGAGGTTGACCGCCGCAGGATTCGTGAGCGGATTACCAAATTAAAGCAGGATTTACAACACTTAACCAATCACAGGAGGGTGATTCGCAAGAAGAGGAAGGAGGAAGCCATTCCCTGCCTGGCTTTGGTAGGATATACCAATGCCGGAAAATCCACTTTGCTAAATGCATTAACCGGAGCCGGCCAGTATGTAAAAGACAGTTTGTTTACTACACTAGATCCTCTGGCCCGTCGTATGAATACTCCCTTTGGAGCAAGGGTGGTTGTTTCTGATACCGTGGGTTTTCTTCATAACCTGCCGCATCATCTGATTGAGGCATTCCACACAACCTTAGAAGAGGTGGTGGAGGCAGATTTGCTTATCCATGTATTGGATGCTAGCCATTCAAGGATTCAGGAACATAATCGAGCAGTAATTACCGTATTAAAACAGTTAAACTGCGAAAATAAACCCCTGATTACTGCCTTGAATAAAATTGACCTTCTTGAGGATAAGGCTTGGTTGAGTTGGCTGAAGGAAAAATTTTCTGATTCTGTCTGTATCTCTGCAAAAACCGGACAGAATCTGGGGGAATTACTCAAAGAGATAGATAGTTTTATCGAGCCGAAGTTAACTAAAGTTTTGCTTTCAGTACCTTTAAATAAGATGTCCATAATTGGTTTTCTTTATCGACAAGGCAAGGTAATAAAAGCAGAATATGGAGAAGAAAGAGTAAAAGTAGAGGTAAATATTGCAAAAAATTTATTAGATAACCTACTGATAAATAAGGAGGTTAAGGTAATTAATTAGAATATCTAAAAAATTTTATTGAAATTACTTGACAAAATAGTTATTATATGTTATATTTATAATGAAAATTACGAATAGAAAAAAATAAAGGAGCATATATGGGTTTGTTTGATATAAAAATCAGTCCTGATGAGCCTGTATATGTAATCAGTGTGGTGAGCAAGTTGGTTGAGTTGCCGGCCTGGACCTTACGGGCGTTGGACAAGGCAGGCATAGTAAAGCCAAAACGGATTGGCAAAAAGAGTCGGCTATACTGTTTGAAGGATGTAAAAAAACTGGAATACATTCATTATCTTATGGAAGATAAGGGAGTAAATATCCGCGGCATAAAAATAATTTTGGAAATGGAGAGTAAGGAGTAATTTTTTTTGGATTCGATTTAGCACTCTGCGCGCGCGAGTGCTAAATCGAAGCAAGTAAAGTTAAAAATTGGAAGGAGGGGATTTAAGATGAGATTAATAAAATGGCGTTCACAAAATCTGTTCGATCCTTTTGCCGATTTGTTGGGTTTGCAGGAAGATAAATCCTGGATCCCGGCAGCGGATATTTATGACCATAAAGACAATCTGGTGATTAAGGCTGATTTACCAGGAATGACGCAGAAGGATATTGACGTTTCAGTAGAGGACGATGTTTTAAGGATTAAGGGCGAGAAGAAAAATGAACGCGAGGAGAGGAAGGATAATTTCTATCGCCTGGAAAGAGCATATGGATACTTTGAGCGTAGTTTTTCCTTACCTGCGAATGTGGACGCAACCAAGGTTAAGGCAAACTATAAAGACGGGGTTCTTGAATTAACCCTGCCTAAAAGAGAAGAGGCAAAGCCAAAGCAAATCAAAGTCGACATCAATTGATAGGGACAGTTCTTGGCCTGTTCGGGGACCGTTTCTTGGACTGTTCGGAGAAGTGTCCCCTAAAGCATTTTTGGTTCTTAAATTATCTTCTTGCAGGGACACTTCTGTATTCAGCGCAAGAACCGGTCCTCGAAAGGGTGAAGAACCGGTCCTAAAAGGATGGTTCTTAAAAAGAGGGAAGTTAAGGAGTTTTTATGCGAATGGATAAATTTACTCTTAAGGCACAGGAGGCAATAGAGCAGGCAGTTAAGACTGCCGAAGGATTTAACCATCAGCAGGTTGACTGCGAGCACCTGCTTTTTTCTCTACTTAAGCAGACCGATACAATCGTCGCCGAGATTTTAGAGAAGTCTTCGCTGGCAGTATACCCGTTGCTACGGAAAACAGAGCAGGCATTAGAGTCCAAGCCTAAACTTTACGGTCAGACTTCTGGTGTCTATCTATCCAACCGTCTTAATCAGGCATTAAAGAATTCCCAGAAAGAGACAGAGCACCTTAAGGATGAATATACCTCTTGCGAGCACCTGCTTTTGGGACTTTTGGAATTTCTGCCTGAGCTGCTGCCGATTAAAAGGGAAGCAATATTGGTATCATTAAAAGAGATTCGCGGCAATCAGCGGGTCACCGACCATAATCCAGAGACAAAATTCAAGCCTCTGGAGAAATTCGGCCGTAATCTAACTGAGCTGGCTAACCAGGGAAAACTCGACCCGGTAATTGGTCGGGATGATGAGATCCGTCGAATTATTCAGGTGATTCTGCGCCGCACAAAGAATAATCCGGTATTGATTGGTGAACCAGGCGTAGGAAAGACCGCTATTGTTGAGGGTTTAGCCCAGAGGATTGCGCAGAGTGATGTGCCTGAAGGCCTGAAGAAGAAACGGATTATTGCCCTGGATTTAGGCAGTCTGGTTGCAGGAACTAAATTCCGCGGTGAATTCGAAGATAGATTAAAAGCAGTGTTAAAGGAGATTGAAGCCTCCAATGGCGAGGTGGTTTTATTTATCGATGAATTGCATACTTTGGTAGGTGCAGGAGCAGCAGAAGGCGCAATCGATGCCTCTAATATGCTTAAGCCTGCTTTGGCAAGAGGGATGTTGCGCTGTATCGGAGCAACTACGCTTGATGAATATCGTAAGCACATTGAGAAGGATGCTGCCCTGGAGCGCAGATTCCAGCCTATTTATGTAGACCAGCCTGATGTCCAGGATACCATTGCCATTCTCAGGGGCCTAAAGGAGCGTTATGAGCTGCATCATGGAGTGCGTATCAAGGATAGCGCCCTGATTGCAGCGGCCCAGCTTTCCCAGCGCTACATTACCGAGAGATTCCTGCCGGATAAGGCAATTGATTTGATTGATGAGGCAGCCAGCCGTCTGCGCATGGAGATTGATAGCAAACCCCACCACTTAGATGAGATAGACAGAAGGATTATTCAACTTGAGATTGAGCGGCAGGCCTTAAAAAAAGAGAAGGATGATAAGTCTCTGCAACGGCTTAAAAGTTTAGAGGCAGAATTAAAGTCATTAAAAGAACAAAGCCAGGAGATTAACCGACGATGGCAACAGGAAAAGGAATTAATCCGCCAGGTGCGCAATACAAAAGAGAGGATTGAGCAGGCAAGGCATGAGGAAAGGCAGGCGGAAAAGAATGCTGACCTTGCCCGCGCAGCCCAGATTCGCTACGGTATTTTAAGGGATTTAGAGGCTCAGTTAGCTGATTCCAGCAAAAGGCTCTCAGAACTTCAAAAGCAAGGCTCGTTATTAAAGGAAGAGGTTGATGAAGATGATGTGGTAGGAGTGGTTTCTAAATGGACAGGCATACCGTTAAATAAACTCTTGGAGGGCGAGACCGATAAATTATTAAAGATGGAACAGCGGTTAAAGACGCGGATCGTTGGCCAGGATGAGGCAGTAAGTTTAGTTTCTTCCTGTATCCGGCGGGCACGCTCAGGCTTAAACGACCCCGATCGCCCGATGGGTGTGTTTGTATTTGTCGGGCCAACCGGCGTGGGTAAAACCGAACTGGCAAAATCCTTAGCCTGGTTTTTGTTTGATGACGAGCAGGCTTTAGTCCGTCTGGATATGTCTGAATATATGGAGAAGCATACTGTATCCCGTTTAATCGGAGCACCGCCGGGATACGTGGGCTATGAGGAGGGAGGCCAGTTAACCGAAGCTATCCGACGACGGCCCTATTCAGTAATCCTCTTCGATGAGATTGAGAAGGCACATCCGGATGTGTTCAACGTGCTGTTGCAGATATTTGACGATGGCCGCCTAACTGACGGTCAGGGGAGGGTAGTAAATTTTAAGAATACGGTAATCATTATGACCTCTAATCTGGGTACAGACCAGATACACAAAGAGGACTCAAAAGAGAACCTGCGCAGGAAAATCATGCTTGAGTTTCGCCAGCACCTTCGTCCTGAATTTATCAATCGCATTGATGAGATAGTAATATTCAACCACCTTTCCGCCGATGATATGGCTAGGATTGTAGATATGCAGTTTTCCCAGATTAGGCCGCGGCTAAACCAGCACGGATTAGATATATTGTTAACCGAAAGGGCGCGGGACTTTCTGGCGGCCCAAGGCTATGAGCCTGATTTCGGTGCCAGGCCCTTAAAGAGGCTAATCCAGAAAAGCGTGGTTGATCCTTTATCGGTGCAGATTCTTAACGGAGAGTTTAAATCCGGCAGCAGGGTAAAGGTAGACCTCAACGGCAATGGCCTTTTGTTTAAAAAGCTTAAGACCTAAACTTACGCAGGATACCTCTATTTGCTCTTGATAGAATTAGTCTAGGAGTTGACTAGGATAAATTTTGTGTTAAAATTAGCTATATGGTTAGAATAGTCGATCACACTCAAAGAAGGAATACTGTTTTAGCATTAAGCATAAACAGCTACATTAATTCGGCCACGCCGGTGAGCTCCGAGGCTTTAGCAAGGGAATTTTCTCTAAGCTCTGCAACAGTGCGCAATATCTTTGCTGAATTAGAAGAGGCAGGGTATCTTACCCACCCGCATACCTCAGCAGGCAGAATTCCCACGGATAAAGGCTACCGTTATTATGTAGATTTCTTGATGTCTGAGATCGAGCTTCTTAACGAAGAGAAGGAAACAATAATCGAGGAATACAAAACTAAGATTGAACGCTTGGAAGATATCTTAGAAAAGACATCCGAGATAATCTCAACCATTACTCATTATGCCGGTATTGTTTCGCTCTTGGAGTGGGAGGATAAGATTTTTTATAAGGGTTTAAGCCACATCCTCCAGCAGCCTGAGTTTGAGAAATCAGAGAAAGTACGGCTGCTGGTTAATATGCTTGAGGAGAAGAAAAGGCTGCTGGACATTATCAACCGCGATTTCCGAGAGTCAACCAAAGTTTATATCGGCAGAGAAATAGGATGTCCCGAGATTGATACCTGCTCGTTGGTCATCTCTTCTTATCACAGAGGTAAAAGGCGAGATGGCAGATTAGCAGTTTTAGGCCCGCGCAGAATGAATTATGATCATATCATTCCTGCCCTGGAGTTTATTTCCGAGGTATTGAGCGAAGTCTTAAGTTGATTCTGGTAGATATTTTTGTAAAGCCCAAGGGATGATTTGCCTTCGGGTTAAGCCATTAGATTTAGAGATTAATTATGGATAAGAGTGCTGAGCACAAAAAACAGGAAGAGAAAAAAGAAAAACAGGAACTAAAAGCACAGAAAAAGATAGTTACCCTGACCGAAGAGGAATATGCTCAGTTAAAGCAGGAGGCCGAAAAATCACAAGAATATCAGGACAGGGTCTTAAGGCTCCAGGCAGATTTTGATAATATTCGCAAGCGCCTCGAGCGTGAAAAACAGGAGTTCGTACGGTTTGCCAACGAGGGCTTGATCGTTGATTTATTAAATATAGTTGATGATTTAGAGCGCAGCGTGGAATTGGCTCAAGGCAAGCACGAGGATTTTTCCGCCTTCTTAAAAGGCATTGAGATGATTTTGGCACATTTGTATGACTTGCTCAAGAAAAACGGGCTTTCTGCCATTGAGGCAAAAGGGAAAATCTTTGACCCGGAGTATCACGAGGCTTTACTCAAGTCAGAGGCAGACGGCGTTGCCGATAACACGGTAATAGAAGAACTGCAAAAGGGCTATTTATTGAATAGCCGGGTAATCCGGACAGCAAAGGTAAAGGTCTCTCAGAAACCCCAGTCAGAGGCAGGGGAATCTAAAGAACAGGAAACCAAAGAACAAAAATAAGAGGAGGTTTACAATGGCAAAGGTAATAGGTATCGATTTAGGAACTTCTAACTCTGCAGCTGCGATTATGGAGGCAGGCAGACCTACTATAATACCTTCAGCAGAAGGTGCTGGCGTTGCTTCAGGCAAGGCTTTTCCATCATACGTCGCATTTACCAAAGAGGGCCAGAGATTGGTGGGTGAACCAGCCCGACGTCAGGCCGCAATAAATCCAGAAGGAACAATCAGCGCTGCCAAGCGCAAGATGGGCACAGAACATAAATTCAAGGTATTTGGTAAGGAATATACACCCCAACAGATTTCTGCATTTATCCTGCAGAAAATCAAGCAGGATGCCGAGGCGTACCTGGGCGATAAGGTTAACGAGGCAGTGATTACCTGCCCTGCATATTTTGATGATAATCAGAGAACAGCTACCAAGGATGCAGGTGAGATTGCCGGGCTTAACGTATTACGCATTATTAATGAACCTACTGCAGCCTGTCTTGCCTATGGAATAGATAAGGCGCAGAAGGAGCAGAAGATAATGGTGTTTGATTTCGGCGGAGGCACGCTGGATGTTACCGTTATGGAGATGTGGTATTCAGAATCTCAGAAGACAAGCGGATTCGAGGTCAAATCAACCAGCGGCGATACTCAGCTCGGCGGCACAGATATGGACAATATTCTGATAGATTATATAGCTACACAGTTTAAAAAGGAATCAGGCATTGACCTGAGAAACGATAAGATGGCTGTTCAGCGCCTGCGCGAGGCAGCAGAGAAGGCGAAGGTTGAGCTTTCCAGCACCTTGACTACAGATATCAATCTGCCATTTATTACTGCTGACGCCAGTGGGCCTAAACATCTGACTATGAACATCACGCGGGCAAAACTGGAAGAATTGGTCAATCCAATAATTGAGCGTTGCCGCCATCCTATGGAGCAGGCAATTTCTGATGCAAAACTAGAGCCTAAAGATGTTAACCGGATAATTATGGTTGGCGGGCCTACCAGAATGCCCTCCGTGCAGAAATTCGTGGAAGACTTTGTGGGCAAGAAGATTGAACGCGGGGTTGACCCTATGGAATGTGTGGCAATGGGTGCAGCTATCCAGGCAGCGGCATTAAAGGGAGAATTTAAGGATATACAACTGCTTGATGTTACTCCTCTTTCTTTGGGCATTGAGACATTAGGAGGCGTGAATACCAGACTGATTGAGAGAAACACCACTATTCCCACAAAAAAATCCCAGATTTTTTCAACTGCTGCGGATAATCAGACTGCAGTTACCGTCAGGGTATTGCAGGGGGAGCGGCAGATGGCTAACGATAACACTGAGTTGGGCAGATTCGATTTAGTGGGTATTCCTCCTGCGCCGCGCGGCGTTCCTCAGATACAGGTAACCTTTGATATTGATGCCAATGGTATCGTTCATGTATCGGCAAAAGACCTGGGAACAGGAAAGGAGCAATCCATCCGTATTACTGCTCCAAAAAAGCTATCAAAGGAAGAGATTGAGAAGATGGTTAAAGAGGCAGAGAATTTTGCTGCTGAGGATACCAAGAGAAAGGAAGAAGTGGAGGTTATAAATCAGGCAGATACGCTTGTCTACTCAACCGAAAAATCACTAAAGGAATTTGGCGATAAGGTAAGTCAGGCAGAGCGCGCTGAGATTGAATCAAAGCTCAACAGTTTAAAGCAGGCAATTAAGGATAAGAATGTAGACAGGATTAAGAAGGCAATGGAGGATTTAACCAAGGCTTCTCATAAATTGGCAGAGGAGATTTACAAGCAGGCTGCGGCACAACAGCAGAAGGCGCAGCAGCAAGGTCCGCAAGCCAAAGCAGAAAAGCCAGAAGAGGAACCCAAGGAAAAGAAGAAGGAAGAGGATATTATTGACGCAGAGTATAAGGAAGAGGACGATAAGAAATAAATATCAAAAATCAAATAGCAAAAATCAAAAATACAAGGCAAAATTAGGCAACCCAAGATTTTTTAAATTTTTATATATATTTGAT
>Ga0209427_10004301_pt1 | contig 16462 bp, 15 predicted proteins | sample DeeMarSWOR136_30_FD_187465 | JGI IMG/M metagenome (GOLD analysis project Ga0209427, IMG submission 187465) | Marine sediment microbial communities from White Oak River estuary, North Carolina - WOR-1-36_30 (SPAdes) (version 2) | ecosystem: Environmental > Aquatic > Marine > Intertidal zone >...
CCATCTTTATGGAATTCTTCAATTTTTGCTTTAACAAAAGGTATGATCTTTCGGCATGGATCACCGCAGTAGAGCGCCCCGTCTTTGTTAATGAAGTCTTTTAACATATCAATAACAAAAAGAGCTTTCATTTCTCCGCCCTCTCTTTTGTTGTTTAATTTTATGCGATTGCCGCGTCGCTACGCTCCTCGCAATGACATACGATTACGCTATTTTGCTACAGAGCCCATTGTCTACTTCAATCCCTTTTCTATAATTTCTCTCAGCTCATCTCCGAGTTTCACGGCCTTTTTCTTCAAGGATGTGGCTTGTTTTTTTATTTTTGACTTGAATTCGCTGTCCTCGAGGTTTGGTAGGTTTATCTTGATGTTATAATAAGCGCCTTCAGCCGCAGCCTGGGCAGTGAGACCTGCCACTCCGGCGTCGCTCAAGGAATTTTTGTTTCCTTTAAGAGCAATCTCCCTTGCCAGGTTTAAAGCATCGATGCTTTTCTCGAGCACTCCAAAAGGAACCATAGTCGCTTCTTTTACTGCTTCTTCAACTGCCTTATCTCTTTCTTGTTTCTGTTCTTCTGTTTTCTTTGGTAGCCTGTAGGTTTCCAAGAGTTTGTTAAAGGCCATGGTATCTAAGTCAACGGCACTCAGGAATTCATCCTTCAAAGACTGAGCCTTCACAGCTATTTCTTTTACATCTTTCTGGACATTTTCGTATTCTTTTTTGCCGACTGTTAGATTGGAGACCATAGAAGAGAGCGAAGCGGATAAAGCTCCGCATAAGGCTGCTGTACTTCCTCCTCCAGGAGCAGGAGAATCTACAGAGAGCTCGTTGGCGAATTCCCGGAGATTATAGTCAAGAAGAGAACTTTCAACCTCCTTGAACTGGTATTCAATGATTTTCTTTTGAGGATCGAAGGGCGCTACATCGTCTAAGCCGAGAGAGTAAACAGCCGTCTTTATCAGGTCTTCCTCGGGCACTCCAGGGCTTTTTCCTTGTTTTGTAAGATAATGCCTACCAGCCATGAGAAGAGCTTCCTTGGGTATTAATCCCACTAATTCACTTCCCGTGACCCTTAATCCTAGTTTCTCTGCTTCTTTTATGGTTTCATCGAAAACTATGTGGGGCGGAGTTATCTTGTAGTTGATGAAGTTAATCGAAATTTGAGCAATTTCATAATCTTCTATGTACCAGCCAACCGCTTTAACAGCTTTAAATTTACCTGGAATCTTAATGGCTTTTCCATCTGAATCTTTCACTATATTTCCGTCCTTATCTCTTTTTGCCCTTCCTCCCTCTCTTAAATTGAGCGCAATTTCGTGGGCAAGACGCCTGTCCCGGGTGTTTAAATTTATGTTGTAAGCGATTAAAAATTCCCTTGCCCCTATCACCGTAGCCCCCGCTTTTGGATTAAAGACAGGTTTGCCGTAATCAGGAGCCCATTCAGGATCTTTCAATTTTTCAGGCAAGCCCTCGTATTCGCCTGTCCTGATATTGGCCAGATTCCTTCTTTCTGGCTTCTGGGCAGCCTCTTCATACAGATAAACAGGGATTCCGAGTTCTTTGGCGACTCTTTCTCCCAATTCATGGGCAAGCTGGATACAGTCTTCCATGGTTACACCTGAAACAGGCACAAAAGGGCAGACGTCTGTGGCTCCGATGCGGCTGTGGGCTCCTTTATGCTTGCTCATATCCAAGACTTCAGCCGCTTTTTTTATCGCTTTAAACGCCGCCTCTTTTACTCCTTCGGGAGCGCCGATAAAGGTGACGACTGTGCGGTTGGTTGATTCTCCGGGATCCACGTCAAGGAGATTCACATGAGGTGTGGATTCTATCTCTTTAGTGATGGCGCTTATCTTTTCTCTATTTCTCCCTTCGCTGAAATTGGGAACACACTCAACAAGTTTCATTCGTCTTCTCCTTTTTTGATTGTATACTGTAAAATTCCTTTGTTATTGTACACGAATACTTCTTCAAATTCTTGGATGTGATCGCTGATAATGTTTCTGTCTCCTACTATGACGACCACAGGAGTAAGGAGCGGATATTTTCGGGCTATTTCAAAAACTCTCTCTGAACTGACTAGCATAATGTTTTCATAGTATTTGCTCCAGTGTTCCTCCCCCAGGCCTAAAGCTTCTATTTCAGAAATCCTAGAGGAGAGCTTATCAAAGGTTTGGATTTGAAGGGGGAAATTTCCGATTAAATAGGATTTGGCTTGTTCAATCTCGGGACTTGGTATTTTCTCCTTGGTGATTTTTTCGATTTCCCGAAGAATTTCCATTATCGAAGGGTAGGTAACTTCTGGCCTCACCTTGGCTTTAACAAAGAAAACGCAACAGTTTTTAAAAAAATCCAATTCACTGAAGGCGTAGTAGGCGTATCCCTTTGATTCCCTGAGATTCATGAAGAGACGGCTGGTGTGCGTTCCGCCTAAAACTTGATTCAAGACTACAAAAGGGAAGACATCCTGCCCTCTTAAGGGCGAGACAATATTTCCTAGATAAATCGTCGCGTCTTTGGCCCCTGGCAGATCGATAAGACAAATTTTTTCCTTATCGTACGGCTCAAGAGGAGGGAGAGAAGGATGTTCCGATTCTTTTCTTCTCCACGTAGAGAAGTATCTGCTCACTTTTCTTATTGCTGTCTGGAGGTTGATATTTCCGGTGAGTACAAAAAGAGAGTTGTTGGGCCTGTAATATCTATCATAAAAGGATACAAGATCTGCCTGGTTTAAATTTTTTATAACATCTTCATTGAAGGTGCTTTTTTCATAGGGGTGGTTCCGGAACAGGAGTCGACCGAGCTGCCTTTCGGCCACAAATTCAGGGTCTTTATTTTTCTCATGCAGGTCGTAGTACATTATTCTTTTTATATTTTCGATTTCCCGCCTTAAGAATGTGGGTTGAAGCATCATTTTACTCATGAGATCAAGAGCATTATCTAAAAATTCCTCCAAAAAGGTAAAAGAAAACACAGAATAATCAGGGTAAGTATAGGTAGAGAAGTTCCCGCCCACAGATTCTATTATTTCCTCAATTTGTGAAGCAGTGAGGTACGAAACTCCACGGCTGAGCATGTTGGCCGTAAGAGTAGCCATGCCTGGCAACTCTTTTAGAGACGGACTTTCTCCAGCGAATATTATCACTTTAAGGCTTATTACCGGAAGACCATCTCGTTGGATTACCGCGACTCCCAGGCCATTAGTGAGGAAGGATGGTTTTATTTCAGGAAGCTTCAGTTCTGCAAGAGGTTCAGGATAAGGAGGTGATTTTCTAAATTTTTCTTGAGAAAGCAGGGGAGATCCCCAGAGAAAAAGACTCAAAAGGGGAAGAATGACAGTGAGTTTTATGCGGTTTCCTTTATTCATTTTATTTTGACATCAAGGACAATTTCGTTGGTGAAATATCTCCGCATAATCCTGATGAGGCTATAATGATCTACAGAGAGATAATTTTCTAGCTCGTCGGGAAGATGATCGAGACTTTTTTTAGAGAGGAAAGCCTCGGCAAGAAAAACAGACTTATCTGCTGAAGTCGCGTATTGATTAAGATAGTCCATCTTAAAAATATTCTTTGCTTTTCCGAGCTCTTCTTCGGATACAAGGCTTGATTTAAGTTTGTTTATTTCTGAGAAAATAACTCTTTTGCTTCTCTCCGCCATCATTTCATTGCTGCTTGAGACAAATATTTTAAATGTGGCTAGTTCTTTCCTTTTTTCGATACTTCCGCTTAGAGATCTAGCAATCCGGCTTCTTATAATCAATTTTTTGTATAAACGAGATGTTAGGCCCCGCAAAAGAATATATTCAATAATTTTAAGGGGATAGAAATCTTGTGAATAGGGAGAAGCAATCCTGTAACCTATATGAAAACCAGGCAAAGGAGCGAGAGATTCTTTGGCGATTATAGTCGCTTCTTTATCTGAAGGTGTTGGAGAAGGCGGAAGAGGGATGTTTTGTCCCATTTGAATTGTTTCAAAATACTTTCGGATATCCTGTTCTGCTTTGGTTTTATCAATATTCCCGGCGATAGATAGAACCGCATTGTTGGGTGTATAAAAAGTGGCGTAGAAGTCTTTAACATCTTCTACAGTAAGATCCCTCACGTCAGCTTCGTTCCCTATAACAGGATGACCGTAAGCAACGTTTGGATACAGGAGTTTGTCAAAGGTCAAGAAGCTTTCAAAATAGGGCTCGGTTGCTTTCCTGTGATGAATCTCTTCAATAAGGGCTTCCTTAGCTTGCTCTACATTAGCGGCCGTGATCTCGAGAGATTTCATCCTGTCAGATTCAAGCCAGAGAACAAGGGCAAGCTGGTGGGAAGGCACTGTTTGCTGGAAAATGGTTTTATCCTCTGTGGTAGTAGCGTTCAGGTCTCCTCCGGTTCTGTGGATAAAGCTTATGTGCTGCATCCGGCTTACATTTTGTGAACCCTGGAACATCAGGTTCTCTAGCAAATAGGCTAAACCAGTCTTTCCAGGCCGCTCATTAATGGAACCAACATTGTAGGCAACGGCGACCGAGACAACAGGTAAGGAGTAGTCTTCAGAGAGAATAACCTGCAGCCCGTTTCCTAATTTGTACTGATTGATAGGGAGAGAAAGACGTTGTTTCTCTTGACCGTGCGCAGGGAAATCACCCAAAAGGAGAAAAAGAAATAAACCGAGTATCAGTAACCTGTTTTTAGATATGAGGCCTTTATTCATGACTAGAATTAGGAGTTTTTAAAAATAACACAAATATTAGCTTAAATTCAAATATACTTAAAAAAGGGACAGGCTACTTATTCTGCAAAACATGAAAGGATAAGGAGGCAAGCTGCCTTTTTTAGGAAAAAGGAAAAGGCGATAGGCTACTTTTTTTGGAGAAGCTTTTTTAGAATGGAGTGATAAGTTCATCTCCTCCTCATTAAAAGGGATGGTTGCCACAGAAAAAGTAGCCTGCCCTCTTTTTAATTGAAAATAAAGGCTTTTTGTGTTAATTTTTTCTGCTGACCGACTCGATCATTCTATCAGCCAAGCGAGGTGATATATGAGTAAAGAAGGAAAGCATTTATTCACATCTGAATCTGTGACAGAAGGTCATCCGGATAAGGTTTGCGATCAGATTTCTGATGCTATACTCGACGATCTTATAAATCAGGATCCCAAAAGCCGTGTGGCCTGCGAAACTCTGGTAACAACTGGGCTTGTTCTTATAGCTGGGGAAATAACCAGCGAAGGCTATTGCGAGTTCCAGAAGGTTGTGAGGGATACTGTCAAAGAAATTGGATATACCAGGGCAAAATACGGTTTTGATTACCACACATGCTCCGTCCTCTCCTCCATCCATGAACAATCTTCTGACATAGCCAGAGGAGTCGATGAGGCAGATGACCATGAACAGGGAGCTGGGGATCAAGGCTTGATGTTCGGATATGCGTGCAGAGAGACAGAAGAACTCATGCCCATGCCAATCATGCTGGCTCATAAACTAGTAAGGAGGCTAAGCCAGGTGCGGAGAGAAAAGGTGTTGGATTATCTAAGACCTGATGGAAAATCTCAGGTTACTGTCGAATACGAAGGCAGTACACCAAAAAGAGCGGAAGCAGTTGTGATCGCTGCCCAGCACAATCCTGAAGTCAAAATGAGTGATTTGAGGGAAGATATCAAGCGTGTTGTTATAAAGGAGATCATTCCGGCTGAAATGTTTGATAAGAACACAAAGGTTTTTATCAATGAAACGGGCCGTTTTGAGCAGGGAGGCCCTTTAGCAGATTCAGGAGTTACCGGTCGTAAGATTATAGTGGATACTTATGGAGGAGTCGGAAGCCACGGAGGAGGGTGCTTTTCTGGAAAAGACCCGACTAAAGTGGACCGTTCTGGTTCCTATATGGCGAGATATATAGCTAAAAATTTAGTCGCTGCCAGGATTGCCGATAAGTTAGAAGTGCAGATGGCTTATGCCATCGGCGTGGCTCTACCAGTCTCGTTAATGGTGGACTCTTTTGACACAGCAAAAATCTCAGAGGATAAAATAAAAGAATTGATTCGAGCTCATTTCGATCTTACTCCAAGGGGAATGATCAAGACTTTGGATTTACTCCGGCCCATCTACAAAAAAACAGCGTGTTACGGGCACTTTGGTCGCACAGAGAAGGAATTCACTTGGGAGAGGCCTGATAAGGTCGAATCTTTGAAGAGAGATGCGGGGCTATAAAACTAGAGAAAAGAATGATAAAAGATAAAAATGGAGAAAAGAATGGATTATGATGTTAAAGATTTGAAGCTTGCAGAAAAGGGGAAGCTTAAGATGGAATGGGCGGCAAGATACATGCCTGTTCTTGGTTTAATAAAAGAAAAATTTTCCAAAGAAAAACCTCTCAGGGGAATCAGGATTTCAGCCTGTTTGCACGTGACAAGTGAAACCGGAAACCTGATGAAAGCTTTAAAAAAGGGAGGAGCGGATATAGCCCTAACTGCATCAAATCCCCTCAGCACCCAGGATGAAGTTGCAGCAGCACTGGTGAAGAACGATGGCGTTCCTGTTTTTGCCATAAAGGGAGAGGACAATAAGACATACTACAAGCATATAAATCAGGCTCTCGATCAAAAACCCCAGATAACCATGGATGATGGGGCCGATCTGGTATCTACTTTGCATTCTCAAAGAAAAAACCTCCTTGAGCATGTCATCGGAGGAACAGAGGAAACGACCACTGGTGTGATTCGCCTTAAGAGTATGGCCAGGAATAAAGTCCTTCGCTATCCTATAATCGCGGTAAACGACGCCAACACAAAACATCTTTTTGATAACCGGTATGGAACAGGACAAAGTACAATAGACGGGATTCTCCGGGCGACAAATATTCTCTTAGCAGGAATGAATTTTGTTATTGCCGGCTACGGCTGGTGCGGCCGGGGGATTGCCATGAGAGCAGAAGGAGAAGGAGCAAGGGTAATTATCTGCGAAGTGGATCCGCTTAGAGCCTTAGAAGCTGTAATGGATGGTTTTCAGGTTATGCCTCTAAAAGAGGCAGCTAAGATTGGCGGTGTATTTGTCACCACCACCGGAGACAAGAATGTCATAAACAGAGATCATTTCTTGAGGATGAAAGATGGAGCCGTTGTTGCCAATTCTGGCCACTTTAATGTCGAGATAGACATTCCAGCCCTGGAGAAGATATCCCAAAAAAAGAGAAAAATAAGAGATTTTGTTGAAGAGTACAGCTTGAAGAATGGCAGTAAAATCTATCTCCTGGCTGAAGGGCGGTTGATCAATCTGGCTGCGGCAGAGGGGCATCCGGCCACGGTCATGGATATGAGTTTTGCCAACCAGGCGCTCAGTGTTTTATACCTGAATAGAAAAGGGAAAAGCCTAAAGAAAGAGGTATATGCGGTCCCGGAAAAGATTGACAAGGAGATCGCCCGCTTGAAACTTAAAGCTCTTGGGATAAGAATTGATAGACTCACTCCTGAACAGAAGAAATATCTTGCTGGCTGGCAGGAAGGAACCTAGGGGTCAGGTCTTGTTTTTTGCTTGGTCTTGACTCAGGATATTTTTAAGCAAACTTTGCTATCAGATACAAATCTTTTTTATGACTAATAATCCACACTCAAGACCCAATCCTTATTTAGATAATTTTTTTTGGTTCGATGGCAAAAAGCAAGACCTGACCCCTATTTATAAAAGCAAAAAGCAAGACCTGACCCCTATTTAACTATTTGATCAGTTTTAGGTATTGATCGATCTCTGCTTTCTTTGCAGGTTCGATGGCTCGGGCTGAGATCTTTACAAATATCTCCTTTGCCTTGTCGAATTCATTGTTTTTGAAATAAGCAACTGCAAGATTGAAGTTAATATCAGTATCCTTCTCTCTTGCATCCTCACGAAGTGTTTCCAGGGCTATCTTGTAACTATCAATCGCCTTGGCAAAGTCGTTTAGACCCTCATATATAATACCCCTGAGGTTGTGAGCCATGACCATACGTCTGTTTATTCCAAGAGCCTTTTCAACATGAGTCAAGGCCTCTTGAAGGTTGCCCTTTGCCATGTATATTCTTGCCAGGTTATAGTAGGAGTTATCCTTGGCTGTGTAGTTTTCATCAGAAATAGCAATCCTGAACTCTTTTTCAGCTTGATCGAGGCGGCCCATCTCCTGGTAAATAGCTCCGAGGGCGTTGCGAGCGTCGGTTAAAGCGGGATTAATCTTTAGACAGCTTTGGAGATGTTTTACAGATTCCTCTAAGTTTCCGTTCATTGAGTGTGATAAACCAAGGGCGTATAGAGCGAGATCATAGCGGGGATTGAGCTCGAGGGCCCTGTTAAGATATTTTATTGCTTCATCAACAATACCCTCGTTCAGGTAAAAGAGGCCCATATTATACTGGTATTGAGGGTCATTATTTCTTGCATCTTCGATTTTTTTCTGGGCCGAAGCGCAAAGAATAAAATTCAGACAGATAAAAATAATAAATATCAATTTATATCTCATTTTCTTACTCCTTCAAATCTTATATTCACTTTTCAGTTTTCTCATCATCAGGTCTTGAAGAGCAGCTCTGGGGTCTTTTTTCTTGTAGAGCACTTGATAAATTTGCTCACAGATAGGCATTTCAACTTTCCCCCTTTTTGCCAGTTGATGAACAGAAAGAGTTGTGCTGATTCCTTCGGCTACCATTTTCATGGTAGAGACTATCTCTGGGAGAGATTTGCCCTTCCCCAATTTATAGCCGGTATACCGGTTCCGGCTCAATTTTCCTGTGCAGGTGAGGACGAGATCCCCGATGCCAGCTAATCCTGCGAAAGTTTCCATCCTCGCCCCTAATTTTACACCTAATCTTGTCACTTCCGCTATCCCTCTTGTTATTAAAGCCGCTATCGAATTACTGCCGAACTGAAGGGCATCTGAGATTCCAGCTGCTATGGCAATGACGTTCTTAATCGCTCCGGCAAGCTCTACTCCGATTATATCGTCTGACGTGTAGGTGCGGAAAGTGTGGGATGAGATAAGATGCTGGATTTTTTTAGCCATATCCTGGTCTTTTGAAGCTAAGACCACGGCGGTGGGATGATGTTCAGCAACTTCCTTGGCGAAACTCGGACCGGAAAGGACAGCAATTCTGGGAACAAAGAAAGGAGAAAATACTTCCTCCATAACCTCGCTCATCCTTTTTAGCGATTTCTTTTCTATCCCTTTCGTAAGGCTGATAATCATATGATTGGAAGAGAGATTCGAAGCGAGCTCCTCATAAACTCCCCGACAGAATTTGGATGGGACGGCGATGAAAACAATGTCTGAAGATGCCACAGCCTCTTTCATGTCATTGAAGAAGGAAACCGTAGGAGGAAAGACAAATCCGGGCAAAAAAGTTCGGTTTCCTTTATACCGTAGCGCTTCTTCGTAAACATCTTTCTCTTTTATCCAGAGCTTGGTTTTTATGTTCAGACGGCCAAGATGAAGAGAAAAAGCGCTTCCCCAGCTACCTCCGCCGATAACACTTGCTTTCATCTTGTTTTATCTCCTAGTTTTCTTTCTTTCCCTTGAACGAGCCTTTCAATGTTATCCCTGTGCATCAACATTATTAAGAAGAAAAGGGCAAAGCTCAAGTAGGCAATATCAGCTTTGACGTTGAAAAGAAAAATAAAGAAGGGATAACTCAGAGTAGCAAGGAGAGAGCCCAAGGAAACATACCGGCTCGCTCCGCCGACGATTAAAAATACAGCCAGGCAGAGGAGAAAAGGTTTGAAAGCCAAAATAGAATAGGCACCAAACGCAGTTGCCACCCCTTTTCCACCTTTAAACTTTATGTATACAGGGAAACAGTGGCCTAAAACCGCTAAAAATCCGCATATCAGGGCAAATTGTTTATCCTGAAAAAATTTCAACGCAAAAAAAACAGGGAGAAATCCTTTGAGAAAATCAATCACCAGGACCGGAAGAGCAAACTTCCATCCCTTTAGGCGGAATAAATTTGTGGCACCCGTGCTATGGCTTCCAAAGTCACGGATATCTTTTTTTTCACTGAGATAAAAGAGGATATACCCCATTGGGATGGATCCGAGAAGATAAGAGAGGATGGCAACTATTATTTTCATTTAAGTTCGAATTCAGAAAGTATAGAGTACTCAGCTCCTGTAGGCTTTAGGGTACTCTGGATAAAGCTGATTCTATTTGCTTTCATTTCTCCAAAATTTCTATCCTTGTATTTTTCAAGGAGCAAAAGTGTTTCTTTTATGTTGAATAAACTTTTGACTCTTCCGAGCGTAAGATGCGCGTGAAATTTTCGCTGCTCTCTTGGAAAACCCAATTTTTCAAGCTCTCCTTCCAATTGAGATTGAAGAGCCATAAGAGTTTCTTCTTCTTCGATTCCAACCCAGAGCACCCTTGGATTTTTCATCCCTGGAGGGAAGGAGCCTGTCCCTTTAAATTTCAGGGGAAAGGGATCATATTTTTTTGAAATCATCTTCAGGACATTTTCAATCTCTGGGACTTTCTCTATGCTGATCTCACCTAAAAACTTAAGAGTGAGATGCATGCCTTCATGCTTAACCCACCTGATATTTCTATTTCCTTTATCCAGCTCGTCAACGAGAAGGGAGAGAGCTTTTTTGATATCCGATTCAAGGTCAATGGCGATGAAAGTTCTCATTTCAGGCCTCTTTTCCTATTTTATTTTTACCAAGATGCCTTCGCACCATGTCCAGGGCTTTTTGACTGGACTGATATTTTATTTTATCCCGATTTCCTAAAAAGAGATTCTTTGTAAATTCTAGCCCCTTATCCCAGGCCAGGGCAATATAAACAAGACCTACAGGTTTCTCAGGAGTTCCGCCCGAGGGACCTGCTATTCCGGTTACGCCAATTCCGAGGCTTGACCGGGCCTTTTCCCTAATTCCTTGGGCCATAGCTTCAGCAACCTGAGAGCTGACTGCTCCGTATTTTTCGATCAAGGCTGGGGAAACACCTAAAGCGTTGATTTTTGCTTCATTGCTGTAGGCCACTACGCCTTGTAAAAAATAATCCGAACTTCCGGGGACATCCGTCAGGCGATGACCGATAAGGCCTCCGGTACAGGATTCTGCTACAGCCAGAGTTTTTTTGTTGAGGCGCAAAAGCTTTCCTACTACCTCCTCGAGTTCTTCACCGGACGTCGAGAAAACATTCTCTTTGAGCCTTTCCAGTATATTTTTCTCCAATTTTTGCACTCTCTCGTCTGCCTGCTCCTGACTTTTTTTAGAATGACTGCTTAGATGGATCTCAATCTGGCCTGGATGGGCGAGAGTAGTCAGCCTGAGATAAGGATCATCAGGATATAAATCAAGGATGAGGGTTTCTATCTTGGATTCAGTCAATCCTGTGATTTTTAAGACCTTGCGAGCCGTGTAACCTGTCTTGAATTTTTGCAGATGCGGCCCTACTGACTTGTCGAACATTGGTTTAAGCTCATGGGGAGGGCCGGGGAGAAGTATAATTATCTTCTTTCCCGTATCAAGCCAAAGACCAGGGGCTGTGCCGTTTCTGTTCTCAAGAATTTCTGCCCCTTCGATGACGTAGGATTGCTTTTTATTAACATCGGGCATCGTAAGTCCACGGCGCTTAAACCTTTCCTCTATTTTTTGGAGAAGCTCTTTGTTGAAAATGAGTTTTCGTTCGAGGACTGTGGCAAAAGCCTCTCTAGTTCTATCATCTTTTGTCGGGCCAAGCCCACCCATGGCTATGATGATATCAGCGCGGGAAAGGGTTTGTTGGATAGAGAGGGCAAGATCATCCCAGTCATCTCCAACTATCGTTTTATAAGAAACTTCCATTCCCAGGTCATTCAGACGCTCTGTAAGGAAGAGGGAATTGGTGTCCTGGAAGTAAGGAGTAAGAAGTTCTGAGCCTATGGCCATAATCTCGATTTTAAGATCCTTCTTAGCCTTCATATTTAAACAAAGTAAAATTTTAAAATTAAGTAGAGATGAATGATTATACCTGCATAAACCGCAGCCACGAGGTCATCCATAACGATTCCCCATCCTTCTGGAAGCGTTTCAACTTTTTTTATGGGATAGGGTTTTATGATATCAAAAATGCGGAAAAGGAGGAAGCAGGCGAGGAGCGGAAGCCAGCCCTTACCCCAGGATTCTCCTATCCGGAAGAGAACAAGAAGCTGGCCGAATGCTTCATCAACCACGATCTTTCGAGGATCCTGTTTTTTTAGCTCTGATGAATATTTTGTGGAGGTAAAAATACCCACCAAAAACACAAGGAAGAGAAGCAGAAGGTAAATAGGCCAGCTTAATCTATGAAGATAGAATTTATAAAGCAGAACTACAATCAGGCTTGTTAAAGTTCCCGGAGCAACCGGAAAGTAGCCGACTCCGAAAAATGTCGCAATGATTTTTGATAAAGATTTCATTTAGCAAGTTTTCCGTATAAATCATATACATCCCCACCTGTGATTTCAACCTTTTGAATCGTGTTAACCACTTTTTCCCATTTTCCGGGAGCGTCAACGAGAATCATGCCATCGACTTCAGGAGCTTGGAATCTCCCCCGACCAATCAATATGTCGGGATTTTCTTTAGGGATTCCTTCGATCAAGACGTCTAGTCTCTGGTTCAGGTATTCTTTGTTGATCTCGAAAGATATATCTGCCTGAATTTCCATGATTTTATCTATTCTTTTCCTCTTTACGCTTTCCTTAACAGGATCTCCGAGGTCGAAACAATCAGTTCCCTCTTCCTTTGAATAAGCAAAAACTCCTAGATGATCAAATTTTGCTTCTAGAACAAATTTTTCGAGAACCTCGAATTCCTTTTTGCCTTCACCTGGGAACCCGACCACAAGAGATGTCCTAATGGCAATATCAGGAAGCTTTTCCCTTAATCTTTGGATGAGTTTGAGCGCTCTCACCCCGTCCATCCCTCTTTTCATTTTTTTTATAATTTTTGAGTCAGAGTGTTGAAAAGGGATGTCAAGATAAGAGCAGATTCTCTCTTCCTGCATTACTTCTAAAAGGGAGTCGCTTATTTCTTCGGGATATCCATAAAGGATGCGGATCCACTCGATTCCTTTAATGTTCAGAAGCTCTTTAAGAAGGAGGAGTAAGCCGTCTTCCAGGCCCTGATCGCGGCCAAAGTAAGTTGTGTCCTGGGAGATTAAGTTTATTTCCTTCACTCCTTGGGATGATAGCTTTTCGACTTCCTGGAAAATGGATGATAGCGAGCGAGAACGATAGGGCCCCTTGATAAAAGGGATGGCACAGAAAGAACACTCATGCGAACATCCTTCTGATATTTTGACATAGGCCCATGCTGGAGGAGTTTGGATATAGCGGGGGGAGGTATGATCGTACAGAAAGCAATGCTGAGATTTTTTAAATGGTTTTCCCTCGATCGCCTGGACTATTTTATCAAAGTCATTAACTCCCAACCAAACATCGATCTCAGGGTGCTTTTTCATCAAGCGTTCTTTATATCTTTCGACATAACAGCCCACAGCAACGGTTTTCTTTCCCTTTTTTTTAAGATTAACGGCTTCTTTAAGAGCATTGCGTGCTTCTTGTTTGGCGGGTTCAATGAACCCGCAGGTGTTGAAAACCACGACATCGGCCTCTCCGGGGTCGCTAACAAATGTATATCCTGCTTTTTCTAGATAGCCAAGCATCACTTCGCTATCGACAAGGTTTTTCGCACATCCAAAACTTATGAGAGCTACTTTTTCCATAAGGAATAAATTGTAATTCGTAAGCCGCCAATAGTAAACAGCATTCAGTAATAAATTAGGCTTGTTTGAAGGTTAGAATATTAGATGTCATTGCGAGCCCTGAAGGGGCGAAGCAATCTCATAAAATAAGATGTCATTGCGAGTGACTAAAGGGAGCGCGGCACTCTAATCGTTCTTTTGTAGGGGCTTGATTCATCAAGCCCGCCTTATACTACTATAGCTTACGAGATCCGATATACTAGATACAAAGCAAAAGTCCCTATTTCGCAGACAAGCGGTTCAGGGATAGATTTTGTAGAGAAGGCGGGGAAAGGGGATTGTTTCTCTTATATGCTTTATTTTACAGATCCAGGCGAGCATTCTTTCTATGCCCAATCCGAATCCAGAGTGGGGGACAGACCCGTATTTTCTTAAATCTAGGTACCATTCGTAATCTTCTCGAGGCAGCTTGAATTCTTTTATTTTCTTCTCAAGAAGATTAAGGTCATGAATGCGCTGTCCTCCCCCGATAATCTCTCCGTGTCCTTCTGGAGCCATAATATCCACTCCCAAAACTATTTCAGGTCGCTTCGGGTCAGGCTGCATGTAAAAAGCCTTTGTTTTAGCGGGAAAATGGGTGATACATACAGGCATGTCGAAAATTTCAGATAAGAGAGTTTCCTCCGGAGCACCAAAATCATCACCCCATTCCATTTTAGAGCCTTTTTCCTTGAGCATCTTTTGAGCTTCATCATAGGTTAGACGAGGGAATGGTTTTTTTACCCGCTCAAGAGGTTTTATATCCCTTTCCAGAACTTCAAGCTCCTTCTTATTTTGTTCCAAAATGCGCTCTATTAGGTAAACAACAAGATCTTCCCCCAACTCAGTTATATCCTCAAGCGTGGCAAAAGCCACTTCAGGCTCGACCATCCAGAATTCAATCAAATGTTTTCTTGTTTTTGACTTTTCTGCCCTGAAAGTGGGACCAAAACAATAGACCTTGCCAAAAGCCATGGCCGTGGCTTCGTTATAAAGCTGGCCGCTCTGACTAAGAAAGGCCCTTTGATCAAAATAATCCGTCTCAAAAAGGGTGGTCGTACCTTCGCAAGCACTAGGAGTTAAAATCGGTGTGTCCAGAAGGCGGAAGCCCCTGCCGTCAAAAAAATCGCGTATGGCTTTTATGAGTTCTGTTCTTATTTGAAGAATGGCATGCTGTTTTTGTGAACGAAGCCAGAGGTGACGATGTTCCATGAGGAAGGGAGTGCTGTGAGCCTTGGGAGTAATAGGATACTCATCAGCTATCTGGAGAATTTCTATGTTCCTGATGGTTAATTCAAACCCGCCAGGAGCTCTTTTATCCTCTCTGACCTGGCCCCTTACAATGAGAGAGGATTCTTGAGTGAGGGTGTCAAACTTTTTGAAGAGAGGATCGTCTTTTTTAGAGCTAAAGATCGTTCCCTGGATAATTCCTGTGCCGTCTCTTATAAGCAGGAAACGGACTTTTCCGCTTGAACGCTTGTTAAAAACCCAACCTCTGATTTCGACTTCTTTATCCTTGAAGTTTGAAATATCTTCTATGTAAGTCCACTTCATGTCTCAAGAATTATAAAAAATAGAAAAGTCAAGGTCAATTTATATTATTCATTGACAGGATAAGGCCTGTATGATAAGTGCAAATTATTTGATGATATGAAGAGAAAAAATTTTATCAAGAGCTGTAATTCCTTATACTAAAGAAATGCATAGTCAATCAAACAAGATTACCTTTAAGATCAAATTGTGCCTTTAACTTGAGGAAGTGAAATGAGCAAGTCGATTGCCGTAAGTCAAGATCTGGAAAGGATCATAAAAGATATAGCAGAAGTTGCCTGGATTCTATGGGAGATGGGATGGGCGGAGAGTAGCGCTGGCAACATTTCTGTCAATGTCACCGAACACATTCCCGAAGACATCAAAGAATTTAATAAATTTCCTTCTGGAGAAATCGATAAAAGCTATCCCGAACTATCCGGATTTTCCTTTTTTATTACTGGCGCTGGTGCAAGGATGCGCGACTTGGCAAAAGAACCTTCTGAGAATGCATGTGTACTGCGCCTAGCGGAGAAATCAAACAAGTATTATATTCTTTGGGGCAAGAAGTCTGGCTTAGACTTTGAACCCACCTCAGAAATTAGTTCTCATTTGAGCATCCACAGCTTTCTACTCGAAAAAAAAGCTCCCCAAAAGGCAATTATCCATGCTCATCCGGAAGAACTGATTGCTCTGACGCATGTTAAAGAATATAAGCAAGAAAAAAAATTAAACCGCCTACTCTGGTCGATGAATCCAGAAACCAAAATTATTATCAAAAAAGGTGTTGGCCTTGTTCCGTACTGTGTTCCAGGCTCTGATGAGCTTGCTCAAGCTACAATAAAAGCCCTCGAGAGACATGATGTCGTTCTGTGGGAGAAGCACGGATGTTTAGCCATTGGTATGGATGTGCTTGAAACTTTTAATCAGGTTGATATTCTTAACAAGGCAGCTCGAATATTTTTCACGTGTAAGAGCGCTGGTCTTGATCCTGAAGGATTATCAGATGCTCAGCTAGATGAGCTCGAGCGTTTATTTTGGTCTGAGAAATAAAGGAATGAATCCTCATTAATAATAGATAGATGCGGAGAATGTTTTGCAAGAAGAAGTAACTAAAGGAAGCATCCCCAAATCCGTGATTGGAGAAGGTTTTGGGAAATAGCCTAGCTCCCTTCAGATTTTTAACGCCATTCTCCATTCGCTCTTCTCGGCGTCTGCGTAACTCG
>Ga0209427_10004302_pt1 | contig 16458 bp, 11 predicted proteins | sample DeeMarSWOR136_30_FD_187465 | JGI IMG/M metagenome (GOLD analysis project Ga0209427, IMG submission 187465) | Marine sediment microbial communities from White Oak River estuary, North Carolina - WOR-1-36_30 (SPAdes) (version 2) | ecosystem: Environmental > Aquatic > Marine > Intertidal zone >...
GTTTAAGCTTTTCAAAAGGTTCTTCAAAATCGTCCGGCTGAGAAAAATTCCATTTTTCTGGCTGCCCTTGAGATATGTTGTTCAACTTGAAAAAATAGGTTAGGCCTTCAGCGAGATCTCATTTCTTAACTATGGAAAAGATAAACCGAAAAGAAGTCATCATCCTCATCCTTTGCCTCGTCGTTGGATTTGCTTTAAGGTTTCACACATTTGATCAAAGATCCCTCTGGATGGATGAAATCCACACCTTCAATGATTCCAGAGATGATTTAAAGGGTCAAATAGAATTCTATAAGGAAAACCCGGCGTACCTCCATCCCCCTCTGTTTTTTGTCCTGACACATTTATTCTATCCGTTTAATAAGCCCGAGAGAGACCTCCGCATCCTCCCCCTGATCTTTGGGACATTATCGATACCCATGATCTATTTCCTGGCAAGACTATTCTCTCCTCATATCGCCCTTCTATCTACCGTCTCTTTAACCTTCATGGCCTATCACATTAGCCTTTCGCAAGATGGGCGTTCTTATTCACTGACCATGTTTATAGCCATGGCCAGTCTCTTTTTCTTTCTGAAGCATCTGAAGACATCAAAAAAAGGATATCTGCTACCCGTTTCTTTCCTTTTTTCCATCTTGATTCATTTGAGTTATAGCTCTATTCCATTTATCGTTTTCTCCCAGCTTTTGTGGTTCTACAGGATAAATGAAGAATATCCAAAAAATCGCCTCTCCTCTTTTCTCTTTTTGAATGCTTCAATCCTTCTGTTATGCGTCCCTTGGGGGTTTTTCGTATCGCTCCACTATAAAGGACAGGACCTCATGCATCCCTTACACACTGAAGCCGCTGGATCATTCTGGTGGATCACGTATTTGTTATTTCATGACTGGATGCCTCACGCTCCTTTGACGATTGCCTCTGCACTCCTGCTAGTTTTTTTTCCATTTTTTTCAAAAAATCGAAAGAATGCACTCATCCTTTTAGCGATTCTTTTTCTCCCCATAGGCGCGGTATCCTCTTTTTGCAAACTGTTCAACGTCACGCATTTTATCTCCTCCAGATACTTCATCAGCTTCCTTCCTCTTTTCTTGGTCAGTATCTATGTGTCAATCGTTTCTGCAGAAACGAATTTTGAAAAAGTGAGAAAATTTGTGAGGCCAAGCCTGCTTCTCCTCATTCTTTTCATCACTTCAAACCTCGTGATCCTCCCTCTTTATTACCGTGCGGAGAAACAAGATTTCAGAGGTCTCGTGGCCCATCTCAAGACTCATTTGCGTGAGGGGGACAAGATTTTTGATGCGTCAGGTTCATATACTTTGGGGATACTCCATTATTTCGGAGCCTATCCACAAAATCGCCATCACATTATGTTCTATAAAATGCGCCTGGGTAGAGTGATAGATTCGGAAAAGTCCTTCACATACCAAAATCGAATTTTCACCATTTATTTTTCCAAAGACTGCTGCACTCAGTATGTGGCTGATGGAAGCCGCCTATGGATCGTCGTGGGGAAAAGAGAAGCCAAAAAAATACTGGCCAATAGCCCGGCTGTTCTAAAGGGTTTTTATGATGGAAGCTTCCGTAATTTCTATAAATTTCCAGATGATGGTTCCATCTATCTTTTTCTTTGGGATCCTAAATCGCCCGACGAGAAGGGAATTGATCTGCCGATTGAGTAATGAGATGGGGTTAAGAAATCTTTGGTAAAGTTGGGTAGTGGTTTGACAATCCATTCACCATATCCAAATGTCTCAAAACGGAAGGAATTGCTTATCCTAATTTTTTGTTTCCTCATCGGTTTTGCTCTGAGGTTCTACAGCTTTGACCAAAAATCTCTCTGGATGGATGAAATTCATACATTTAATGACTCAAGGGAAAACTTCAGGGGTCAATTAAAATTTTATCAAGAATATCCTACTTACCTCCACCCTCCCCTTTTCTTCATCCTGACACACTTACGCTTTCCCTTTCCGAAACCAGAAAGGGACCTTCGAATCATCCCTTTAGTCTTCGGGATTTTGGCAGTGCCAATGATCTACATCCTTTCAAGGTCATTCTCTCACGCCATCGCTTCTTTTTGCGCCCTTTCTTTAACATTTATGGCTTACCACATCTATTTTTCCCAAGAAGGACGCTCTTACTCCATGGTCTTGTTTCTTGGAATGGTTGCTCTCTACTTTTTCATCCAACATTTGAAAACATCGGAGAAGAAATATCTGTTTCTTACTGCACCCGTTTTCGCTTTGCTATTTTATACCAGCTACAGCTCTATCCCTTTTATCACATTTTCGCAAATGCTCTGGTTTTTTCAATTTAGAGGTCAAAGTCAAAAGTCTTCTCTTTCCTCTTTCTTCATTCTCAATGGTCTGTTTTTTCTTCTTTTAATGCCTTGGCTCCTGTTGGTTTTGTCAAATTACAACGGTCAACCTATCATGCCTCCTCAACATACCGAAGATCCTGGCCCGCTTTGGGACGTTGTTTACAAATTATTGAACGATTGGACTTCAAATTTACCTCTTATCATTGTGTCAGCTATTTTACTGGCCCTATTCCCACTTTTCGCAAAACAGAAGAGGCAGGCACTCATCTTATTGACCCTCTCCCTTTTACCCATTATATCGGTTCATCTATTCTGTAGATCTCTTGGAATTACCCATTTCTTTAATTCCAGATATTTTATTGCCTTTCTTCCTTTTTTCCTGATCTCTATTTTTCTTTCCCTTGATTCCATCGAGCTTAAACTTAAAGGCTTAGGAAAATTCATACACCTAAAGTTTTTCTTTGCCACCTTTTTAATCGTATCAAATCTTGTGATCCTGCCTCTCTACTATCGGTCCGAAAAACAGGACCTCAGAGGACTGGTGAACTATCTAACGGGTCATCTCCGAGATGGAGATAATATCTTTGTTGGGACGAGAGCGAATATTCCGGGGATATTCCATTACCTTGGGATCTATCCCAAGGATCGACATCACACGGTCTCCTTTTCAAAGGACAGGGAAAAGGGGATTGAACATAAAATACAAGTTGCTGGTCAACATAAGACATTTCACATTTATCATTCTAAGCATTGCTGCGCTCAATACACCGCAGATGGAAATCGGCTATGGATCATTGTAGACAAATGGATGGTAAACCAATACAGGAAGGGATGTCCATGCGTACTCAAAGGATATTTTGACGGTAGTTTTGCTAACATAAACAAATTCCCCACCGATGCATCAATCTATCTTTTTCTTTGGGATCCTAAATCGCCCGAGGAAAAGGGAATTGATTTGCCGATTGAATGAGATGAAAGAGCGAAGTGACATTGACGAAGGGGAGATGATCCAATGACCCTCCCCTTGTCAGATTGGGGCAGAGAAAAAACAAGGGCATTGCTGGTGCTCATTATTTGCCTCAGCATTGGTTTCGCCCTCAGATACTATACTTTTGATCAAAAGTCACTCTGGATCGACGAAGTTCATACGTATAATGATTCAAGAGAAGGGCTAAGAGGGCAAATAAAATATTTCAAAGAACATCCTGCTGATTTCTTTCATCCCCCCTTGTTTTTCGTTCTAACCCATTTATTCTACCCCTTTGAAGAACCAGAAAGAGATCTTCGCATTTTTCCTCTCATCTTTGGAACCTTAAGCATACTGATGATCTATCTCCTGGCAAAACTATTCTCTCCCCCGATCGCCCTCCCCTGCGCCCTCTCTTTAGCTTTCATGACTTACCACATCTATTTCTCTCAGGACGGCCGCCCCTATTCACTGCTCATGTTTCTCGGGATGGTGAGTCTCTACTTCTTTCTAAAACACCTGGTCACTGATAAAAAGATCTACCTGATCGCTACCGCTCTCTTTTTTGCTCTCCTATTTTATACAAGCTATAGTGCAATTCCTTTCATCGCTTTATCCCAACTCCTCTGGTTTTATCAGATCGCCGAAGGTCCTAACAGACCTCGTTTTTCATCTTTCTTCATACTCAATGGGATCACATTGCTTCTCTGTCTGCCCTGGATCATTTTTCTACTTTTGAATTATAAGGGACAACCCGTGGTAGATAGGGTCTTTGTGGAAGCATTTGGCTCACTCAAGGACATTATTTGGGGGCTACTGAATGACTGGGTGCCTCTCGCACCCCTGACGATCGTCTCGGTCCTCTTATTGGTTCTTTTTCCTATCTTTTCAAAAAAAAGGAAAAACGCCATCATTTTATTAGCCGTGGTCTTTCTCCCCATACCAGGAATCTTTCTCTTTTCCAAACTCTTCCATATTCAGTATTTTTTCAGTTCGAAGTACCTGATCAATCTTCTTCCCCTTTTCTTCATTTCCCTCTATCTTTCCCTTGACTCCCTTCAAGCTAAGTTCGAAAAATTCAATAGAATCTTACGATTTAAGTTACTTTTTCTCGTCATCTTCATTGCGTCCAACCTAACCATTCTGCCTCTTTATTACCGGGCCGAGAAGCAGGATTTCAGAGGCTTGGTCTCTTATTTGGAAAGTCATCTTCGCGACGGGGATAAAATTTATGTCAAATCCATAGCTTATATCCCCGGAATGTTGCACTATTTCAGGATTTATCCAGAATCGCGCCATTATAACTTCCCTATTTGGGTGGATGATTCGCAAAACGAAATAGTGGCAAGAGTTTCCATTGTAGGCCCCGATAAGAAGTTTACGATCCATTTCTCCGGTTACTGCTGTGCCCAATATCTTGCAGATGGAAGTCGACTGTGGATGATCGTTGGAAAACCAGCTGTGAAGGAGACTAAGGAAAAGACCCCCGGTGTTCTCAAGGGATTCTTTGATGGAAGCTTTAGCTGCTTCAGGAGATTTCCTTCGGACGCCTCGATGTATCTCTTTCTCTGGGACCCGAAATCCCCGGAAGAGAAGGGATTGGTTTTACCTTAGGATTTTACACATTCGGCCATTGGGAAATAAAAACAGATTGACCTAAAATCTTTTCTCAATGTTTACACTCAAACCACCCTTTTTTATCATATTGTTTAATTCGTCAATAATAATCAACTGCGAAGTTACGGTTTCCTTGTTGAGCAGTTCTTTCTTAAATTCCTTTTGAAGATGATTGCGTGCATCTTTTGACGTAGAAAACAGAGTAATCTTCTTCTCACCCAAAAGAGACATCTCTGCCGCACCACCATTTTTGTCGCTCAGGACCCATGCGGTACGTCTTTCTTTTGCGCTAGGGAATTTATCAAACTCTCTTATATGAAAGATCTCTACCTTGCCTTTCTGATTTTGGGGGAGTTTTATTTCCTCTTCAAACACCTTATCGGAAATCTGCCCTACCGAACTATAGAAGGTTTCATCTGGCTGATATGTTTCACTCGAGACAATTAAAACCCACTTGATATTTAATTCTCTCAATACCTCCTTATCCAGACTCTTGAGCACCGTGCGGTGTATACTGTCAAAAGAAGTATACAAGAGATCTTTATAAACGTACTTTCCTGCAGGAATCAAGGTGTAGATCCCAGCGTAAAGCGGAAGAGATGGATGATTACTTATGGCTACCTCAAGAGGCCTACTTTTTCCTTGTAGACAGACAATGTCCTTCCTCTCTAAAGGCATCACTTGCCGTTTCAGTTCTTTTTGCACTTTATATAGGCTCTTCAACTGATTGACAAAATCTATTGGCGAGTTCACTTCCTTTAAACCATCGAGCAAGGCCTGATTGAAGCTTTTATTAAATGAAACATAGGGTGAAATGACTGCTGAAAGCACTAAATTGGATACAGGGGTTAGGGTTAGTAGAGTGACATACGCAATGATGAACCATCTTCTTAACGGCACGTTCAAATAAAAAATACTACACGTTATAAGCAAAATAAAAATACTATTCCCAAAAGAAAATAGTCTGTTGAACTCTACCGGATTCAAGCGATACTCTAAGAAAAGCGGAATCGGAAAAGTAAGGAAACCCATTAAAAACAAGAGAATAGCAAAGTTATTTTTCGATTTAAGTAAGTAAAGAAGGCAGAGTGGAAATAACACATAGCTCATTCCAAATTCGGCCATCGCTTTCCAGGAAAAAAAGTTCACTGCATCCAAAACCATGGAGCCTGAGGTCAATCTCCCCCAGCTCGGTATCAAGAATAAGTTCTCCTTCATACCCAGATTAAAGATGTTTGCTCTGCCTGTATGCTGAATATCCTCCTGCAAAAAAAAGGGATTTCCAAGGGTTGCATTCAGTGCGATGGATAAGACTACAATCACGGCGAGATTTATAAAAGAACTCCTGTTATTCGTCCTCAAAAAATAAAACAATACAAACGCAATACTCCCAACAAGGAATGTCACAAAGAGCCATTCTGCGCATAGGAAGAGAGAGAAAAGGCAGATCGTCGTTACACTCCCCTGTCGTGCCCTGACTGTGAGATGATCATTACTCTCTTTTAGGTTTAAGAAAAATAGAACACTTGATGTGACAAGAAGGGGCAACCCGAGTGAGTAGGTCGAGGTAAAGCTTGAAACAGAGGGGGCATTAAAGATGCCCCCGTGTAGTCCGATATTAAGAAACGCTTGAAGAAAACTCCACCCTTCGCCCCCTGGAGGAAGTTTATTAAGTAAAAATCGGGTAACCGCATCAACCCAGAGTAATCCTCCGCCAAAATAGGTGCAGAGCCCTGATATCATTGACGCTTTAAAGTGGTTTGTAAGGAGATAGGCCAGTGAAAAGAACCCAAAATACATCAGCGAGGCTGAGAAGGAAGAGGCAAGTTCAAAAGCGGTGTCAATTCTAAGATTACAGATTTTGTGTATCGCACCGGCAAAGATATCTCCACCATAATGATAGAGGAGAACAAACTCTGGTCTAAAAAAATCCCTCGGAGGGTAGACATTGTTGTGAAACATAGTAAGAGTAAGGGGCACATGGAACTCGACGTCGAAGATGCCCATCTTACTAATTGCAAGAAAGGATGTAACTGAAATCAAAAGTGCTGATCCAAATAGAAGTGAAACAGCTCTGAGATTGGCTTCTTTAAGAGTGGTCAAACACTTCTTTAGGTTCAGGGTTGCTAAAACAATTGATATGATTAAAAGGATGAAGAAGCTATATATCACTGCAACTGAGGGTCCAAGAAAAAAAGAGAGAATGTGACATAGGAAAATATAAAAGGCAATTCCGATTGAAAAAGAAAGTAAAATGAGAAGGACTGTATAATTTAGGTTCAATAAAGCGAGAGAAGAGGTGAACCCAAATGAGAACAATACGCAAACGAATCCTAAGAACTTCATTATCCCAATCATAAAGATGTGCCCCGCAGATCCATTTTTTTAGACCCTACCCTGAAGGTCACCCACCGAGAAAGGGATCGATATTCCGATTGAGTAAACGATCACAGGAGCTCAATTCTCTGCATCTTTTTCAGGCAGAGTCTACGTCACCAAATCAAATCGAGGGATGGTAACGATTCAACCAGAGTTCCCAAACGAGCAGGGTCCAAAGCTGCTTCCGATTGTCCTTTTTGCCTGAAAGATGATCTTGAAGAAGGGATGCTACATAATGTGGATTCAGGAATCCCTCTTTTTCTACTCGCTCATAAGAAAGTAGGTCCCCGAATAATTCTTTTAGAGGCCCTTTCACCCATTTCGCAATGGGAATGCCAAACCCTTTCTTCTTCCTGTCAACGATCTCCTTTGGTAGGACATTTTTCATCATCTTTTTTAGAAGATACTTTGACGTAAATCGCTTCAACTTCAATGAAGATGGAAGGTTCATGATGAATTCCACCAATTCATAATCGAGAAAAGGGGCTCTCACTTCTAATGAGCAAGCCATGCTGGCGCGATCCACCTTTACCAGAATGCCATCCTGGAGATAGAGTTTCATGTCCAAATATTGTAACAAAGAGGTTTTATCCTCCAAGTAAACTCCCCTTTGATAAGAATCGACCTCTTCCATGATTTGAATAGGGTCGATTTGAGGAAAGGACTCAGAAGACAATACCCTATTTAACTCTGGAAAAGAAAAAGAACCAAGCCAAACAAAGTTACGAGTACTTTCAGGATAACAAATGCCGGAGAGAAATTTTTTCACTTTAAAATCTAAGCTGATGTTGTTATCGGAGACAGGAAGTAAATTACCCAAAAAAGTGAGGATGGGATGCAAGTTGACCAGGAAAAACCCATACTGTCTTGCCATCTTATGCGCCAGGTATGTGGGATAACCCGCAAAGAGCTCATCCCCTCCATCTCCCCCAAGGGCTACGGTCACATAGCGGCGCGTGAATTTTGAGAGGAGATAAGTTGGTAAAATAGATGCATCTGCCATGGGCTCGTCCAAGATGTCAGGCAGGCTGGGAACGAGGTTTACTAAATCAGAGGGTGTCATCGTCTGCTCGTGGTGTTCCGTACCAAGATGCTGAGATGCCAAACGCGCATATTTCGATTCATCAAAAGAAGGATCTTCAAAACCAATTGAAAATGTCTTAACCTTCCCCGGAACCTCTTTTTGCGCAAAGGCGCTAATCGTACTCGAATCAATCCCTCCACTTAGGAAAACTCCCAAGGGGACATCGCTGATGAGCCTCCGTTTGACAGACTGCCCTAGAAGTTCCATCATCTTCAATTCGATTTCATTCTCTGACAACTGTGGCTCTCTATTTTTTGAATCAAAAGGGGACCAATATTCCATCACTCTAACCTTGTTCTTTTCAAAAATAAGATATGAGGCAGGAGGAAGTTTCTTGGCATCCTTGAAGATCGTAGAGGGGCTTGGGACGTATTCAAAGAAGAGATATTTCATAAAGGAAAGGGGATTGATCTCTCTTGAGAAATTGGGGTAAGCTAGAATGCCTTTCATCTCTGACGCGAAAAGGAGATTTCCGTTTACAAAACTGTAGTAGAGGGGTTTCTTTCCTAACCGGTCCCTCGCAAGAAGCAGTCGTTTTCTTGACTCATCCCAAATTCCAATGGCAAACATTCCATTCAAATGTTCGAGGCATCCCTCTCCGTACTCCTCATAGGCATGGGCAATAGCCTCTGTATCGGAGTTCGTTCTAAACTGATGTCCCATATCTTCCAATTTGAGTCTTAATTCAATAAAATTATAAATTTCTCCATTAAAGATGATCCATACGGTTTCATCCTCGTTGGAGAGAGGTTGGTGTCCACCCGCAAGATCAATAATGCTTAATCGACGATGCCCCATGAAAACAAAGGGCCCTCCCCCCTTAAAGGGTCGGATGAATTCCCCCTGATCATCTGGCCCCCGATGAGCCAGCGTCTCACGCATGGAACGGAGGACTTCAAGTTCAGGAATATCTTCAGCCTTTGGGGTGAGAAATCCTACAATGCCGCACATAATATTTTAGATAATAAAGTCTACGGTTTAGGGGTTAAGGTAAGGATGCCCGTTTCATCATAAGAGGTAACGTCTAATGGTAACGAGGCCCGTATCGTCATTCGGTTACGTTGTTTGGTTTAAGAACCTGACGTAACCGTTACCCTTCGACGAAACCGGCTTCGTAACCGTGACCGTTACCGGTTGACCAGACGGGCTTCCTAACCGTAACCCTAACCCAAACACTCGACCTATCTCCATCGCCTGTGCTTACCTGCCAGGCAGGAGTGATCATTCTGTCATGATACGTTATGGAATGGTCTCCTTGATTTGATAGGTTGGTTTTTGCTGTGATTCATAATAGGTTCTCGTTAGAATCTCAGCCAGAAATCCCATAAGAATCGATAGAAACCCTAACATCAGGAGAAATACACACAAGAGAGGAAGGGGTGTTAGAATGAAAGAGACCCCTCTAAAGAATTTTAGATAAAGTGCGTAAAGTCCGGAAAGAAAGGCTCCTAAGATCATCAAAAGTCCCATCCCTCCGAAGACATAAATCGGTTTCTGAGAATAAGAGAGAAGAAACTTGACGACCATCAGATCCAGAATGACTTTAATGACTCTGCTCATGCCATACTTCGATGATCCGGATCTCCTTGGAAAATGGTTTACAGGAATTTCAGACACACGAGCCCCAATCCAATGAGCATAGAGGGGGATAAAACGGTGCATTTCTCCATAAAGCCGAATGTTTTTAAGTATATCTCTTTTGTAGGCTTTCAGCATGCATCCGTAGTCATGAAGTCGAACACCTCCAATAAAAGAAATGATCTTATTGGCAATCATCGAGGGCAATCGACGGGTGAAGAATGGATCCTTCCGATCTTTCCTCCACCCACTCACAACATCATATCCTTCATCGATTTTTTGAAGAAGGGACAGGATATCTTCTGGATCATTTTGAAGGTCACCGTCCATCGGGATGAGGATCTCCCCCCTTGAAAAATCAATTCCTGCGCTGAGTGCCGCTGTCTGGCCAAAATTACGTGAAAAACTGATGATCTTTACATTTGGATTTTTTTGGCTGATGTCAAGTAAAACTTCCAGCGACCCATCCGAACTACCATCATCGATAAATAGAATCTCATAAGGTCTCCCTGCCTTCTGAAGTGCGCTGATTAAACGATCATAGAGAGGAGAGACATTCTCCTCTTCATTAAAGATAGGGATGATAACAGACAAGGTCTCCTTCATGATTTCGTTCATAGAACATCCCCCTCCAATGGATTCGCCATCCCCTCTCTATCCCTCCCCCTATCTACTCAGACTATGTCGTAATATGAAAAAACCGACTTTCTCCTCTTCCCCTTTGCTTGCGATTACGGCACAGTCTCACGGGCAGACAGGCCTTGAGGGGAGGGATGGGTTGAAAAATTGATGTAATTATTATATCCTGTTGGAAAAGAAGTCAAGAATTCAATGAAGCCAAAGCAGCTGGAAACATGGATTAAGGTTTCGATTACCGTCGTAATGATTCTCATTACCACGGTATCCGTTTTTGGGATTCTCTCCTACTTCTACTTCACTTACCACCTCCCAAGTATTGAGACCTTAAAGAATTACAAGCCCTCCATCGTCACGCGATTCTATTCCGAGGGTGGAGAAGTCATTGGTGACTTTTTTGTGGAGAAACGGGAGGTTGTCTCCCTGGATAGGATCCCGGATCATCTCATTCATGCCTTTGTCGCCGGCGAAGACGCCAGATTTTTTCAGCACAGAGGGCTCGATTATGTCGCCATCCTGAGAGCCCTATTTCGAAATGTTTTCTCAGGAGAGATTCTCCAGGGGGGCAGTACGATCACGCAGCAGGTGGTTAAGTCTCTTCTTCTATCACCGGAAAAAAGTCTGACCAGGAAGATTCGTGAAGCCATTCTGGCCTTCAAGATTGAGAAATATCTTTCCAAGGAGGAAATTCTTTTTTTATATTTAAATCAGATCTATTTGGGGTACGGAGCCTATGGCGTTGCTGCGGCAGCCGAGAATTATTTCGGAAAGCCGGTCGATGAACTGAATGTAGCGGAGTCCGCCTTGCTCGCGGGTCTACCGCAGGCTCCCAGCAAGTATTCCCCTCTGAACAACCCTGATCAAGCTAGAACAAGACAACAATATGTCCTTCATCGAATGGTTGAAGAGGGGTTCATCTCCAATGGCCAACTCGGGGAAGCCCTTCAAACACCCATAAACATTAGGACCAGGCAGGATTCTTTCATCGATCAAGTACCTTATTTCGTAGAGCATGTTAGAAAATATATCGAGGACAAGTATGGGAGAGAAGCCCTATACAAAGAAGGCCTCCAAGTTTATACGACCATCGATCTAAATTTCCAAAGAATGGCTGAGGAGGCAGTCGAAACCGGATTGAAGGAAATTGAGAAACGACAAAAATATGACCCCGAGGCAATCCCTTTGAGTTTAGAAGGATCCCTCCTCTGTTTCGATTTGGCCTCTGGATATGTCAAGGCGATGGTAGGCGGAAGGGATTTCAGGAAAAGCCAGTTTAACCGGGCTACTCAGGCTCGAAGACAAACAGGTTCCGCTTTTAAACCGATCGTCTATGCTTCGGCACTGGATAAAGGCTATACGCCTGTCTCCCTGATTGTGGATGCTCCCTCCATTTATGAGTGGGGAGATGAAAGATGGAAACCCAAAAATTTCGGCGAAAGATTTTCAGGGCCGATTACTTTGAGAAGCGCTTTGACCCACTCCGTTAATGTCGTAACCGTAAAGATTGCTCAGGATGTCGGTCTCAACTACCTCATCGATTATGCCAAGAAACTGGGAATTTCATCCCCGCTGCAGCACGACCTTTCCATGGCCCTTGGTTCTTCATCTCTCTCTCTTTTGGAGTTAACGAAGGCTTATGCCGTTTTTGCCAATCAGGGAAGGATCTTCAAGCCCATCTTCATTAAGAAAATTTTGGACAGGGATGGGAACCTCATCGAAGAAAACCCTCCCCTCTTTTATCCAAAAGAGTCACCCGAGGACGAACAAATCCTCACCCCCCAGACAGCCTATCTGATGACGTCCCTTCTCGAAGGGGTCGTCCAGAACGGGACGGGATGGAGGGCCAAAGCACTTAAAAGACCCGTGGCAGCTAAAACAGGGACCACTGACGAATTTATCGATGCCTGGTTCATCGGATACACGCCTCAATTCATCACCGGGGTCTGGGTGGGATTTGATGATGAAACACCTCTGGGTGATAATGAGACAGGGTCTCGTGCTGCGTCTCCAATTTGGGTTAACTTCATGTCAAAAGTGTTGAACGATAAACCATTCCAAGACTTCCCCATCCCTGAAGGAATCGAGTTTAGGATAGTTGACGCGAAAACAGGAAAAATGGGTTGGAGAGGAGAGACTATTCTCGAATGTTTTAGGGAAGGGACAGCACCTACCCCAGAAGCTAAAGCGCAATTAAAGACGACAACAGACTTCTTCAAATACGATTTCAATCTTTCGGCAAGAACCCAATGAAAATCCTATTTCAGGCTACGGTCGCGATGCCTGTTTCGGTAAGGGGCAACGGTTACGTTTGATGAAGAATAAAATAAAAAGTTTCCGGGATTTAGAAGTTTACCAGAACACATATCGGGCGTGTATTGAGGTGATGGCAAAGATTATTCCAGGGATCCCAGATATTGAGAAAAATGACCTTAAAATCCAGCTTAGACGCTCTATAAAAGCAATCCCCAGATTGATTGCTGAAGGTTATGCCAAAAGGCACCAGAAACATGGATTCCAAAAATATCTCGACGATGCCATGGGCGAGTGCAATGAGACAATTGTTGGATTAGAGCAGTGCAGAGATTTGTATGGAGAATTTGTGAACAAGCAACTATGTGAACAGCTAATCGACTTATGTGATAAATCTGGAAGGCAGATTTATAATTTGTCTTCTGCCTGGACCAGGTTTAAAAGAGATGATAGACGTAACCTCTTATAACGATACTGGCCTCGTTGCCGTTACCGTCAGACGTGACCTTTTTGACGATACGGGCATCGTAGCCCTAACCGTTAAACGTAGCCCTTATTTCTTAAGTATCCCACCCTTTAACTACCACTACTCTGCTGATAGTTCACCAGAGAACGGTAGTAATCATTCGTCTCTGAGAGTGATTTGTGTGTTCCAACAGCGACAAGACGATTCTCATTCAACAGGAGGATACGATCCGAATCTTTTATCGTAGATAATCGGTGTGCGACGATGAAGAGCGTCTTATTTCTTATGAAGTTAGGGAGCCCCTGCAAGATCGACTTCTCGGTGAGGCTGTCTAACGCTGAAGCAGGTTCATCCAAAATGAAGATGTCTGGATCTTTAACCAATGCACGGGCAATCGAGAGCCTTTGTTTTTCTCCCTCCGACAGGATGACTCCCCTTTCTCCTATCTCGGTTTCATAGCCTTTTGGTAGGCCAGCAATAAATTCATGGATATCGGCTGCCTGAGCCGCCCGTATGATTTGCTCCTCACTGGCATCTGGGTTCCCATACCGCAGATTTTCCATAATTGTCCCAGACAGAAGGAGTGTTCCTTGGGAGACATACCCGATCCGGTGACGTAACGAACTGACCTCATATTCCGATCCCGGCTGTCCATCAAAATAGATCTCACCCCCTGTGGGTTTGTAGAAACGAAGAACAAGGCTAATGAGTGTGGTCTTCCCGACACCACTGGGTCCTACGATGGCAACGTGTTCCCCAGGGTCCACATGGAATGAGACATCCCTGAGCACCGGATCACGGGAATCATAGGAAAAAGAAACTTTCTTGAATTCGATTTCCCCTTTGAGCTGTTCAATTCTTCTACCTCTACCAACGTTTTCCTCTGGAACAATATCAAAGAGCGCAGAGACTCTTTCCAGAGAGGCACGAGCATTTTGCAGCTCGAGGTTGGCTGTCGCGAGGTATTGGGCTGGGCTGAAAACGTATCCTAAATAGGCTTGAAAAGCCAGCAAAGACCCCAGCGTCCATTGCTCCTTAATGATCCAATAGGCTCCCAAGGCCAACACGACGGCGCGGGCAATACCCGGCATGGAAGTGATGACCAAGTTAGCGACTGATCCTACGGTGGATTGTTCGAGCGAGATGTGAAGGGCCTTTTTCAATTCTGAGACCAGACGCCCAACCGTTCGCATTTCAGAAGAAAAGGATTTAATCAAAGAGACCGAGGATAACGATTCCTGGAATTGGCTGGAGACCTTGGCCTGCTGTTCCATGCTCTGATGACTCAATACATGTATTTTGCCCGAAAAATATCTCACGGCTAATACAAGCCCCGGAAGGATAACCAAAACCCCAATGGCAAGCCTCCATTCGAGATAGATGAGAAAGGCCACGCCTCCAATAAAACGAACAAGATTGTTCAGGATATGGACGATGGTACCCGAAAAGAACCAGCGCAGTCCCTGGACGTCGGAGGAGAGGCGTGACATCAGATAACCTGTCTGGTTGCTGTCGAAGAATGATTTCGGGAAACGCAGTGTGTGATCAAGGAGAGACTGCTGGATGTCCAGGATCACCCCCTGTTCAAAACGAGTGAAATAGAATTGTTGAAGCAGGCTCATCAGCTTCTCAGCCAGGGCAATCCCAGCGAGCAGAAGGATAGCTCCAGCTAACAGAGCCATTTGTCGACTCAGGATGACATTATCAATGAGATAGCGAGTGATGAGGGGTTGAGGAAAAGCCAGTAAAGAGGTAAAAAGGATGAGGAAACTACCCAGTAATCCTTTGCGCCAGTACCTGCTGACAAATGGACGAAGGTTCTTCAGATTAGCTCTTACGCCTGAAGAGAGTTCTTGCCCCGAGACTCGGTCCTTCGGCAGTTTCCGGGAAAGTCCCTGCTTTAAATAGGTAAACCAGCTATTCATATAATTAACACAACCCCATCAAATCTCATTACAATAAACAGAATCTCCTCTCACCCTCCCCTCTTCCTGCGGGGAGGGGCATGGGGTGAGGGGCTTGTTCTCAGCATAGAAGGATTGCAAGAACTCTGAAGGGACGAACCATTTTCCACACGAGGTGTCGCAGGGGGAGAAGAAATCCGCTCCGTGAAAGAAAAGCAATCAATAGCCGTTCAGGGCCTAGTCCTGTCAAAACTCTTCGCCCTTTCCTCTCCACTCTTGTCACAAAGCCTAAGATATCTCGTTTCTCAATGTAGCCATCGGCTTCAAAAGCATTTTCGCCTCTTACAAGATAAAAATCTCCCTTTTCCCGAACTATCCTGTGAATGACAAGTTTTCCTGCTTCAGGGTGATTAAAGGCTACTACATCCCCCAGGCGTGGTGAGGAACCAGACAAGGGGGAAATGGTAACGACATCACCATCCTTTATGAAAGGAGACATACTATGGCCTTTAGCCTGGAACCGGCATTCTGCATCTTTGCCCAGAATGTCCCTGAGGAGTTCAGGAAGAACGTCGCCGGATAACAACTGGGTGCTGTGGTGAGTAATAGGTGATAAGGACTGAGCCAAAGAAGGATTCCCTCGAAGGAGATGGAAATGTTTGGAATATTGGAATCTTGGGTCTATTTTTCTTTCTTACCTATTATTCCACCATTCCATTACTCCATTACTCCAATACTCCATTACTCCATTAGTCCATTTCTTCGTTATTTCAGTCTTGTCGTTGGATCCCCAAACAGAATCCACGTCTTTCTAACATCATCGTCTCCAGCGGAGAATTTGGCTCTTGCCGTCGCTTCTCCCAGAGTAATTGAAGCACTACTAAAAAGCAAACGAATTAATTCCTTATTCATGGCGGCCTGCCCAGAGGGCTCCGTTAACCCCGATGAAGTCCAGACCGCTACTGCTCCACCCTGGGGCGCCCTCAACAACGCCTCTGCCAAAGGCTGTGCATAAGGATCCTGGAAGAATCCATTCAAACAAGTCATACTCACGAAGAAGGGGAGTCTCGTGCCATTGACGAGGGCCTCCACATCCTCTGTTGAAAGCATACCCCTCCAAATCTCCACCGACCCATGTCCAATGAAATTGACCAATAGAGGCCCCTGATTGATACTGCTCAGAAGCGCACCTCTAGCCTGCCCATCATCGCTAAACTGACTCCGATAGATCTTACGAACCATCCAGGATGACGGAAG
>Ga0209427_10004304_pt1 | contig 16457 bp, 15 predicted proteins | sample DeeMarSWOR136_30_FD_187465 | JGI IMG/M metagenome (GOLD analysis project Ga0209427, IMG submission 187465) | Marine sediment microbial communities from White Oak River estuary, North Carolina - WOR-1-36_30 (SPAdes) (version 2) | ecosystem: Environmental > Aquatic > Marine > Intertidal zone >...
GGTGCTTTTTCCTCCATCGTTTGCTCCCTCCTGCCCGCCTCTGGTGGGCGATCCATCCGGCTGTCCGGGGAGCGGGACGCAGCGGCTCAGCTCTGAGGAGGGTTATCAACATTATAGAGGGCTCGCTGCGCCCCGCTCTCATTATAGAACTGATGTTCTAATCTCGCAAGTTGGTCCCTCCACATGGGGGAGCCAGCGCCGGCGGGTGCACAAATCAGCTAGGGGATTCAGAGCGCCAGGGGGCTACTCGCCAGGCGCTGGCCCGGGCTATGGGCTGCGCAGATCGCTGGGCGGCGCCGCCATCGGGAAGAGCTGCGTTGGGAAGGGGAAGTATCCCCCCTCGTCCAGCTTGATATATCCTATCAGCGCCAGCACAGCGCCGATCTGCTGCGCGTCCAGCTCGTGCAGTTCAGCCTCGATCTGCCGCCGCAATTCCGTTGATTCTTTCTTTCCCGTCTGCTGTTCCATGTGCCCTCCTTCTGTTGGGAAAATCAAAAGGCGCCAGGTCTGACTAGAGACTTGGCGCCTTGCGGTGCTATTTACAAGCGATTCTAACTGTGCTATAATGGGAGCGGTCGACCTGAGGCAGTGTCTCTAGTCGGCCAGCGGCGACTGCTGCCATAACAGCAGTCGCCGTGTTTTTATGAGTTTGTCAAGGTGCTTCTAGTGCTGGTTCCTGCGCTTGGCCCAGGAAGTGCGGAGCCAAGCTTCGAGTTCGCTGCGGCTCAATAGCCAAATATCCCCACTTTTGCGTGCTTTGAGTCTTCCCTGCCAGCAGGCTCGGCGAAGCGTGCCCGCAGCCACCCCATAGATCTTTTCAGCTTCGGTCAGGGTAATCGTTTGTTCCTCCATAATCCTGTCTGCATTATATCATGGATGCAGGATTTGTCAAGGAGGGCTCCGATATTCTTTAAGGTTTGTTATGTCGTTGGCGAGTGCCGGTGAATTTGGGTAATTCGTTTGATGGTGTGTGATATCTGCGATAAAATGTGCTGGGAGGGCATGCCGATGAGCGAGGTGATTATGCGAGCGAAGGGTTCTACTGGAGAATTGGAACTGTTGCGTGATAGGGTCCGTATTAAGCGGCGTGGAGCAGTGGCTTCGTTACTTCATGGATTCAAAGGCGACAAGGACATTCTTTTGGAGGAGATTTCGAGCGTCGAATTCAAGCGGCCTGGGCTAGTATATGAAGGATACCTCCAATTGGTGTTCATAGGTAGTCAAGATAGCAAAGGAGGGGTGTATCAGGCTGTTGGGGATGCCAATACTGTGATGTTCAAACGCAGGCAAGAGCCGGCTTTCCTGGCGATGAAGGAGGCCATCGAAGAGAGGATCGAGGAATTGCGGAGGCCAGCGCCGGCAGGGGGTAGCCTGGACGACCTGGAGAAGCTGGCCGAGCTACGGGACAGGGGGATTGTGACTGAGGAGGAGTTCGAGGCGAAGAAGAGGCAACTACTGGGGATCTAGGCGGGCATTTGCCTCTTGCCCGTTATGCTGTACAATACACCTGCAACAGAAGCTGGAAGAGAGAACGAGAGCGGGGAGGAGGGAAAATGCGTACCAGGAAGCGAAAGCTGGAAAAGATAGAGTTCCGTCTTGGTATGATCCTCGAACAAGATGGGGATGGATTCCATGTTTATTGTCCCGCGCTTCCAGGCTTGCATACCGATGGCGAGACGGAAGAAGAAGCCCTGAACAACGCGAAGGATGCAGCCGTTGCCTATCTGAGCTCACTCATGAGACACCAAGAGCCTATCCCTGTGGGCTCCATCGTAGCCGTCACTACCGAAGGACCCCCCCTGACCGTCAAGTATCGTGATGTAACGCTGCCCCTTGGAACTCCGGCCCTGGCGTGAAGTACCCCAGTCACGTCTGGAAGCAGCTCAAGAATCTGACTGCCGATGACGTGAAAGGTGCTCTTGAACGCGATGGATGGGTGCGCGATGTGAAATGCGGTGCGCAGTTAGTGTATCTGCATCGGAGTGGCCGGCGCGTCTCGATCCACTATCACCCTGGCAAGACATACAGACCCAAGTTGTTGAAGGCGCTGCTTGAAGACATCGGCTGGACGATCAATGATCTGCGGCGTTTGAAGCTGATTCGATAGACCAGACATCGGCACGGCCCCCCAAGCCCCGGCCGATTCTCTGCTCCCCACTCGTTGCCACGTTAGAGAAGCTGGCCGAGCTGCGGGACAAGGGGATTGTGACTGAGGAGGAGTTCGAGGCGAAGAAGCGGCAACTACTGGGGCTCTAGGTGGGCATTTGACCCTTGCCCGTTACGCAGTACAATACACCCGCAACAGAAGCTAGAAGAGAGAACGAGAGCGGGGAGGGGGAGAAGGTGCTTCGAAGGAAACCGAATGGGCAGAAGGCGGTCGAAGTTATCGTCTACATTGCCACGCAGACGCAGGATCTTTTCCACATCGTTAAGGTGATGTATTTTGCAGACAAGAAGCATCTCGCTCGCTATGGCCGGTTCATTCTTGGAGATCGGTACATCGCCATGGAGGACGGGCCAGTGCCAAGCGGCCTGTATGGCATATTTCGGTATGCCCGTGGCGATAGGGTGTTTACCTTCGAGGCGCCGACTAGTGGAGCCTTCAGAATGGAGGATGACGAGACTGTTGTCCCTCTCAGGGAGCCAGATACGACTTGGCTGAGCCAATCGGAAATCGAATGTATTGACGAATCTCTGGCCGAGAACGCCCATTTGAGCTACGACGAGCTCTGGGAGAAAAGCAAAGATGGCGCGTGGTGGCGAGTACCCCAGGGTGCGGAGATCTCACTGGTAGATATCGCTAGAGATCTCCCGGATTCCAAAGCATTGGTGGATTATCTGCTCAGCTAATGAGCCACGATGACCATTCGCGACCGCGCTCCAAGGCGCATACTCCGACAGGTCATCGACGAGCGGCTTAAGGCGGGCCAGGTCCTCTATCTGGAATGCGATGGGAGGATAAGTGGCAGGTGAGAGTACGGCCCCATTATAGCAATTGTGGGATTGAGACCAGATTTGACGCTTGGCCCAGGACGCGGTACTATGGCTGCACTCTTCAGCGTCAAAGATCCAAGGGGAGACATCATTGAGTGCTCCAAGAAGAGGTGGGACGAACACATTTGCTATCGTCATCCTGAGGTGAGGGGATGGCGAGACCTTGTGGTAGACGCTATTCGTGAACCCCACTGCATTGCCAGGGACGAGATTGAGCCGGGCGTGGAGCTGTATTACGTCCAGGGTACTCTACCAAACAAATATCGGTATTGTTGGCTTAGAGTCGTGGTGCGATTCGTGGCGCGGGGCACTGAGAGACTGGGGGACGTGGTTACTGCATTCGCATTGACGGAGATTCCGACAACAGGGGAGAAAGTGGTATGGCTGAGCAAGAAGCGGGTTTGGAACTGAAGACCAATCGACTCAAGGAGCAACCGACAGAAATCTGGGTTGACTATGATCGAGAGATTGACACATTCTATCTGTTCCTGGCCAAGCAACCTCAGCCAAGCATTGCCCACTACGCAAAGGATGGCTGCTATCTGCTATTTGACCCTGATTCTCGAGAGATCATCGGGTTCCAGATCGAGCATTTCGTGAGAGTATTCCTGCCGAAGCACGAAGAATTGCAGCCATTCTGCTCAAGATCGAAGCGGCCAGGAGTCTTGACGAGGAAACTGCAAACGGAGCCCCTGGTAGCCTACAAAGCGGTTCGGAATTGTGTCGAAGGCTGGGCGCAGTCATCCCATACCCCACTCCTATTGCGCCCGGCGTGACACGCCTGTGATCGGGTTCAGAAGCCGAGGCCCACAGCCCCGGCTTTCTCTTTGCCCTTGGATTGACTTTTCTCTAATCTTGTGCTATAATGGCACCGAGGATGTGGCGTAGAGGGTCACACACTCAATTCTAGATAGACCGCTTCAGGTGCGGCGCTGAGGGCCCGCCACCTACACAGGTGGCGGGCTTTTTCTTTTCCCTGCGGCCCGGCGCAACCTACGGGCAGTGTGCAGCCGCTGCGTGTTCGACACGCAGCGGCTTTTGACTTTACACGTGTAAAGTCCGGAGTCCCGAGCGATGACCCAGGAAGAAATCTTTTACAAGCTCATAGTGGACATCAGCGTGGCCTCGGAAAAGGCGGTTCAGCAGCTCAAGGAACTGCAGCAACAAACCGAGAAAGCTGCAGGCAGCCTGGAGAAGGAACTACCCAAGGGAACCGAGGCGACGGAAAAGGGTTTCCTGCACCTCGTTGCGGCGGCGACCGTCGTAGCCACCGTCTTGCGCAAAGTCATGGATGCTGCTGGGGCCCTCGCTCAACGGCTGCGCAACTTCGTCTCTTTTGCCGTTGAGACGGCTGCGCGTATCGAGGAAATGACGCTGGTCCTGGGGCTGATGGGCGAGCGTATCGGCGTGTCCGACACAGAGATGCAGCAGCTCATCGAGTCGGTCAAGGAGCTGGGCATCACCACAAGCGTCGCCCAAGACCTGATCGCGCAGCTCATCCGCTACGAGATTGACCTGAGCCACGCCACGGCCCTGGCCCGCACCGCGCAGGACGCCGCTGTGCTGTCCATGTCCGACTCCTCGGAGACCCTCGAGCGCCTGATCTACGGCATAACGACGCAAAACACCCGGGTGATCCGGCAAACGGGGCTCATGATTAACCTGCGCCAGGCCCTCGAGGACTACGGCAAGACGCTGGGCAAGACGCTGGACGAGCTGAGCGCCCAGGAGCGGGTGCAGGCCACGCTGCAGGCTGTGCTGGAAGAAGGCGTGCGCGTCCAGGGTGCCTACGAAACCGCAATGCTGTCCGCCAGCAAGCAGCTGCGCTCGATGAAGCGCTACATCGAGGAAGTGGCCGAGGCGGTGGGCGTGCACCTCAAGGCGGCCTGGAGCGACGCCGTCTTTGCCATCGTGGACTTTGTCAAGTGGCTGCGCGAGGCGACCTCGCAGGGCGGCGAGCTATACCCCGTCCTGGAGCGCATTGGGGAAACACTGCAGGAGCTGGGGCAGACCGCGCTGCCGGCCGTGCTGGGTGGCCTGCAGGAACTGATCATTGGCTTCCTCTCCCTCCTCGATCTTCTCACCTCGTTGGTCAAGGGCTTCACCGAGTTAGAGCCGGCACTGCAAAAGGGCATCCTGGCTTTTGTTGGTCTGCAAGCGGTCCTCGGTACGCTAGGCGTGCTCGTGCCTCTTGTGACAAAAGCACTTGGCATTCTGACACTTGCGGTTAAAGCGATGACCGGTCCTCTCGGCCTCCTCTCCTTGGCCATCGGTGGGCTGGTCATCGCTTACCACAAGCTGCGCGAGGCCGAGGCTGCTGCCGCAGAGGAGGCGGCGAAGTACGAAGAGGTATACAGCCGACAGAAGCGAGCGCTGCTGGAGACCGCGAGGGGCGCAGAGGATTACGCGCAGAAGGTCCTGGCGCTGCCCGGCGCTCTTGAGCGGGTAGAGCGGTCCATAGAGCGCACCGGCATAGCCTACTGGGATACGTTGCGTTACCAAGAGGCCTTGGCCGAGGAAACCGCCCGCCTGCAGCGTGAATTTCTGGTGCACAACAGCACGCTCAACATTGCCGTGGCCGGCTTGCGGCACTGGATCGAGGCCGAGGGCGAGGCTGGGGCGGCGGCCCGCAAGTTCGGCGATGCCATTGTCGTGGTCGCCGAGAAAGCTGCGGAAGCGGCCAGAGAGACTTTCAAGTTCAGCGAGGAGTTCCGAAAGAACTTTGTCAAAGTCGCCCAGGACGCCGCGAAGGAACTGCTCAAGGACCTGACCGCCGCCTACAAGAAGATCATTGACATCCAGAACGAACACAACCAGGCGGCGGTGCTCGCGGAGAAAGATTACCTGGCCACCCGCGCCTTACTAGTCGAGGCCGGGCTAGACGAGGAAATCAAAGAGCTCGACGAGAGCTACGCACAGAAGCAAGCGCTGGCAGAGCGGGATCATGAAGTCGCGCTGCGCATGGCGGAGCTCGCCAAGAACGAGGAAATCCGCCTGGCCAAGGCCGCGTTCGGCGAAAAGCTCACCGTCTGGCTCACCGAGCAGATGACCGAGCTCGAGGTGAACAAAGAGACCATGGCAGCAGTCCTGGCGGTCATCGCGGCCAAGACCGGCTCCGAGGTCGCCCTCGAGTACCAGGCCTTTCTCAATATCCTGGACATCATCGAGAAGAAAGAAGCAGGCTGGCGCGGCTACCAGCAATTCTACCTGCAGTGGATCGAGGATCAACTCAGCGCTACGATGGCCTACATCGAGGGCATGGCGCAAGTCATGGCCGGCAAGCCGATTGACTTTGACGCCCTGTTTGCGGACATCCCCGGTATAGGAGACCGCGCTGCCGCGCAGCTGGGCAAAGAAGGACGCAAAGTCGAAAAGTCGGCTGAGGAAGTTGTCGCCGACATCGCGCAAACCCTCGAGCGGCTGTTTACCAGCATCGCGAAGATTATGGAAACCCTCTCGCGGGAGCTGCCCTCTCTGCCCAAGCTCACGGTGCAGAAGTGGCTGGATCAGCTGCTGGCGCTTACACAAGAGATGGCGGAGTGGCTGGGAGCACCTGAGCGCAATCTCAAGGCTTTCATTGAATGGTTCTATCGCGAGTTCGTGCCTCTGCTTGAGCAATGGGACGCGGCAGCCAAACTAGCTGCCAGCCTGTTCGGATCCCTGGCCAAGATGCTCGAGATCATGGCTGAGGAAAGCCCCAAGATCGTCACCTCTGTCTCCATGATTTTTGAGCGGCTTTACGAGCTGACGCGGGAAGCCTCCAGCTGGATCACGGGCCAGGGGCAGGAGTTCCGCGATTTCGTCGCCTGGTTCGACAAGGAGCTTCGCCCGTTGCTGGTCAAGTGGGCAGAGAGCGCGGCTCCCCTGGCTGATGTGCTCGACTCTGGAGTGTCCATCTTCAAAGCTCTGGCCGAGCGGATCCCCCGTTTCCGCACATCCGTCTCCGAGTTCTTCGACCGGCTCGAGGACGTGTTCCGCTCCGTACAGCAGGCTTACGTTGACCTGCAGGTAGAGCTTGAGGATCCACGGCCGCTGGTCCTGGCCGATGAAGTGCGGCGCTGGCTGGAGAAGGTAGCCGAGGGCCTGGAGAAGGTCGTTGCTGTCCTCGAGGCCGGGCGGCAAATCTTCGACGTGCTGGCTGAGGAAATCCCCTTCGTCGAGCGCAGCTTCCGCGCATTTATGTGGAATCTACGGCAGCTGGTCGAGGAGATTAACTGGTATTTTGATCCTCGCGGCTGGGGAATCCTGTTCCGCTTCGAGCCGCTGGCCGATGTGATTGTCACCTACTTCGAGGACCTCAGAGAGAGCCTGGAGCCCTTGCTTGACCTTGTGGATCTCAGCGTGGCGTTGTTCCTGAGCCTCGACCAGAAGTGGGAGTTTGTCGCTCGCAGCTTCCGCAGCTTTATGTCGAATCTCCTGGCATTGGTCCAGGAGGTGAACTGGTACTTTGACCCTCGCGGCTGGGGGATCGTGTTCCGCTTTGCGCCGCTGGCCGATGTGATTGTCAAGTACTTCGAGAGCCTGGCCGACAGCCTCCGCCCTCTGGCTGATCTGCTGGGCATCACGCGAGACATCTTCGATAACCTCTCGGAGAAGCTGCCTGAGCGCAGGCCCATCGCTGAGTTCTTTGAGGCTCTTGGCGCCCTCATTCAGGAAGTCAATGACTGGGTAGCGGAAATCAAGAACTGGCTTTGGACACACGACGTACCCAGGCTCTTGCCAGAGCTGAGCAAGGATGCCCAGGAGTGGCTTGAGCAGATCAACAAGACCATCGGCCCGCTGGCCAACGTGGTCACATCGATCGCCAGCATGTTCGATGCGCTGGCGGCTACCAAGATCCCCTCTGAGATCAAGATCGATATCTTTGTGCAGCGGATGGCCTACCTGCTCGAGCAGGTAATTGAGGTTTTCCAGTCCCTGTCAGGTTATGTTGAGGCCCTTGGGGAGGAAGCCGAGAACATCATCATGGTCGCGCAGGGTGCCGCAGACGTGGCTGCTACTGCCGTGCAGGTTATCGCGGATCTGATGTATTTCGAGTATCGCGCCCCGCCTGGCCCGGCGACCATCAACCAAGTGGCACTACGCATCCGCTGGCTGCTCGAGGAGACAATCAAGGTCCTCATTGGCCTGGCTGATCTTGTGGCCGAGATGGGGCAGGACGCGGACAAGATCATTGATGTCGCGAGCGGTGTAGCGGGCGTAGCGGCGGATGCCCTGCAATTCCTCACCAACCTCCTAGAGCTGCGGTTCTACGGCTTCCCGAGCGAGGCGTTCATTCAAGAGGCGGCTGACCGCTTCGAGCATGCCCTCATTCTGTTTATCGAGGCCCTGCAGAACGTGGCGGCGCAATTCGAGGACTTGGGCGCAGAAGCAGGGCAAATGGCGGCGAACGCTGAGTCGATTGTGTCAATCGCCGAGAGCGCGGTGGGCATGATCTTCGACTTTGCCAGTCTGATCAAGGACGAGAAGCGCCTGCCCACTGTCGGGGAAGTGGCAACGCTGGTAAGCCGCATCGAGTACTTCATCCTTGAGATAGCCAAGATCCCGGAGAAGATCGACGAGAGCCTGATCGAGGGGGCGGCGGAAAAGCTGGCGGTCCTGTTTGAGCCCATCGGCGCGGCCCTGGATGCCCTGTTCCAGCTGATCGAGATCCAGCTGCCTGGCCGGGAGACGATCAACGCCTTTGTGGATGCGGTGCACTTCACGTCCAAGCAATTCATCGAAATGCTCGACAAGCTCGAGTACAAGACGGTGCACTTCCTGGATGGGGTGAGTTGGCACTCGCTGGGCGTGGATCTGATGCAGAGCCTCATCGAGGGGATCTACTCGATGATGGATGAGCTGGATGCGGCCCTTGCAGATGTGGCCGATATGCTGCCTCACTCCCTGGCCAAGACGGGCCCCTTGGCGCAGCCGGTCAACTGGACGGACACGCTGCGCGGCAACCTGGATGCGGCGCTGGCAGACATCGCTTCTCGCTTGCCGCCGCGTGTAGGCGTTGGCGGTGGGGGCAGTGCGCTGCCGGCCACCGTGACCAACTACAACCTGACCTATACCGCGCTGCCTGGCACAGGCTACAGCAATCCAAAGCGCCTGTTCCGGGAGATGGAGACGGCGCGGAGATTGGGGGTGCGCTAATGGCAAGAGACACCTGGACCTACATAGATGCCGAGAGCGCATCCACCGTCCTCTCGGCGGATCCCTATCGTGTGATCGATAAGGAGCTCAAGGGCTTTGGTATGGGCGACTACGTCATTGGCGTGCAGCAGGTGCCGTTTGTAGACGGCGCGGATGACTTGACCGTCTACCTGCCGCCTCGCGAGCTTCTAGTGCCGATCACGGTGGAGAAAAGCACCTACGACCTGTGCCGTGTGCAGATCGAGACGCTGGCCCTGGCGCTCTATCCTGGCCGGGAGCCTGCTGAGCCGGCGATGGGAGCCGGCAAGCTGCGGCGCGTGACGACAGATAGCCGCTCTCGGGAGATCGGCGTGCGCTACACCTCCGGCTGCGACACAGCCAAGTTTGAGGACCTGGCGAACTGGCGGGCCACGCTGCTGCTCAACTTCGTCGCGCCGTATCCCTATTTCCAGGACACCAGCGACACGCAGGAGCAGGACAACTTCAACGGCGCTACGCCGGTCAATATCGCCTGCAACAACACAGGGCACATCCCCGTGTGGCCGGTGGTCACGGTTGCCGGGCCGGTCAACACGCCGACCCTGACCCTCGGCAGCCTCTTTCTCACGCTCAACTACAACATCGCCAACGGGCAGAGCGTGACCATCGATTTTCGGTTCCGGCGCAAGAGCGCCACGTACTCAACGACGCCAACCAATCTAACGCCTTATATCACCCCGGCCAGTACGTTCTGGCGGCTGGCGAGGGGCAACAACACGGTTTCGATCTCCGCTACCAGCGGCTCCGGGCTGTGCACGATCACCTGGCGCTGCGAGTGGCTGAGCATGCTCTAAGAAAGGAGAGACTAGCATGGGAGTTACGGTAACTTGGGAAATGTTCATGGGCGCTGGGCCCGCCTGGACGGACGTGAGCACCAACACGATTGTCTTTTCTGGCTCGGGCACGGACATCTCAGCGTTCATCACAGTGGGCCAGTACCAGGACGGCACCCACGCGGGCACGAACGACCCGGGCACGGATCAATGCGGTGCCAATCACGCCAACAACGTGAAGTACATCTCTGGCACGCAGATGTCGGTCAATGGCGGGGGCACTGAGAACATCAACGACACCAACCTTACTGAGAATGAGTGTTCCCTCCGGCTGAAGGTCGATTGCACGCCCAACTACGCGATCCAGAAGCCTCTGTTCTACGCCTATGACGGCGCGACAGCGACCAACTATGCCGTCGGCGTGGATGTTTGGGGCTTCGAGCGGGGCGTCAGCAAGAGCGAGTGGGACAAGCTCAACGATGCCAGCGCTACCTATGGCGGCAACAACGCCGGTGAGCGCATGATCCTGGCCGCAAAGCCCTCGGCCGCCCAGCACCTGTGGTATCTGGCGCTATCGACCAGCCCGGAGAGCGCGGGCGCGAAGGGCGACTTCGGCTTCGGCTTCGACTTTCAGTACTACTAGCCAAAGCTGGCAAGAAAGGAGTGCACATGGCCAAGTCTATCAAGGCGGTGGTCCGGCTTGACGCTGAGTTGCGCATTGGCCAGTTCTACGTGGAGATGGCCAATGGGATGCAGCTGCGGGAAACCGAGCTTCGTGCCAACACGGACCTATCGCCCTGGAAACAGATCATGCAGTTGTCTGCCGCCGGCGTCGCTGTCAAGCGGCTGGCGATTCTCGACGCGCAAGGCGAGGTGGTGGCTGAATGCCCACGCTCCGATTGGTTTTGGTCTTGCCGTGGGGTGCGGGGCATCACGACTCCAGCAGGGCCGCGCCTCTATCATCGCCTGGGCATCGGCTATCGCGATGGCGAGGAGCTGGTGCAGCTGTGGTGGAACGGGGCAAAGGTGTGGGAGGAGCGAGTGCCGTTCGCAGCGGATGAGCCTCCGTTGGTGGCTGGTGCAGCCGGGTAGCTGCGCCAGCCACCCTAAGCCGCCAACGAAATCCTGCGGGGTTTTGCGGCGCGAAATGTGAGGCTTGCCGATGGCAGTCACCAATTGGAAGTACCCTGGCACTTGCGTCAATGCCGATAGGGGTGGTAAGGAAGCGTGGAACAGCCCAGGTAATGCTGCCTCCAGCAATGACGAGTGGGCTGGTACCGGCTCACTTTACATTGAGTACACCGACTGGCTGCGGTGCACAAACTTCGGCTTCACGACTGGCGATATCCCCAGCGGCGCGACCATAAACGGCATAGAGGTCGAGGTTGAGCGCCACTCACAGTTTGCCTCATCAATCTATGATAGCTCGCTGCGCTTGCGCAAGTCCACTGGCCAGGTTGGTGACGACAAAGCCAGTGGGTCGTATTGGCCCACCAGCGATGCCAATGCCGCTTATGGAGGTGCCTCTGACACCTGGAACTCGGGGCTAACTGACTCGGATATCCGCAGCACAGGTTTCGGGGTAGATTTGTCCGCATATATAGCCGTCTCCATGGGGACGGCTTTCGTGGACACGATCCGCGTGCGGGTCTACTACACCACGGAGACACCCTATGAGAGCCAGAAGCAGGCGTTTGCAGGCGGCGCGGTCGCACAAGCCAGCTCAAAGCAGGCGTTTGCAGGCGGGGCGCTCAGCGAGGCGAGCAACAAGCCGGCGTTTACTCAAGGTGCCGAGGGGGAAACGAGCAGCAAGCCAGCTTTCGCTCATGGCCTCGGCGAGGAGCAGGCCACCAAGCCAGCGTTCGCAGGCGGCGCGGTCAGCGAGGCGAGCAGCAAGCCCGCATTCACCCAAGGCATAGAGGGCGAAACGAGCGGCAAGCCCGCGTTCGCGCATGGTGTTGGCGCGGGGCAGGCTACAAAGCCAGCGTTCGCAGGTGGCTCGCTCAGCGAGGCGAGCTCCAAGCCGGCATTTACTCAAGCTGCCGCCAGCTCCCAAACCGGCAAGCCAGCGTTCGTTCAGGGTGTCCACACTGAATCACAAACCAAACAGGCGTTCGCTGCCGGCGCGGAGGCTTCCACTACTACGAAGCAGGCTTTCTGCGAGGGCTTGCCAGGCTCCTACGGCACAGTAGCCGCTTTCACGTGTGGCGCCCCTGCCACGTACACAAAGCCGGTCATTGACCTCCGCGCCCTGGATTCCTCGGGCAACATCCTCTGTTTTATCGATGACCACGTAGACCTGGAGTGGGAGCTCCAGGAGTTCAGCCTCGGCTGGATCCGCTTCAAGCTGCACATGAACAGCCCGCACCTGAGCTACATCAGCGAGGATGGGCGGGTCGTCCTCTCGCGGCACAAGGTGGATCTGCTCTACACGCATATCGTGCGCCTGGAGCGTGCCTACGACGAGCAGGGCAAAGCCACGGAGTACATGGACGTGACCTGCGAAGCCTACTCGCGCATGCTCAAGATGAAGCACAAGCACGGGCGCACCATCATCCCGCCCGCTGGGAGCGAGTTCCGGCAGATCACCGACAAGGCCGACGACGCGATCAAGCAGATGCTGCGCTACAACGCGATCTCTGGCTATGTGGTCGATACTGACCGCGTGATCACCAATCTCGAGGTTGCTCCTGATCACAACGCAGCAGCCGATACAGTGACGATGAAGGGCCGCTACCAGGACCTCTTTGAGTACCTGGGGGCTTACGCAGAAGCGCATGCCGTGGAGTGGGCGATCACCGGCGCCCTGGTGCCCACCGGCGGCAGTAAGTACTACTTCGAGACCTACTACCCTCGGCGCGGCAAGGACAAAACGCACGACAATTCAGACGGCAATCCGCCTGTGGTTTTCGTCCGTGGGCGCGATTTCATCGCTGGGTCGCAGTGGTGGAAGGACTATACGGAGCTGGCCTCTGTCATCTACATGCTCGGGGATGGCGAGGGTACAGATCAGGTGATCCATGAAGTCGAGGACACGGGGCGTGTGTCCGCCTACGGCCGCCGCGAGTTCGTCAGCACGATCAACATGCAGGAGACGACGGACCTCAGCGAGGAGGCCAACCAGCTCTTTGCGCAGGAGGGCGAGGGCGAAGGTGTCACGATCGATTTTGTCGAGTCTGCTGCGCTCATGTTCATGCGCGACTTTATCGTGGGCGATCTGGTCACGGTGCGCGACGATGAGTGGAACCTGGATTGGGACCGCAAAGTCACGGCTGTCCGGGGCAGCTACAACCCGGAGGGTGGCGCAGAAACCCTCGAAGTGGAGATCGGCGACCCGAGCGCCACGCTATTTCAGGCGATCGACGACCTGGAGAAGGCGCAGCGCAAAGGTGGCGGTGCCCGGCCACGGGCGGCGGATGACGACGGCCTCGTTTGCTACATCATCCCGGACAACCCGCTAAGTCCGCAGGCAGGCACCTCGGGCAAGCGAGCGCGGGTGGATCACAAGCACGCAGCGCTGGCGGGGCCGGCAGTGGCCTTGGGCGATACCGGCGGCAGTGCATCCTACCATGAAGGCACTGGTGAGCAGTTCTCCCGCGTAGACCACGTGCACGGCGCCTTCGATGATCTTGACCCCGAGCCAGTTGGCGCCTACGCCTCGCCAGGCACGGCTTATGTGGCAGCCCGCCGCGACCACGTGCACGCTGGAGCGCTCGCCGGGCATACACACAATGTCACCTCCGGCGAGACTGGTACTGGCGGGGGGCATAACCATGGCCTAGTCAGTGGCGCTACAGATTCGGACTCGCACACGCATACGTTGAACAGCGGGGGCACAGGTGGTGCCAGCGTTACCCACAGTCACCCCAAAGGTACTCTAACGGTAGGCGATGAGAGTGCTCACACGCACCCAACTTACATGAGTGACGGTTTCTACACCGGCTACGAAGGATTGTGTCACGATCACGATGGCGGCGGAACCACCGCCGGGCCAAACGGAACGGAGTTCGAGGGTCATACCCATGATTTTACCATCATCCATGACCTTACTTGGGGGCACCAGCATCAATATACACACATTGCATCTTCGGGGGCATATGTAGGAACTGGTGCTGGAACTACCCATAGCCATGGGTTGAGTGGTAGTACTGGAGGGGATACTCCCGATCACAGCCACAGCATTACGAGCTTGTCTCTCGCGAGCGATCAACACAGTCATGGTCTTGCTAGCTTGTCGCTTGTAGCCGCGTCGAATCACGTTCACGGGCCAGGAACCTTGGCAACTGGAGGACCAGTCTAATGGGGAAGATGAGGGGATTTAGCACAGTCAAATGTCGTTGGATCGAACTGAAGAATATGGAGCGCGGCGACCCGCACATCAACTTGCAGTGGCATCGGTTTCGAGCTGATGGCTCACGCCTGCCGCCGGGGTTCACTGCCAAAGTGACAGCTAGGCGCAGTAGTCTGCCATTCGATGATCGCCTTCTCGATCAGATCGCTTCGGTCATCAAACGCTTGATCGAAGATCACGAAAGCTACGCTTGGGAAGAAGTAGGTGTCTCCGGGATCGAGCTTGTCGCCATGGATGCAGGGCGATATGCGTACTCTGTCCCTGACCACACCTCGCCCGGCGGGATAGTTGAAGAGATGGGTGGTGGTGTCGCCGCTAAGTATCGGCGGCTTGATGAGAGCGGTGAGCCGCTGCCGGTTTGGTGTCAAGGCGAGCTGTTGTACGAACGGAGGGCGAGGGATCATATCAGAGTCAATCACGGTACACAAGAGAATGTCACAGCGCCGGGTCAAATGGCTTTGATTATGGCGAAAGTTGAGCAGATCATGCACATGGCCGACCAACTATGTGCTCAGCTCGATGGGCTTGAGCAAGTAGAGGGGCAGTGAGTGGGCAAAGATACAATAGCGGCGAAATGTGGTATAATGTCACTCAGGGGGTTCGAGAAAGGAGCGGGATAGTGAGGTGACAAAGATACCGAAAGCGTTGTGCAATAGGGGCGAGCCGTTGACCGCGCCGTGGGGATGGGTCGAGATGGATATGGACGAGGGTAATGTCGCCCTGCTTCCGCCTGATGTGAAGGCAGCAATCGCGGCGAGGGCGAGAGCTCTCCTTGGAGTTAGGCTTTGCGCCGATCATTGGGTGGAACTATTGGAAATGGTTGAGGAGTTCTGTGGCCTTCCTCACGAAGCGCAGGGGCAACTTACTGCGCCCCCGGTGCTGGTGCGATCTGGCCCACCGATAAAACGGCAAACACAAGAATAAGTGAGAATCTATGGAAAGGAGGTGAGAAAGGATGAACACCTGGCTGAATTGGCTGCTGGCTCATTGGGAAGTGCTGTTCCTGCTCGGCCTATACCTGGGCAGAATGTGGCGTGATGGCCGTCTGGCCGAGGTATGGGAGTGGGTCTACGCCCGCCTGCTCGAGTTGGCCAAGGAGCACGGTGCTGAGATCCCCGAGGAAGTCGTGAAAGCGGCGGCAGGCACCATCTACGACGCGATCAGGTTGCCGTTGCCGGCATGGGCTGATTTTCTGCAGGATGCGCTCAAGCGTGCGCTCCTCGGCACACGCGAGCAGTTCCAGGAGGCCGTTTGGCAGAAGTGGCTCGAGTTGATCACAAAGCAAGGACTTCTGGCCACTATGCTAGAAGAATACGCGGCTCTCAAGATTCTGCCGGCATGAAGCCAAACGGAGGGCCACCTTTCGACCCGTGCAGGCCCTCCGTTTGGTGGAGCTGGCGCCGCTGCTGTGTTCGCCTCAGTGAGGGCGCCGCTCCTGCGTCCCGTAGCCCTGGCCTCTCGTGGGCTTTCTTGGTTTGGTAGGCCACGGAACGCATCTAGGTTTTCAGGTACTCCGCTACCACCCCCTTTCTATCTATGGTCCCTCAATTGCTGCCTTTCCAGACCTCCCGCCAGCGCCCGGTGAGTAAGTCGCGGGCGTCCTCGAGCGCACCGACCAGGACCATCACGCGGGCCAGGTCCTTGCGGAGTTCTACACGGATGTCGTTATGCGGGTCTCGCAAGGGCAGGTCCCACAACAGCTGGCGGGCGATCAGCCAGCACCGTGCCAGGATCTGCGCCCCGGAAAGGCCGAGGCGCTGCGCCATCTTGAGTTGACTGGCTGCGCCCTCTGCTGGCGTATCCAGTTGCTTGAGATACTCAAGCGCCCGGTGGATGTCTGTTGCTATCTCTGGATACATCTTGTCGCTGTAGAGGCCCAAGTCGGCCAGCTTCTCCGTCACATCCTCAACCGTTTTGAGGCCCGCGCAGATGCCGAACTTCTGGCGGATCTTGAGCGGCATGCCCAAGGTCAGCTTCCACTCCTCGCCAATCAGTCGATCCAGAGACGGCCCGATGAGCCACGTGCCCTCCTCGTCTCCAGCGAGCAGCTGGTCGCCGTTGACGTAGATGTAGCCCCGGAAGTGCTCCCCTCCGTAGAGGATGGGTGGCTCGATAGCCACCCACGGCGGCAGGGTCCCGAGGGGCGAAAGCTCGCTGACGAG
>Ga0209427_10004305_pt1 | contig 16453 bp, 12 predicted proteins | sample DeeMarSWOR136_30_FD_187465 | JGI IMG/M metagenome (GOLD analysis project Ga0209427, IMG submission 187465) | Marine sediment microbial communities from White Oak River estuary, North Carolina - WOR-1-36_30 (SPAdes) (version 2) | ecosystem: Environmental > Aquatic > Marine > Intertidal zone >...
TATCTTCATTGGCGGCATCGGTCCCATTTTCTCCTCCGCAATCTGAATAGCGCCGAGATAGCCCCCTTCGGGCGGCGGCACTTCCCAAACAAACGATTTGTGGTCGTTTGGCTCCCACAATGGATACCCCTTTTCCATATTGACCCACCACCAGTCGATCATCTCGGGAGTAACGCCGACAAGCTCATCGTGCTCGACGACCGCGTCAGGTACAGAGGCGGCCTCACCGGGCTTGATTTTATAGCGCTCAACGGGAATAGGCTCAGTCGTAACAACCATTTTGTCCTCCATCTGATTCGTGAGGCTCTCTAAGTAGTAGGATCCTCCCAATGGATCTACGACGTCGGCGACGCCTGTTTCGTGGGCCAAAATCTGTTGGATCCTTAAAGAAGTCCTGATAGCGAGGTCAGAGGGGATGGCATAAACCTCGTCAAAGCACGCCAAATTCATAGAACGAGTGCCCGAGAAAACAGCCGCAAGGGCATATGCCATGGCTCGGGCGATATTGTTTAAGGGTTGATCAGCTGTCAACCCTCCTCCTAATCCACCTGTTGAAAATCGAAACTGTAAGGAGCGTACATCTTTTGCGTCATACCTCTCCTTCATAATTTTGGCCCAGAGGCGGCGACCAGCTCGAAGTTTCGCAATATCCTCGAAAAAGTTGAAATCCCTACCCCCTACTGGTAAGTGGAAAGATAAGAGTGGGGCGATATCATCAATCCCAAAGCGCCTTTTCATTACCTCTTCAATATAGACTTGAGCAATGGATAACGGTATGGCAATAGACTGAACTGCGTTGGCGCCATACTCCCTGATATGTGTTCCTGAGACACTAATGGCATTAAAGCGAGGAACTTCACGAATACAAAATTCAACACAATCTCCCACCAACTTAATGGAGGGTTTTGGAGGAAAGATCCAGGTGCCCCTGGCGATATACTCCTTCAAAATATCATTCTGAATCGTTCCTCTCAGGTTTTTTCGATCAACCCCCTGTTTTTCACCAACGAGAAGATACATCGCAAGGATGAGTGGTGCTGTCGCATTAATGGTAAAAGAGGCGGAGACCTGCTGGAGTGGAATCCCCTCGAAAATACGCTCAAAATCTTCCAGGGTATCTACGGCAACCCCTAGTTTTCCTACATCGTCTTCAGCCAGAGGGTTGTCTGAATCCAGGCCGATCTGGGTCGGTAAGTCAAAAGCCAAGCTTAGTCCCGTTTGCCCATGCCCAAGCAAAAATTTGAATCGCTCGTTGGTGCTTTCGGATGTAGCTTGACCAGCATACTGCCTCATTGTCCAGAAAGATCCTCGATACATGGTTGGATAGATCCCACGGGTGAAAGGATATTCACCTGGGTTACCTAACTCGCTGGAGTACTCACATTCCTTGAAGTCCTCTGGACCATAATATACTTTGATCGGAGACCCTAAGGACGAAACAACTTGACGAACTTCTGAATCCTCTTTCTTCTCTCCCATCTCTAACCTCTCTCGTGAATAACTTCCTCATAATTACCCAAAATCTTCAAGTTTCGTTCATAAAAAACTCACCCAAGTATTGGAGATCTTTTTCGTTTCCTTCCAGGTCCTATTTTCTAGTCAACACATTCAGATAATTTCACCTCCAGGAGCCCTAGAGAAAAGTTCTTCCGGTGCATGATTGTCCTATCGTTGTTCTTCCATCAGCCTATCGTAGCATCCATCTGTTAGGTTTTTCTCCGCTTTCAACGAATTTTTTTGAATCCTTCCGATAGCGCTCTTTGGAAAATCCGTTCGAAATTCCAGAAATCGAGGAATCTTGAATTCTGCCAGTTTCCCCTTACACCATGACAAAATTTCCTGAGGGCTGATTTTTTGATTAGGTTTCAAGCGCACATAAACCTTCACTTCTTCTTCGCCAGATCCTAAGCTAGAGGGAATACCTATAGCAGCTGATTCCTGGACGCCTGGGTGGCTATTGACTACAGACTCTATCTCAGCAGGTGAGATGAGTTCTCCTCTTCGCCGAATAACTTCCTTTTTTCTTCCGATAAAGAAAAAATATCCTTCCTCATCCTGATATCCAATGTCCCCTGTATAAATCCATCCATCCTTCTTGGTTTCCGTTGTCCTTTCTGGATCCTTGAAGTATCCAATCATCGTCGCAGGGTTTCGAATGATGATTTCCCCCTGTTTTCCTCGAATAACCTCCTTACCTGCCTCATCGACAATCCTAACCTCATTCTTTGTGCTCGCATCAGGATGCTCCATCGGAACACCTACTCCTCCTGGCTTTCTTGGTTGAGTCCCCTCTCTCGGCCCCATGACAGCAAACACCGCCTCGGTGAGAGAATAGATCGTTTGAATTCTTAATTGGAAGCGCTTTTCGAATTCATAGTAGATTTCTGCGGGTACATTTCCTGCGATGAGAGTTCGTACGGGGTTATCTCCGTCATCTTCTCTACGAGGTCGATTCCAAACCCAAGGTGTTACAGCTTGAACGAGAACCAGCTTGTTTGCCTGATAATGCTTTGCCTGTTCCAGAATTTGAGAAGAACTGAAACGCTTTAACAAAACCAAACTTGCCCCTGCCGCCAGTGAGCCCATGGTTGGATAGACCTGAGCATTGGCATGAAAGAGCGGGTTTGAGGTCATCACCCGATCATCAGCAGTAATCCCTGCGGTAAATGCATAGGCCTCTCCGGTTAGGACCCAACTCCTATGCGAATTTAGAACTCCTTTCGGTCGATCCGTCGTCCCCGAGGTGTAAATGCAAACTGCAGGATCATCCTCCGAGATGTCAACCTCTTCCAAGTCTGTCTTCTCATCCAGCAAAGTAGAAAAAGGAATTGTTCCCGAAGGAAGAGGGCTGTCTCCATAGAAAATGATATTCCTTAATTTTGGAACTTCCTCTCTTCTAATCCTATCCAATATCGGATAGTACTCTTGATGGATAACAATTTTTGACGTCTCTGAATGTTGTAAGATATATTTAACCTCCGCTTCTGAAAAAGCAATGTTGATAGGCACCTCCACAGCCCCTATCTTGTTTAACCCCATCCAGGTGTAAAGGAACTCAGGAATATTGGGAAGCATGATAGCTACCATTTCACCTTTGCCAACACCCATTCTTTTGAAAGCGTTCGCAAGTCTGTTGACCGTTTGATCAAAATTATAATAAGTGATTGTTTGATCCTCAAAGTAAAGAAGTACCTTTTTCAAATACTGTGCAGCCTGTTTCTCCAATAACACCCGGATGTTCATCCTTATCCTTTCTCTACCTCCCGGTCCTTTTCGACAAGTACTGTGAGAACATTTTGCGTAGATATCGGTTTGATAAACGCTATTTTTGAGCCATCACCACCATTTCGTGGTTTTCCATCTCTCAACAGTCTATTAATCTTCTTGAGCTTTCCCATTGCATCGTGAATATCCTCAACTCTAAATGCAATATGATGAAAACCTTCTCCTTGTTCTTTCAAGAATTTACCTATTTGCCCCTTACCTGGCTCAACAGGTTCTAATAACTCAATAAGCACTTTGCCTAAAGGCATGAAAACTAAATTCACTTTAATATTTGGAAATAAGAAATCGTATCCTTCTTTTCACTGGTTCTCTCGATGATACACTTTTTCGAGATTCCCAGGTCATAATTTTGTTTCTCGGTATTCGCCGAAACTTCTTCGAAAAACATTTGATATTTCGCCAACTGTTGCATAAGACTTTACCGCCTCCACTAAGACAGGAACTAAATTCTCCTCAGAGGCGGCCAATCTCTCAACTTCCTTTAAAACCTGCTTAACCTTCTCGCTGTCTCTACCCTCCCTAAGCTTCATCAATTTTCTTCTTTGTTTGTCAGCCGTATCCTCGGGAGGCCGGAAAACCTCTATAGGTGGTTCATCTCCCTCGACGAACTCGTTCATGCCCACAATAATTCTCTCTTTATTCTGGATCTCCTTCTGATGTTTGTAAGAAGCCTCTCCTATTTTTTCTCGAAAGTATCCCGCTTCGATCGCTTTGATTGAACCTCCAATCTTTTCAATCTCATCAAGATATTTTCTTGCTTCTTTTTCAAGCGAAGATGTTAAAGTCTCCACGTAATATGATCCACCTAACGGATCAATCGTGTCCGCAACACCTGTTTCATAAGCAATTATCTGCTGAGTGCGCAGAGCCAGTTTGACAGAATTCTCGGTGGGGGTGCAATAAGCTTCATCCATAGAGCAGGGGAAAAGAGATTGACACCCTCCTAATACCCCAGCCATGCATTCCACTGTCACGCGGACAATATTGTTCATCGGCTGCTGAGCCGTCAAACTGCTTCCGGCCGTAAAGTTTACGAGATTAAAACTAAGGTTCGAGAGATCACGAATCGGGTATCGTTCCTTAAACAATCTTGCCCAGAGTCTCCTTAATGCTCTGAATTTTGCAATTTCTTCAAAAAAATTCATGTTTACGGACATGAATACGGATACTCTCGGTAATATCCTCTCGACCTCAAAACCTCTCTTCCACAGATAATCCATATACTCAACAGCATTAGCCAAAGTAAAGGCAATCTCCTGACTCGGAGTGGCTCCAGCCTCCCGGATATGATAGCCACAGACTGTTAGCGGTAACCAATTAGGATGATTCTCGGCGCAGTAGGCCACAAGGTCTACGGCCAACCGAAGGGATGGTTCTGGTGGAAAGATAAAGGTGTTTCGTGCTATGAATTCCTTCAGGATATCATTCTGGACCCTTAAGACGATCTGATCACCAGTAGCCTTCTGTTTCTCAGCGAGAGCAATGAACATTGCCAGGATAATCAAAGCGGTCGCGTTAGCGACTAAACTGATCTGACGCGGTTTATTCAAGGGAATTCCTTTAAAAACAGTTTCTAGATCCTCAAATGAATCGATGGCCACCCCTACTTTTCCCACTTCTCCTTCGGCCAGCGGATGGTCTGAATCTATTCCAATCTGGGTAGGTAGATCAAAGGCTACCGAGATTCCTGTTTGCCCATGGTCCAATAAATAGCGGTATCTTCTGTTTGCCTCTTCGGCATCGCCATACCCGGCGTACTGTTGAAAAATCCAAAAATTTGATCGATAGCCTAACGGGTCTTTTCCACGAGTAAAGGGATATTGGGCAGGGAAACCCAAATCTTTCTCATAATCAAATCCGATTTCGGCCATCTCGGCTGGCGTATATAAACGCTCGATGTTTATTCCTGATGCGGTTTGAAATGCTGGCCTACGCTCATTCTGTCGGATTAAAGCTTCCTTGACTAGTTCTTTCTCCCATTTCTTTTTTAGATTTCTTAATTTTGTATATTGCATGACAACATTCCTCATCTAGATCTTCTCTTATCCTAATAAATAACAAACGTCAGTTCAATATTATTCGCTTTATTGGGTGGAATATGAAAGGAAATAGATATATTAAACAAATTGAGAATACGCTGCGTGCAAGCGAAGGCGATTGCAGTGCCAAAACCATCACGGTATCAATAAAGTGCCGTTCATATCTTTCCACTTTAGACTCTACCAAATTTTCTGCTTGACAATGACATTATAGTCGTTATATGGTGTACTTGCAATCAAAATGTTTTTGAAATGATGTAATGGCAGCCTAACTATATCTTTCGAAGAGGGGGGATCATCTCGCGCTGAGATGAGAATGGATTGGCAAAACATGGTCGCATAAGATGATATCATAAACCCCCGAACAGGAATATGATCTCCAAGTTCACCTGTATGGATTTCAAGAAATCTAAAGAACCTATTGGTTGTGCCGATAGTCATCCGTTTGAGCAATTTGATTCGGCAAATGGCTATGGAAGAAGATCTTGCCGCACTTTCTGGAAATGTATCACGCGACCATAGTCACGTCTTGATTAGCCACCATCCGCCTTAGAACGTTACTTGGATTATTATCTAGGGACTGAAGGAGGATCAGTTCAAACGCACTGCCTCGGGGAATTCTCTACCTCTGAAAATAGCTACGGGAGCCGATATGTTCTGGCCCGAGGGTATGTGGCCCTAAGCTTTTAGGCCAACACACATCTGGGGATTGCAGATTATCTCGCTGACCAATCATGTGAGACATTCGCGATGATAGTCAATTAGTAATGGGCGAGCGTACGAAGCTAGGGCTTTACAAGCTGTAAATATTCATTTCATTTAACCATGCCTACTTTAGTAATCACTTATTGATAAGGAGGAAACCAATGTTGCTAGAAAAAAAGGTAGCCATAGTTACCGGAGCAGGGAGAGGTATTGGAAGAGCAATTGCGCTAAGGCTTAGCCGAGAAGGAGCTAACCTCGTTATATGCGATATCGAAGAAGAAAATATCAATGCAGTTAGTAAGGAAATAATTGCTTCGGGTAAACAAGCTCTTCCTTTTATATGCGATGTCTCCGATGAAAATGGCATTAAATCTATGGTTGAGGCAACAATAAAAAAGTATGGGAAAATAGATATTCTTGTCAATAATGCAGGTATTTCGCCCAAAAAAGAAGGCAGGAAGCCAAATTTGACAGAGATTAGCTTAAACGAATGGAACAAAGTTATCGCGGTAAATTTAACATCTGTTTTCCTTTGCTCTAAGGCAGTTTTGCCTTACTTCATCGAGCAAAAAGCGGGATGGATAATAAATATTTCATCATCAGCAGCATTAGATGGGGGATTTGTGGCTGCCGCTCACTACGTAGCTTCCAAAGGGGGAATTAGTGCGATGACCAAATCAATAGCGCGCGAAGTTGCCCCTTTCGGAATCACTGTTAATGCGATTGCTCCAGGGAGGGTGGAATCTCCCATGGCACATACAACATCTCCTGAGAGGAACGTAGAAGGGCTAAAACGAATACCTATGGGACGATTTGCGACACCAGAAGAGGTTGCTAATGCGGTTCTTTTTTTGGCTTCCGGGGAGGCACAATATATAACTGGAGTTACTCTGAACGTAAGTGGAGGATATGTGATGGTGTAAAAATAAGCATTGACGAATTAACAACCTCATCATCTATTGTCCATTTTTGCTTTGTTAATGGAGGAAAGGAGGTGAGCCGTAGGTTTTTTGTAGAGAGTTGGTAAAAAGGCGCAAATTTAGAATTGTATCTTATTTTGGAAAGGGGGATTATATTATGAAGGATGAAAAGAGAAAAATAGACTTCTACAGATTGATTCCATTCTTTTTCATTTTTGCTATTCTTTGGGCCTTGATAGGTCCTTCAGGGCTAGCAATGGCCGCTGAGCAAAAGGTCTTGAAGTGGGGAGCCATTGAACCTCTTTCTGGTTCGGCCGCTTTATGGGGGAAGGCTATGAACCAAGGAGTAAAAATAGCCGCGGACGAATTTAACGCCAAGGGTGGCCTTAAAGTTGGAAACATTAGATACAAAATTGAAGTCCTAGAAGAAGATGATAAGTATACAGGTGCAGCAGCTGTTTCCGCAGCTTCAAAACTGGTTCATCAAGAGGGCGTGAAATTCATTACTGGTCCTTTGGGAACTCCTACAACTATGGCCATACAACCAATTACTGAAAAGGAAAAAGTCTTAATAATGACGAATGCCTCAGGGGACGCATGTGGCAAAGATAAACCATATACATTTAGAATAGGACCCAGTTTTCTCCTTGGCATTGCTGGAAATCTTCAAGCTGCTGCTGAGAAGTACCCTGGACGAATCAAAAAGATAGCCTACATTTGCACTAATGACCATGCTGGATGGGATACTGCAAAAATAGTTGAGGCAGTTGCCAATTCAAAAGCTTTGGGGTGGGAGATTGTAGCCAAAGAGTTTTACGAACGAGGAATGACAGATTTCAATCCCTTACTGGCAAGAGTGCTACCCAAGAAACCTGATCTTATAGAAACCGCTGGTGTTCCTTCTATCGAAGCAGCACTAATCGCTTTCCAGGCCTATGGAATGGGTTATAGAGGTCTCCAAACAGGCATGCTTATCATGCCCAAATTGCAGTCAGAAAAAGGGGGAAAAGGGGCAGAGGGAATGATTGGTTTCTGGGGTGTTGATTATGATAGACCATGGATTACCAAAGGCCAAAAGGAACTTTATGAAAAATTTAAGGCACGGTGGCCGGGTGAAATTATGCTCCACCAGGTTGAAGTTGCATACTCAGGGACAAAAGGAGCATTTCTTGCTATAGAAAAAGCCAAAACTCTTGAAGTTGCAAGTGTTATCAAAACCTTCGAAAATTTGGTTTGGGATGTTCCTGCCGGCAAAGCGCAATGGGTTGATTTTGACGCTTACGGTTACAAAGGGATTAAGCGACAAATTAGTATCCCACATCCCATCACAGAACTTAGAGGAGGCAAGCTTGACCTCGTAAGGTGGGCAGATTTATCCAAAATAGTTCAAGAGATGGGGATAAAGATTGAAGGTATGTAGAATTAATATATAATTATGGTTGGATAGAATTTTCATGGGTTAGGGTGAAGAAGCTCGTTTGGTTTAAATTGACTGACGAAACTAGCATCTTTATCCTAACCCTGAATTCTTTAGACCCTCATGATGGGATCTTAATTCATCTTAGCTTGTAGGAAAAAAATGTTACCAATGATCATCATAAATGGACTTGTCTTGTCATTAACTTACTTTCTAATCGCTTCTGGATTGACTGTAGTATTTAGTATTATGGGTATTATTAATTTTGCTCACGGAGCAATCATTATGTTAGGCGGTATGGTGGCTTACTATTCTTTCACTTTTTTAAATATAAACTTTTACTTATCAGTTATATTAGCCATGGCGACGACAGCCATTTTCAGCGTGGTACTTAAAAGGATCGTTTTCGATCATTTTGCTAAATATCCTCTTCAAGGCTGCATCGCTGCAGTGGGAATAGCAATGATAATACAGCAAGGAGCCCTCGTGGGATTAGGCGGTGAAGATAAAGTATTTGTTAATGCCCTGCCTCAAGATTTAGTTAATTTATTTGGTGTAACAGTTACCCTAGACAGAATAACAATCGTCTTGGTATCTTTTTTTATTATGATTGGAATGTTGGCCTTTTTACAATTTACTAAAGCTGGATTGATCATCCGCGCCACCACGCAAGAACCAATAGCGAGCCAACTATGTGGCGTCAATAATGATTATGTTTCTGCGATAAGTATGGCATTGGGCGGCGCTTTGGCGGGAGCTGCAGGTGCATTATTAGGAGCTATGTTTACAGTGAGTCCTTACTGGGGGGAATCCCTCATATTGAAGGCATTTGTTGTCATAATCATAGGGGGATTAGGCAGTGTGACGGGTGCGATCGTAGGAAGTTTTATTCTGGGTTTAGTAGAGAGTATAGGTATTACTTTAAGTGGGTACGTCACATTCGTGTTAGTTTTCGTTCTAATTGTAATCTTATTGCTTATAAGGCCAAAAGGAATTCTAGGTCATGAGTAAAACAATTGAATATTATACTTATGCCATTTTAGGTATTTTTCTATTCACGCTGCCTCTTTATCTGAAAAGTCAATATTTTATTACCATTGCTACTTTTATCTTCCTTTACGCATTTATGACTTTAGGGCTTCGTATAATAATGAAAGTTGGAGAAGTAAGTTTTGGTTATGCAGCGTTCATGGCTATTGGGGCCTACACAACAGCTTTGCTCACCACGAAACTACACCTTTCTTTTTGGGTCACTTGGTTCATAGCTTGCGCAATAACTGCACTCGTTGCCTTTCTTCTTGGTTCTTTGGCAGTTAGAACAAAGGGTGTCCATTTCTTTTTAGTTACTTTAGCAATGGGCGAGACGATTAGACTAATTGCTATGAATTGGAATGCCCCCCTACTAGGAGGCCCTCAAGGTATATATGGTATCCCATCTCCGACACCGATAACATTAGGTGCGTTTACAATTAAGTTTGATTCAAGGGTAGCTATGTATTTTTTAGCCTTGATTGCATTGATAATGGTAGTGGTGTTAATCTTGAGACTGGATCATTCTCGGATTGGCAGAATTTGGGACGTTATTGGGCAAGATGATAGACTCGCGGCAGTCATTGGGATAAATGTCTACTGGCACAAGCTTGTAAGTTTCGTCCTTTCCTCCACGGTTGCTGGTTTAGGAGGAGTTGTATTCGCCCATATGATGACATATATATCCCCTTACGATTTCACGTTCTTCTATACAATGCAGCTGCTTGTCTATATCATTTTTGGTGGAATGATAACGTTTGTGGGGCCTATTTTGGGAGTAACAATTCTAGTCGTTCTCGCGGAGGCACTCCGAAGGTTCGGTCAATATGAACTAATTTTTTACGGGTTTGTAATCATTCTGGTTTTAAGATTCATTCCCGAAGGTGTGTTCAATTGGATATCGCGAATTCTGATACGCCGCCGGCAAGTTATTGTAGGTCCAAGCAGAGGAGAAGAAACCAGTCATGGTTACTCTGAGGACTCAAAACCTTAGCAAACATTTTGGTGGGCTTTTGGCCATTAACGACGTTGATCTTCATATAAATGAGGGGGAGATTCTTGGTTTGATCGGCCCAAACGGATCTGGGAAAACAACTTTTCTCAACCTCGTGAATGGTGTACTTAAACCATCGACTGGAAAAGTGATTTTCCAGGGACAAGACATAACAGGCTACCCTCCTCATGTATTGACTAAAAAAGGCATTGGACGAACTTTCCAGCAGAATGTACTATTTAAAACAACTACGGTTTGGGAGAATGTATTGATTTCGCATGAAATTAACTATCGGGGAAGTCCTTGGGAGTCCTTTTTTAACCTCTCCAGAAGCCGTATGGAGGAAAAAAAGGCTCAACAATCTACCTTTAATATATTGGAGGAGATGAAACTATTAGCATGGAAAGACAAGCTTTGTAATGATTTACCCCACGGAATACAAAGAATGGTAGGGGTCGCTGTAGCAACAGCCTTGAAGCCTAAACTAATACTTCTTGATGAGCCTTTCGCTGGAATGAATCTGAGCGAAATTGGAAATATGGCAAACCAGATCAAAAGGTTAAGGCAAAATGGGATGACAATTCTGATGGTAGAACATCGAATGAAGGCTGTCATGGATCTATGCGATAGAATTATTGTTCTGAACTTTGGAAGAAAAATAGCTGAAGGATTACCGGAAGAGATAAGAAATAACGAAGAAGTTATAAAAGCTTATCTTGGAGACAGAATGCATGCTTTTTAAAGCAGTAGCCATCAGCGTATATTATGCCGAAGTCTCAGCTGTGCACCAGGTTACGTTTGCGGTAGAAGAGCAAGAAATAGTGACACTCATTGGAGCAAATGGAGCCGGTAAAACGAGCACTTTGTTGGCAATATCTGGCTTAGTGAGATTAGCAGAGGGAGAGATCTGGTTTCTTAACCATAGAATAGACAAGATGAAAGCTCATGAAATTGCCAGACTGGGAATTGTTCAAGTTCCTGAAGGAAGGAGGCTTTTTCCTGATTTGAGTGTTGATGAGAATCTCAATATGGGCTTATATATGAGAAAGGATAAAAGGAGAAAGGTCGATGAGGTAAAAAAGGAGATATGGGATCTCTTCCCCATTTTGTATGAAAGGAGAAAACAGAAGGCTAAAACTCTCAGTGGTGGGGAACAGCAGATGCTTGCTATTAGTCGGGCGCTTATGGGGGCTCCTAAACTAATGTTGCTAGATGAACCATCACTCGGCTTAAGTCCCTTATTAGTCCAAGAGTTAACTAATATTATTGGTCGAATCAATCAGGAACAAAAAATTTCTATCATCTTAGTGGAACAAAATGCCAATTTAGCGCTGAAGCTGGCTCATAAAGGTTACGTAATGGAATTGGGCAAGATCGTTCTTGAGGGCAAAGCACACGATCTTCTGGAAAACAGGATTGTAAAGGAAGCATACTTGGGAGGTTGAGCCTTGATGTATTGTGATGGGCCTCGGATTTACGGATATGCAGCAATTTTGTGAAGCAGCCAGGACCTTATTTGATGAGGATAAAAGAACAATAAGCAGGAGAGCCGAAATTTGGTCATTTGCCTTTCTCCTACAATTCTTCGTAAAATTAATTAGGCCTAACATTGCAGAAAGAAAGATCCGAGTGGAGGTGAAAACATGTCAAAACGTGATGTCACCCTTTTCGCAAAGGGATTGGAGTTTCCAGAAGGCCCAGCCTTTGATCGCAAGGGAAATTTGTTCATTGTTGACGTCCATACAGCCGATATCTCAAAAATTTCTACTAATGGTAAAGTCGAAAAATTTGTGAATACTGGGGGACACCCAAATGGAGCCAGATTCCATGCCAACGGGGACCTGTACGTTGCTGAACGTGAAAAAGGGATCATTGCCGTTTCTCCAGGGGGAGCCATACGAATTGTCGTAGACAATTATCAAGGGAAAAAGTTCAATGGCCCAAACGACCTCATGTTCGATTCAGATGGAAATTTATATTTTACAGACCCCCATGGATCTTCTCCTGCAAACCCTATAGGGTGCATCTATCGACTATCCACGAAAGGAGAAATTACTCAAATAGCCTCCGGACTCCCTTACCCAAATGGATTAGTGGTTTGTCCATTACCCCCAGGAATGCCTTCCCCAGCTGGGTCGTTAATGTCTTCGGAAGGAAGAGATTTATTTGTGGCAATTACTCACAAGAACAGAATCATTCGATTCACAATAGATGAAAGAGGGATCCCTGTTCGGAGCACTATTTTTTCTCAATTGAGCGGAGGCTGGGCAGGCCCTGATGGAATGGCTATGGATGTGGCCGGGAATCTGTATGTTGCTCACTACTCGGCAGGGGATGTATTAATGCTTAATAGCAAGGGGGAGCTAATCGAACGTGTGCCAGTAGGAGGATCACGTCCTACCAATGTGGCATTTGGTGGACCTGATCGGAAGACACTGTTTGTCACTGAAACGGAAACGGGTTGCATTTACAAATTCAGCACAGATCACCCTGGTCTCCCCTTATATGGAGATGTAAACGTAGGAAAATAGGTATCTAAAGAACATAAATTATTACATCTCACAGGGTTACAATTCTCTGCCAACCCTAAAACCTTCCTCTATAGCATTTATTGATTTTCTAGGTTCTACACAATCTCCGATAGCGTAAAATTTCATATCATTATCCAACAAATCTTTTATCAAACTCCTATTAGGGGCAGAACCTAAAGCAACAATCAAACTTTCAATTTCTATCGAATGCTCTTCCCAATTTCTGTCAATTATTATGATACTTCCATCTCTCACTTCTTTAAGCCTTACGTTGTTCATTATCTTAACTCCATTCTCTCTAAGCATTCTTAAAACAACCATCCTGCTGTTAGGTTCAATATCGATACCAATGTCGCCTAGCATCTCTATGATCACCACATTTTTTTTGTTCTGCGCGAGATATAATGAAGTTTCACATCCAACCATTCCACCACCGGCAACCGCTACATTTTCCCCGGATTGCTTTTTACCCGTGAGTATATCCACCGCGGTATGAACAAATGATTTACTTATTCCCGGAATATCTGGAATAAGCGGTCTAGCCCCGGTTGCTACGACCACTGCATCGGGTCTAATTCTATTAATGGTTTCAAAGCAAAATTCCTTACCTAACTCGACTTTAACATCTAATTTTCTAATTTGTGTACTAAGATAATCAATAAACCTTTTGACGTCTGCTTTAAAAGGGGGTATTGAAGCGATTCTCAATTGCCCGCCTAACTCTTTCTCCTTCTCATATAGGGTTACGTTATGACCTCTTATTGCTGCGACTCTAGCAGCCTCCATCCCTCCGGGTCCCCCACCGACGACAAGGATATTTTTGGCTGAATTTGCCGAGATGATCTCAAATCTTCTTTCTCTTCCCACCGAAGGATTCACTGTGCACCTTTGGGTCTTAAATTCCCGTAATCTACTGTAACACCCCTCATTACATCTAATACATGGGCGAATATCTTCTAATCTTCCTTCGGCGGCCTTATTGGGTAATTCAGGGTCAGCTATTAAAGCCCGCCCCATTGATACTAAATCAGCCTTACCTTCTTTTAAGATTTCCTCAGCAAGAAGAGGGTCACAGATTGAACCGACAGTAATGACAGGTATGGTCACAACTTTCCTTATTTCTTGAGCGAGATAAACAAGACCACCTGGAGGATAATACATGGGTGATATAAATTTATCAACTGTAACAGTCGCTCCCGCAGATACATGAATATAATCTGCGCCTGCTTCAGCTATACGTCTTGCATAATCTTTGCTTAATTCTAATGTAACTCCACCATCAATATATTCGTCACCACTTATACGAAATCCAATGGGAAAATCTTCTCCAACCTTTTCCCTTACTCTCTTTACAACCTCCAAAGCAAATATTGCTCTGTCACTTCCATACTTATCCGTACGCCTGTTGGTAAAAGGAGAAAGAAATTGGCATATTAAATACCCATGAGCCCCGTGAATTTCCACTAAATCAAAACCTGCGGCTTTCGTTCTTCTTGCTGCTTCGCCATAAGCCTCAATAATTTCCTCAATTTCTTCAATACTTAACTCTTTGGTCATCTCGTCACCCCGTGGGACTGTCAGTGCCGATGGGGCCAAGGGTCTTCTGCCTATAATAGTTTTAGAGGTTGATCTACCTGCATGGTTTATTTGTAAAGCAGCTTTTGCACCGTGTTCCTTTATGCGTTCAGCTAATTCATTTAACAACGGAATTAACTTCTCGTCATAAACACCTAATTGACCTGGAAGGGCTTTGCTTGCCTTATCATCAATATAGGAATACTCAACTATTATTAAACCAACTCCGCCCTTGGCTCTCTCTTCATAATAATTAATGAGAGATTCAGACACTGTTCCATCCGGCAGGGCCAATCTTGACGCCATGGGCGGCATTACAATTCTATTTTTTAAACTTAGTTTTTTAATGCGGAAAGGTTCAAATAACTTAATGAATTTTTCACTTCTCATATAGGTCTCCTCTCTAAAGGCCAATCTGGGTATGGTCCTTCGGTGAACCCTTAGATTGGATCGTGACAAATTTTTAAAAATGAGGAAAATACTCTTTTGGCTCTATTTCAGCATATGGACACTATGGCTTGCTGGGTCAAATGGTTCCAACACAATATTGTCTTGCTCCAAGTCTATCGGAGGAGCAGTGATGGCGAAATAGCGCAATGTGGTCCTACCCCGGCATACAACCTGGTGCGTCTCACCAGCTGGTACATACAAAACGTCACCGACCCCAAAGAGATAATCCTTTCCATTAATGCGTATTATCCCATCGCCCTCCAATACTCCCCAAGCCTCTTCAGATTTATAGTGGATATGATTAGGTGTGCCATGCCCCGGTGAAATTTTCAGTACATTGACACTTAAATAGGTGGAACCGACCAATTTTGGGTGAATAACCCTTTTGATGCTTACCCCAGGCCAAGAAGCACCTAGACTCTCCTCCGGCAGATCTTGCAAGTGACGTACGTATTCGGTCATAAGCTTCCTCCTTTAAAACAAGTAGTTGAGGTAAAAACTCAAGGTAAATCCATCTCCAACCCTACTTTAAATGATTTAGCAATTCAAAATATTTGATAATATATTTTACCGAGAATAATTATGTCAAGGGAAAGCTTACTTCAAAACCAACTATTGGAATGGCTCAAACAGGGACATTTGTGATGGAAACTATGAACCCAAATTTCTTAAGCAACCCGAAGAATTTGCTGAATCGGCCAATGCCCACTACCAAAAAGGCCCTGCAATCTGCCATATCCATACCCGCGATAAGGAACGCAAGACCGACTCTCCTTCATCAAAAAATGTCTTAAGGAATGATTACTGCTTTGATAATTTCTCCATTTTCTATTTCTCCTCCCACCAGGCGGACTGCTCTCTCAGCTTCTTTTAAGGGAAATCGATGAGTCACCATCTTCTCGATAGAGTATGTTCGTGATTCCGCCAAAGCAATGGCTGGAATCACCGACCGAATATTGTGGCTGTAAACTCCCTGAAGTCTGACTTCCTTGAAAACGAGCTTATCCAAAACGAGGGGGATTTCTGTATTTCCACCGTATAGCCCTGGAACAATTACTGTCCCCCCCTTCCCAACAAGGTCAAGCGCTTTAATACCCCCCTGTGACCGACCGGTTACATCCATGACCACATCAGCCATTTTCCCTCCTGTCACATCCTTGACCGCCTCAACTGGATCTTCTTTCTCCACATTAATGCAGTGGGTGGCTCCGAATTCCTTGGCCAGATCAAATCTCTTACGATCCTTTGTCAGCCCGGTCACGATAATCATCTTCGCACCAGATTCCTTGGCCACAATTACTCCAGCCAGTCCTTGTGGTCCCGGTCCTTCAATGGCCACCGTATTGCCAATGGAAACTCCACCGATCATTCGCAACCATCGTATAGCATTACCTAAGACGGCGGAGATCAACACCGCTGCTTCTGGCGGAAGTGTCTCCGCAACTCTATGGACCATGGCTCGCGGCGAGATATAAACATACTCCCCGTAAGCTCCCCATAAATGAGGG
>Ga0209427_10004307_pt1 | contig 16448 bp, 11 predicted proteins | sample DeeMarSWOR136_30_FD_187465 | JGI IMG/M metagenome (GOLD analysis project Ga0209427, IMG submission 187465) | Marine sediment microbial communities from White Oak River estuary, North Carolina - WOR-1-36_30 (SPAdes) (version 2) | ecosystem: Environmental > Aquatic > Marine > Intertidal zone >...
CTCTTTCTAGGATTGAGTTTGGCGGAAAATTCTGCCTCCCTGGAGGGCATCATCACAGACAACCATGGCACGGCCGTTTCAGGAGTCAAGGTCGTTGCCCAGAACACATCCACTCAAATTCTTTACAATTCAAAGACTGACAGTAAAGGCCATTTCGTTTTCCGCAATTTACCTGCTGGGATGTATGATGTCTGGGTGGATATGCCTGGTTTCCAGGCTGTTAAGCAGACGGGCATTCAAGTCCGAACAGGTAAGACGGCTATGGTGAATTTTATCCTTCATCTGGAAGGAAACACTATCGTTCCTGCACAACCTGTAGAGGAAGAGTTTGCAGACGAGAAGTCGGATAAGCGTGTTTTAGGGAATGTTGTCGGAGGAGTGCTGAACGAAGCCCGCAAAGAGGCGCTTTATCGGCATAAGCCACAGGTCGCTTCTGCTTTCCAACAGTACCCTCAGTACTGGAACACCGAAGAGTATGACCGAATCTATGAGAACAGTTTCTTACTGGCGCTGGATAATCCTCTCTCAACTTTTTCTATCGATGTCGACACGGCTTCTTATTCCAATATCCGGAGATTCATCAACAGCAACCAGTTCCCCTATAAGGATGCTGTCCGTATCGAAGAGATGATCAATTATTTTTCCTACGATTATCCTCTGCCTAGAGACAATCATCCTTTTTCCATCTATACTGAAATCTCCACCTGCCCCTGGAATGATGCCCACAGGCTGATCCATATCGGACTTCAAGGGAGGAAGCTCGAATCCAGAGAACTCCCTCCGAGTAATCTGGTGTTTCTGTTGGATGTATCCGGCTCTATGAGTCCTGCCAGCAAACTTCCTCTCCTCCAGCAGGCCTTCAAGCTGCTGGTCAAGGAATTAGGTGCCAACGACCGCATATCTATCGTTGTCTACGCAGGAGCAGCCGGATTAGTTTTGCCATCCACTGAAGCCACAAATAAGGATGCGATCATCGGTGCTATCGACCGTCTCAATGCCGGCGGTTCCACCGCTGGAGGTGCCGGTATCAAATTGGCCTATAAGGTAGCAGAGGAAAATTTTATTCAGGAAGGAAACAACCGCATCATTCTGGCAACTGACGGCGACTTCAATGTGGGTGTTTCAAGCACCTCAGAGCTGGTGCGCATGATCGAAGACTACCGCAAAAAAGGCATCTTCCTGACCATTCTTGGATTTGGCATGGGGAATTATAAGGACGGACGGATGGAGCAGTTGGCAGACAAAGGAAACGGCAACTATTACTACATCGATAATTTAATGGAAGCCAAGAAGGTATTTGTCAACGATATGCGCGGAACCCTTTTCACCATCGCCAAAGATGTCAAACTTCAGATTGAATTCAATCCAGCCAAAGTCAAAGCCTACAGGCTCATCGGCTATGAAAACCGCCTGCTGAATAAAGAGGATTTCGCCGATGACACCAAGGATGCGGGAGAGCTCGGCGCCGGCCATACCGTGACTGCTCTTTATGAAATCATTCCTTATGGATCTGAGGAAGAGATTCCGGGCGTAGAAGACCTCAAGTATCAGGATAACAGGATCAGCCCAAAGGCGTTTAAGAGCAAAGAGATAATGACGCTCAAACTCCGCTATAAAAAGCCGGACGGTAAAAAGAGCAAGCTGATTGTCCATCCATTGAAGGACAGAGATATCTCTTTGGCCAGAACTTCGGAAAGCTTCAAATTTTCTGCAGCAGTGGCAGCTTTCGGCATGCTTCTTCATGATTCCGAGTTCAAAGGAGATTCCACATATAAGAGTGTTCTGAACTTGGCCCGGGACGGAAAGGGCAAAGACGCCTTTGGCTACCGCTCTGAATTCATCCAGCTTGTAGCAAAGTGCAGCCTGCTGGAAAGTGTCCGATCTTTAGGTAACTAAAAGCGGATATCTCAGGGGACAGCTTTCTTCACTTAGAAGGCTGTCCCTTTTTATAGCCGCAAAATAGCAAATCTTTATAAGCTAATTGTAATCCTTGCAATTCTTCTGGATCTGAGCCAAAGCTTCCTCATAACCCAGTTCATAGGCTTTCCGCAAATCGCTGCAACCCTCCTGCTTGTTCCCCATAATCAATTTCACCATCCCCCTTTTATAATAATTGAGAGCATAATCAGGATTCAACTTAATAGACTGGCTGTAATCGTCAGCTGCTCCCTTGAGATTTTTCATAGCATATTTTACATCCCCTCGGTAGCTATAGAAATTAAAATTGTCTTTATCGATTTGAATTGCTTTTGTCAGGTCGTCCAGCGCACCCGCAAAATCCTGCAATTCCATCTTCACCCGGGCCCTCCGCTCATAGGGGATTGGATCTTCGGGCTTAAGCTCAATAGCCTTGTTGTAATCCTCCAGCACCGCTTGATAATCCTTCAAGGCAAATCTTACAAACGCGCGGTTGATATAGAATACGCTCATCTCAGGCTGGAGTTGTATAGCTTTATTGATATCTTCCAGAGCTCCGTCAAGATTCTTTAATGCAAATTTCGCCACAGCACGCCTATCATAGGCATCATGATAATCAGGATCTAGCAGTATAGCCTCATCATAATCCTCTACAGCTTCCAGAACGTCACCTGTTTGGAACTTCACATCCGCCCTGTTCTTATACCCAACTGGCAGCGATGGATTGATCTCAATGGCTTTACTGTAGTCATCAATAGCTCCTTGGAAATCATTCATTCCGAATTTGGCGTCTCCTCTCTTGATATGAAGGCCTGATGAATTAGGAAAGTTCTGGAAGGCCTTATTGTAAGCCTCGATTGCGCCCCGATAATCTTGGGCGAAATATTTATCCTCAGCGATACGCACGTAATAATTGCCGGTGTCGGTAAAACTATCCACAAGTATATCCCAGCTATTTTCCTGAATATTAACAAATTCAGGAATATTCACCGCACGCTCAGGAAGGACAAAATTTTCAAGCAACACTGAGGAAGAATCCTGACCGTTTTCATCAATATGGGTGATATAAAGTTGGGTATATGGACCCAATTCCTTTGAGGCAAAAGCCAGCCATTTCCCATTTGGAGACCATGTGTGCCAGGAATTCAAATTGGACATGTTGCATTGCATTTTCCGCGGTGTTCCTCCCTCAGCGGGCATAATGTAGAGTTTGCTGTCCGGCTGAAGAAGCATGAAATTCTTTGCCTGGCAGAAAACAATCCATTTTCCATCAGGGGAAAAACGCGGGAAATAATTGCTCTTTCCGTTATTCGAAGCACCAGGAATCGGTTCCGGCGTCCCCCCTTGACCTTTATTGAAAGGAACACGGTAAAGATCATATTGGAAACCCCGCTCGCCTTCTATGAATTCCCGTGCCACCGAAGTGTCCAGGACCGCTCGTTTGGAAGCCTCAGCCTCCTTGGAATGGTAGACAGTCTCTCGTGCAAAAACAACGGTCTTTCCGTCTGGACTCCAGGTGGGGTTGCTCTGGCAATAGTCTGGATCATCGGCACCTGGGAGAGCCCAGAATTTTTGCGTTTCCCTGTCATAAACAACAATAATCCCTTTTATAGGGAAAAAAAGCTGAGAAATATTGAGATTGTCTATCGGCACAAAAATTGACCGATCTTTTACTGTACTGAGCACATAACGTCCGTCTGGTGAAACCTGAGACAAGAGGCCGAAAGTCATTTCTCCATCTTCTCTCCGATAATCACTCCAAGTGATAATTTTGTCTGGAGACAAAACCGTTTCTTTTTCCAATTTGGATATGACATAGGATCCCTTATCGTTCGCGTAGTCCACATCCATAGCAAGCGTTGATCCGTCCTTTGTAAAAGTGTGACAGTTTCCGCAGAGAGGCATTTTCTCCATGATGATTTTTGTAGGTCCCTCCTTAGAGACGTTTCCCAGACGCCAGCGTATCGTATCAAGGTTGTTATAGGCAAATTCGAACGGAAGAGGGACATCCCGATAAAAAATGGGAGCACCCACCTCATCAAAGGAAGTCTGGATGAAAATGCTCGTCCCTGATAGGATTTTTTCCGGATTGCTTTTCTGCACTCCCAATACGGTCATCTGGATGTTTCTACCCTGAGATTTCTGTTTAATCAGGGACCATGTCTCAGAATCAGGCCTCCATTCCTGTACTGTTAGCAGGTCCGAAGAAGCTTCGACTTCGTCATTGATGTATGCAATGACAAGCCAGGAGTCGGCTTTCCCCGTCTGGTCCTCCCACCGGAATGTGGGCGCCACCATATCGGGTGGAAACATGGTTTCATTGTGGGGGTAAAGAAGAACCAGGTTTCCTGGAACACCTTCTGATTTCCAGGAGGAGAGGATCACCTTCTTCCCAGAATCCTGTGAGAAGAGAGGGAACCGGCTAATTAAAAATATCAAAGCGGCAATCAAAAAAAACAAACCGGCCGTTCGGATGCATCGGAAAGTTTTCATTTTCATTCACCTTTTTTGATTATGGATTTTTTCAATGGATACACACACAGATCCTTCCAACTCAACCAGTAAATTTTCTCTACATATATCAGAGACCACGTATTGAGAAGGGATATCCCCGAAATATTTTCTGCAAATCTTTTTAACCTCCGGGATATCCTTTTCATACTTGACATACGCCCGCAGATAAGAAAATGGTCCGGGTTCCGAGCTTAGGACAATACCGTGATTTCTGAGGTTTTCCTTAGAGATAAGCCTGGAAATGTTATTGATTGTTGCTATGGTCTGAGCCCTTACATCATTCTCAGCGACTGTCGCTTGCCCGACAACCGCGGCTGTCCCAGATATAAAAATCAACCCGGAGTCCTTATAAGAGAGAAGTTTTGCTCGTTCAAATTTGGGTGATGTTATTGCCGGAAGTCCCATCGCCGGATGTCCGATCAAAACATCTTGAGTGTATCTGTGGGCATCGACCTGATTGGGATTCACGATGGGAACAATTCGCAGTTCTCCGGAAGAGGAGACAGAAATAAATTCGATGATAACTCCGCCTGCATTCATCCCAATCCCAGTGGCTGAAGGATATCCATTGTCAAAATTTACCGCGCGATAATAAATAGACCTTATATCATTAAAGAGCTGATAATTTTGTTTAAGACCATCCCTATCAGAGGTAGTACCTAGAATATCTTCTATAAAGTTCCATTGACGTACAACATCTGAAAAAGTCATATGTTCTTTTTCCAACACTTGTTTCATTAACTCAAAAGCTCCTTTTGCCTGGTTAGAAGTTCCTTTGTTTTTCTCTCCTACAGTAAGTCCGCCACCATAAACTTCTTTAAAGTCAGGATAGTCAACCACTGAATAATAGATGTTTCCTAAAATTTTGTGGTTTATCTCTATTTCATCCAAAGGATCGTCTAAAAGAGTGACTTCCAAGGAAACATTTTTGCCATTTTCAGGCGGCTGTCCGATAAAACTTGTGGGCGGCAAGAAAGATTTATAGAAATCTTTCACAACAGGGGATAATTCATTTTTTTTATCATAATAATCAATATTGCCTTCAGATTTAATAAAAACTGTTTGTTTAATTACATTCTTAACGTCTAGTCCAAAAGACCGCAATATCTCTTTGAGTTTTGTAAGACAGTCATTTAACTGTTCCTGGAAGGTTAAACCTGTTTTAGGGTCAATACCAATAAAATGTTTTTTGCACTCAATCATTTTTTAGCGAGAAAAAAGGAATAGAAGACTTTGAGTCTAGGACTATCCCCATAGGGAGCTATTCTTATCAAAGAAAAATAGCCTGACCCCTTATTTTCTTTCCAGTCAATCGAGGGTTTTGCGAATATCTTCATAGAACTGCGCATATTTATCTTTATCTTTTGTCTTTCGTATCGCTATTGCCGAGCGGGGATGCTCATTCAGCATACCTGTAATCACATAGGGTATAACATAACCCCACTCCATTTCCTCAGTCAATGGTATCATATGATCCTGTATCACCTTTAGAATTGGGGTGAGATCATGTTTTGGATTCTTTAAAAAAGCTATCAAAAGTTCGAGGCAACAATTGCCAGAACCTCGGCCAATACAGTATATTGAGCCGTCAGCATAACGGGCACCTTGAGTGATTCCTTCTATTGTGTTAGCAAATGCCAACTGCAGGCTGTTGTGGCAGTGTATTCCTATTTTTTTATCTGGTAAATGTTCTTTGAACAGTTTGATCAAATGTTTGACTTGTTCACCATACAGTGCCCCGAAGCTGTCAACAGAATAGACAACGTCCACCGGACTCGCCGCAAGCTTTTTGAGGGCTTCGACGATGTCTCTTTCTGTCTCTGTGGAGATAGCCATGATATTTCCTGTCGTTTCATACCCCAAATCATGGGCTTTGTTAATCATATCTACTGCCTTGTCAATGTCTTTTACATATAAAGCTGTCCGAACCATATCTACAGGGCTTTGGTCGGCCGGAGCAAATTTCTGTTCCTTAATACGATGGGCATCAACCATTATGCTCAATTTTATGCTAGACTCAATCCCGTCAATAATCTGTTTTATCTTATCGTCGTCGCAGTATTTCCAGTCTCCGTATTCCTCTGGCGGAGAGAGCTCTCTGCTGCTTCGATAACCAATTTCCATATAGTCGATGCCGCTTTGTGAGAGGGCTTTATAAACAGCACGAACGAAGTCATCAGTGAAGTAATGGTTGTTGATTAAACCACCGTCTCTGATGGTGCAATCTAGCACTTTAATTTTTTCTTTGTTCATGATTTATACACCATATCATTCGGGTAAAGATAATCCAACATTTATTTATATTATACCCTATAGCACCAGGAGAAATGCATGTCAATTTTTTCTATCCTTACTTATCGTCTCATTTCATAATTCGTGGAATCTTTTGTTCGATTAAGCTCAGATCGGCAAGTACAACAGCTGTTACGGCCTCAATGATCACAGGCATTCTCAAGGCGATGCAGATATCATGGCGTCCGTGAACAGTAATTTTTACAGGCTTGCCGGTTCGAAGATTGATTGTATGTTGTTCCTTTTTAATGCTGGATGGCGGCTTTACGGCTGCTCTGAAAACCAGGTCATTTCCGTTGGTAATTCCGCCATTAATCCCACCTGCATGATTGGTCTTGGTCCTTCCTTTTCTGTTTAAGATGATGTCGTTACACTCGCTTCCTCTCATTCGGCTGCAGGCAAAACCAGATCCGAATTCGATTCCTTTAATCCCGGGGATAGCAAAAACCAGATGGCTGATCAGCGATTCAACCGAATCAAAGAAGGGTTCCCCCAATCCCACAGGAAGTCCTTTCGCACGGCATTCAACAATGCCGCCAATCGAATCATTCTCTTTCAGCGCAGATTCAACAGTTTCTTCTATCTTTTTTTGTCCTCCCACCTCTGTCACACTGGCTTCCACAACAGCAGGTGCTAATATTTTTTTGGCAACAACACCAGCAGCAACCAGCCCCACAGTCAATCTCCCTGAAAAATGACCGCTACCTCTGAAGTCATTATGTCTCCCATATTTATGCTGGGCAACAAAGTCTGCATGTCCGGGACGTGGAGTGTCGCGGATAGATAGATACTTTTTTGATTGTACATCTTTATTTTCAAACATGATAAAGAGAGGTGCTCCTGTGGTCCTAGACTTAAAGAGGCCACTTTTGATGATTGGAATATCTGGTTCTCTCCGCTGTGTTGTACCCGGAGCTCCTGCCTGCCTCCGTCGAAGATCTTTAGAAAAATCTTTTATCGAAAGCGGAAGTCCTGCTGGACAGCCATTGATAACCACTCCTATACTTTCTCCATGGGATTCACCGAAAAGAGTGATTCGGAAAAGTCTCCCAAATGAATTCATTCCACCTCTCCTCCAATTGATTTTAAATCCTCAAAGAAGTCGGGATAAGATTTTAAAACAGATTGCCAACCCTGGATTCCAATTCCTTTTTCAGAAGAAAGAGCAGCAATAGCTCCAGCCATAGCAACCCTATGATCGTTGTGGGAATCGATGATACCCCCTTTCAATTGAGTCCCTTCGATTTCCATCAAGTTTCCATCGATATTTATTTTAGCCCCGACCTTTGTAAATTCGGTTATCAGAGCCTGAGCCCGATCACTCTCCTTATGTCTTAATCTCTCAACACCCTTTATCAGGCTTTGACCGCTGCAATAACAGGCCAGCACCACAAGAGGAGGGAATAGATCAGGACACTCTGTCGCATCGAATTCAAAGGACTCCAACCGGTCTCGCTCTGCGGTAACTGTGTCATTCAATATAGACATCTTCGAGCCGGTCGATTCCAAAACTTCAAGTATGTGTTTGTCAGCTTGTAGAGAATCGGTTCGCAAATTCCTCACTTTAACTTTTCCACTTATGGCACCTGCTACCAGAAGAAAGGATGCTGAGGACCAATCCCCCTCGACCGCATAGGTTGTGTTTTGGAAGCTTTGATTGCTTTTAATATGAAAACGTTCGAAATCCTTTTCATAAGAAATAGAAATATTAAAATGGTCGAGAAGAGAAAGAGTCATGGCCACATAGGGTTTACTCTTCAGGTTATTGACGACGAGTTCAGAATCGGGTTTACAGATTGGCAGTACTGTGAGGAGCCCGGTGAGAAATTGAGAGCTGAGGGAGGCATCTATCACGATCTTTCCGCCTTTTATTGGTCCTTTAACCCGTATTGGCGGATAACCTCTGTTAGTCCTGCAATAAGCCCCTAATTGATTGAGAGGCGTTTCCATCATTCCCATTGGCCTTGTCATGAGTGATCCAGTTCCGGATACAGTAATCAGCTTATTTTGTAGGGCGGCAATCGGAGTGAACATCCGCATACATAGCCCAGACTCATTGCAATTGAGGGCTGTTTTTTTTATGTCAATCCCTCCTTTAATCTTTATCTCCTGATCTTCCCGTTCAACTTGTGCGCCTAATGCTTCTACTATATTGAGACCAGCCAGGGAATCGTCACAAAATGAGGGATTTATGATTCGAGTCTCGCCCTTGCATAACAGCGCAGCTGCAGTTGCCCGAATCATCAGGCTTTTAGATGCCGGAGCAGAAAGAGTTCCTTCGACCTCACAAGGTCTGATCCATCTCATCCTTTATTCTCTTTGCAATTTCCTCAGCATTGCTGGTTTCGATACTTACGGTCAGGTCAGAAACTTTGGCATAGAGAGGAATCCTGTCTGCTAAAATTTTTTTTGCGAGCTTTTCCGGAGTTTTTTGGTTCAATAGCGGTCTGGAAGAGATATTTATCTGTTTTAAGGCTTTTTGGACTGACGCCCAAAGCCATATGACATGGCAGTGTTTGTTGAGATTAGCGCGATTCTCTTCCTCGAGGATTCCACCGCCGCCCAGCGAGAAAACAGTTTCATGGGCATCAGGAATCTTTGTTAAAATAACTGATTTTTCAATCTCTCTGAAGGCTTTTTCACCCTTTTGTCTGAATATTTCAGGAATTGTTTTGCCTGACGATTCTTCGATTATTTTATCTATATCCATAAACCTAAAGCCTTTTCTTTCTGCCAGCAACTGACCGACGGTTGTCTTACCAGTTCCCATGAAACCGATGAGTGCAATGTTGGGTTTGAACATTGCTTTCTTCATCGAGACGTTGTGCATGATCTTTCTCTGAAGATCTAGGGTAACCTTTTGGCCTGTAAAGAGGTGAAATGCGGGCAGTGCCTGATAGACAAGCCATTCCAGCCCATTTATAGTCCGGCATCCCTTCTCTACGGCATCATGAATAAGCACAGAATCTTTATAATTGGCATCCATCACAACAAGACCGCTATTCAGAAAATCGGGATTGAGAACGCGTTGGATGGAGGGGATACAGGAAATCAAAATATTACTCCTATCCAATATTTCTTTCCCTTTTTCTAATGGGGCATAATCACATCCCAGTTGTAGAGCAGCTTTTTTTGCATGCTCTTCGGTTCTATTTAACAGAATCACTCTCTTTGCATTGGAGTTGATCAATCCATAGGCTGCTGCCCGAGCCGCCCCTCCGGCACCGAGAATAGCAATGTTTATATTTTGCGGATCGATGCTATTGTTTTTCAAGGTTTCTACGACTCCAATAAAATCTGTGTTGTAGCCGATCCATTTTCCGTTATCTGTAACGACCGTGTTGACAGCGTTGATCGTTCGTGCATGCTCTTCTACATCATCTAAATTTTTCATAATCTCATGCTTATAAGGGGATGTGACATTGAAACCGCTCAACTGCATTGCTCTCGCTGTGTTAATAACTTCTTCTGCACTCACAGCAATGATGCGGATGTAGACGGCATTCATTCTTGATGATTGAAACAGGCAGTTAAAAATTTCAGGGCTGCGGCTGTGGAAAATTGGCTGGCCGGTTACGGCGAAGAGCTTTGTGTCAGACATTTTTCAAGACTTGAATAATCTGTTGTAGTGTTTCCCAATCCAGCTGTCCTTCTGCTGTTTCTTTGCCTTTCGAAAGCGATGCATAAGTAAAGGGACTTCCTAGAAAAGGAGCCGCGATCCGACAGATTTTCCCTTTCTCGCCTAGACCCACCACCACTAATGGCCGTTCTTCGTTGAGGAGACCTAGTAACAGTGCATTATCCTTTTCAGAATGAACCATACAGGCAATCTTTGCCACGTCAGCCCCTGATTCAAAGCACTGAGAGATAATGTGTTCGAGGTTGGATTTTTTAGGAGTTTTTTCAAAATTGTGATAGGAGACGATCACCCGGCAGCCTGAAGATCTGGCTTTTTCAAGTATCGCATTTCTGAATTGAGCATTTGATTCCACTTCAATATCCACAAAGGCGGCTCCGGCTTCGATGGCTGATTTCAACATTGTTATTCTCATATCGTCATCCATTGTGCCGGCACGACATGTGGCAATCAGTTTGGGATGATAAGAAAAGATTTTATTTATATCTTCGATCTCTACCTGCATTTTGTCGAGCCGGATCTCGGCAAAATCGATTCCTCTTAAGGAATCAATACACTTTTCAACAGTTGTTTCAGCAAGGCTAACACAGATCATTGATCTGGTCCTCCAGTTCTTTATAGGACATTTTTATAACTTCTGCCTTCCCTAATCCTGCAAGGAGGACAAAGTGAATTTCTTCTCCCTCGCGCTTTTTGTCTTTTTTAATAGCATTGATGATAAGGTCTTTATTCTGGGGGAGTCGGGTAGGTAATTTCAAGTTTTGGAGAAGTGTTTCAATCCGATCTGCATCTTCTGGAGAAAGCATTTCCTTAGCTACAGAAATTCTGGAAGCGATCACCATCCCGAGACTCACGGCTTCACCATGAGGAAGCTGACATTCCTTCTCAATGGCGTGCCCCAATGTATGACCAAAATTGAGTTTCCTTCTCTCCCCGGATTCAAGAGCATCTGTCTGAACAATCTCGGACTTGATTTTTATCGAGTCATCCACTACCTGTTCCACAGTCCTAGGTTCAAGAGAGAGGAGCGATGACCACTCTTGCTCAAGATAATGAAAGTATGAAGGACTTTTAATCAGAGCATGTTTGACAATCTCAGCCATCCCACACAACAGTTCCTTTTCAGGAAGCGTGTGAAGAAGGTCTGTATCGCATAAAACAAATTGTGGCTGGTTGAAGACTCCGATGATGTTTTTGAAGCCTTTAAAATTCACTCCATTCTTGCCCCCGATACTTGCATCCACCTGGGCAAGAAGGGTTGAGGGGACAAATCCAAAACGAAGCCCGCGCATATATGTAGAAGCAGAAAAACCTGCTACATCGCAAACAATCCCACCACCGATTCCAATAATAAAGGAAGAACGGTCCATTTCCATCTCGAGTAACTTCTGATAAATCTCTTCAACTGTCTTCAGGTTTTTAATCTGTTCTCCAAGACCGATTTCAATTATCTCGAAGTCCGAAAAACATTGGTTGTAAAAATGCCGGACATTTTTATCTGTTATCACCACATTCTTTTCACTCGTGAGATAATTCTTCAGGTTTTTTATTGATTCACCGATAATTATCTGACAGTTTCCATCCGAGACCTGGATTTCATAAAATTTCAATTGTTGCCTCTTTCCCTGATTTCGTTTTTATTATATCAGATATTCTTATCTTTTATTCATGGTACGACAAAGAATTGAGGTCAAATGTTAGATATTATCTTAAGTTCCCCTCAGTTTTTCCAATCAATTTGTATATTTGGAGATGAGACTCAGCAGTTATCTTGTTATCAAATGTTTAAATTAAAATATTGGATTTCTTTTGGCTTTAGATCGGATTTTCAGGATCGAAAATAATCTCTAAGGGATCTTACGAACTTTAGTTTTTCACAATTTCCTCTAAGTGACATCTTGAAGCGCAGGTGTTCCCCCTATTTAGCTGGAGCCAAATCGATCTGTTTCTTACCCTCATCGACAGATTTGATGAACTTGATCAGCCCATTCAGGTACATATCCTGGTCATCGTACATGCACATGTGACTTCCGTTCGGACAGTAGAGATAGCTTCCATTCTGCACTTGTTTTGACATCCACTCCATATGAGTAGGGTCCATGGTGTCATGCTTTGCTCCGACCACCAGGGTTGGAACAGCAATGCCTTTCAGGTCAGCTTTCCTGTCCCAGTTTTCGAGTCTTCCTGAAATCCCGAACTCACTCGGACCCTGCATGATGATATAGATCTCCTGGTTCAGCTTGGCGAAGGTGCGGTTGACGGGGTCGGGCCACTCTTCGAGCCGGCAAATATGCTTCATATAATAATTCGGCATCAACAGCTCCATGTAGCGGGGATTTTGAAATTCGTTTTTGGCTTCGAGGCTCCTTATCTCCTCGAGCACGACCGGATCCATCTGTTTGGCCAGTACGTCTTCGGCATAGGCATCGTACTCAGGACAGCTGGCCATCATATTGGAAATGATGAGACCTTTCAGAAATTCCTGGTATTTCAGCGCGTATTCCGTGGCAAGTATTCCGCCCCATGAATGTCCCAACAGATAGAAATTATCCTTGTTCAGACCGAGAGCCTGCCTTACTTGCTCCACTTCTTCGACAAACCTGCTGGTAGTCCATAGGTCACTGTCTGCTGGCTGATCGGAATATGCCGATCCCAATTGATCATAGTAGATGAATTCGATCCCCTCGGAGGGAAGGAAGCTTTCGAAACACTCGAAGTATTCGTGTGTCGCTCCAGGTCCGCCGTGGAGCAGCAGGAGTCTCATCCGCTTGTTGTTACCGAACTGCTTTGTCCACACATTGAATTTTCCCTTAGGGGTTTCGATGGGGATCATTTTGATTCCGCCGGTTTTAACGGCCGCATCGTCCCCTTTGAAATAGTCCATCGATGGGGCCTCCTCACTCGGGGCACACGAAATCGAAACCGCCGCAAGGAAGAGTAAAGGAACAGCTTTGGCAAGGACTTTCATCGTCTGATTCTCCTTGTCTATGAAAATTTGGTTTTAAAGATGGTGTCGAATCTTGACCGATTTTCTGCCATGTCCACCTCCTGATGTCCTTCAATGAGCTTATCACACGCAAAACAGCCAGGTCAATGACCAGGAGAGCCCAGAATTGCCGATAGAAAATGTCAGATTATCGCACACCCTTTGGGTGCCCGTAATGACCCTTGAATGTGCATGTTGTTGGTACTGAAGGCAATTTTGGAAAGGAACACTCATAAACTTGAATGAATGCTTTCTTTTATTTTTTCTTCGCGGTGCCTTACAATTTTTTAAGGATTGTTTAAGTTGTATTTTTTTGGTTCTGTCCCAATAATGAAAATGAGGATAAAAAAGTGCAAAACAGAGATGCCCATACGTAAATAAAACTACATGAGCAATCTCTTCGAGAAAATGAAGGCACTTTAAAGGATTTTATAATCTGAAAGGAATAGAAAGATGAGAAAAACTCCGACGATTTCCCTTTTGATGTTTGGCTTGTTTTCTTTAATGTCTACTTCGATTGTAGCATCTGACTCTCAGGTGTTCCAAGTCCCGCGAGTGGAGGGAATCACCGTGGATGGGTCGGCTGATGACTGGGCACAAAAGGGATTTCGAGTGGAATTTCTCACCGATCCGGATGGAAAATCCCTCCCTGCCGATGACTTCGATGTCAAATTCAGGTTGGGATGGAATCAGGATGGATTGTTGGCCCTAGTTTTGGTCCGAGATGATATCCCTCTGGAGCATCAAAATCTGTCGCAGCTTTGGAGGTGTGATTGTGTGGAGGTCTTCGTTTCAGAGAAAAAGGGTTCGAATAACAGATACTCTCTATTTATTGCTTCAGGGGCAGACCCGACTCACAAAAAACTGCGCAGCAGTGTGTATGATTGGCGCCCAGAGGGTCAAAAAGATCCGAAGATCATTACAGAAGCTGTCAGCAGGGTGTTTGAAGGAGGGTATGGCATAGAAGTCCTCCTGCCATGGGAAAATTTAGGAATCAAGCCCAGTTCCAGTCTGGAAATAGGATTTCAATGTGTGGTCAACGACTTCGACGGTAACACAAGTGATACAGACGACTCTCTGCGTGTCGGATGGTTCCCTGGGCTGCGTCCTGCTGATCCCAACAACATGCAGCGGATCAAGTTAGCCTATGAACCAGGCATGCCTGTGCTTTATAGGATCGACAGAGAGATCACGTTCGGACGATGCACAGTTTCGATGCGCGGTTCGAGCACTTTGATCGACGAACTGGTGGAACTTAGGAACGCAGATGGCCTAATCTCCCAAGGAAAACTCGAACTTAGAGAGGGGCGGGCAGGGTTTCGTTTTTCTCTCGCCAAACCAGTGGATGGAAAAGTGTGGCCACCGGTGGAAGTCGTGTTTAAAGGCCAAATTGTTGCTACGTTTGAAGCGCTCCCCACCCTCGAACGGGTGGTAGATACATATATTGAATCTCTGGGCGGCAGAGATGTCCTCCTGAAAGCAACCTCACGAAAATATATGGGGCAATTGAATCATGAATATCCAGACCAAAAACCGATCACTCTTCCCGTAGAGGTGTTTTCCGCATCCCCTGACAAATGGCGACTCATCCTGCACACATCAAAAGGAGTCCAGCAAATGGGATGCGACGGCGAACAGGGTTGGCTCCAGAACGCCGACCGCATTCTTATCGACGGCAGCCAGAGACGGTCGAAACTGGCCTATCTTTTCAATCCTCAGGGGGCTCTACGTCTTCAGGAGTATTTTCCCGGCTTGACTCTTAAAGGAAGAGAGGTGCTGGAAGAACGCTCTGTGTTTGTGGTTAAGCCAACAGCTCCCGATAAAGCGCAGGAGTTGCTGTACTTTGACGCAGAAAACGGCCGTTTGATTCAAATCGGTGACAGCCTGAAAATTCAAGAATATCGTGAGGAAGATGGTGTTTTGTATCCTGCTCGGATAGCCATCAGAAGGCAGGGTGGGTTTGCCACTTATGTCTTTGATGAAATAGAGTATAATGCCCCTATGAAAGCCAACCAGTTTATTATCCCTGCGCTGGACGAGGTGTTTCCTGATGCTTTTAAAGGACTTGAAGATGCAGAGGCCATCCCTTTGCTCAAAGACTTCCCCTCGGGTCATGAGGATATGAATGTTCCCTGCCGGGACGGTCGCTTCCTGTACGATTTTATCCTTAAGAATAAATACAAGCGGGGATTAGAAATCGGCACCTTTACAGGGTACTCCGCACTCTGGATGGGATTGGCCTTTCAGAAAACCGGCGGAGGACTGGTCACCATCGAGATCGACTCTTCAAGCGGTCAGCAAGCGCAGAAGAATATCCAGAAGGCTGGATTGGGTGGTGTTGTCGATGCCAGAATAGCCGATGCCTTTAAAGAGATTCCCATAATCGAGGGCACATTCGATTTTGTCTTCATAGATGCCTGGAAGCCGGATTATGTAAAATTCTTTCGTTTGTTGAGAGACAGGATTAAGCCAGGCGGTGCGATTATCGCCCACAATGTCACCAACTATGCCCGCGACATGGAGGATTTTCTTGAGGTCATCAAAAGCGATCCAGGCCTGGAGACGACCTTTAACGAGCTGAGTGAGGAGGGCATGTCAATTAGCATCGTGCGCAAACCAAAATCCCCGGCCGGACATCGAGCCCTACTCAGGACAGATGTTTCTTATAAATAAAGTTACTTGCTTCTGGAAGCATTTCCAAATCTGTGATCGAAGCAGAAAGCATTGGTGAATGTCTTCGCTCCAGTCAGATTTTTAACGCCATTCCTTCGCCAAACTTGTCGGCCTTGCGGAACTCCGCCTATTTGTCCGTTTGTGCAACATGTTGTCCTCTGCTATCCCAAGACTACTCCAATGGATCATACGGTGCTCAAACAGTCCTCAGGTCCGACTTCGTCGGATTCCCTCCAAGTTTGGCTCGAGAAGGCTAAATCTTCCGATGTCGCTCAATCCATTCCCCAATGCTCTCTTTTCTTTGGCCTCATGCTCTTGTGCCATCACGGTTTTGGAAATGCTTCTATGATGATGTGATGCAAGTCTTTTCTATAGCGCCTCCTTTTTTCTTCATTTTTTTCTTGCCATAGGTCTTGTGAACCAATCTTC
>Ga0209427_10004309_pt1 | contig 16444 bp, 15 predicted proteins | sample DeeMarSWOR136_30_FD_187465 | JGI IMG/M metagenome (GOLD analysis project Ga0209427, IMG submission 187465) | Marine sediment microbial communities from White Oak River estuary, North Carolina - WOR-1-36_30 (SPAdes) (version 2) | ecosystem: Environmental > Aquatic > Marine > Intertidal zone >...
CTCCCGCCGGAAGCTGACTATTCCATTACCGCCACTGCCTGCTTTTACCTTAATCTCAACTTGGTCAAACATAATTAATAAACTATTAACATTAATCTATCTATTACTTAATGATAAATACTATATCAGTAATTATAATAATAGCATGAAGTAAAAGCTAACCCGTTAATTAAATTAACGGGAAGATTAAAGCTAGTCTTGACCGGACTTATTAACAAAACGGGATTGTCAATAATATGCCAGGTATCACCGGTTGGGGATGGACCTGTTCATCAACGGTTGGTTGGTGGGGATAAATTATTTCGCCCAGCTCTGCCGGATTTCGTTAATTTTGCGGCGCATTGAGGGGCTGGCCTCAATATCGCCGGCCATCCGCCGGCAGGCATGGATGACAGTGGAGTGATCCCGGCCGCCCAGTTCTTGGCCGATTTGGGCCAGGGAACAGCTGGTTTCTTCCCGAAGCAGGTGCATCGCTATCTGCCGGGCCAGGGCGGTTTCTTTATCTCTTTTCCGGCTCACTAAGTCGGCTGGGGCCAGCTGGAAGCTGCTGGCGACTGATTCTATCACTATTTTCGGGGTGACCTTCTGGGGTGCCTTTTTGCCGATAGCCTTAAGCGCCTCGGCGGTTAGTCTGGGGGTAAGGGGGGTTCGCACTAGCTTGGCGTAGGCGGTCACCCGGTTGAGGTAACCTTCCAGCTCTCTGATATTCTGCTCGCTCTGTTGGGCGATAAACTCGAGCACCTCCGGAGCCAGGGCTATCCCTTCCCGCTCCGCCCTGGTTTGCACAATAGCTAGGCGGGTGGCAAAGTCAGGCGGTTGAATATCGACAATCAACCCCCACTCAAAGCGGGAGCGTAGCTGCTCGGTGAGCTGGGGCATGTCTTTGGGGGAGCGGTCGCTGGTAATTACCATCTGGTGGCTGGCGTTGTGCAGCTCATTAAAGGTATGGACAAAGCATTCTTCGGTCTGTCCCTTGCCGCTGATAAAGTGGATGTCGTCAATCAACAGCATATCAACACTGCGGTATTTGTTGCGGAACTCGTCCGTTTTGCGGTGTTGAATGGCGTTGATAAACTCATTGGTGAACTGCTCGGCGCTGACATAGAGCACCTGTATCTTAGAGCTTAACGCCACCTGACCGATGGCGTGTAGTAAATGGGTCTTGCCCAAACCAGCCCCCCCATATATAAAAAGAGGGTTATAGTTTTGTCCTGGGTTTTCGGCTACCCCTAGGGCAGCGGCGTAGGCTAAGCGGTTACAGCTACCGACAACGAAGGCATCAAAGGTATACTTTGAATTGAATATGAGGGGGCTGGTTTCCCTCACTGGCGTGGGTTCCTCGAGGGGGTAATTATCGGGAGGGTCTTCATGCCTCCCGTTGACATGAAACTGTACCTTGGTATCTTGCTGGGTGATGCCGATAAGCGTTTTTTCAATTAGGGAACGCTGGTTCTGATCCAGATATTCGGCGATGAAGGTGGTGGGGACACCGATGACAAATTGACCGTTGTCATAAGCGAGGCCGGTAGTTTTTTCCAACCAGGTGCGGTAGTTTGACTTGCTGACCTGAACCTGCAGTTCGCCTAAAGCCGCTTCCCAGATGTCTCTAGCTGACCTACCTTCTTCCATTAAGCCCCCAGCGTTTCCCCGTTTTAACTTTTACCAGTTCTTATAACAACGCCCCATCCGGATTAGGGGCCGATAACACGAGTGGTTGGGGTGGGGGGAAGAAGGAGGTAGTGTTAAGCGAGCAACTAACAGGATATTCCTTGACTCCTTTAATGGCAAAGGTTTTCAGCCCTATTGCTGGTTGCCGTCAGCCCCTGTTTTCCCTTACAAGGTCTTTGAGACTTCCTTTTTTGGCTAAATAGCTACCCCATAGGCATAAAAAGACAAGTTGTGGTTAAAAATTTTTGATGTTAGAATTTGGGGGCGGGAGGGCTAAAATGCGGGTCGTTTTTATGGGCACCCCTGAGTTTGCGGTGCCCTCTCTGGAGCAATTACTGCTTAATCACTACCGGGTAGTCGCTGTCTATACCCAGCCGGATAAACCAGCCGGCCGGGGGCGTACGCTGGTCCCTTCTCCGGTAAAAAGAGTAGCCCAGAATTGGGGGCTGCTGGTGGTACAGCCGGCCAGTCTTAAAGATGCCGAGGCGGTCCGGCAGCTGGCTGAGTTCCAGCCCGAGGTTATTATCGTGGCTGCCTTCGGTCAGATTCTGCCTCAGCCGGTCTTGGACATACCCCGCCATAGCTGTATCAATATCCATGCCTCCCCGCTCCCCCGATTTCGGGGGGCGGCGCCGGTGGCGGCGGCGATTCTGGCCGGTGATGAGTTTACCGCCATAAGCCTGATGCTGATGGAGAGGGGGCTGGACACCGGTCCGGTGCTAGCCCAGGCGCAGATTCCGATTTCGCCGCTGGATACCACCGGTTCGCTCACCGCCAAGCTGTCCCGCATCGCCGCGCCGCTGCTTTTGGAAATTCTGCCCCGCTGGCTGAGGGGGGAGCTGACCCCCCGCCCCCAGAATGATGCCGAAGCCACCTTCTGTGCTCCCATCGCCAAGGAAGAGGGCGAGATTGACTGGAAGCAACCGGCGCTTGAGCTGTGGCGGCGGGTGCGCGCCTTCCAGCCCTGGCCCGGGTGCTACACCCGCTGGCAGGGGAAACAGCTCAAGATTATTGCCGCTGTGCCCTTACCCGAAGAGACCTCTCCTGAAGCCGGGCAGGTGGTGGCGCTGAATCTGGCCGATAAGGGGCTGGCCTTTGGCGTCGGCACCGGCCAGGGAGTGCTCGGTGTGCGGCGGGTGCAGCTGGAGGGGAAACAGGCCCTATCGGCCACCGAGTTCCGGCGCGGGCAGCGCCAGCTCATCGGGGCACTGCTGCCCTCAAGCTGACGGCATTGCTCATTTCCAGCCCAGCCTGTATAATCTTAAGCAGTTAAGGAGGCCATTTTGTTCCTGCCCGAGAATCTCCGCCAGTTTGATGCTCTGGTCAATATTGTGGCCAAGCTGCGCTCGCCTGATGGCTGTCCCTGGGATAGGGAGCAGACCCATGCCTCCCTCAAGGGGAATCTGCTTGAGGAGTGCTACGAGGCGCTGGAGGCTCTTGATGAGGCAGATAAAGACAAGCTCTGCAGCGAGCTGGGTGACCTCCTGATGCAGGTGGTCCTCCATGCCCAGATTGCCACTGAAGACGGCGAGTTTGAGCTGGGCGATGTTATCCAGGGTATTAATAACAAGCTTATTTACCGCCACCCCCATGTCTTTGGCTCGGTAAAGGTCAGGGGCAGCGGGGAGGTGCTGGTTAACTGGGAGGCACTCAAGAAAGAGGAGCGGGGCAGCGAGGCATCTATGCTGGACAATGTGCCCCGTCAGATGCCGGCGTTAAGCTATAGCCAGGAAATTCAGGACCGGGTGGCCCGGGTTGGCTTTGACTGGGCCGATATCGACGGCATTATTGACAAGCTGGCCGAAGAGGTTAATGAATTAAAGCAGGCCGATAGCCAAGAGAAGAAGGCAGGCGAGTTTGGTGACCTGCTCTTTACCCTGGCCAATATCGCCCGCCGTCTGGGCATAGACCTGGAAGCCGCCTTGAGGCAGGCGAACCAGCGCTTCTACCGGCGCTTCTCCGGTATGGAAGCGCTCTGCCGCCAGCGCGGGCTGGACTTTAGCAAGCTATCCTTTGACGAGCAAAATGCGCTGTGGGAGGAAGTAAAAAAAGCCGAAAAATAAAATCGGGGCGGGCAGATTTGAACTGCCGACCTCCGCGTCCCGAACGCGGCGCGCTACCAAACTGCGCTACGCCCCGACCAACGATATTATAGGTTGCTGGGCGCTAATTGTAAACCGAGATATAGAGTGATGAAATACGTTGTGCTGATTATCGATGGTGCCGCCGGCCTGCCCCTGCCCGAGCAGGGGGGCAGGACCTGCCTGGAGCTGGCTGATACCCCCCATCTGGATGCCCTGGCTCGGGGTGGGATTCTGGGGCTTACCCGGACCGTGCCCGTCGGGATGGAGCCGTCCAGCGCCTGTGCCTGTATGTCGGTGCTGGGCTATGACCCCAAGGTCTACTACCGGGGTCGGGCCAGCATTGAGGCCAAAAGCATGGACATTCCGGTTGGCGAGGGCGAGGTCGTCTTCCGCTGCAATCTGGTGGCGACCCGCCAGGGTAAGATGTGGGACTACAGCTCGGGGCATATCAGCACTGAAGAGGCAAGCCAGCTTATCTCGGCATTGAACCAGAGCCTGGGCAGTGAGAATATTCAGTTCTACCCCGGCGTCAGCTATCGGCATATCCTGAAGCTCAGGGGGCACGAGGAGACCCTTAAGGCCAGCTGCACCCCGCCCCATGACATCCCCGAGCAAGTAATTAGCCAGTTCATGCCTAAAGGGGAGGGGAGTGAGTTCTTGGTTGATTTAATGAAGCGCTCGGCGGCGGTGCTCGCTGAGCATCCGGTAAATATTAAACGGCGCTCTCAGGGCGATGTCCCGGCCAATATGATATGGCTCTTCTGGGGAAGCGGTCAGGTGCCCAGTATGCCCGCCTTCAAGCCTGTCTACGGGGTCAGTGCCGCCATGACCTCGGCGGTTGACCTGCTGCGCGGCCTGGCCCGCATGATGGGGATGGCTGTTTTGGAGATTGCCGGGGTGAGCGATGGGCCGGACAACGATTACGCCGCCCAGGCTAATGGGGCCCTGGCGGCACTCAAAGAACATGACCTGGTCGTTATTCATGTTGAAGCCCCCGATGAGGCGGCCCACTCCGGCTCGTTTGAAGATAAAGTAGCTGCGATTCAGATGGTGGACCAAGAAGTGGTCAGCCGGCTCGGTGCCTGCCAGCCGGGTAATCTGCGGGTGCTGATTATGCCTGACCACCCCACCCCGATTGAAATTCGCACCCACAGCCCGGATCCGGTGCCCTTTATGCTCTGGGGGCCCGGCTTCAGTGCCAACGGAGCCCGGCGCTTTACCGAGGCGGAAGCTGCTAAAACTGGACTGTTTGTTGACCCGGGGTATAATCTTATGGGTAGATTAATAGAGGGATAATATATGGCGTTAATCGTGCAGAAATACGGTGGCTCTTCGGTGGCGGATGCCGGCAAGATTAAAAATGTCGCCCGGCGTATTGCCCGGACCAGAGATGAGGGCAATCAGGTGGTGGTGGTCGTCTCGGCAATGGGGGATACCACCGATGGCTTAATCAATATGGCTTACCAGGTAACCGGACGCCCCGCTGACCGGGAGCTGGATGTGCTGCTATCTACCGGCGAGCTCGTCTCCAGCACCCTGCTGGCGATGGCGCTGCGCGATATGGGCTATGAGGCCATCAGCCTGAGTGGTGCCCAGGCGGGGGTAAAGACGGATACCACCTACAGTAGAGCCCGAATCAGGGACATTGACCCCGCCCGGGTGGTCAAAGAGCTGAAGGCGGGGCGGGTGGTTATTGTCGCCGGCTTTCAGGGTATCACCGAGGAGATGGATGTCACCACCCTGGGGCGGGGTGGCTCGGATACCACCGCCGTCGCCCTGGCGGCCAGGCTGGGGGCGGAAATCTGCCAGCTATATACCGATGTTGAGGGCGTCTATACCGCTGATCCGCGCCTTGTCCCCGAAGCGCAGAAGCTGACCGAAGTCGGCTATGATGAGATGCTGGAGCTGGCGAGCTACGGGGTCAGGGTGATACACCCGCGGGCGGTTGAGTTGGGGGAGCTATTCAATATCCCGATATTAATCGCCTCCAGCTACAACGATAGCCCGGGGACATTAATTCACGGAGGAGCATCAATGGAAGTGCGTAATAAGGTGAGGGGTGTTACCTATGACCTGGATGTGGCTAAGGTGACTGTAATTGGCGTTCCCGACCGTCCCGGTATTGCGGCTGCTCTCTTTGAACCCCTGGCCAAGGGGGGTATCAGCGTTGATACCATTGTGCAGAATGCCAGTATTGAGAATATTACCGACCTGACCTTCACCGTGGCCAAAAGCCAGCTGACTAAGGCAATGGAGGTGGTCGGTCCCATCGCCCGGTCCATCGGGGCCAGGGAGTGCGTCAGTGACGCTAAACTGGGCGAGGTAAGCATTGTGGGCACCGGGATGCAGAACACCCCCGGCTACGCTGCCCGCATGTTCCGCACCTTAAGTGAGCAGGGCATCAATATTCATCTGATTACTACCTCAGAGATAAGAATAACCTGCATCATTGATGAAGCCCGGGTTAAAGATGCGGTCCGTGCCCTGCACAAGATGTTTGAGCTGGAAGAGAAATAATTAAGGCTCATTTCAGGGCATTGAGCACCAGAAATGCCCCCCACAGAATCACGGTGGCCCCCAAAGCCGCCAGGGAAATGATTAGCTGTTTGCGGGCTCTGGTGGTGCTGGCTCTGGCTTGAGATTCGTGAAACACTTCTGATACCAGTTGCTCCAGGTGGGCCATCCGCAGGGATAGTGCCTTAATTGCCGAGGTTTCAATCACTCCCGGGAATGATTGCAGGAGAGACTCCAGTCTATCTCGCTGTGTTTGCATACTGCCGGCGACATTATTCCATTCGTTCTGTATTTCCTCCACCTGAGCCTTCAGGGTCTCCAGAACTTCCAGATAGGTGTCCTTCGGCCAGCTTCGCCAGCTCTCTACCTCTTCACTCAGGTTATCCAGGTTGGTGCGAAGCTGCTCCACCTTGTCACTGAGGGCAGTCTCGGTGACAAAACCGGTAACCGCTTCTTTGATTTCCTCCACCTCTTGGATAACCGACTCAACCTCGGCCGGTTCCACCCCCCCAGTGACTTTTTCATCGGCTTTGGTCTTGCTATCGTCCATTGCCTACCCCTGTACCGCGCTATTGAAAGTTAATTTCAATATAGCATTGCCCATTTAACCAGTCAATATAAGTGGTACTAAATGACTAGTGCTGGCGCAAAAGGTGACAAAACTTTATATTCATAATAGAACATATGTACTATTATGGGAGCAGTTTCACTAGAGGGGAAACGATGAGACTACTAAGGATAGCTGTGGAAAGAGAGAGGTGGGATTTAGCTGCCCATACCATTATCCTGGCTACTGCCCGACTTTTGAATAATGGAGATAGGCCACATGCCAAGCGGAGCCGGAAGAAAAAGAAAGTCTCCAAGAGAGACTAGACAGGCCGAGTTCTACGCCAAGGTTCTGGATGAAGCCGAGCGGCTCGACTTTGAGCTGGCTTCCGGCGTTAACGGCATTGATGATGAGATTGCCCTGCTTCGGGTTAAGATAAAGTCTATCTTGGAACATGACCCGGAGAATGTGAAGCTTATTATGCAGGCCACCAATGCCCTGGAGCGGCTTATCCGCACCAGATACAAAATCACTAAAGAGCAGCGCAAGGGGCTGAAAGAGGCCATCGGCAATGTCCTCAGAGAGGTTGCCCTGCCCCTCGGTATTGGTATTGGCACCACCCTCAGTAAATAATCCTTCATCGGGCGTTTTGGGCTATGTCGGCTTTATCAGCAAGAAAGTTGCGCCCCTATCAGCGGGAAGTGGCGCTGGCGATACTGGACAGTATCTTTACCAAGAAGGGACTGACCTTCTCCGTGGAGATTGCCCGGCAGGGGGGTAAGAACGAGCTTTCCGCCCAGCTTGAGCTTCTCCTGTTGACGCTGTATATGGCTGAGCCGCTCAATCTGGTGAAGTGCTCGCCTACTTTTAAACCGCAGACGGTCATCTCCATGATGCGCCTTAAAGAGAGGCTGAACGAAGTCGGCTTCAACGGCATCTGGACCGGTGAATTGGGCTACATCATCCGGCTGGGGAATGCCCGGGCGATATTTCTCTCTGCCGATGAATCGGCTAATGTGGTCGGCAATACCGCCCATATCCTGCTGGAAGTAGATGAGTCACAGGATGTGAGCCAGGAGAAGTACACCAAGGAGTTCAAGCCGATGGGGGCAACCACCAATGTCACTACCGTCCACTATGGCACCACCTGGGACGACAGCACCCTGCTGGAGGAGGTAAAGCAGACCAATTTAGAGCTGGAGAAAAAAGATGGCCTCAAGCGTCACTTTCGCTATGACTGGCAGGAAGTAGCCCGATATAACCCCGATTATCTCGCCTATGTTGAGGCGGAGCGGGAACGCCTCGGCGAAAACCACCCCCTCTTTCTCAGCCAGTATCGGTTGATGCCGGTCCACGGCGGCGGTTACTTGAGTCCCCAGCAGCGCTCGCAGCTTCAGGGGGAGCCAGAAAACATTAAGCGGGGCCTAAGCCCCGCTTAAATTAGTTCCGCCCCTTTTCAGGGGCAGAAAAAACCCGCTATGACTAGTATGAGTAGTAGGCGGTTCTCCGCCCCAGCCAGAAGCCGATAATCACCAGTAGAACGCCACCGAGTCCAATCAGGGTATACATTACCCAGGGGGGCATGCCTTCCGCGCCGGTAATGGACGGGGCGCCGACATAGAATTCCCCGGCGCCGGTCCAGGGGCTCTCGTTAGAGGCAGCGTCTACCGCTCTTATCCGCCAGTAGTAGGGCTCTTCTTCGGTGCGTGATTCCAGCTGTTCGGCTTCAGTGAGGGTATACTCCGACTTGGTGATCTCTTTCTTCTCCAGCACCATGGCACTGGTAGCAAAATCCTTACTGGTGGCAATCTGAAGGGTGTAGGTTACCGGAGAGCTGTCGTCGGTGACATCGGCCCAGTCAAAGCGGACCGGCTGTTTTGGCTTGGCTCCCATTTGCGGCAGCAGTGGCTGGGGTGTTGGTGGGGCCACTGACTCCATGGTGAAGGTGAACTGCTTGGTGGTGGCACCGTCACCTACGGTTATCACATGCTCACCGCTGACACTGGCCGGAGCGTTGAAGATAACGGCAAATATACCACTGGCCTGGACGGTAGCCGTAGTCACCTGAGCATCATCATACTTGATGATTATGGTGCCCCCCGGTGTATAGCCGCTACCAGTCACCGCGATAGGGGTGCCGACTTTACCGGTAGTGGGCTCAAGCTTGACCGTGGTAGCGGCGACGCTGAGCTCTGCCGTAGCCTCATTATCATCATCGTCGAGTGCCATCACATCATAGGTGCCTGATGCTACCGCCGGCACGGTAAAGTCAAAATCAAAGCTGCCGTCACTATCCGTCTCATCGCTGTCTAGCTCAGTCCCATCGAGGTAGACGGTAAAATCGGTCCTTCCGGCGAAGCCGGTGCCACTTACGGTTACCGTCTCACTGGCATTGGCTTCGTCCGGGCTGACGGTTATTTCCGGCTCCACGGTAAAGGTTTCCTCGGGTTCAGCACCGGAATCCTCACCCAGAACTTTGATGGTGTGGTCCCCGGCGGTGCTTTCCGGGATAATGATGGTGCAGACAAATTCACCGTCGTTATCGGTCGCGTCATCACCATCTTCAATACTTATTTCATCGTCATCGTATTCTATGGTGATATCCTCTTCATCGCCGAAGTCGGTGCCTTCAATCTCCACCTCCGTGCCCACCGGACCATCATCGGGGTCAATGCTAATCTCGCCAGCACCGATTACGGTAAATTCAGCCACCGCCCTTATTCGAGAACTGTTGAAGCGGGTGACATAGATGTAATAGGTGCCCGGCTCAACGTCGGCATCACGATCCCCATCATTGAGCTCATCAGGCACATCGAAGGTGGTCTCAAACTCGCCCTCATCACTGGCGTCCTCCTCGCCAACAATGACTGACTTCAGCTTTTCGTAGGTCTCAACTTCATAATCGATGTCATCGCCGGCATCGGCTTCATCTTCGGAGAAGTAGATAGTAGCCAGTTCCTCATCTTCATCGGTACTGGGCGTGAAATCCGAGCCGGTAATTTCAATCTCGTCGCCGATTTCACCTTGTTCCGGGTCGATGTCAATGTCATAGTCATAAGCCCAGGCTGGTGTTGCCGGGATGACTGCCATCAGCAGGGAAAGAATCAGAGCAACGGTCAATATTCGCCAAATTTTGCTGTGTCTCATTTCCATTTCCTCCTGGTTTGTTTTAGGTTGTCATTTAAGGTATTAATTACGGTCGGTAATAGGCGGTTCTCCTTCCTACCCAAAATAGTAACAGACCAATCAATATGACCCCCAGTCCGATCAGGGTAAAAAGCACCCAGCCACGCAGGGCGAAGGGAGCGCCAATATAGAATGACCGTGGCGTTGACCACAGGCTCTCGTTAGAGGCGCCGTCTACCGCTTTCACCCGCCAGTAGTAGGGTGCTTTCTTGCTGACCGGCGCTAGCTGTTCGTCTTCAGTGAGGGTATATTCTGATATATTGAGCCCGGCTTTTTCCAAGACTATGGAATCGGTGGGGAAGTCTTTACTGGTGGCAATCTGGAGGGCATAGGTCACCGGGGGGCTCTCGTCGGTGACATCGGCCCAGTCAAGGTGTAGCGGTGAGTCTGCCTTAACCCCGGTTTCGGGGAGTTGTGGCGCTGGCGCCGCTGGTGCCTCTGACTCCATAGTAAAGATGAGTTGAAGGACGTTGGTGCCGTCACTTACCGTTATGGTATGCTCGCCGCTGACGCTGGCCGGGACATTGAAGGCAACCGAAAAGCTGCCGCCACTACCCGCCGTGGCCAGAGCTATTTCCAGGTCATCATAGTTGACGGTTACTGTCTTGCCCACCAGGAAACCGGCGCCGCTAACGATGAGCGGGGTACCGATATTGCCCGTGGTCTGGCTGAGAGAGGCCTCAACAATGGTAAACATAGCCTTGGTCGAGTTGTTTTCTTCATCCTCTGCCTTAACCTCGTAGGTACTGGACTTCATTGACGGTACTTTAAAGATAATCTCAAAGCTACCGTATTCATCGGTCTTGGCATGGGCGACCTCGCTGTTTTTGAAGTAGATGGTAATCACGCTCCTTTTAGTCAAACCATGTCCGGCGGCGGTTATGGTATCAGCTACCGCTCCTGAGGTCGGCTCCAGGATAATTGAAGGAATCACCGTAAAGTCAGCTTCGGCGGAATTGCCTTCGGCACCCACGCCACCAACCTCATGCTTGCCGATAGCGCTCTTCGGAATAGTAAAGCTGAAACTACACTCCCCGGTAGGACTGGCGGTGACTGTGCCTAGCTTTGATTTAATCCCATTGTAGCTGTAGTAGAAGGTTACCGTTTTTTCCACATAGAACCCCTTGCCCTCAATGGCTACGGTGGTGCCAACAGCTCCCTGGTTGGTGTCCAGCTTGATTTCGGTTTTGGCGATAATGAACGAGCTCTGGGCGATGATAAAGTCAAACTCGCTTTTGACCGTAATCCAGACTCTCCCCGGTGAGGCACCGGCCGGAATGAGAAAATTAAAGCTAAAGCTGCCCGTTTCCGGCACCGTTAGCTCAGCTGTCTCGGTATCATCAAATAGTATCAAGATGGTATCACCAATATAAGAGTCAAAGTTGTTTCCGGTTATGGTCACCTTGGTCCCGATGGCACCTGAAGTTGGCGATAGGGTGATCAGTGGTGCCGCCAGGGCTGGTGTGGCCGGTATGACTGCCACCAGCAGGGACAGGATTAAGCCTAGAGCCAGAATTCTAAGGGCTTTACCGTATCTCATCTGACTATCACCCCCTTGATACTCACCGCCTACTTTATCAGCCTTTTTCTGGCACCACGTTTGGGAACATAGGTTCCGGCAAAGTTATCCAGGACATCTTTATTGATTAACCAGGTGTTGTGAATCTTTACCGCCGGCAGATCCCCCTGTCGGCACAGCCGTTTTACCGTCTCGGGATGAATCTTGAGACGGTGGCCGGCCTCAATGGTATTAAAGTAATCATTCCAGGGTTCCATAACTTACTAAACTTACTACTAAGATATTGCTTTGTCAAAATAATAATATAATAAAACACTTTTGTCAAGTGCTGGTGACAAAATACCCTTGACGCCAGTGGCTCGACCATTCCAGCGGAGCATGAGGAGCTGGTGGCTTAACCGGGTGCAGGTGGAGGGCTATGACACCCAAGCCAGCCAGGCGATTATCGTTGATAGCTTTGCCTGGGATGAAATTGAACGGCTCTATGACCGGCTGCAGCAGGTGGAAGATGGAAATATAGATACCGTGACCAAAGCCGAGCAGCGGGGGGAAGCCTATTTGCGGGGCGCCGAGATTGAATCAGCCGGCGGCGCCATTATCATTCCGGTTAACTGCGGTCAGCAGCTCTATGATGTTATTGATGTCACCGACACCAGGGCCGGGCTTGAGGCGGCCAAGAAACGGGTGCTGGGGCTGGTTTTGCGCTACCACCCGCCGCGGGGTGAATATGAACAGAGATTGTCACTGGGGGCAGTATAGGGAAGGAGACTAACGAAAATGAGCTTGCGGAAGGCAATACTGAGGAGTTTCAATTCGGGAGACTATACTGCCACCGTCCAGCTGGCGGGTAGTTATAAAGCCTACCTGACCGGTGTCGCCGTAGCCCGAAATCTGCCCGCCTCGGAAATGGCGCTGGGGAGAAAAGTAGCCGTCATCTTCTTTGATGAGCATAACCCCAAAGAGGCGGTGGTAGTGGCGGTTTATACCTAAATCTAGCCGGCGCCGAATATCGGGCGCTGGTCATCGGGGGTCTTGGGGCGGGCCCTGACGCACCCAGGCGGGAACTTGGCTTTCTTCAGCCCTTCCACTTCTTCCGCCGGCGCTGCCTCTTCGGCTACCGGTTTACCCCTGCCGATGGATTCGGCGAGGTGGGTTAACACCCGGTTCTGCTCGGCGGCGCCCTTCTTCAGCTCTTGAGACGCTTCGGCCAGCCCCTGGATGGCGCTGGTGTGGCTCTTTAAATGTTCGGCATACTCGGCGATGGCGGCGGCGAAGCTGGTCAGGGCCTGCTGGGTGGACTCCATGCCTTTTTCGGTGGTCTCCAGCCTTTGGGCGATCTCTTCGCCAGTGTGCACGCTGGCATTAATTACCGGGGCGAATAGCCCGCGGTGCAGTGTCTGCCGGGCCCGGCCAATCTCATCGGTATAGAGATAGAGGGCGAGCAGTGAAAGGGCGGTAATGATGAAGATAAGCCCCTGCTCGCTCTGGAAAAAGAGAAGCGGGAAGCCAAGATACGGAATCTGCCGGCTGACCTCACCCCTGAGGTCTTCGGGGCGCACCGTAAACGGGTCTTCACCGGTATTATCACCCTTGGTGCGGAAGGTTACCCCCCGCTCTGAGGGGCGGACCTGTATTACCCGGTGGGCGACGATGGTCGGGTAGTTATAGTATTCCCGGACTGCCTCCGGAACGGTGAAGACGATGATATCGCCGACTTCAATGTCATCGGGCATTACTTCTGAAATCAGAATAAGGTTACCGGCATGGAGCTCCGGCTCCATACTGATACCGTAAACTGCCATGAAGGGCATGGTTCCCCTTACGGAGAGGAAGCCGGCCACACAAACGGCGACTACTACGACCAGTACTAGTGCTCGTTTTAAAGGACCGTTACCGAAGAGAGCTATTCCTTTCATAATAGTGTCCATGGTTTAAATTTAGCACATAAGTATAAAGACGGGCATAAAAATAATAAAGAGTTCGTAAAGGTTCCATTAAGGTTTCGTAAATATCACCGCTGGGTAACCTCGCAGTACAGCTCCGGGGTTACCGTATAGTCGGCGGCCCATTCATTGGGCTCACGCGAAGTGAGGCGGTAGTCACCGCCGCTAACCGAGAGGGTATAGGGGCCGCTGGTCGCCCCGTCAATGCTGAAACTGGCCACCCCGTTCTCCAGGCTGAGCACCCGGTAGTTGGGCGTCTTGCCTGCCTCCAGCGAGCCCTCCAGATACAGGTTCATATTGAGATATTTATAGGCTTTGGTCAGGTTATCGGTATTGACCAGATAGACTCTCACCAGCAGGTCGCCGCTGTAGTCGGGGTGGGGGTTGATATCAAACAGGTCTCCGGCGGGCGTGTTGCCGATAAGGGGCGGGGCTTCAAAGCCGACCTCGGCGTAAACCTGGGTACAACGTGCATACCAGCCAACGTCCGGTCTTTGCAGGCCGACGCCGATTTGCAGGGCGTCTACTTCATCCCAGGTCCAGTAGCCGGTGGTTTCCGGGTTAAAATCCCAGCCATAGGTATAGCTATCATAGCTGGTGGTCAGGTTTTCCGAGGGACCGTTATGCTCCGCGCCGTTGGTCTTAATGTGGACATAAGCACCATTTTGAGTTGCATTGGCGGTTACCCGGCATTCTAGATAAATATCAACGTAATTGATGTTTCCGGCGGCGGTCTGAGTGGAGTGGTCGGTCATGTTATACAGGTCCTCTCTCCAGGTCGCATCATTGGAGGCAACATAAGTACTATCGCCATCAGAGGTGTTTTCGCTTACCTTGTCCCAGTGCTCTCCGCTGGCTGGATACTGTTCATCGATAGAAGTCTCGTCACCAGCCGCATTTGGCCTGAAGTCGTAGGTATCCGAAATGGGTATCAGCACCGAGTCCCAGTCGGGCTGGGCGGCGGTGGCGTTAGTGGTAGCCACATCTCCGGTCGGCTCGCTGATGCCAATAGAGCCGCCGCCGGTGGTGAAGGCATAGGCGTATATCCCGCCGCTGATGGCCAGGGCGAAGAATAAGGCGATAAGTAAATAGATTCTTTTTTCCACGCTTCTACCCCGGGGTTTTTAGGATTAGCGCTGGGTAACCTCGCAGTATAGCTCCGGGGTTACCGTCCACCCGCTCCCCCACTCCGAGGTATTATCCGAGACCAGGCAGTAGCCCCCGCCGACAACTTCAATGATGTAGGACAGCGCCTGCCCGCTGTAGGTTATGCTGACCTCGCTCAGTGTCGGCGTGGCATCACCCGGACCGGAGAAGTATGCCTTGTATTGAATCCAGCGGTCACCATCATGAACCGAGTTAATGGCGCTGCCGCTTACCTGATAATAGTCACCGGTGCCGGTGGGCCCGTACCAGGTAGCCGAGCTGAGCCCGCCCTCGGTGGCCGCCGACCTTATCTGGAACTTGATGTCGGTGGTTGATGGCTCGCTCACCGTGAAAGAGATATTGCCCCAGTCCCAGGCCAGGTCATAGCCGGCGTCGTGGGCCGAGGAGACTAAATCACCCGATGAATAATACGTAGTGAAGTTAACGCTTATCTCGTCCAGAAGCGGGGTATCGCTGCCGTCAGAGGTAAATAGCATATTGTAGTAGAAGTTGGGCCCCGACCAGCTCAGTCCGGAGAGGTCAATATTGTGCGTGCCCTGGGAGAGGGTATCCCAGCCCCCCGCCGAGCCCGCCGAGTTGTACCAGCTGGTGTTGTCCGTGGAAAACTGGACTTTCAGGCCGGTTCCGGACGGAATCGCCGAGGCATTGTAGTCAAAGCTGTCAATGCTGACCACGTCCTCGACGGATAATAGATTAACCGAGTTTATCGTCCCCGTGGCATAGTAGGTTACCGGGGTATAGTTGACCTCAACATATACCTGGGTACACCTTGCATATCTGGACTTGGTGGCCCCTCCAGTAAATGCATATTGCAGCGCAACCCCGGCCTGCAGGTTATCAATCTCAGTCCAGGTCCAGTCACTACCAGTTTGGGGGTTTTTAATCCACTGGTAGGAGTAGCTGGCGTAGCTGCCGGTTAAATCTTCTTGCGTCCCGTTGTACTCAACACCGTTGGTTTTGATGTGAACATAGGCCGATGGTTGGTCAGGTGTTCCGCTTCTAAGGTTTCTGGCTACAATGTAGACCCGGACGTAGTTGATGACTCCGCTACCGGAAACGTGGCTGGGCAGGTTGTATAAATCTTCCTCCCAGCTACTGCTCTGTGATTCCACATAGGTGCTGTCACCATCGTGACTGGGCGAATCATCCACTTTATCCCAGTGGGCGCCACTGTCTGGAAACTGATTAGAGATAACAGTCTCATCGCCGACCGCATTTGGCCGGAAGGTCTCGTTGGCGCTGGTGCCGGGAGTATAGTCAAGTTTGGCCTGCCCGCCGCTGACGGTAATGTTGACTGATGAAGCAATCTGGCTCTGGTCATCAAAGCTGTCGGTTACGTTATCCGAAAAGGTATCAAGTATCACATCCCCGGGGCTGGTGGTGGTATCAACCTGGTTTAAGGTGCCGCCCTCAAAATCAGCTTGGCTGGTCTGCGTCCAGGTGCCGGCGATGGGCTCCAGTTCGCTCATGGTAAATGAAGTATCCCCGTTTTGCAGGCTGAGCATGCGGTAGTCGGGCGTTTCTTCAGCTTCTTCCGAGGCGCTCAGGTAGAGCTTAATATTGTAGTAGCGATAGGCTTTGGTCAGGTTGGCGGTATTGGTCAGGTAGACATCGGCTATCATGTCGCCGCTGTAAGCGGCGTTGGGGGTTATGGCAAAAAGATTACCGGTGGGTACCTCCCCGCAGGTCTTGTTTTCTGAGGATAGGTCATCAAGGACGGCGTTCCAGTCGGGCTGGGTGGCGGTGGTATTAGTGGTGGCGATATCTCCGGTTGGCTCAGCAATGCCAATGGTGCTACCGGCGGTGGTGAAGGTAT
>Ga0209427_10004310_pt1 | contig 16443 bp, 18 predicted proteins | sample DeeMarSWOR136_30_FD_187465 | JGI IMG/M metagenome (GOLD analysis project Ga0209427, IMG submission 187465) | Marine sediment microbial communities from White Oak River estuary, North Carolina - WOR-1-36_30 (SPAdes) (version 2) | ecosystem: Environmental > Aquatic > Marine > Intertidal zone >...
GCTCTTTGTCTTCCAGCGTTGCGAGGGCTGACCACGCCTTGGCAACAGATTCGGCAACCAGATCTTCCGCATTCGCATTGTTTCGGGTCAGACGCAGCGCCAGCCCGTAAAGTGAGTCCATGCATTCCTCGATTCCGCGGCTGAACCACGCTTTAGCCTCCGAATCCGTCATGAGGTCATTTGGCCTAAATCGCCGCGCCCATGCGCACGGCACCCGAAACGCGCGGGTAGTACGACGGCGCCACCTCACGCTCCCCAACAATTTCTTCGCCTTGCCGATAGACATGAATGCTGCCCGGCGCCAGTGGCCGCCAGGGCTCCGCAGTCAAAGGAGCGGTTGCGAGCAGAATCATCCTGGAAACCCCATTCCCGGTAACAACTGTGCGGCGTAGCCAATGAAGATTGGTGTGAGCATGAACGTAGAGGCACTCGCCGTCACTGAGAATGAAATTGAATTCTCCGTACGCCTTCAGTTCGTCCACCACCGCTTTAATGGTGTCCACCAACGTGGTCGGTGAGTAATACTTGTCTCGACCGATGCCGCCGGCGATGGCGTCGAGAATACAACAGAACGCCAGCTCCGAGTCGGTTTCGCCAAGTGGCTGGAAGCGACTATCCGGCGCCGCACCCTTTTCCAACAATCGCGGCAGTTTTCCGTTGTGGGCGAACACCCACGAGCGCCCGTTCCATTCGCGCTCGAAGGGATGCGTGTTCGCGGTCGCACGCCCGAAAACGGACGGGTTGGCGTGGCGGATATGGGCAATCATCGCGGTGCTCCGGACCTCCTGCTCCGCCAGCAAGGCAAGAAAGCGGCTTTCGGCAGCAGGTGTCGGATCCTTGAAGACGCGCGCCGCGCGTCCCTCGTAGTACGCAACCCCCCAACCGTCAGCGTGCGGACCGGTCTTCCCCCCGCGCGGCATGAGCTGGGCGAGATAATGGCCCACTTCGGCAGGCCGACTGGCACTCATGGCAAGCAGCTCACACATGGTTTTTGCCCTTGATTGGCAGATAAATCCGTCTGTTTCGGCTCGGTTCTTCGCCCCTTACTTCCCTAGACGCATTTTGCGGGGTCCCAGGTCCCGGAATCTTGAAAATAATTCCGGGACCCGGCGGGAGCCTTCACAAGCGGCCCCTAGAAACTCAGCGCCGCGGCACCCTGGCTGATGAGTTCGTGCATGGCACCCGATCCCGTAACGCGAACACCTTCGATCAGGTCGTTTTGCCCGTAGCCGCGCACCTTCGCGCAAGCCGGACAGGCCAAAATGCTGCCGCCGCTCGCCATGAAGTTGTCGATCATCTCGCCGAGGGGCGGATCGAGCGGGTTCAGCTGGGCCACCGCGGTAGCGCCCCGACGAACCAGATCGACACCCGAGCTGACCAGAAACATCGTGACATCCAGACCGGAATTGATCCCGCTGTTGGCCACGCTCAGCGCCACCGACGAACGCTCGTCATCGAGCCCCTTGGTAACCACCACCACCAGCTTTCTCTTGTCTGACATAACACGCTCCTTACCTGTAGTTGGTTGAATGGCGACCCGTTCATGGGGGGGCCAAAAGCACTCGCCGTCTTTTTCAAAACTGCTGGACCGATGTGCTTACAGGTAATGACGCATGGCAGGGTCCTTCAGGTCCCGGCGGCGGATACTTTTTTGCATATCGAGTCGGCCCGACCGGCGGGTATCCCCAACTGGGGCCAGGCGGATCCATCTTGACAGGAATCAAAGACAAATCGCCCTCTCATGTATCTATGATGAGAGGTCGGAAAAAGGTCACATGCGCCATGCATGGCACACGTGGAGAAACGGCGTATTTGCGTTGCGGGAAATCGCACGAATGAGGAATGGGAAAATCCAATTCCGGGATGCGCAGCGGCACTTGTCCCTCATGGCCGCTCTTGGTGCCGCTTGTTGCATCGCGATCGCAATGATGGGTTGCGCATCGATTGACCTGTCCTCGTCCCCAGATCCTTTTTCTGGTTGGCAGTACAACACGCGGCAGATACCAGTTGGTGGCGAAGTGAAGCTTGCAAAAGACGAAGTCCTGTTCTTTGGAAAGATTGTGCCAATTGTTAATGGCAAGCTTGTGGCTCTTTCCACACACGGGGTGCCGACCCTAGTTCTTGCGCGCGATCGTGCAGGAAAAGTCTTTCTCGCGGACCCGGATGGCCATTTTTACGGCGTCATTCCGGTCGGCACTTATGATTTTGTTAAGGTGGCATCGACAAGTCTTTGGACCCGGGCATTGCCCTGCGTCTCTCTCGCTCTTCGCTTCAAGGCACTGACCGGTGATCAAGTCGTCTATATCGGCACCCTGCGCATCGATGCCGAGGTTTCCAGACGCTGGGATGGCACCCGTGAGCTCGATGAGATTAATTTCGTTGAAGTCCTTGATGAATTCGAAACTGCCCGGCAAGAGTTGCTGACGCGCTATCCGGACATGAAGGATTGGCGAATATCCAAGTCCTTGCTGTCTCGTATTCCGGGAGAAACTCAATACCGCACATGTTGGTGAGTTAGACGAGGACACACCGTCGCATGTTTGCTACAAAGAAACTTCGGTATGCAGTGGGCCTGCTGGTCTCCTTGGGACTTAGCTTGATGGGAGGCTGCGCTACGCCGGGCGCACGGGATGCGCGTTTGCCTCCCGGTTCGGTTGCTGTCGTGGCGGCCCGATTCACGCCCGAGACCAGTTTGAATCTGGAAGAAGTGGGCAAGAAAGGCGCGGCTGGTGGTGCGGCAGAGGGAGCGGCTGCTGCTACTCGGTCTCCGACGGTGGGTTCCAGCTCTCCGCCGCTGGGTGCCGTCGGCCCCGTTTTGTGGTTGGCTGTCTTGCCTTTTGCAGCTCTGGCCGGAGCGATAGCGGGCGACATTGCAGCGGTTGAGAGCGCGAAGGCGCACGCCTTGACCGAGGAGCAATTGCAGCAACTCAATCAAGCTGTCTCCGGCGCGCTGGTCGACTTGAATATCCAGGAAACAATGGCGCAGCAGGTTGTCGTGGCTGCCAAGGAACGTCCGATTTACCGGCTTTCATATGTAACCGGAATTGGGCCCGGCACCAAAGACGAACGCCCCGATTACAGCGAGCTGACACGACAGGGTTATGATTCCATTCTTGAACTGACCGTTACCAAGGTTCTTTTTTCAAGGAAGACGCAATCCAAGCGCGTGGCATTGGACATGCATCTTCGGGCGCGGGCCATTCAGACTGCTCCGATGAAGGTGTTGGCCAAGCGCGACTTTGAATACAAGACGCGGCCGCGACCCTTCTCGGACTGGACTGCCGCGGAAGGATTATTGCTTCGGCAGGATTTCGAACAATCCTATAACTGGCTGGCCAACGAAGTTGTCGCAACGATGTTCTCTCAGCCCACGAAAACGTCCGAACCTTGATGGCGGACGATCTAGAACAGGGAAATGCTCTTTCTCCGCAGATCTAGAGCAGGGGATCGAGCAAGCCCGCAAGATCGATGGTTAGCACAAAGTACCAATAGGTCACTCAGCAGGCGCCGCGCCGAAAGGCGCGGCGCCTGCTGTGAAGAACGTCCCTTGCTTTTTAATTTCCGCAAAGACGGCGACCGCCGCGGGTGCCCGTAGGGCGCACCCGCGGGGTGGTCCCTGGACTTAACCGGCCGCGCCGTCAGGCGGCTGTCCCGTCTGCACCGGCCCGACCCGGTACGGCCGCATCATCTCGTTGTCCTCGTGCTCGACGATGTGGCAGTGCCATACGTACTGCCCGGGCGTATTGAACTGCGCCTTGATGCGGGTGACCTGGCCGGGGTAGGCGATCACCGTGTCCTTGCGACCCGTCTCCCATGGCTCCGGCGCAACGGGGACCGAGCCGGGCACCACCTGCACCTCCTGGGTGGCCTCGTTCACGAAGATGGCCTGGCGGTTCACCACCTCGAACGCCACTTCGTGGACGTGCATCGGATGCGCGTCGGCGGTGGCGTTGTAGATCTCCCAGATCTCGGTCGCGCCGACGGCCGGGTTCTCGGTGAGGGGCTGCATCCACAGCCGCTTCGTCCACACGCCGGGCGCGACGTTCGGGTTGCCCGCAACCGTGCCGAGGAGTGCTTCGGCCGGAGCGTCAGCGAAGAACGCCGACATTTCCTCGAGCAGCGCGAGAGGGCGAGTCACGGTCGCCACGGGCAGCGCGGCGACGGCCGGTAGCTGCAGGAACTGCGGCGGCGTGGTCGGATCCGGCGCCACGGCGGGGACGACGCGGAACTCCATGACCTGGCCGGTGCTGGCCGCTTCGGCGACCGCGAAGTCCACCCCCGGCACGCCTCCGCCGAACGGCTCATCGGGACCGACATTGCCGAGGACGTAATTGCCCACCGGCACATTCGTGAAGTCGACGATGAGGTCCGCGCGTTCGGCCAAGGCCATCAGCAGCCGGTTGCCATTCGTGGCCGTGAGGTTGACGGGCGCGGCGAGGAACCCGCCCTCGTTGCCGATGGCCCAGACCTCGACGCCGGGGATCTGGCTGAAGTCCAGGATCAGGAAACGCGACTGGCAGCCGTTCAGGAAGCGCAGGCGGTAGCGCCGCTTCTCGACGACCTGGAACGGCCAGGTGTTCCCGTTGACCATCATCATGTTGCCGAAGAACTCCGGATTCCACAGCGGCGAGATGTCTGTGTTTGGGATGTAAGGGCCGGTGATCCCGTCGAAGAAGGCGCGTGTGTCGGGGTAGAAGAGAGACCCGTCGGTGTTGAACGAGCGGTCCTGAATCGCGATGGGAATCTCGTAGTAGGTCTTGTTCGACGGGAACTTGTCACCATCCTTCGGCGCCGGACCGGGCAACACCGCCGTCGCCCCGGTACTTACATCAAGCACCGCCGCGTCTCCGTCTGGACCGCCGCGGATGATGTAGAAGCCTGCGGGCCCCGCGTAGACATTGAGGCGGGTCATGCCGAGCGTGTGGTCGTGATACCAGTCGGCGGAGGCACGGCCGAGGTTCGGGTACTGGAACGTCGCAAATCCGGGTCCCCAGGTAGCGCCAAACTTCGATTTAGCCTTGCCGGCGAAGAACTCGTACCAGGTGCCACTGTCCGCATATCCCGCTGGGAGCTTGCTACCCAGATCGGGCAAGTACCAGGCCTCGGTGTAGCCGTCGCTCTCGTCGCCCACGCCGACCGCGCCGTGGACGTGGGTGACCATCGGGACTGGGCCCGTATAGGGGCCGGGGGTCGAGGTGAACGTCGGTCGCTTGTCGCGGTCATTCGTTCCGCCGGGCGGGTTGGCCCAATGGAGAGTCTGATCAACCGGCAAGAGATGAGGCAAATGGTCGCCGTTAGCGGCGATCAGATTGTTGATCCACTTCACGCGAACCGGCCGGTTGTACTGCGCCTCAATGGTGAGCGACGGTGCATTGTGGATCAGCAACGGCCTCTTGCTGCCCGCGCCGTTCACTGCCCCGTATCCCCAAACAGTCGTTGCGGGCTGTCCCGCCGGAAGGATCTGCTGGGCGAACTGCTTCATCGAAATTTCGTAATAGTCGATGTTCTTGCCGCGTTTCTGTTTGATGACACCGGCCTTCGGCATCACCGGCGGGATCAACATGGGTGTCTGGAATTTCGGCACTGCCGCGGGATTAAGCGTACCCCCAGGAACTTCGGCCAGCGCCTGCTTGATGCCAAATTTGTTGTAGGTGAACAGCGTGAGCGTTGTTCCGCCCACGTACTTTAGAAAGGTTCTTCTTGATGTCATGTTCCTCTCCTTCGGGTGGACAGCGATGGAAAGCACTGTTAGCGGGACCCCCGCTGAACTACCTGGAGGCCCCACCCCCAATCGCGACGCAGCCGCAACTTCGGGCCGGCACCGCTAGCCGCTGGTCCTTGCTCTATTGAATTTCCCCACCGTGGGATCCGACGGACAGAAGGTCGGATTTTGGCGACTGACGGTCAAACCTACCATTCTGAAAGTTCTTGTCCAGATCCGGCTGCAACGAGAAACCACAGAAAAAATAGGAAAAGGTCCCGATTATGGCGGGAATAATGTAGGTCTATCTGAAGGTAATTGCTTATGACTCCTTAATAAACGTTGGCATGAACGCGAGAAACACCGGCGCCGTCCATTCCGCGAATCGGTGCTTCACGATCAGTGCCAATAAGCAGGGAGCGGTCAGCGAACCGGCTGTATGGATTGGTTCAGCACTTCTGCCGAGTCAGGCTTCGGCTGCGCGCCCGGCGGCGAGGTGTCGATTCTCGGGTAGATGTTCGAATAGGCAATGCCCGCGTGCCGCTTTCCATAGCGAGCCGGAACATCCTGCGTCCAATCGCTCGGAATGACCAGTGAAAACAGGAGAAGCGCCACAAACAGGACGCGTCGCCAGCCGATGGCGGCGGACGCCACGCTATCCTCCGGGATGACCGTGCCAGCAACAGTAAATTTGGCCCTGCCACGCTTGCGCCAGAATGGAGCGACTATCAGGGCAAGGCCAAGCAGCGACATCAGAATGTTGAGCACCTGTCCGGTTGCCAGCCCCATCAGGTTGGTGGGGTACTCGCGGAAGAAGTCGATGAAGATTCTGAGGAAGCCATACAGAAAAAGAAAAATGCCGGTGAGCACTCCGGTGGGCGGTCTCCACCTGGCCACAATCCAGAGGATTGGAATAATCATCAAATTCTTCAACCCGTCATAAAGCACGACGGGATGGCGAAAGCCCTCCGCGTCCGGGAACTTGACGGCCCACCAGACGGTGGTAACGCTGCCCACGATCTGCCCGTCGATGAAGTTCCCTATCCTCCCTACGCCGAGGATGAATGCCGCCGCTATCGCCAGCGCATCCGTGACCCGCAGAAATGGCCTGGAGTGGAGCCGGCAAAACAACCAGACGCCGACCAGACCACCAAACAACAGTCCGTGAGTCGCCATTCCGCCGAGCCAATAGCGCGGAATCAAATCAATATGTTCGCGGTAGAACGGCCATTCATAAAAGGCCACTTCGATGAAACGCCCACCAACAAGTACGCCGCCCGCCAGAAAGAGGCTTAGGTTGTAGACCGATCGCATGGAAAGGCCGAGCTGCACCCGCTCCCGTCTTATGGACAGATGGGCATTCAGGAATCCCAGGGCATAGGTCAGCCCATACCACCAGAGGTACATGCCGAAGATTGATCCGATGATGGGATCAATGTTGTGAACATAGGGACCCACTACTGACATCGCTGCTTCCCTCGCAGAGCGCCGAGCGATCAGGCATCGGGGCTATTGAGCGACATCAGCAGTGATTAGGCAAGGGGTTCGCCGGAAGGTCGCGTGCTCGAATGTTGCGCGTTACAAAAGCGCTTCGGCCAGCGGGAGGTTAAGGCCAACACCGGCTGATATCGCTCTTTGGCCCAGGCTTGCGCTACGGGGCAATGCAGATCAGATGGGTCAGATATCTACTCGACATGCTGATGCGATATGACCAGGGGTTGATTCGCGTTCAGCTCGCTGAGGCGCACCCGGATCGTGGCGTGCGGCCGGTAAAGCGCCCTTGGCAGATCCACGTAGCGGCAATTCATGTCGCTATCTCCAAACCTGATGCACAGCCTGCAATCATCCACGCCATAAACACCCCACCAGAAGATGTTGCGAATGAATGCATCCCTGTCATTGATCAAGGCTTCCCGCCGGAACCTGGGCATGAATACCATGCCCCACCCACGGCGCCGGCGGAGCAAGTAAAGATTGACAGTGCTCAAACCGGGCACGTCCGCCGCCACCATGAGATGAAAGACCTTTTCACGGTAAAGAAGCGATTTGATGCCGAAGATAACCAGGGCCGCGATCGTCGGACCCGTGAGTTCGTCCCAGATGGTGTCTGCCGCCACCTGTGGAAGAAAATAGCGGAAGAGATAAATGGCTACCCCTGCAGCGGTAAACGCGATCGCGAGGATTGCGCCGGCGATTCCCAGGAGCCTTAAATCAATTTGCTTCATTAGCTTGCAAAGCGATCAGCATAGTCCTGCAGCCTAATGTCCGATCTCTTTTCCTGCAAAGTCATCCCTTAGCCCCGGTGTTGTCGGCCTCATTTGCGGCGACTGGTCTAACAAGATGGTTAGACGTCGACAACCGGCTGATCCTGATACCGCAGTGTCCGGCACAACGCTAGCGATCAAGCGCTTCATCTTCGTACGAGCTTGGGTGCTCGATTGGCTCAAGGTGGCCTAGAACGTTCACATGCGGAATCGCCTCGCGCATTACCGCCTCAATTTCCTCAAGCAGTGCATGGCCACGCTCGACGCTCCATGCACCGGGCACCAGCAGATGAAACGAGACAAATCGCCGATGCCCCGACTGGCGCGTGCGTAACGCATGGTAGGCGATACCCTGGGTGGCATAACGCCCGAGGATGGTCGTGACCCGCGCGGTTTCCTCTGCCGGCAGCGCGTGGTCCATCAGCCCATGTACCGAGCCGCGAATCAGATCGACTCCGATCCAGGCGATATAGGCGGCGACCGCGAGTGCGATCAGTGGATCGAGGAGCAGCCAGCCGGTCGCCGCAACCGCCGCAACCGCACCGATCACCCCGACAGAAGTCCATACATCCGTCATGAGGTGCTGGCCATCGGCTTCGAGCGTGATGCTGTGGTGCCGCTTGCCGGCGCGCCGCAATACTTGCGCCACGCCGAGATTCACCAGCGCGGCGATCGCCGATACCCCAAGCCCGATACCCACATGCGCGAGTGGTTGCGGCTGCCACAGCCGCGGTACCGCCGCGGTCGCAATGCTCGCTGCCGCGGCCAGGATCATCGTGCCCTCGGCACCGCTCGCGAAATATTCCGCCTTGCCATGACCAAAGTGATGATTCGCATCCTCCGGCTGCGCCGCGACAGTCAGCAACCACAGCGCGAGGAGTCCGGCGCCGAGATTGACGAATGACTCAAGCGCATCGGAAAACAGTCCGACGGAGCCGGTGAGCCACCACGCAGTGCCTTTCAGGAAAATCGTCAGCACGGCGGCGCCGATCGACAACCAGGCGTAGCGCGTCAGGGATTCACGGCTCATGATGAATCAGCAAGTCAAAGGCGCCCTTCAGCATAGCGCAAGCTCGCACCAGGCACGAATGCGCGCGCTTTGCGCTGGGGCCACAGCTTGTCCGGTAAGACGCCCTTGGTAGAATACAACCGCGCCGCCCCTATTCCGGATTGGCGAACCGGAAATAGTTGTCCCAGCGCTTGTCGAGTCGCTGCATTGCTTCTTTGAGCGAAACGGCAGACCATCGGTCCTGACTGCAGTTCACGAGCCCCACTTCTTTTAGCTTGTTCAGGCCATCCTCAATTTCGAAATTGATCTCGCACTGCCAGCGTTCCCGAAACCATTGTTCGATCGCGGCGTCGAGCTCGGCACTCGTCAGTGCTTGCGCCCGTGCCACCAAGAAGTAGTACGCGAGGATCGCTTCCTTGCATTCCTCCTCTTCAGCTTCGTCCAGCAGGCGGTGGAACACACCGGCATTATTGTCGAGATTCTTGAAATAGAGATTCTGTGTCAGCGACTGCATGAACCTCAGCTTGCGGTTCTTGTAGACATTGAACTGCCGCCAGATAAAGCCGCCCAGGGTCGCGAGCCCCACGAATAGCGCCGTCAGCGCGGCTGCGTCGAGCTGTACCGGCTTTGCCTGTAACCCCAACCAGAAACCAAGCAACGAACCAAACAAAACCAGGGTGGCGCTAAGTTTGGTGACGACAATAACGCTGCCGCTGACCGCTGCCGGCACGCCGATCATGAGTTTGTCGATGTTGCGCATGCGAATGCGGGTGTTGGGAAACAACATTTCCAGATCGGCCTTGGGCACGTTCTGAAACAGCTTCAGCAGTACCGCGCCGCGTGTTGCAATCGGAATCGTGGCCTTGCCTGGATCGTAATCCGGGCGGAAACGCAGATAGAGCACCACCCGTTCATAGTTGGTAAAGCGAAGCGTGCGGCGCCGCAGGCCCCACCAGGTGCGCAGGGTTTCCTCGCGTTGCTCGGCGCCACGGCAGAACAGCAGCACTTCCGAGAAGTCGTCAAAGTTGACGTGCAAGCGGATCTGGAAGAGCGATGACTCATGTAATGCCTGTTCCACATCAGCTCGGGTCAGCTTTTCATAGTTCGCCCTGTTAAGCAGGTCGGCCAACAACTCGACCGTGCGCGCCTCGGACACCGCATTATGCGTGTCGTTGTCCAGGCGACGGGTGTCTGCATCCGGGTCGCTGCCGGCATAACTGTCTTTCAGCGCCTCGAGTAGCGCATGAAATTCGAAGTGCACGACACTCTGCAGCAATCGACAGAACTCGCGGAACTGCGGCTGCGCGTCGGCATCCAGCTCGCCGCGCCCAAGGCACATCTCGATGACGTCGTGCTTTCGAAACGGAATGAAACGCAGCGGCGGGACAGGATTCGTCATAACAGCCTGGAAGCCGGTTATCGTATAGAGCCCGGCATATTAGCAACAATCGCTATCGGGAATAGGTTGTTTGCCACGGGCGCTGGCCCGATAGAAGGCAACCGGCAATACCTGCGAGGTCTTGTCACCGGCGCGGCAGTTCACCGGCGCGCTTGCGCTCGTGGGGCTCAATTTGCACCGCCTGCTTCCCGTCCGTGATCCAGGCCTGCCCTTCCTGAAGGGTGCATTGCAGCTGCATGTTACGCTGCGCGAGCCCGGCCAAGGCGCGAGTTGCCTCCCAGGGCAGGTTCATCACCGTCAGATTGTCGAGGCGTTCCAGCGCAGCGCGGTTCTGTTCCCACCACAAGTCGGCGCCACGCCCACCATAGTTGTAGACGCACACCTGGCGCGCGCGGTTGCAGGCCTTGCGCAGGCGTCGCTCATCCGGCTGGCCTGCTTCAATCCAGAGCTCGATGGCCCCGGTCAGGTCCTTCTGCCACAGATCAGGCTCGTCTTCGGTGCTCAGGCCGCGACCAAATTCCAGCGCCTCGTTGGCATGCCGCGCAAATGCCAACAGCCGCACCATCATGCGTTCATCCGTCTCGGAAGGATGCCGCGCCAGCGTGATGGCATGGTCGGCATAGTAGTTGCGATCCATGTCGGCAATTTGCAGGGTGGCTTTGAAGATGGTGGCGTTGGAGGCCATGGCGCTACCTTGCTGATCCGGGCAACAGCGGTTATCCCAAACCAGCTAGAACTTCTTGTGCAGTCCCACCATGACCCCGCCGGGCAGCAGCTGGATCAGGATTGGAACGTCGCGGCTGTGCGCGTACCAGCCGGAAAGGCCGCCAATCGCCCAACCCGCCAGCACGTCGGTTTGCCAGTGCGCCTGGTTCTTGATCCGGCCAACGCCAACATAGAGCGGCAGCAAGAGCGCGGCATACGTTGCCCGATACTCGCTGCCGTATTCGAGCACATAGGGCGTGACCAACGCAGCGGCAACGGATGCCTCGAAACTGGGAAAGCTGTCATTCGAGCTACCCTCAAACCAGAGACAGGGGTCGTCCTGATCCCTGGGCCGCACGCGCGTGAAAATGCGCTTGCCAACGGTCGCCGTCACGCCGGAGAGAAGCTGCGAATCGATGCCCTGCCACATCGTCTTTCCAAGTCGTGACTCCGATCCTTCCCAAATGGCACCCCCGACCTGGGCAATCGACAGCGCGCCAAGCAGTCCACGATAGACGTCCGGGTTCCAGGCTCCCGAGTCGTCGTAGCTCACCCTGCGGTCTATCTTCGACCAACCACAGTTTTGTGCCATTGCCGGTCCCGCAAATGTTGCCCAAAGCGCGAGCAGCACTACGTATCGAACAAGCGCTGGCCACATGTCTCGCTCCTTCCGTGATCCGCGTAGCGACTGTGCCGCTGCGTTCTCGAGACTTGATTATAGTGAACAGGGGGTCCCTACCCTTAACTTTCGAACTCGGGACGTTGACCCTGTTTGCTCGTTCGTCCAAGGGAAATCGACCCCCCTGAATCAGTGCCAAACCCACCAGCTGCACCAGTCCTCGCGTTAGAATGTCCGGGCTGCAAATCACTCGTACCTGACCCCGTTGACAGGAAGGGAGAACGTCCATGACCCACGCTATTCGCATCCACCGCACCGGAGGCCCCGAGGTACTGCAGTGGGACACGATAGAAGTAGCTAAACCGGGCCCCGGGCAAGTGCGCCTGCGCCAGACTGCCTGCGGACTCAACTATATCGATGTCTACATGCGCGCCGGCATCTACCCGCCGGGTGAGCTGCCCGCTGTCTTGGGCATGGAGGCCGCCGGTGTCGTCGAGGAACTGGGCTCAGGCGTTACTGAACTCAAGAAAGGCGACCGCGTGGCCTACCCGATGGTGGCGGGCGCCTACGCGGAAGAGCGACTCATCGACGCCCAGCGTCTGGTCAAGATTCCGGATTCCATCGACGACAAGACCGCGGCCACCATGATGCTGAAGGGACTGACCGCCCACTACCTGCTGTTTCGCACGTATCCGGTCAAGGCCGGAGATACGATTCTGGTTTATGCCGCATCCGGCGGCGTGGGCCTCATGCTATGCCAGTGGGCCAAGCACCTGGGCGCAACTGTCATCGGCTGCGTGGGCTCAAAGGAAAAGGCCAAGATTGCCATGGCCAACGGCTGCGATTACCCGGTCTTCTATCGCGAGGACAATATCGCCGAGCGGGTCCGTGAAATCACTCATGGCAAAGGCGTGCCGGTCGTCTACGACGGCATGGGGCAGGAGACCTTCGCGGCGTCGCTCGATTGCCTGCGCCCGTTTGGTGTCATGGTCAGCTACGGCAACATCACCGGCCAGGTGGAACCCTTCGCCCCAAAAATACTCGCACCGAAAGGTTCGCTCTACGTCACGCGCCCGACGCTCGCGACCCATGTGTCGACGCGTGAACTGCTGGTCGAAGGCGCCGAACGTCTGATCGACGTCGTCAGCAAAGGCATCGTGAAGAATAACGTCAACCAGAGCTATGCGCTAAAGGACACCGCCCAGGCCCACCGCGATATCGAGGCGCGCAAGACCACCGGCTCGACGGTGTTACTGCCATAACCGAGGGTTAGCCCGGTCCAAACCCGGTCTTCCTGCGACTCCCCGGATAATTGATCTGGCACCAACTCCATGACCGGACTGGCCGTTATCGAAATTCTGGTGGGAATGGGCGGCAGTTGGCTATTTCGCGAACTTCTGATCAAGACGCTGCGGACGAAACATCCGCAGCTATTTTCCGAGCTGGGGGAACCCTCCAGTCGGAAGCTGTCCACGATCATCCCCCGCTACCAGGACATGCAGATTCAATTCTGGAAGTTTGTCTGGGGCGGAAAGGCCTTTCGGGTCAAGGACCAAGTTGTCACCGTGCTTGCCGCAGCGATATTGATTTCCAATATCGTCTTGGCGGCCGGTGTCATCCTGCTCCTGTGGTCCGTCGCATCCTCGGCACCGGTTTAAAGCCTGTCTATCCCTTTCCTGCCGCGCTCTTTTGCGCCGCCTCGCGGAAACGATCGATCCCGCCCCGGTGCTCCTGGTACTCGACTCGCGCCGTCGCTATCTCCTTATCGTAGGCAGCCAGGAAGGCCTTGTCGGCGCGGGCAGCGGCTGCCTTGTCTCCGCTTTGCTGGGCAATCTGATGCTCCAGCATGAGACCCAATAGGTGGTTGGGGACAGCACGCTTCAGCTCCTCGAGTTGCGCGCGCGCACTCTTGATATCGCCCGTCACCAAATGAATCAGGGCCACGTGATAACGGGCGTCGTTATCCAACGGCCCCACCCGGTCATAGGCCTGCAGCGCCATCGGCGCGAACTGCTTTGCTTCGGCAGTATTGCCGTTTTCGCTCGCGGCCATGACGCGGTTATACAACCGGTCCGCCGCGTCTCGCGGTGACATGTTGGCAAGGTCCACGGACGACGGGCCCGATGCGGAGACCGGCGCGCTCAAGGATTGCGAGAACGGCGCCGCGATCGATGGCGGTGCACCGCTGCCGCGATCGAACCAGGCCAGTAATGAGACAACCAGTGCCACGACTGAGATTCCGAGCGCGGCCCACGGCACGATCGACTGAACGGGTTTGTTTTCCATCGGTATTCCTTTCGTGTGTTACGAATCTTTCTATTACGATTCAGGCGGGGCGCACCGAACCGGACGGCATCGATTGCCCCGTGTTACCAGCCTCACGTCGGGCTGAACAGTTCGTACGAGCTGATCGGGAAACTAAAGGAGAAATCTTCCACCAGGAGCATGCTGCCGACTTCAGAAATATCCCATCGCGCGTCATCCTGCAGGCCTTTGACCTGAAGCGAAATCTGCCGCGGCAGGTGGCCGCGCGCGCCCAGGTCCCAGATGACCTCGTACTGTTCCGTCGGCACATAAAGCTTCACCTGAAATTGCTCCTGCACCTCGGCCTCGGCCTCCGCCTTCGCCGCCGGGCGGGCGAGATAGCGAACCAGCCCATAGTTCTGCTTCTTCGGCGACCGCGCGGAATCCGGAGCGCGGCCTGCATCATGGATCAACAACTTTCCGTCGTGGAGCGAAAAGGTATTGTCGTCGTCGACGATTGTTATCGGCATGCCGAGCTGTGTGCGTACAGGCGCACTGATAACCTGCCCCTCGCTGCTGACGGTCATCCAGGCGCCCAATGCGGTCGTTACCGAGTGGGTGACGCGCAATTCGATCCGGTTCGAGACCCTTGGTTCAACTTCGCCCATTCCCTTGCTCCATCCTGGATTGATTTTGTCAGCTACTCGAATACCTGAAGACCGTCGCCTGTTCTGCCCTACCGCGGCTCGCTCGTTACCTCGATCAGCACTTCGTCGCGGCGCAGGAACCAGAGGCTGAGCGGCGAATTGTAGCGCGCAAACACTGGGCGGCCCACATTGCGCAGGCGGCCCTGCGCCATGGCCTCAACGAGTATGGAGTCCGGCTCGCGGTAGCGGGACGCGCTCCATACCCCAGAGTAGCCGCGTGGCCCGCAAACCTGGGCCCCAGCATAACCGGGTTTCAACCTCAGTTGTTCCTGAACCAGTGGCGAAAACCGTGCCCTCGCCCCGGCATTCTTCAACACCGCCCCAACCGCGATCTGTCCCTTATCGTTCACCGGTCCCGAAACCGCCATCCCTCTTCCTGTGCCGCAATGACGATGCGCGCGCAGGCCTCGGCATCCGAATCGGCCTGGTGATGACGAAGCTTGATACCAAGGTAATGGCACACATCGGGCAGCCGGGTCGGGCGAATGTCCCACTGCGCGCGCGCCAGCCGCACGGTGCAGACAAAGGGCTGCGCCGGAACCGAGAGTCCACAAGATTCGCAGCAGGCGCTTAGCACGCCTTTGTCGAAGGGCGCGTTGTGCGCCGCGAGAAACGAGACCCCCGCGAGCTCCCGCGCGATTCCGGCCCACACCGCATCGAACCGCGGCGCGTCCTTCACGTCGTCCCACGTCAGGCCATGGATATAGGTAAAGACGAACTGCCGCGAAGGCGGACGAATCCGTTCGTGCAGGCGGGCCACGATGCGACCACGCTCGACAATCGCAACACCGACCGCGCAGGCACTGTCCGCGCCGTGGTTGGCGGTCTCGAAATCGATAGCGGCGAAGCGGGTCATCGGAATACCGGTGCGGCTTTCAACCCCAACTCCGGGTCAGATCCCGGCTCTTCCTGCCTACCAAAACAAACTGTGGCCTGACTCCGGTTTTCGGACAGGCCAGACGCCAACATCCCTGTTGGGGTCCGATGGGCTCAGGCGATCAGTTTTCTGAGACGCCGCCGCAGCTTTCTTGGCCGTACGGCCCTACCGGCAGCCTTCTCGGCCGCCTGAACACCGCTCACCATTCCCTTCGCAACCAGTCGATACAGCTTGCGTGCTGCTTTGGCAGTGGCGTGGGATTCACGGGCGCTCTTGAGCGTCGCGCGTGCCGAGGCCAGTTCGCTCTGCGCAAGCTTGCGAGCTTTGCGAGCGACTGCTTTCACTTGCTTTGCCTTGGCTCGCTGCGTGCGCTGGAGCGCTTTGGCGGCGCGCGCATTCATGCGCGCGGCCTTTTTGGCTGCGGCAGCGAGATTCCGTTCGGAGCTGACTACTGCTTTCTCGGTGGCCTTGCCCCAGCCGGAAAGTGCCTTCATCGCGCCTTCTTGCGCGGAAGAGATCGACTTAAGTACGGAGGCAGCGCGTGCCGCAGGGGTGAGCTTCTTTCTAAACGCCATGGGATCAACTCCTCTGGTGTTTTGGGGTGATCGACTATAACACGCGCAAGCGTAACGCACGGGGCGCGAATGCCGGGCCCCCAAAGCCGGTGCCGATCCCCCTCACGGTGCTTTCTTGCAACGCATCTGCTTTGCACCGTGTCCCCAGGTGATCAACGCTTCGCCCTGATGTTCCCAGAAGTTCTCATTGCGGCCCTGGTACTTCGCACCACTACCGCTCGGCTGCAAATACATAAGCGAGACGCTGTCGCCGCGCTCGGCGATCAGCGTCGGCGGGTCGGTCCGGAAGAAAGTGGCTATGACCTCGTTGGCGGGATTGCCGTCACAGATGAAGCGGACCGGG
>Ga0209427_10004311_pt1 | contig 16442 bp, 13 predicted proteins | sample DeeMarSWOR136_30_FD_187465 | JGI IMG/M metagenome (GOLD analysis project Ga0209427, IMG submission 187465) | Marine sediment microbial communities from White Oak River estuary, North Carolina - WOR-1-36_30 (SPAdes) (version 2) | ecosystem: Environmental > Aquatic > Marine > Intertidal zone >...
AAACTATAGTATATATTATTTTCGCTCTTTTTACTTAAATTAAAATTCAATATAAATAATTGATTCAGACAGTTCATTCCCAACAACCAAAAACAAATAATTAGGGTGGGTGGGCGGGTATTACTCTTGTAATTTATCCTTTCCCGTCTCCCGTTTCCCGTTTAAGCATCAATAAATTATTTCCCCTTTCCCGTCTCTGTCCTGATCGTCGATACTTATAGCCTCTACCGATCCGATAGCACCACTGACCCACAGTTCCGTAAAATCGTTATCTCCGCTATTTTTTATTTCAGGTTGATCAATAGTTATACCTTCAGTTTCGGTATTTACAAGATTGGAAGTGTTTTCATTAGAAATCTGATTATATGAAATATTGCTAATAGAAAAGACAAGTGCTATTAGTAGAGAAAATAAGGCAATCCTATTTTTTGTTTGAGTTTTTATTTATTTTTACTCTATTTTGTTATTTATTGATAAATGAATATATTAAGATAATTTGCTAATTTAAAAATTTTGGAAATTTTATTACAATAATGGAAAGAAAAAATAAGACCCAATAATAAAGGAATTATATTTGTTTTATTTAAGTTTACTATGGAAATAAAATTAAATCAAATCTATTTGTCGGAAAATCTAGAATTTTTACAAAGTCTCGATTCTGAATTTATTGATTTAATTTATATTGACCCTCCCTTCTATAGTGGTGTTGATTATAATGAATTTTCTGATATTTGGGGGTCTTTAGAGGATTATTTAAACTTTATTAGAGTACGTATTAATGAAATGTATAGAGTACTTAAAAATTCAGGGAGTTTTTATTGTCATTGCGATGCAAATGCAGGTTTTGATTTAAAACTTTTATGTGATAAAATTTTTGGAAGACATAATTTTAGAAGAGAAATTATTTGGAATGTAGGCAGTGTTTCAGGATTTAAAAGTCAAGTAAAGGGGTGGGTTCGGCAACACGATACAATATTATTTTACTCCAAATCAAACGATTTCACATTTAATAAACTCTATATTCCTTATAAACAGGATTATATTAAAAAGATGTTTAGATATAAGGATGAAAATGGGCGGATCTATAGAAAACGGCGGGGTGGAAAACAATATTTAGATGAGAAACCCGGTAATTTATTAGGGGATGTCTGGAATGATATCTATTCCTACCAAACAAGGACAAGATCAAAAGAGTATTTAGGATATCCTACGCAGAAACCAATAAAACTTCTCGAGAGGATAATTTTAGCTTCTTCTAATGAAGGAGATATTGTTGCAGATTTTTTTTGCGGAACAGGTACTACGTTGGCAGCTGCAAAGAAACTTAAAAGAAAATGGATTGGAATAGATAATAATCCTAAAGCAATAGAATTATGTAAAAGAAGGTTAGAGTTAAAATAAGATAGCTATTCCAACAAAAAATCAATCCTTTTTGATGATGATTTTTTCAATTCCAACCCACTGCCTAGCTTCTTCTAAAGTTTTCACAATTTTTCTTTTTGGCGATTTTGCCCTTTCTAACAAAATTTCAGCTTCTTTATTCAAAATAGGGCTTTTTCCTATAACATAAGCGGCTTTAATTAACTTTGGATTGAGTTTTTTTAAGAAATCCAAAATAATTTCAAAAGACTTTAAATTAAGGATGATTAAATCAAGACCATCTACAATTGAAGAAATATTTTCTAAATCTTTAGTTAATTCATTGAAATCGTTGACTAATTTTTTGGCCACTGAAGGAGGCATGGTTCCCAGTGCTTTAATATAAAAGGTATTTTCTCCAACTTTTTCGATTTTATACATATCATTTAATATTGAACTGTGATATACTTAATATTATAATTTGAAAATATGATATATTATTTTTTCCCTCAATTATTGAAAATAATTAGATCATGCTTATAACCAAAGATACAAAATTAAATTTAATTAACTCTAGACTCGGTTCAAGGCTTACACTGAATCTTAATTTTGCTGAACATTCTATTGAAACCGGAAATTTAGGACTCGATTATTCTCATGAGCAAAAAATTAAATATTTTCATCAATCTTCACAACAATTGAGATTTTTTGTTATATCCGGCAGTTCTGAACCTGAGGGTTTCTGTTTTTCGCAATTGAATTCGTATTTAGCAAATCAAGAATTAATTGCAGGTTTAACATATTCTATTTTAAAAGGAATTCATTCTTCAGAGTTAGAGATTAAATTTACTATTCATAGTCCGTTATCGATTGCTCCAGAATTAGAAAATGAAGAGGATATCAAGATTTTGCATTCCCCCTTTTTCTATATTGATATTGAAATACAAAATATCTCAAAAATTAGCCAAGACATCTCTACATTTATTGGATTTGATATGGAGGGACAATTAATTAACAAAAATCTGTTTTTTGATGACAATGGAAAAAATAAGCAGGGAAAGGAAACAAATCATTTTATTTTAAAAACTCTCCAACAAGATTTAGAAAAGTATCACATCGATGAAGAGAGAAGATTTAGAGGATATATTTCGACAATAAAAACAGAACCAGGAGCATATGTAAAATTGCATTATATTTATGCCGGATTTACTGAAGATTTTGTGTTTTTAAATAAACTCAATTTGAAAGAACCTTATAAATTAAAATTTTATTATACTAAATTCTTTTCCAGCATAGAAGATGTATTAGATTACGCCGAAAAAAATTACGATAAGATCTTACAAAAATCAAACATTTTTGAGAATCTTCTAAATTCCTATGAAGCACCTCCAGAGAAGAAAACATTGATAGCAATTGCTTTTAGAACATTTTTAGCAAATACTTGGCTTTTAATTTCCGAAATGGGAACTTTTGAGTATTATGTTTGGGAAGGAAACTTTGGGATGAATTCTTCTGTCGATATTGCTATGGAAGTGGAAATACTTGCAAAGATTTTTCCTTGGACATTAAAACTTCAATTAAAAGAGTGGAAAAAGTACATTACAATAACAAAATCCGATGGACTTTTTTATTTAATGCATGATATGGGATTAGATCAAGAAGTAGGATATTCTTATTACGAACAATCTTCAAGTTCGATATATGGAAAAATTTCTGCATTAAAACCATTAGCAGTAGAAAATAATGCTAATTTTTTGATTTTATTGTATTGGTATTATTATATTACTGAAGATAAGGAACTACTAAAAGACTTATATCCTTCAGCTTTTAAACTTTTAATCGCAAATATAAAGAGGGGTTTTAGAAAAAGAGGGATTGCAAATATAGATACAACAACTACCTATACTGCCTCTGAAACACTTTATAATTCTCCTTTAAATACTTATTTGGGAATAAAAGAATGTATTTCCTATATTATGTGCCGGGAATTAAGTAAAATTTTAGGTCTAAAAGAGGATAATGAACTCTTACAAAAAGAGGCAGAAAAAATATTAGATACCTTAGAATATGCAAGGGATAGATATGGCTATATTCCAGTTTCATTGGATACAATTTATCCTGGTTGGGATAAAAAGACAATTGCTACAGCAGATCCTTTATTTTATGTTGCAATGACTGGTTTAAATGATCCAATCATCGATAAGATTATTAGCATTTTAACTAAAGATTTTGATAATATCTACCATATGAATGATACTGGAATTTATGGCATTAGATTAGTAGAAAATGAGAGAATTACATGGTTTTCTAAAATCGCGGTGATTGATGCTGTTTGTAATATTCTTTTCAAGAATAATAAAGATTCATGGAAATATGCATATGAGTGCAATATAAATAATCCAATGGCATACTGCGATGGTGCTTTTTCTGATAAAGAAGAGTGGAATGGGAAAAAATATCCGAGAGGAATATCCTTAATGTGGGAAATTATCTACAATTATAAAATATAAATATTTAAAAAAATGGGAACGGCCGGATTTGAACCGACGACCAACAAGTCTGGAGCCTGCCGCGATACCGGGCTTCGCCACGTTCCCATGGCATTAGAGAGTAGTGTTATAATAAGTCTATAGAATTATAATTCTCTATTTTTATTAAATCTAACATACTATTTGAGTTTAATTGTATACAAAGTGTAGGAAGGAGTTAAAAAATTTAAAAACAATATAATATGAAAATTAAATTATATTATGCCAATAGGTAAGGTAAAATTCAAAAAACTTAGTGAATATAGTCTTAGAACAATAACGATTATACAAATAATTATCGCGACGATAATATCACTTCTTTTTCAATTTGTTTTTCCGCTTAATTGGCAACCATTTGACCGTGCACTCCATGGTCCTAATGTTCAACACGGTGATCCTGGGACGAGTGTTGTTATTTCTACATTAAGCCAATGGTTTTTTTCCTTTGCTATAGCATGGCTTATCTATCGAGATAATCCCTATATAAATAACTTTTTAATTTATTCCCTCGTGCCCTTAATTAATGTCTTAGTGATGGATATTTTTCTACTGCTATTTTGGGATTATATCCACTTTATACCCTTGGCAGTAGATTTTTATATTTTATTTAAAAAAAGAGATACTTTATTTCAAAAATGGTTTCCTTTCTATCTTATCTTTTTTAGCATCTGGTATTGTATTGTATACTTTCTGCGTTTAACATATCTAGACCTCCCCTTAAATTTATTCATAGCTAATTGGATTGCGATGGGATTGATTGGATTTGGCATATCTTGTACTTTTGAGGATTCAATTGTAAAATCTTATCTTAAAAAGAATAAAAAATGGAATATAGAGGGAACTTAGTAGATTCTCAATCTAATCTATTTTGTCTCCACATAAAGGACAAATTTCTGGAGTTTTTTCTTCACTCATTAAGTTTGCTCCACAATTAGGACAAAAATTTGCCTTTTCTGGTAATGGTATGCCTTTTTGAATTATTTGATATTCAATGGGTTTTTTCTCAATTTCAATAGCAGGAAATTGATGACCACAATTATCGCATGCACTAATATTACTTTTTATAAATCTACCACATGAAGGACATTTTTTAATTAATTTTAATCCACAATTTCTGCAAAATTCACTATATATACTAACAGCAGCATTGCATCTAGGACAGACCTTTTTTGGAGTCCAAAAATGTTCAGACATAGCTTGAAATGCGATCATTACTAAAAAAGATAAGGGTATAAATATAATCCAAAACCAAACAAAGAAGAAAGCCCCAATTAATGAAAATATTAAAATTACAATAAGTACCAAAATCCATATGCTTATCGCGGTTTTTCTCTTAAGATTGTCAGGCATATTGTTTTAAATGCTTAACTAATTAATCTCCAGTTAATTATTTATTAGAAAAGATAATTTATCTAAATTAACTTTTTTTGTTCTAACATTCATTTTGATTTTGTAGGAACGATAAGAATAAGTATTATTCTAAAGCTATAAAGCTATAAATCTAATTAGTTAAACTAATTAATCATAGTACCACAGTAGGGACAATTTTTAGTCTCTTCACTAATTTTTTGACCGCATGCAAAACAGATGAATGTTTTTTTTCCAAATTCAATTCTTTCTTCATCGATTTTAATTTTTTCTTCTTTGCTTGTTTCTTTTTTATTTGGCATTTAGTTTCAATTTGTTGTTTTGTATATGATTAAAGATCTGATAGATAAGTATTAAGAAATTCTAATAAAGTAAATATAGACCAGTTTTTAAAAAAAATAAAATTTAAGTTGTTAAAATGATTTTAAAGAAATAAGAAAATAAATTCAAAATCAAAATATAAAAATATATTTGGTGATTAAAGATTCCTGGCTCTCACGGCAGCTTGACTAAGGCCGGAAAGGTTAAACAGCAGACACCTAAGGTTGAACGTACTGGTGTAAATGCTAAAAGTAAAAAACCACCTCGAATGCGATTCCGAGAAATTTATAAAAAGAGAATACTAAACGGTAAATTTGGAGGCCAAAGAGATTCTCTCGGGGCTAAACGAAGCTCATTCGGAAGTCGGTAAAAATACTATTTAATAAGCTTATCTTTTTTTGAGTTCTCTTCTTAAAAATATTTATTATCTCAAAATAGTTAATCCATTACTCCAATAGATTTTAACTGAGCTTTTAATATTCTACTTTGAGAAAAGTAGTAGGCGGAATTTTCACTATTTTTTGCCATAAATTTAAAAAAATCACTCATTAAGAGATTCCATCGGATTGCTCTATGTAATCCAGGAATAGTTCTCTTTGAAATGAGCTTTTCTGTAGTCTGAAGATAAAATTGAGCTCTCTTTGTATCTTTTCTATAATGAATATAAAATTCTGATAATTCGAGTAATAAATCAACTATGAGATTCTGATATTTAATTTCACCTAAATTTATTCCAGAGAAAGCTAATTTTAATACTTTTAAAGCTTGAGAATATTTATTTTTATTTTTATAATATATCGCACGGAAAAAATGGTATTTAATTTTAACTTTAGCGGATGTAGTATTTCCTATATGATAGGCTGATTTTAAATTATTTTTTGCTTCTGCAGCATTATTTTGTTCTAGATTAATCAAACCAAGATAGAGATGAGCCATACCCATATAATCTTCTTTATTAATCTCATTTAAAGCTGTTTTATCATCCCCTAAGGATTTAATGGTTAAATTAAAATGTTTCAACGCATTTGTATAATCTTTATTTTTGAAATAAATTTTCCCTAATTTGTAATTAATTTTTATTAGAAACTCAAGGGGAACATCTCCAGATTTAGAAACTTCTAGTGCATTTTGTAAATAATTTAATTCTATATTATTCTGGTTAAGTAAGGATGCTATTTTTGTCAATTTTAATAAAATTGAGACAACTATTTTTCTTTGTTTGTGCTTATTAAAAATTTTTAATGCTTCTTCTAAAAGTGCTGATGCCTGTTCAAATTTATAATTCTGTAGTAATTCTTGTGCTTCAATTAAATAATTAGAAGACTCTATTACTTCAAAATCAGTTGGGGGTGTATTGAGAAGATCATAATGGAGTGGATATAATTCTTTGGAGATAAGCGTTTCATAATGTAAAGATGAAAATGGAAAATTATTTTGATCTTCTTCAAAATCTTCATAAGTCAATTCTTTTTCGGGTCTAAATTGAATATAATCACCATGATTAATTTCCCCTAGTTTTAGTATTTCAATCGTAGAATTTAAAAGAAGACGAGCGAATTTAATCCAATTTTCTATGAATACCTCTAATTTGAAATTTGGATTCTCTCTATATAATTCTAATAAAATATAAGGGGTATATGTGTCAAAAAATGATCTTACGTAAAACTTATTAAATTCTAAATCTTTGAAGTACGAGAAATATCCTTTTTCAAGGATAAAAAATTCATCATAAGGTTCATCATCATTGGAAAAAAACAATGTTTCAGGAGTTCTAATTTTAGGTATTCCTTTTTTTAATTCCCAAGGTTGATTGAATGTTGGTTTTAATCCTATATTTCTAATTAATTCTACAAGTATTTTTAGAAATTCATTCTCAAGATCAGAAAATTGATCTCTTTTATTCATTAATGAAATTCTTATTCGATTTAACCAGGCACGTTCATTTTCATTCTTAATTATGTCAGGGATTATTGAGTTTAATAAATTTACAATCTTTATTTTTTCTGTTTCTGTTATAAGCCAATTATGTTCAATAGAAACTTGATCTGTTAGATTTTTAAGCATTTTCATAAGGTATATTATAATTTTGTAAGCCTTTTGGTCTAAGTTCCATAATTTGAATGCGAGAGAAATTTGAAATTGTGCCACTTCAAAGGGTACATTAAACTTTAAAGGAAGAGTAACTGGAAGCTTAATCGAAAATATTATTAATTTATTTTTCCTGATACTATATCTAAAATGATTATGAATATAACCATCTATCTTCCAACCGTTTTGTTCAATTAGCTGTCTTAAACTATTAATCTCGTTAGAAGAAAATGGGATAGACATTATGAGAATCTTATTTTTAATTTTTAAAGATAAATTTTATTTTACTAGTATTAATCTTTAATTATAATTCTTTCATACGTTTTAAATTTAAATATCGGACTCCATAAAACAAATAAAACTAAACAATTAATAAATATTTGAAATAATATGTTTATTTTATCTAACGAAAAATTATATGATAGTTTATGGATATTAAAAAATTTAACCAGGTTCTAAGCACCAAAATCGCAAAGGCAAAGAGTTTTGAAAGTCATGGTGATTTAGATATAGCAATTGATCTTTGGATTGAGATTTCTGATTTAACATTAAAAGCCTCTAAGCAGCCAGACTTAGATTTTACATATAGGCACATGCTTATTAGTAAAACTGAACAAATTATAGACCATGTTAAAGAATTAAAAAATCCTAAAAAAGAAGTTCCTATTGTCGAAGATATAAAAATTCAAGAGGAGATTATTGAAGTCCCTGAAATTAATGGTGAAGTAAATTCAAAGGAAGCTAAATCAAATAAAATTAAAGATAAAGAATTTTCGGCTGATATTTCCCATAAAGTAAAGGAGATCAATAGTAGGGAACATAAGATAATCGAAGATTCCGATGCTAAAAATTTACCAAAGGGGATTAAAGAAATTGAACCCTTAAAAGATTTTAAAATAATCACTCCTCACGACCCAAATTATGTGGATAAAATGAAAAAATTAAGTGAGGAAGTAGATATAAATATATACAAAAAACCTAAAGAAGAAGATGTTGGTGAAAAAAGAATTTGTTTCGCTTGTGGAGCTATTCTTCAACCTAAAATCGAAATTTGTCCTGAATGTGGGACTAAGTTAAATTAAAATAAAAACAGATATTTCTATATGCTATTTCAAAATTTTTAATTGATAATATGACTCTTTTTTGTTTTTTAGTATGATCTCTGACTTTTATTATATTTTTCGATTGCTTTTTCCCGCCAGATGGTTTTCCAACGTTTAAATCCGTTTTTTACAAATTTTTCTCGATTATAAAAATCTCTCGCAACCCAATTAAACAAGATGAAAAATCTTTTTGCCCCTGATTTCTTCGTTAGTATTTTTGAACTAACTCCTAATTCTCGGAGATGTTCTACTAATTTACCTTCTACCGCATCCTGTAGTTTCCCCTCGATAATGGCAGGTTCAAAATTAACTCCTTCCTCCTCAAAATATATCCGCACTTGATCAAAAATATTTCCCCGGCATAAAAGGATTTTTTCATCAGATTTATTAAAATTTAATTCTTTTAAGCCATCTTTGACTATATCAACTGCAATTTCATAGGGCTTTTTATTTTTCCAATTTTCATTTTGAAATAGCTCTAATGGAAGGTTCTTAATTACTAGTTCCTCTGTTTCTTTTCTTAGAAAACCGATAAAAGCATCGCCTACTAGATCTCCAGTGCCACTATCATCTATTTCGATTGTCATATTAATTCAAATTTTATGTTTTTTTTCATTTGGAGAAATGAATTAACACTTTTCAAGCTTTTTAGAAGTCCTTATTAGTGCTTCATTTTTTTAGTATTTTTCATTAATCTTTCTAAATATTCAATTTGTTTTGAGAAATCGCATTGAATTGCATTTTCAGGACATTTTAAGTGGCAGATATAGCATCTATCACAATCTTTAACCCATTGAGGATAAGGATTAAGTATAATTGCATCCCACGGGCAAATTTGGGAACATAGTCCACATTGAGTGCATTTCTCATTAATTATATTAAATTCAGGAAACCATTTTTGAATTCCTTTCCAGGACCACTTTTTCGCAGATTCATTCTCTTGAGACCAGAAATCTAATTTTTCAGAAGTACTTTGATCTAGCGTTTTGCTAATCAGCGCTTTACCAAATTCTTTTGCTTGATTTAACTCTTGTTCATTAGGATGCCCATAGGAAGAGGGTAACCACCCATAATTTCCATTCGAGTTTTCTTGTCTAGCATATAATTGATGAACATCCCAACCAATCCATTTATCATATCCGTCAATTATTTTTAAGCCTGTTTTATCTAGAACTCTCTTCATTTGAAACAGGGTACTTCCTGGATTTCCACCACTAGTACAAAATAGAAATCCTTTTTTACCATCTAATGATGGAAAATGCTCTAACTCAAATAAAATGTGATAAGGAGGATGAAAATAATAAACAGGAACACCAATACCTATTAAATCGTATTTGTTAAACGAAAAACTTTTAATCATCTCTAAATCATTTTGATATTTGGCTAAACGGATTAAATCGCATCTACCCCCTTTTTGGAGCCCTTCCGCAATTTTTTCAGCAATATGTTTAGTATTTCCCGTAACAACTTGAGAAAAATAAAATATTGCGCTATTTACTAATGACTCTTTCATGCACAATTAAAATTCTATATGTAATAAGAACGTGTGATTCATTATTTTAATATTATATCATTACTTTCTTTAAACTAATATGATTGTAGAACTTTTGGTAATTGGAAATGAAATTCTTATAGGTAAAACTCAAGATACAAATTCCAACTATATGGCAAAAAGAATTACTAAATACGGGCATAAAATTAGGAGGATTACTGCTGTAGGAGATGAATTAGAGGAGATATCTAATGCGATGAAAGAAGCTATTGCCCGTAAACCTGATATGATTATCACATGTGGTGGATTAGGACCTACATTTGACGATATGACTTTACAAGGAGTTGCCCAAGCTTTAAATGCAGAATTAGAGCTAAACCAACATGCTTATGATTCAATAAAGAGAAGATATAAGGCAGCATTTAAACAAGGTATCCTTAAATTAGATGGAATGACAAAAGAAAGGGAAAAAATGGCCTATTTACCTAAAGGGTCTACTCCATTGCCAAATCAAAGAGGAACCGCTCCCGGAGTTAAAATTAAAAAAGATGAAATCGTAATTTTTTGTCTTCCAGGGGTACCCATGGAAATGAAAAGTATGTTAAAAATAGTGGTACTTCCAATTTTGAAAGAAAAAAGAGGTAAATTTATGGAAAAGAGCTTTATTTTTACCGGAATTGGTGAAAGCCATATAGCTCCGTATGTTTCAGAAGTTGAGGCGAAATATCCTAAGCTTTGGATAAAGACTCATCCAAGATTAGGAGAATACGGAGCTGAAATTGAGGTTTCTATTACTGCATTTAATGTAGAAAACGCCGAAGAGCTTGCTGATATAGCTATTGATGAATTAAAAAAAGTTGTAATTAGTCTTAAAGGCAAAATTAAAGAGAATTAAAGATAATAATAACTCTCTAAAACTTATTTATAATTAAACTAATCATGCAATTCCATATTAAGATTTAATATATTTTGTTATTACTATTGCAATTGTATTAGTAACATTTCCTATTCTTTCAATAAAGTTTTTGAACACATTTGGAATAGATTTCTGATGCCAACTGGCAGTTGGAATACTCAATAAGCGACCACTATAAAGTGTTTATGCTTAGATCATTGCCATCATTAAATTTTAGTTATTTCAAGGTATTCAATATTTTCTGAAACTTTAACAAGACCAGGTTCGGATTTTTCAATTGTTCCTACAATCCAATTAGAAATTCCATTACTTGATAATGTATTTGAAAAATCCTCGACCATTAGAGGATCAACTGACATTATCATCCCTCCCGCAGTTTCATGACACTGACAATCATCAAAAGAATATCCTAAATCCTCGGATAGTTCCCTCGCAAGCTTAATATATGGGATTTTTTCAAGAATAGCCGAGAATGGGGAATTTTGAAGCATTTCATGAGTGTGCCCAGCGAGTCCAAATCCGGTCACGTCAGACATACTATGAATAAACGAGAAATTTTCATATGAATGTATAGTTTTTACTACATCCTGATTTGGGGTAGTCATGATTTTTATCGCTAATCTAATTGAAGTTTTTAATTCAGTAATAGAATATTCTTTAAGCATTTCAGGCATATCTTTTAGAACTCGGTACGCAGCCATTACCGCTTGAATCCCTATTGGTTTTGTCAATATCAATTTGTCGCCTTTTTTTACACCACTTTTTAAGATAATTTTATTCTTATGAATAAATCCAGAAGCTTCTCCACCGATCAATGGCCATTCACTATAGATAGTATGACCCCCGACTACTTGAGAGTTAATTTTGTTTTCCATAAAATTTTTGATCCCTTTAAGAATTCCTTCAGAAATTTCATCGGGAGTAGTTGTTTGAACAGCCAGAAAAACAAGCATACCAGATATTTCTGGTACATTCATGGCAAAAACATCGTTAGTTACATTGCAAGCTGCTATCTCCCCCATGATGTCAGGTTCATCTATAATTGGAGTAAAAATGTCAAGATTTTTAACTAATACTAAATCACTATTAGGTATCGGTAAAACAGCCGCATCTTCAATATCACCACTCAAACCTGCTCTAGTTAAAAGATTTTCTAAACTTTTTGGACCTATTTTGCAAGATCATCCATGTATTTTTACTTGTTGGGTTAATCGATAACCTTCACTCTTTTTCATCCTACACCTCAAAAATTTTATAAATTAAACATATGAACTTTCTGATCATATATAATTTATCAAATTAATATTTGTATTTTTATCTTAAGGTTATAATTCAAATAATTCTTAAGAAAATAAGTAATGTTAAAATTTGTATAATCCATTTATGGCAGAAGGAGATTTATTTTTTTAGTCATTTTTCTTTGAATATTAAATGGATCTTTGTAGTATACCTTTAGATTTATTTCATCAGCACTTGGATCTAAAAGATTTTTTCTGACGCCTTTATCGATCTTCAAAACATAATTAAATTTAAAAATATTGCCAGTTTTCAATTCTGAAATGTGGAGATATTTAGGAAAACTTTCTTTACGTAGAAATCGAAGATAATTTGGAAATTTCAAAGAAATTTGTAAATCTTGGTAATTATAATTAGAGGGATTATTTAATTTAAAGTTTAAAAAGATTTTATTTCCTATTGTTTTGATATTTTTAAAAAATAGGAGAGTTTGATGATCTTGAACATATTCTTCAACTACTCTTGAGAAAAGAGTATCATTTGTGATTTTTGCTTTTAATTTTTCTTGTTTAATAAATTTTAGAATGGTGTCTTTTAGATATTCTATTTCTAAGCCAATGTATGAGGAGAGTAATTCAAGCTTGATAGGATTCATAATTTTCAAATAATATTTGATTTGAGAAAGTGTAAGTTTATCTTCAAATTTTCTATTAAAATATTTTAATTTATTAACAATTAATTCCTTGGAATCATTCCATTTGTCAAGATAAGGTCGTACAAATAAATTAAACACGTTATTATCTAAGTCTTTTCCTATAATGCTGTCAATTTGATTTTCCGTTTCATTAATAAAAGTCTGTAATTGAGATGTTTTCATATCAATTAATTTCTTAACGTTAGAAAACTCTTTTTTATTAATAAGAAAGTTCAATTTAGGTTGAAATTCTTCAAAATTATCGTTAAATTTTCTAATTACTTCAATTCCATGTGATATTATTGAAACTATATGTCCCTGGAGTATTTGTACTGCTATTTCGTTATTTATTCCGGTTATAGTGTTTGAAATATTAGAAGCTTTTTCAACCCCAAAATAATCATTAACAATAATATCTTTTACTTCTTTAATTTGCCTGTCAAAATCGTTTAAATATTTTTGAATTTCTATTTTAACAGCAATCCATTTTCTTATCAATTCTTTGAATATGTCATCAAATTCTAAATTATGAATTAATAATTCTCTAATATCAACATCTAACTTAAACATGTTTTTTCTAATTTGAGTAATGTAAGCAAATCTTTCATCAGATTCTTTTACCTCATCTATTATTAAATCAGATAGGTCCGTGTCTAAATTGAAATTCAGATTATTGCTTTTTATATAATCAAATTGAGCACTTAAAACATCTATTCTATCATCTAAAATTTGTATTTTGTTTTCTAAGAGTGATCTGAAGTTTTCTTTTTGTTCTTCACAAATTTCTGAAATAAAACCCTTAATAATACTCAATTCATCAATGATCTGGACTTTAGTTTCTTCCCACTCTTCTAGTAATTCAAAAGCAAGTCTCTTAAATTCAAAACTGTTAATCAGACCATTAAATTTATTTATTTTTTTAAGGATTTCATCATACCTCGTATTTAATTGGATTTCGGTTTCATTAAACTTAAAATCTTCTATATATGAATTTAGAATATTTCTAAATTGAGCAGGTATTTTCCGAAATTCTAAGATTTTTTCTTGAAACGAAGATAATTTATTGTCTATTTCCTCTATTTGTTTATCTATACCTTTAAAATTTTTCTTGATTTTAGCCATACATAGAATTAATTCATCCTTGACTTCATAATCTCTTTCTTTAGATAACGCCTTATTCAACTCAATTGTGATCCATACAGCTAATTTCTGATTTTTTAATATAAAACAGATATTGCTTAGTAATGTTATAGTTTTTTTTCTTTCTCTCCAATACTTTGATTCCAAACTATAAAGTATTTTAATAATTTCATTTTCAATCTCAACTTGATACTCTTCAAACAATCGTTTAAATACTAAGGCTATTCCTTCTCTTATATTTTCAGAAGGATTCTCTAATTCTTCAAAAATATAGGGAAATATCTCATCAATATGCGTTTGACCTAAATGATACATAGCGTTAATTAAGTTATTGCGAAGTTCATGATCGCTTGTATCTAGTGAATTTATTATATTTGACCAAATTTGATCAAAATTATTCTGAGCGATATGGACTAAGGAATCTATTACCTTGAGATGAATTCGATAATCATCCTCATTTAACAGTTTAATTAACTTAGGAATTATTGGAATTATTTCAGACGATTTTTCTTTTCCAATCTCTCCAAATAACCATATAATTAATTCTTTGACTCTAGGTTTTTCATTATAAAGGAGATTTAAAAGGACATAAAATATTTTATCTTTAGAAAGAAAATATGTCCCTAAGTTTTTTAAAAGATCAGCAGCAGCCCGCGCTACATCATCATCTTCATCTCTTAAATTCACAATAACCATTGATAACAATGGTTCAAGATCCCTGATTTTACTAAAATCTTGATTTAGGATCTTTTTAATAGTTTTCATAACATGGAATTTAACTTTCCAATCATTTTCCATTAATTTTTCATTAAATTCCTCTATTAAGTCCTTAAGTTCTTCCAAATCAATGTGTAAAGATAAAATTAAATTCCCCATCAATTTCACAGTTGTTCTTCTCACTGAAATATCATGATCATATAACCTAGCCCGAATGTTATTTAATAGATCTAACAATAAATTAGGGCGAAACATAGAAATTTGATATAAGATTTCCACAGATACTAATCTGATCCATGAATCTGAATCGCTAATAAATTTTTCAATACTTTTGATTGTTTTTAATGAAATTGCTGGACTTTTATCGCAAATTAAGCTTAGAAGGCTCAGACTTTTATATAAAATTTCTTTATTTGATTCAATAGACAAGACTCTAAATATTTCTTCAGCTGCTTTTGAATGTAGGCCAGCCAAGATCATTTTTTCGATTAATTTGGTATCATAAGTTTGAGTCGTCACGCTTATCAAATAAAGAAATAATTTTATTTACCAAAGTAATTTTGATAACAACATATATAAAAATGTTTTTCAAAAAAAACATGAAAAATTAGTCTTAAATATATTATCTTATCATATCTTATTTATATAAAAAAATAAGAAAAAATTTGATAATTATTCAGCCAATTCAATAATTGCTGTTCCGGGAGTTGCTATTCTTTCTCGATAGGTTAAAGTTCCCTCGTCAACTTCTTTTGTTTTCACTAATCCGCGTTCAATATCTTTTTCTGAAATATAACCTCTTTCACCTGCTTCAAATTGTTTTACTATATTACCATCTTTATCTTTTATATCAACATAAGTAAAAGTCGTCTGTGTGAGATCAAAATATACTCTTTTTCCCTCTATTTTAGTTATCTTTGCTTCAGTGACAAGGAGATCTCCGCAACGAACCATTCCACGCATTTCTACATCAGTTTCTATTAATTTTCCGTATTTACCATGTTCAAGAAAATCCTCAAATAATTTAGTAATAAAACCAAAACTAAAGAGTCCATGCCCAATAACTCCCTTTAGTCCGGCCCTAATCGCTATTTCATCATTAGTATGAATAGGATTAGTGTCTCCTGAGGCTTTAGCATATGCTCTTAATAATTCTCGTGTAATTCCCTCAAATTCATTTTTAATAACATCTCCAACTTTGATATCAGATATTTTTACCATTTTATAAGCTGCTTTAGCAGCACCTTCTAATCCCACCAGATCTGTCATATTTCTATGTCCAAGGTAATAAGCATCTGTACAACTTCCATAACCTTTAAGCCAAATGGGAGTATCTGTCATCTTTTTAGCAATCTCTTCCTTTGCTAAAAGCATAGCTACAGCTCCATCTGAAAATGGTGGAAAATCAAGCTCTTTCAAAGGATAAGCCAACATTGAAGAAGATAAAACATCTTCAAACGATAACTTTTCTTGTAAATGA
>Ga0209427_10004312_pt1 | contig 16442 bp, 12 predicted proteins | sample DeeMarSWOR136_30_FD_187465 | JGI IMG/M metagenome (GOLD analysis project Ga0209427, IMG submission 187465) | Marine sediment microbial communities from White Oak River estuary, North Carolina - WOR-1-36_30 (SPAdes) (version 2) | ecosystem: Environmental > Aquatic > Marine > Intertidal zone >...
GTTGGGTTTTCAATCTTTTATCGAAGCGGATATGAGTGGCGTATCTGGGTTCGGTGGCGGTTAAGGACCCAGCCGTGACACTTCCATAAATATAAAGAGTGGCTTTCCCATTTCCATGGAGGTTGGGAATACGGAACCAGCGTTTTGCGTAAATTGCAGCGTAAATATACAGATCACCTGATCCGGTAATAGAGGGGTGGGCAATTTCAACATTCTTCTCACTAACCAGCCCAAGATAGTCATCTGAATTCGAGAATTTATCAGGGGGACAGGCGTAGAGCAAATCATTTTCTATGATGATATGACCAGTCGAGTAAACAAGTACTTTCCCGTTCACCGTTCCTTTTACATGTATTTTCGCCTCTTTATCTCCAATGATAAAAAAGGATTTTTCAGGTATTCTATTTTGATATTCTGAAGAAGTATTCGTTTTCCAGGAATATGAACCACTGTTATGAAAAGTGATCCAGGTTTCTTCGGATAAATAATGCTGCTGATCATTATTGATTTCAACATGATTTGAAAATAGGGAAAATGTTTTTGGTAATTGAATCTCTTTGACGCCAGTTTCGATGCCTCCAACAAAAATTGAGGCTTCGTCAATTATGGGAAAATCACCTGTCTTTTTCACTTCATAAGCTGCCGTTGTTACCTTGCCATGAAATTTGGGACCAATTCCATTGCTGCGACTGATGGCGAAAGCATAGTTTGTATGAAACCTGCCTTCGAGTTTGTCATCGTGTATGGCAACCTGAGGATCCCAGAAATCTACGAGTTGGGCGAAACTCGAAAATGCCAGCCTTCTCATTCGCATTTCAGTGGATAATATTTTTCCGTTCTCTTCAGTTGTTATTTCAAATTTTACCTCGTCCAATCCAGTAGAACTTTGAGCGGGGAGATGCTGTATTTTAACTTCAAATTTTTTTCGTTTATCTTCGACAATGATTGTCGAATCTGGCAAATTCATTTTGTGAAGTTTTTCAGCCAGTGTTTTTAGTTTTTTAGGTAGTGTTTTCTCATGTCTTTCAGATATTGACATCCTAGCCGGTAATAGTTTAGGTTCAGCAATGTCAAAGCGAGGAAGTTTTAAAGAATGGGGTATCAATACGCTGGCAAAGAAAGGCTGAGCAAGTTTTGATTGTTCCTTTGATTCGGGAATTCCGCTGGTATGATCTGGTTCAATTGAGAAGTTATCATTATCGCGTGATTGAACATTTGTTTCTTCAATAAAGTTAGTCGATTCTTTAAACTGTAATTCTGAGTTGACTAAAGTCTTCGATTGAGCAATCTGGTTGATATTCTCTTTTCCATTATGATTAAACACCTGTTGATTTTTAATACCTGCTACTGATAAAAAATCGATAACAAGGGGTGTTTCATAAGAACGTGAATTTTCGAAAGGATTGATTAACAAAGCCATTAATAAAAAAAACAGCCCATGAAGCAATACGGAAATACCAAAAGCTAATTTGTAAATTCGAGGTCCTGAAAAATAGCCTGATTTTTTTCCTCTGTTTCTTAATGTTCGGTAATACATCATCGAGGTTACCTTGCCCAATGTGTAAAAAATTTGCCGAAAATTATGAATTTTTTTAGAACTTTGAAATTCCGATCCAGTAAATTACCCGATTAACCAAGATATCGCTAAATATCATCAATAATTTTCATCAATATCGTATCAAACTCTGCTTGTAATTCCATTGCATCTCTGGTTCTTTTTTTCCGAATCGAAGAAAAGATTCGGTTGAGTTTTTTTCGGGTATAGTTATCTAAATTTGCGACAACCCTTTGTTCTTTGTTTCCCGTCGCAAGCTTAATTTTTTCTCTTCGACTATGCGCCAGATCCCGAATACTTTTATAGTGCAACAACGCCCGATCCAGCAATATCCATGGAAAATTTGGATTTTTATGAGGACCAATTCGCACCATCTGCTTTCCCTGGAAAACTCCAATAATGTTTTCAATAGTGGCAAATCGTCTGGTTGAAAAATAAAGCACTGAGACACCACCAACTGTCCCGCCAATTAATGTCCCCATCATAAACGATGTAGCCCCCACTGATGCATCTAAAATTCCACCGACAGTCGCCCCAGCAATTGCACCAAGAGCAATTAATTGTTTGGGAGTCAGTCCCAGCAAATTCCAGGTTGTTTTAGCAAATAAATCCTGCTCAAATATCGGACGATCCAGATCATCCTCTTCGGTCTCAACTTTCAAATGCTGGTAAAGGTGCTCTATTGCTACGCGTGCTTTGCGTTCACGACCGCGAAGATATTCATGAAATTCTGCTTCAATTTTATTTTTATAGCTGTCAGGATTTTCATTTTTTCCGATTGCAATTTCTTTTTCGTATGTTAATTCATCTATTAAAAGACCTGTAATGAGACTTGCCGCAACTCGTTGACGCCGTTCCCATTCATATTTAAGATAACGAATTGATTGATCAATTGTTTCGCGCCAGGGGTCGTACAGCTCTCTAAAAGCCTCCAACAGTCTGATACGATCGTTAAAACTTACATAATGTGCATTAAAACTTCGCACCACACTAAAATACTGGTCAAGTGCCGGACGCCAATCATCGGAATAATCACTCTCACCGATTTTATTGATAAGCGCCATTCTTGGCTGTCCGGTCCACCGCAGGATTTCCATTTCAGCTTCATAATTTTTCCGGAACGGTTTAGCGCCATCTACAACATATAAAATTCCAGCTCCATTCAAAATCGGCTTAAGCAGTCGACACTCATCAATAAATTCATCTGTGTTTTGAAATTCTTGAACGAATTTTGAGACAATTTCACGCCGATTCGTCACAGAAACCTCATGAGCTCTCAGCCAGGCTAGCGCTCGTGGAGCCTGTTGAAAGCCCGGCGTATCAATCAAAATAATTAATGTTCTGCCATCAATACGGAATGGAAATTCGTAACAATGTCTTGTCGTCCCGGGAATAGAATCTATCGTTACCGAGTCATCTTCAGAAAGTGTAGAAACAATGCTTGATTTCCCTTTATTTACTCTGCCGATAACTGCGAATTTCGGAACTTCACTATTCATGCTGCCTCCACCATTGATTCTACTCGTAGAAATGGATCAGCCAGTGTAGTCATCTTTTCTTTCCAGGTCCGCCAGTCTAACTTCGATGGAGGTTTCCAATCCCGCACTGAATTGATGTTGACCAGTCCGACAATAATATGCCTGTCAATAGAAATCGCATTGCGTAGCTGTTTGAAAAAGTATATAATTGCTGCATCAGGTGCTTCCCATGATTCGACAAGTACCAGGAGGGGATCTTTTTCCTTTTGTCCTTTAAGAAATTCACAGGTTGATACATTGGACTCTTCATAGTTAAGACTTCCTGCTACAAGAGTATTTTTGATATCCCATCCAAATCGATCTTTGATATGTTGTAAAAGATCACCATATTCAATGTCTAAATCACCCCATTTGATTACCGTACATCTTTTCCCTTCTGGCTTGAAGTCTGATTTAAAATCAGGAGTGTAATTATTAATTGGGAATGTCTGTTCCTGGTCCAAAGCTCGGGTTTCTAAAAGCGGACGCGTTAATCGATCGTAAAGAGATTCAAAGTCAGCAGAATTCAGCGGGATTTTATTGAGTGCAATTCTTAATTTCAATTTAGCAAAAATAAAGATAAAGATACGTGGCAAAAGACCATAGCAAATCAAGCATAGAATTAAAAATAACCACCAGGCACCAACAACAATAGCTTTCGGCATGGCTGTTTCGGCTGGTGTATTTATGTATTCATCATCCAGTCGAAAGTAACGACTGGATTCGACCAAATCTAAAGAGGGTGATCCATCAGGAATCATTGAGGACCATGGTAATGCGATGAAGCAAACTGTCTTATGAAACGTTTGATTACTAATATTTAAAGTCGTATTCCAGGCAAAAGCCAGATCAGAAAAGCTGATCAAATACAAACAGGTTGCCAATGCGCCAATATTAAATGCCAGTCCAAATCGTTGGGTTAAACTTACAACTAACCATTTTTCGATCGATCCATAAAGTTTCTGGCGGACCTTTAATCGCTGCAACTCTGTCCAAATTTCATTGAGTTGTCTTGCCGGTAAATGGTCAATTATTTTTCCGATCAGTCTACTGAAGAGATAACTTAATTCTCGAACATAATTATAGAATTCCCCGCTTCCCGGAATAAACCTTTTGACAGATGAAGGTAATGAATTTAATACGAAAAAGATAATAGTAACAAGTTGCATTCCAATCATAATCGCCAAAAAATTTACAACATTTACTGGCTTTGAACCATCGTAAGATAATACCGAGGCAGCAGCACCACTTCCTGTTATCAAGCCAAAGATGAGAAGAAATCGACCAAGCCAGCGGTAGCCACTTTCAAACAATTTGCCAGGCGAATTGTGACCGTTTGTATGTACACGCTTTAACCAGTTTATAAACAGTTCATGTCTGTTCGGTCTTTGAATTTCAAATTCCTGGCCAATTTTACGATCACGCCTTCGGAGTTCACTCGGGTCTGCTTCGTTATCTATCAATAACTGGCATTCAATGTCAATTAATTCGGAGAGGGTCAATTTTATGCTCCGGCTTTCGATTCATTTTTAAAAATTAACTTTATAACTCAAAAATATGAACTTTTAAAAGCAGTTTAATAAGCATAATTCGCATAATTAGCTGTTAAAAAAAATTCTTAATTTTTTTGAAAAACAACAAAGGCTTCGAGTATAATATTACAGATTTAATAACTATACTGCGTAACTTATTAAATCATGCTCTTTGAACAATTACCTATTTTTAATCCTCTTTTACAACCGAAACAACTGCCTGAATATTTCGTTCCTCTAAAGATTTTTTAATCTCCTTGGCGATCTCTTCTTCTACCTTAGCCTGCACATCAATGAAATGAGATGCGAACTTCGCAACAAGCCAATTTTTGTTACTTTCGATGATTTGCTGTGTATTTTTAATTTCTATTGTGATCATAACGGATTATCAATTAAATTTATTCAGTTTGTTCATACGGATTCAAAACCGTAACCCAAGAATACTGTTTTTACATAGCAATCTGGCTTTGTTGAATTACCCAGTCAATAAGTAATAGTGCAGCCGGCAAATTCTCTTCAAATGTCGGTTGAATTTGGTCCTCCGGTAATTTAAACCCTGGATTGCTGTTTTCTGGTCTTAACTCAATTGTATAAGCCGGTACCGAAAATAATGCATAAAGCCAATCTGTGGTATCCCCACTTGCTAAATAAAGTGTAGAAGCCTGACCGGGTGTGTAGTTTACCCCATGTACAGCGCGAATTTTGTCTGCCATTGCCACAGCAAGGCTATCAAGTAGTGCTCTGTCCGGGGCAGGGCTATATGTATAACCCCAGGGATAGAGGACCAGTTGACTATAATTATGGTAACTGATCAGCGCGGTTGGAGATTGTGACTGCAAGAAATCACGCAGCGCCTGGGTCTCCGGCTCAGAAAAAGGAGAAGAACCACGATATATTTCAGAGAACGGATCACCGGATGAACCAGGTCCGCCCCATTGATAACTGTAGTTACGGTTTAAATCAACTCCAAAAGAACCATCACCATTGTTACGTCGATTCTTTCGCCAGAGTCGATCGGTGGTGACTGAATATTGATGCCCATCTGGATTGACCATCGGTACAACCCAAATCTCAGTATTGTTAACCAATCGAGCGATAAGTGTATCGGTAGCGTATTTTTCGAGAAAATGTTTGGCAATGAGAAAAGGTACATCGACTGAAATCCATTCACGTGCATGATGTGCCCCGAGAAAGACAACGACTGGTTCTTCCTCATCTTGATTTACATTATCACTAATCTTTATCGCCCACAATTCTCGTCCCTCGATTGATTGACCTATTGTAGAGGTATTTGCAATTTGACTAAAGTTTTGGGAGAGTTCCTTAAGCTCAGTCTCAATTTCAGCATAAGTGTGATACAAACCAGCATCTGGTTCAGAGGGACCATTATTATCGCAGGTGCTGTTTGTTATTAGTAAGTAGCTAAAAAGAAGCAGCAATAATCGAAAAAAATGTCCTAAGTATTTCATTCTTACTTCTCCTCCCATTTACTTGCATCTTCTGCAACTATTTTTACAGATAATCCAGCTTTTTTAAGCCGTTCAATATAAATATCAAATGCACGCCCCAGAGCAGTATCTCCCTTGACCTCCCAAAGGTCAATCCCTGAATTGGCGACGGTTTGAATATCTTGGGAATCCTTTACATGAATTTTGACCAACCGCTGTACTAAATCGGTTTCTTCAATAGGATCTGATTTAACAGAGAGTGCCTGTAACATGCTGTCGGTTCTAATAATGACGTAGTCCGGTTCCTGGACGATGATTTCTGCACCAGCCTGGCGCAATTGCTGAACTTCTTGTTGATTTTTGTAGTAAATCTTTCGAAGTCCCTGAGATTGTGCCTGCTGAGGCTGCTGTTCAGGTTGACAGAATGCGAAAATCATAAAGATAAATAATAAGAAATTTAATCTGAGCATGATAGTTGGTCCTCCAATGTTTAGTTTTAAGTATGGTATATTTTTTGACAGAATAGTATACAAGTTCCGTATATTACCATGTAATAAAATATGGCTTTTTTAAAAGATAAAACAATTTTATCGAAAAGTCAATTTAAAATTTTAAGTAGATCGAAACAATGGCTCCACGCCTTCCGAAATTGTTTTCAGTTTTTCCGATTCCTCTATTGTTAATGGAGTAAACTTCTGAGCAATCTCCACCGCCTTCCAGAAAAATTTCTCCTCACCAGGTGGAATGGCTGCCGTTGTCCCCTGTGATAATGTAAATCTCACTGCCAGGTTAGCGACTTCATCATTCTCAATTGGGACGTACCAGAGCTTCTCATAAGGTTTCTTCTCACCTTGTGGAATACGGGTAAAGGCTAATGCCTTCAATGCCAGAATTCCCATTTGTTTCTCTTTGGCTTTTGCTACAACTTTTGCGCCGAAATTTCCCTGGTACCAGCAGACAAAATTAATCGGAAACAGAACCGTATCAAAATCAAATTTTTCCATCACCAGCAGGGCAGCTTGTTCAGAATGTGCAGAAAAGCCAAGGAATTGAACCTTTCCATCCTGTTTTGCCTGGAGAAATACCTCCATCGCACCATCAGGACCAAATGCCTTTTCGACATCTTCAACAGTTATCAGCGCATGTAACTGATACAGGTCGAAATGATCGGTTTGTAGTTTTAACAATGATTCATTAAGCTCCCGTTCAGCATCCTTTTTTCCCCGTTGCGTGGTCTTGCAAGCTAAAAAACAGCTTTGTCGATAAGGTTTCAAAGCAGGTCCCAATATTTCCTCAGCATTGCCATAAGTAGGCGCTACATCAAAATAATTGATCCCTCGATCGAAAGCTTTCGCAACGATATTGTTAGCAACTTCCTGTTCCACATCATTCACCACAATCCCACCAAAACCAATAATCGAAAGCATTTCACCAGTTCTTCCCAGTTCTCTTCTTGGGAAAGAAAACTCTTCTCTTCTTTCTTTTCGTCCACAATTAAATAAATTAAATAAAGTTAATCCTGTCCCCCCCAGAATGCTTGTCTCAATAAATTTTCGACGGTTCATTTTGCACCTTTGAAATTTGATTTTTGGAACGTGGTTTTTTTTCATTGATCTGTTCTCTAATCTTTAAAAGTAAGGAAAATATTCAAAATCTCCGGTCTATTCCCCACCCTCACTGGCGGTCCCCACGTGCCCACGCCGCAGGAGACATAAATGTGTGTATTTCCTTTTTTCAAATATCCCCAGCTTTTTTCATATACAGCTTCGGTGATGAAATTGATGGGAAAAAGTTGTCCATGATGGGTATGACCAGACAGTTGCAGGTCGAAACCATTTTCTTCAGCCTCATGCAGACCAAACGGCTGATGATCCATCAAAATCACTGGAAATTTTTTGTCAACCTGCTGTATCAGTTCGGAGAGATTTTTTCGGTTTTTCCCAATGAATTGTCGAATACTACGATCTTCTCTGCCTATAATGTAAATGCTATTGTTTATTTTGACGACACTATCCCTTAATACAGTTACCCCATGTTCCTCAAGATATTTCACAGCGGATTCAACACCGCCAATATATTCATGATTTCCCGTAACAGCAAACACACCGAATTTTGATTTAAGGTGCAATAGGGCATCTCCAAGATTTTCTCGAATTACTGGCGCCAGGTCTTCATCGACAATATCGCCTGGCAATAAAATCAGGTCAGGATTTAATTCGTTTATTTTGTTAACGACGTTACAGAACCGTTTCCTGCCAACTATCGTTCCGAGATGGATATCCGAAGCAACAGCAATGTTCATCATTTTGATATTTGCCTGTTTTGGGATAGTTAAATCCATTTTTTGAACTCGAAAAGAACAGGCATTAATATAGCCATATAATAGTATTACCAGAACCATCCCGACGGAAACAAGAAAGGTTACCTGCTTTAATTTTGCATAATTATCAGTGATAAGTTGAAAAAAAGGAAACCAGTGATTAACAAGCCTTGCTAAATCGACTACTAAGACGATCAAGAAAAAATAAAAAAACATTGCCAGCCAGAATGAGCCGATCCAGACAAAGATATCACTAACAACAGAAAGCCAGATTCTTTCCAGAACTCTACCGATGATATAAGAAAGCGCCAGGAAAAGATACAGCACCAGGTACGGAATCCGCAACCGTGAGTGCTGCGGTATCGCTTGCCAGCCACGAATGAGTATATAGTAGTTAACTAGACCATAGATGGTCAGAACAATGCTGAAAAAGATAAAGAAGTTGATGGTTTTCATATTCTCCGTTTTTATATCATAATGAGTATTCACTGATTGATCTAATTATTATTGAGAGAAAATAGTTAATTTAAATTAGAAAAGCAAGTTGTTTTCATGAAAGAAAACATGATATGATTTTTTTAGTTACTGTTTGAAATGAATTTGGAAAGAAGAGGAGTGGAGGTCAGAGAAGAAAGAAATTTTTTAAGTTTAACGGATAACCGATAATCTGTACTGCTTATATTCGATTAAAAAATGTTTATAATAGTAAAAACAAATTTCTAAATCTAGAAAAAAGCTCTAATATTATTTTACTTTGGCAAAAATTACTTTTTACGAAATTTCAAATAGTAGCAATGGTTTAATTTAAAAAGTCATTAAAAACGAAGCCGCAATTTTAAATTTATTTTTTACTTGATTTTTAAATTCTTACCATTTATATTGTTAATATATAAATTATTTATAATATTAGAGTGAGGGAAAATTGGCAACGAGTAATATGGTTTTTAACCTGGAGTTAGGTAAGCATAGTGCGACAGGTAAAAATCGACAACAAAATGAGGATAATGTCGGTTATTATTTTCCTCAACAGGCAGAGGTGTTGCTGCTTCGGGGACAGATGTTTATGATTACCGATGGTAATGGCGAAGAAGGTTTAGGAGTATTCGCCAGTAAAATAGCGGTGCAAACAGTAATTCAGGAATATTTTGAGGAACCCTGGGTTGGAACTGTTAAAGAAATGCTATCAAAGGCTTTAGCCCGTGCAAACCAGGTGATCTATGAGGCGAATATCGAAAATAATTCTGCCACACCATTTTCGGCTTCACTTACCTGTGCTGTGGTTCATCAGGAAAACCTTTATATTGCTCATATTGGTAATTGCCGCGCTTATTTATTCAGTGACAGTAATGTTGAAATATTAACCCAAAGTCATTCGTTTGATGTAAATAAAAATAATCGTGAAATAGATATTCAGGGGGAAGAAAATGGAAAGGTCTTGGTACGTTGTTTAGGTGTTGAGAAAGAAGTGAAAATTGATGTTATCCAACGAAAGTTGCAAATCAACGATATGATTTTGCTTTGTAGTGACGGAGTTTACCTTGTCGTACCAGAGGAAGATATTCATAAAATTGTAGCTTCAAGTTCAACACAGCAAGCCTGTGATTCCATGGTTAACTTTGCCCTGGATAGCCAAACACAGGACGATGCGACATCTTTGATGGTAAAGGTAAAAAGCATCAAACGAATTCAAGCGGATGAAATACCTGCTACTGGTGTTGCGGCAGCTTCTCAAGATGAAGAGCATCAGATTGTCATCAAAGGAGTTCGATATCGCTCGTCGTGGAAAGGAGACACGTTGCCACCGGCAGAGGATGACAGTGTTGCTGAATTCACCCAGGATCGTGATGTTCGCCGCCCCATTGTTAAACGTACATCTGCTACTAACTGGAACCAGCATCTTTCTCTTCGCAAAATTTTAAATATATTTACATTGGTCGTGCTCGTTGCAATTATTATCTTGTTAATTGTAAGATATGGTCCTAAATATTGGCGTTCAGGCACAGGATCATCTGAGCATGAAGTTACCACTGATACATTAAATCAGGTGAGTAAGTCAGAAATTGAACAAGATCAAATCAAACAGGAAATTGAACCAGCACAAGTAGTTTCACCCTCGGATGATCAATTGGAAACTTCCAGTCAAAAATCAATTGGACAAGAACCCGCGATAACCGCTTCAGTCCCATTAAATATTGTCATCATTGATGGTTCATTCAAACGTAATCTGTCGTGGGAAGATTTTATGGATGATATGAAAGCATTTTCAGATGTTGATCGAATTGTTAAAGTCAGCTCATCGTACAGGCTTAAAAAATCAAAAATATTATGGCGACGTCGTTCTGATTATTCAATTGAAAATATAATAAACGAAAGACTCGATCAATATCAGCGATTGTTTTCTCAATATTTTAAAATAAAAGCCGAAGTCTCACCTCTGGATTTGACTCTGGTTATTGGCGCTGATTTTAATTTACCTCGACCCAAAATCGGTAATCAGGAAGGAAATAAAAATAATGTGGATTATTATCTGGAGATATTAAACGGTTTCACAGTAACAGGATTGGCAAGAAGAATGAGCGAACAATTATATCATCAACAGATGAATCAAGGTCGTTTGATTGTTGTTGATTATCGGAATGCTGATAAAAGGAATTATCGAGTCTCATTTATTAAATGTGATTCGTCACGAAATGAACTGGCAGAAGAATTAAAATCAGATCTGGGTCAATCGTTATCAATCGTAAATTCTCGATTGTTTGATATAAAACTAATTATCGGGACGGATATTGTTTTTTAGGGATGAGATTAATTAGTTCTTGTTGCAAAAATCGGAATTTAATGAAACGGTGTCATTCCTGCGAATACAGGAATCCCCTTATAAAGTTATACTTAGGTCAAATAAAGAAGAAGATATCCCGCAAAGCGGGACATGACAATTCAGCCTGTTTTGGGAATTTTGCAACAGGAACTAATTACATTGCACCAAACATATCTATTTGTGGTTGTTTAGCAACCCTGAGTTTAACCTTTTTTTGCCTTAATTTCTTAATATCCTCCTTAATCAGAAATAGCTCACGCCGAAATTTGTTAGGCTCTTGAATTTCCACATGTTGAGCTATTTTTAAGCTTTTAGTTAAAAACTGTTCTGCTTCTAATAATTGATTATTTTTTGAATAAAAATGTCCCAGCCCCCAAAATCCCCAAAAATTTTGTGGATTTATTTCAGCAGCACATTTAAAAAGTTGTTCGGCACAGGAGAGATGTTTCTGCCTTAGCAGTATATGTCCGTAATCGAAATAATTCTTCGCATCTAAAGGATTTTTTAAGATTGTAAAGAAAAAGAATCTGTCGCGTTGATTAACCCAATATTTTTTCATACTAATTTTAGCTGCGATTAATGTAATTAAAAAAATATTGTTTGCCAATTGGTCTTCCGATCTAAGTTTTTCAATCGCCAGTTGTAAATGCTCTTTCTGATCTGAATCGTTATTTTTTTTGATAATTTTTTCGATTCGCTTGATTAGAGTGGGTAGTAAAAAAGGCAGGTCTTTACCAACACTTTTTAATATGGCTTGATAAAGTTCCTGTGCCAGTTTCTCTTTATCTCCATCTGGTATAATATCGCTCAAAAAATTTTCTTTTTGTAGATCAGACTTAAATAGTTGATATAGATAATAGGGTAAATGAACTAACTCGTCGAAATAAATTTCTATTACGAGATCACCTCTAAGCATAGAAGATATTAGTGGTTCAAACGGAAGTATCTCTTTTCGGTCGATAAGAAGTTTCCAAAAAATTGGCCATTGACAGATCTGTTTAGTTTTCTGTAAGATGAGAGGGTCTCGAGTTAAGATTTCAGGATCATTGACTTTCAGGCTATCCAATCCTTCAATTAGAACTGTTAAAGAATCGATAAACTTGAGACCATCTTTAATAGACAAATTAAAAATAATTTCCCACAGCGGATTATCCTCCAATGATAATCCTAAGTAGGTGTGCGATTGTAGAAATACTAATGCAGTTATTATGGAATCTTGATCAATGCCAGTGCCAGAGATTTTAAGCAGTTCGTTCAATAATTTTTCCTGGATCAGATTAATAAATTCATTAGTAATATATTTTGGAAGTATCTTAGCGCGAATCTCTCTTCTAAATTCTAAAGGATTTTTAATATCTTCATATTTTTTTAGATCTGTTTCAACCAAATCTCGAATATCCCGGAGGAGATCAAATTCGTCAAATCTCAGGCTTTTTAATTCTTTTCGTGAAGTTAACAATGTAGAAATATGCTCAGAATTATAAACAAGTCGTTCGAGGCTGGATTTTGGTATTGTTTTTCGTCTTTTTTTGTCATGAAAGAAATCTTCTGCAATCTCAAAATGTGCTGCCGATTTAGAATATTTTATGGTTGAATTCATTTTAACAATTTTCGATTAGTTAATTCAAATTAACGGGTGTAAGGTTAAATAACTTTCTTATTTGTATTTTGGTGACCTTGAAAAAAAAGACTTATAAAACTATCCTGAGTAATTTATTTTACTCCAAAATTATACGGTTCACTGAGCCTTCAGCGCGTCAGGAATTCGATCAAAAAAAGCAGTAGCAAATTTGGCATAAATTTGACTTGCATGAATTACATCGACTACTGAAACCTTTTCATCAGGTTTATGGCAATTGTGTTCTTCTCCCGGTCCAAAGCCAAGTGTCGGGATACCATGTTCTCCTCGAGTTGCAACGCCGTTTGAAGAACATTTCCAGCAGATTATTTTTGGCTGAAAATCCAAATTCTCTCTGAGCACATCTTTCATTAGCCTAATCAACCGATGATTCTCTGGCATTAACCAGGTAGGAAAATACATCTTTTTCGAACAAAATTGACCGGTGTAAGTTTTATTCTGAAAATCAACCACACTTATTTTTGCCTTAATTTGATTTTTAATTAAGAGAGATTGAATTTCTGAAAATACCGTATCCAGATTTTCTCCCAGTATTAATCTTCTATCAATATGAATTTTGCATTGGTCAGGTATCAGGTTAGAATAGGCTGTGTTAGGGGTGTTAATATTCGTCACGGTCAAAGAAGCATTGCCAAGAATGGGATCATATTTAAGCTCATTTGCATACTGCTCCAATTGCAATCCTGCCTGACAAATCAGGTAAATTGGATTCAGTCCTGATTCTGGTGCAGAGGCGTGATGAGATTTTCCTTGTGTGACGATCTCAAGTTTAACTTTACCACGCTGCCCTCTGGAAATATGAAGATCTGTAGGCTTACCTAACAACACTGCATCAGGTTTCAGATGTTCACAGATCGTACTGACCGCATAACCTTCACAACACTGACCCATGACAGTTGCTGAAAAATAAAGTGTTCCCTTCAGTTCAACCTGGTTCTCAATTAATTCCTTAATCCCATAAAGCATCGAAGCAATCGAGGCTTTGCTATTAGCAGCTCCACAACCATAGATAAAACCGCCATCTATATCCCCTTTATATGGGTTATAATGCCATTTTTCTGAAGTACTGATCTTATAAATATCCATAGGTACGTCATAAAGCAATTTGGGACCAGCGAAGTTTCCAATTCTCCCGATAACATTTCCGAGAGAATCGAGATAGGCTTCCTCAAAGCCGATTTTTTTCATCTCCAGCAAAATTCGTTGGGCTATAAGTTCCTCATCTCCACTGTAGCTGGGAATTGAGATGAGATCTCGGAGGAATTGAATGATCTTCGATTTGGAGGGATTCTTATATTTTTTTCGTTTATTCAATTTTAAGTTCATCGATATTTTTCAAATTTTTTGAAACAATACCTGCACCTGCATTAGAGAACGAATGCTTTTAATTAATAGAAATTGCTTATTAGATGCAAAAGTTACAATTTCCTCTAACGACCTGGGATAAATCCGATGGCCCAATAAGAATCTCAATCCCGACCATAATCCTGAAGGAGAAAAAGTCAGCAGAAAATATCCGCCATTTCTTAAAATGCGATGAGCCTCCTTAAAAAAGAGGTCGATATCCTTCAGGTATTCACTCAGTCCAACGGCTGTAATAAATTCTACTGAATCCGGTTTCACCGGCACGTTTAATGCATCTGCTTGAATTAACTTTGAGCCCGGATGGATTTGCATTGCTGCTTTAAGCATAGGTAAGGTAATATCAATTCCAATTAGACAATCTGCATCCGCAAAAAATTGAAGTACATTACCCGTGCCTGTTCCAATGTCTAAAACTTTTTTCTGTTTTGTTTCAAGGGAATTTAGCAAAAATTCCAGCTTTTGATTTTCACAATTTAATATCTGATTTAAGGGAAAATAATTTCTAATCGAACGATAAAATTTTACCTTTAAATTCCAGAGTGAATTATTCATACAACAAATATTTTTTTCTTAATTGCTCAAACACTTTTAATTTTGATTGCCATGCTTCAATGATTTGATGCGGTAACTTTCCCTCATCGATCGCTTTTAGAGTCGCTTCATTCCCAAACATAATAAGTGGACTTCGGGGAGAGTTCCATTTAAATTTATCAGGATGCAGCTTTTTAGTAGCACAGATCAGATGGATTCCTAAAGCAACCGATGAAAATTGATGAGGATCAGTAACTGTGAAAAACAAGCCCCTACAACGTTGCTCCTTATAAACAGGATTCATCGCAGCACCAGACATGTCAACCGGGATATAAGAGGTCGTATCGATTTTTACACCAGGAATTTTAGACTCATTTAAAATTTTTGCCAGTGTAATATGATCGAGCCAGGGAGCGCCAATGTTTTCAAAAGGTCGGGTGGTGCCTCGACCTTCTGATATATTACAGGTCTCAAGCAATCCCATTCCTGGATAAAGTAATGCGGTTGTCGGTGAAGGTATATTTGGAGAGGGTTTAATCCAATTTAATCCAAGCTCGCCATACCACAGGTCGCGTTTCCAATTCTCCATTGGAATAACGGTCAAATTTGCCCTGATACCATTTGCTAACCACCCTTCTTCATTAAACATTTGTGCCAGTTCACCGACTGTCATGCCATGTCTCAGCGCAATAGGATGTATGCCAACAAATGACTGATATTCTCGCTCCAACACTGGACCTTCGACGAATGTGCCTGTTATCGGATTAGGACGATCCAGTACTATGAAATCTATTCTGTTTTCAGCCGCGGCTTCCATGCACAAAGACATAGTGCTAATGTATGTATAAAATCTCGTACCTACGTCCTGAATATCAAAAATTAGTACGTCGATATCTCTCAGCATTTCAAGAGTTGGTTTCTTTGTTTTCCCATAAATACTGAGAATTGGGACGCCTGTTTTGGGATCTTTCTGATTTTTAATATGATACCCTCCTTCCACATCTCCGCGGATCCCGTGTTCAGGTCCAAACAGTGCTACCAGTTCAACTTCTGGCGCACGGTAAAGCAGATCAATAATATGATTCCCTTTGATATCTACACCGGTCTGGTTAGTAATTACCCCGACTCGCTTGCTGCGAAGCAGATCCAATTTACTCTCCATGAGAACGTCGAGACCGAATTTGATTGAAGTGGCTGTTTTTGAAGAATTACAACTTAGCAGAAAAACAATGATGAGAAAAGGTAGAACTTTAAGTTTAATCAAACAACAATCCTCCTAATTTTTTACGGCAGAGCGCATTAACGACACATAGAACAATCACTAATTGATTAAAGGATGAAACAAAATGAGTATCCAATTAAACCTTATAATTTACCATCTTTCAATAATAAAAAAAATCCAGAATATCCCCCTGCTAATTAGTGTCTGTCTGAAAAGGACTGCTTTCCGTAAAACAAGCATCATGCTTGTCTTGAAAATTATGAACTTAACTCACAAGCTGGAAGCTTATATTACGATTTCCGGACAGACACTAATTAGTTTCTGTTTCAAAATTCCCAAAACAGGCTGAATTGTCATGTCCCGCTTTGCGGGACATCTTCTTCTTTATTTGACCTAAGTATAATTTTATAAGGGGATTCCTGCATTCGCAGGAATGACACCGTTTCATTAAATTCCGATTTTTGCAACAAGAACTAATTAATCTCATCCCTAAAA
>Ga0209427_10004313_pt1 | contig 16440 bp, 16 predicted proteins | sample DeeMarSWOR136_30_FD_187465 | JGI IMG/M metagenome (GOLD analysis project Ga0209427, IMG submission 187465) | Marine sediment microbial communities from White Oak River estuary, North Carolina - WOR-1-36_30 (SPAdes) (version 2) | ecosystem: Environmental > Aquatic > Marine > Intertidal zone >...
GACCTCGAGGACCCGCCTGGGCCTGCGCCTCCTGACAAACTCGACGAGTACGCGGCCCCTGTCGCGCCCCACAATCGGCAGGTAGCGCCACCGGTCAGAGCCCTCTATGCGACGCAGAACCCTCTCGGCCGAACCCATCGAGGTTTATCTGGGGGACGCCCCTTAAAAACGCTAGATTCCCTAAGATGGGGAGGGTCAACATTTTAATCCGATGCGGCCGAAGGAGGCATGATTGTCATGGAGAAGCGCAGGCTCGGACGCACTGGCCACATGAGCTCCGTCCTGACCCTGGGGTGCGCCGCATTCTGGAGGGTGCCCCAGTCCGAGGCGGACAGAGTCATGAAGCTGGCCCTCGAGCACGGGGTGAACCACATAGACGTGGCGCCAACCTACGGAGAAGCTGAGCTAAGACTCAAGAAGTGGATGAGCGAACACAGGGACGAGTTCTTCCTGGCGTGCAAGACGAGGCACAGGACCCGCGACGAGGCCGCGGAGCAGCTGAGGGCGTCCCTCGAGAGGCTCGGAGTCGAACACTTCGACCTCTACCAGCTCCACGGACTGGACGACTACGGCGAGATGGAGACGGCGCTCGGCGAGGGAGGGGCCATGGAGGCCATCCTTGAGGCCCAGGATGAAGGGCTTGTCGACCACATCGGCTTAACAAGCCACGTGCCCTCCATCGCGATCGAGGCGATCAGGTGTTTCGACTTCGACACCGTACTATTCCCGCTGAACTTCATCCTGAAGCGCCACCCCGTGCCCGAGAACGACTACGAGCCCCTCCTGAAACTGGCGAAGGAGAGGGACATGGGGACCATAGCCATGAAGGCCTTCACGAAGCGCCCTTGGCCGACCGAGGAGAGGAGGTACGAGACCTGGTACGAGCCCTGGGACACCCAGCGAGAGATCGACAGGGCGCTCTGGTTCACCCTGAGCCAGGGGGTGACGACCGCCGCCTCTGCAGGGGACGTACGCCTATTCGAGATGATGGTCGACACCGCGGAGAGGTACACGGAGCTAACCCCAGAGGAACAGGAGGAGCTTGTAGCAACCGCGTCGGGCCTCAAGCCCCTCTTCCCGAGATGAAATGACCTTCTTTGAACCCATGGAAGCCCTATTCAGGTCTTTCGTCAGGGTTTATATATGAGGGCAGGTAACCAAGACTGTGTGCTGCTGAATGGAGCTGGGTGAACCCATCAGGATTCTTCTCATAATAGGCGCGAACATCATCGGCGTCTACGCCCTCTTCAAGATCCTCCAGGTGAGCTACTGGTTCCTGAAGGACAAGACGAACGAGGAAGAGCTCTAGGCAGCTTCCTCCCAGCGTCCCTCTAACGATTCGTTTCTTGGACCAGCTAGTAGAGTCAGCGAATGCTCGGATAACGATAAATAGGCGTTCCCTCGACCGTAATTAGAATCATCAGGAGGATGTTAGATGAGGAACGAGCTTAAGAGAAGGTTGAAGAGGGATGAGCAGGCCTACGGGTGCTGGATAACCATCGAGAGCCCGATGGTCGCGGAGATGCTCTCCACCATGGGCTTCGACTACTTCGTGTTCGACACGGAGCACAGCCCACTGGACATCTACCAGGCCCAGACCCTGATGCAGGCGATGCGGGGCCAGGAGACGACGCCCATCGTCCGGGCCTGGTGGAACGACATCGTCGCAATAAAGAGAGCACTCGACATAGGCGCCTACGGGGTTGTCGTCCCCTGGATCAACTCCAAGGAGGAGGCGGAGCTCGCTGTCAAGGCGACGAGGTACGCCCCTGAGGGCCTCAGGGGCTGCGGCCCGAGGAGAGCGGCCATGTTCGACCCCGACTACCTCAAGACCGCCGACGAGGAGATCCTCGTCATCTGTCAGATCGAGACCAGGAAGGCCGTCGAGAACATCGAGGACATCGTATCCGTCGAGGGAGTCGACGTCACCTACATCGGCCCCGCCGACCTCTCTGCCTCCCACGGACACCTCGGCGACCAGTCCCACCCCGAGGTCCAGGAGGCAATCGACAGGGTCTTCGACGCGACGAAGGCGGCAGGAAAGGCAGCGGGCATCCATCTAGGATCCGGAAAGACGATAAAGGAAAGGATCGATAAGGGCTACAACCTGATCACGATAGGCAACGACCTGGTCTACCTGAGGAGCGGCGTCAGGGACCACATGAGGAGCCTAGGCCTCAGCTAGCCCTGCATCACTCGAACTCAACCGTCGCCGGCGGCTTCGGGGTCAGGTCGTAGTAGACCTTTATCACCTTGGGGCAGGTGCTCAGTATCTTTTTAGCGGCCGCCTCGAGGATCGGCCATTGGATGCTTGAGACAGTGGCGGTCAGGAAGTCCTCGGACTCGACCGCCCTCATGACCACGAAGTAGCCCTCGTCGTCCTCCCTGCCCGCGATTAGCTGCAGGACCCTGGTGACCTCTGGGAAGTTCGACTGGATCGCCACCCTCATCTTCTCCAGGCTCTCGTATCCGAGGTTCACCGGCCTCCCCATGGCGTCTTTGGCCTCCACTGCTGCGACGAAGCCGTAGGTCCGCTTCCCGTCGATCACCCCCGTCGCCTTCTCCGAGAGGTACCACGCGAGCAACTGCTGCTGCTCCATGCCCAGGGCTATAGCCGCCTCCCTCCGAAGGATCTTGGGGGCCTCCGTGGAGCCGCCCCCCATTATCGCCGCGAAGTACTGGGATGGCCGCTCCTTCCTGAAAGCGTCCTCCACCACAGCAGTCGCCGCCTTCAGCTGGTCCAGCTTGTCGGCGGTCACTTCGCCGACGACCCTCACGGAGAGCCCCGGGCCCGGGAAGGGCTGCCTCTCCGAGGCCTCTGGCGGGATGCTGAGGAAGCGGGCGACCTCCCTCACCTGGTACTTGTAGAGGGAGGCGATGGGCTCGATGACCTTGAAGCCGAACCTCTCAACGGGGTCTATGCCGATCTGCTCGAGGATGTTGTGCTGGGTCTTGATCCCGCCCTTGGTCTCCTCGACGTCCGCCCTTATCGTGCCCTGGACAAGGAACCCGCAGCCCTCGGCCCACGCCACGTCGCTGAGGGTCTGGTAGAAGGTGTCCCTGAAGGCCTTCCGCTTCTCCTCCGCGTCGTCCAGGCCCTCCAGTGCCTCCATAAAGCGGCCCCGCTCGTCGAGGACCCTGACGGGGAGGCCCAGTGGTGGCGCCGAGAGCATCGCCTTCACCATGTCCGGCTCACCAAGGCGCATGAAGTTGTCGTCGATGAAAACGCACAGGAGGTTGTCCCCGATGGCCTTGTGGGTGAGGACGGCTGAGACCGTGCTGTCCACGCCACCCGACACCGCTATGAGGGCCTTCTCCGCCCCCAAGGCCTCCCTGATCGCTTCGATCTGCCCCTCGACGAAGGCGGGGACATCGAGATCGGACATGATCTTCACTTCGTATGACGCTCAATCCAAATAAAAGGTTTGTACATGGGGCCGAGAGGCGTGAAAAGCCCCATATTTCCTGGCTGCGCCGCCCCCCGAGTGTCCAAAGATTTAAGAGTTTCACGCCCGGTTCGGTATCCTATAAGCCCTTGAGGAGAGCATTATGGGAGAGACCGTCGCTGTTATAGGCGCAGGGGTGATAGGCGGGGCCGTCGTCAGGCGCCTCTGCAGGAACCGGGCAGTGGACCGCGTGATAGCGACCCGCAGGAGTTACGAGAAGCTCAGGCCCCTCGAGGGGCTGGGGGCTGAGATAACGAGCGACAACGTCGGGGCCGCCCGCAAGGCTGACGTCGTATTCCTCTGCGTCAAGCCCGGGGACGTCGCCGACGTCCTGAAGGAGATCGGGGGCGAGATCACCGGGAAACTGATAGTATCGACCGCCGCCATCGTGCCTCTCGAGTTTTACGGGAACACCGCCCCGGGAGCGAGGTTCGTGAGGACGATGCCCAACGTGGCGGCCTTCGTCGGCGAGTCCTTCACCGCATACTGCTGCGACGGGAAGGTCACGGAGGAGGACCGGATCGTCGTGAGGAGGCTCCTCGGCACGATGGGCCAGTGGGAGGAGGTGGAGGAGAAGTACATGGACGCCATAACGGGCCTCAGCGGGAGCGGCCCTGCGTACGTCGCCATAGTCATAGAGTCCCTGATGTACGCCGGCCTCAAGGTTGGGCTGCCCAGGGAGCTCTCCCTCCACTCCTCCGCCCAGGCGGTCCTCGGGGCCGCGAGGCTCATCCTCGACGGCGAGTTCAACGCCTCCGAGATCAAGGACATGGTCACGACCCCCGGGGGCACCACCATAGAGGGCATCTACCAGCTCGAGGACGGCAAGCTCAGGACAGCGCTCATCAACGCCGTCGTCGCCGCGACGGAGAAGTGCGAGAACATCGGGTACAGGTGGAACAACGAAAACCGCTGAGCCCCGGGCTCCCCCGAGGCGGGGAAGGACATAAATCCGATCCCAGCATAACACCCCTGAGTGACGAGATTGTCCTACGATCTGATCATCAGGGATGGAAGGGTGATCGACGGAGCCGGCAACCCCTGGTACCGGGGGGACGTGGCCGTCGCAGACGGGAAGATTGCCGCGATCGGGAGGCTGAAGGGTGCAGGGGCCGGGAGGGTCATAGATGTCGGGGGCATGGTGGTCGCCCCGGGATTCGTCGATGCCCACAGCCACTCCGATGGGTCCACCCTCTACTACCGCCAGATGGAGAGCAACGTGATGCAGGGGGTGACGACCGTCGTCGCCGGCCAGTGCGGCTCGAGCCCCGCGCCGGTGAACCCCGACCTGAGGGAGGAGATGGAGAAGAGACTCGCCCGCATACTCCCGCCGGAGGTCGAGCTCAGGATCACCTGGACTACCTTCAACGAGTACCTTAGGGAGGAGGAGAAAGGTGGCCTCGGCGCCAACGTCGCCCACCTCGTCGGCCACGGAGCCGTGAGGGTCGCCGCTATGGGCTACGAGGCGAGGGAGCCGACCCGTGGGGAGCTCGAGAGGATGAGGGAGCTCACCGCCGAGGCGATGGAGGCCGGGGCCTACGGCCTCAGCACCGGGCTCATCTACCCGCCCGGGATCTTCGCGAAGACCGACGAGATCGTTGAGGTCGCGAAGGTGGCGGCGGGGTACGGAGGCATCTACGATACCCACATGCGGGGCGAGGGAAGGACGCTGATGGAGGCTCTTAGGGAGGCGATAGCCATCGGGGAGAGGGCCGGGATACCCGTCCAGGTGAGCCACCACAAGGCCGCCCACAGGGAGGTCTGGGGGAGGAGCGCCGAGACCCTCGCGATGATGGAGGAGGCGAGGAAGAAGGGAGTCGACATCACCGCCGACCAGTACCCCTACAGGGCCGGGGCTACATCCCTCGCGACCCTGCTCCCGCCGTGGGCCCACGAGGGGGGCATGGAGAGGCTTCTTGAGCGGCTCCGGGACCCCGAGCTGAGGGAGAGGATGCAGCGGGACCTCGAGGAGGGCCTCCCCGGGTGGGAGAACTTCGCTGGGGAGCTGGGCTGGGAGAACATATACGTCACCTATGTCATCACCGACGGGAACAAGCCCCTTGAAGGGAAGAACCTAGTGGAGATCCGTGGAGCTAGGGGGGACCCCGACGAGTACACGAGCCTCTTCGACCTGCTCTTGGAGGAGGAGGGGGCCGCCGGCATGATAATCTTCTCCATGGAAGAGGGGGACGTCCGCCGAATAATGGGACACCCGCTCCAGATGGTCGGCACCGACTCCGGAAGCAGCAGCACCACGGGCTTCACGAGGAGGGGGAAGCCCCACCCCAGGGGCTTCGGGTCCTACCCGAAGATCCTCGGCAGGTACGTGAGGGAGCACGGGGTCCTGGGGCTCGAGGAGGCGGTCAGGAAGATGACCTCCTTCCCGGCGCAGAGGTTCGGGCTCCTGGACCGGGGGCTCCTGAGGCCTGGGATGTGGGCCGACGTCGTCGTCTTCGACCCGGACACGGTGATCGACAGGGCCACATACCAGGACCCCCACCAGTACCCGGAGGGCATCGAGTACGTGCTGGTGAACGGGGCAGTGACCGTGGACGAGGGGGAGTACACGGGCGCCCTCGCGGGCAGGACCCTGAGGAAGAGGAAGCCGAGCTAGACGGAAACCATGAAGGGGAGGGCCGGCCTCCTAGCTCGGCTCAGCCTCCATAACGGTACTATATTCCTACGAAATCCTGTATCTTTTCGATCTCAGTCGTCCAAGGTTATCCTTCGACTACCACGCCGAGCTCCTCGGCGAGGTTCACGATCTGCTTCCAGGTCTCTTCGGGTATCGGGATGCCCTCTTTGAGCCGCAACTCCTTTGACTCCCACTCGGGCTCACCGGGGACCAAAACCCTTCTCCCCGGCTCTGGTTTTACCTGTTTCACTTGGGAGATGACGGCATCGGCCTCCCGCCTGAGCTCGTCGAGGCCGACGAATGCCTCAGGGTCTATGGCGACGGCGAGGACGCCGTTGGGGGACGGTGGGTCCCTGTTCGGGTCGGTCCCTGTCCTGGATCCCGTGAGGACGGCCCCGAGGAGTTCCATGAGGAGCTGGAGGCAGTAGCCCTTGTGCTCCCCGAAGGGGAGAAGCCAACCCCCTTCCCTGTACGCTGCCGGGTCATCAGTAGGGTTCCCGTCTTTGTCCCTAGTCCAGTTGGCGGGTATCCTCTCGTGCCTCGCCCTGGCGATGGAAAGCTTCCCGGCGGCGACGACCGATGTCGCGTAGTCCAGGAGGTAAGGTTTCGCTTCTCTAGTGGGCACTGCGGCGCTGAACGGGTTCGTGCCGAAGACCCTGCCCTCCCCACCGTAGACCGTGACCGAGGGGCTCCCAACGTTGACGAACATCATCGCGACGACGCCCCGCTGGGCCGCCCAGTTGGTATAGTAGCCGACCCGGCCTATGTGGCTGCAGTTGTATGCTCCGATAGCGCTGACGGCCTGCTTCTTCGCCTTCTCGACCGCGAGCTCGATGAGGAATCTGGCGGTAATCTGCCCGGGGGCCCAGTGGCCGTCCACCAGGGCGGTTGAGGGAGTCTCCTTGACCACCGCGGGGTCGGCCTCGATGTCTATGAACCCTTTACTGATCCTGTCCGAGTAGGTCACGAAGTAGGAGACCCCGTGGGAGTCGTGGCCGGTCAGGTTCGCCTCCACGAGGGTCTCAGCAAGGAACTTGGCCTTCTCCCTCATGAGCCCCTGGGCTGCGAATATGTCCGCCCCTAGCCTCTTGAGGTTCTCGGCCCGTTGGATGATCATGAGCATCACGGCAAAGATGATAGGATCAGTGATTTTTTCTGCCTATTCCTTGGGCACGAGCTTGGCGATTCCCCCGAGGAACGACTCGATGTCCTCCCTCTCGATGCCGTAGTGGGTGCAGAGCCTCGTACTTTTTGTGCCCCCCCGGGTCTTCCATCCGATCTTATTGCAGGTAGCGATCCAGTCCTCGCCGGTCCAGCCGATACTGGATGGGTCTATGTAGACCATGTTCGTCATGACGGGGTTGAGCACCTTTATGCCCATGTTCTTAAGTCCCTTCTCGAGGGCCTTCGCATTCTCGTGATCCTCTGCGAGCCTGTCCACCATCTTGGTGAGGGCCACGATGCCGGGCGCCGCGATGATCCCGGCCTGGCGCATGCCTCCGCCGAGCATCTTCCTGTACTTCCTCGCCCTCTTAACGAGCTCCTCGGTCCCGACGACGATGGAGCCGACCGGCGCCGAGAGGCCCTTAGAGAGGCATATCTGGACCGTGTCGGCGTACCTCGTCAGCTCCTTGACGTCGATCCCGAGGGCGACGGAGGCGTTGAAGACCCTGGCGCCGTCGAGGTGGACGCCGAGGTCGTGCTCCTTGGCGACCTCCCAGTCGGCCCTCATCTGCTCGAGGGTGAGGGGTATGCCGCCGGCGGAGTTGTGGGTGTTCTCTATGCAAACGAGACTCGTCCTCGGGTAGTGGATGTTTTCGGCCCTGATGGCCGCCCTGATGTCCTCGGGCCTCATCCACCCAAGCTCTCCAGGTATGGTCCTCGCCATGAGGCTTCCCATGACGGCGAGGCCGCCCACCTCGTTCAGGTAGATGTGGCTCCGGGCCTCCAGGATGATCTCGTCCCCCCTGTTGGTGTGAGCGAGGATGGAGACGGCGTTCCCTTGGGTGCCGCTGGTGACGAAGAGGCCCGCCTCCTTCCCCAGCATCTCTGCGGCAAGGGCCTCAAGCTTGTTTACCGACGGGTCCTCCCCGTAGACATCGTCGCCGATGGGGGCCTCCGCTATGGCCTTCCTCATCTCGGGCGTTGGCAGGGTCACAGTGTCGCTCCTGAAGTCGAGGTTCTTCTCCACCATGCTAGATCAGCCTTCTGTAGGAGCGAGGATGTTATTTAAGGTATTCAGAGTTGGCGGGAGGCCTTGGATAGCGCTAGCTTGATGTGGTCTCCGGCCCCCTCGAAGACCGGCCAGCCGTGGCCGGGGAGCATGACCTCAACGTCGAGCTCGCTCAGCCTCCTAAGGGACCTTTTCATCTCCTGTAGGCTCCCAGACTCGCCGTAGTATGCCCCGTAGTTTCCATCGGGGAAGACGGTGTCCCCGGAGAAGAGAATCCTCTGCTTCTTGGCGTAGAGGCACATCCCGCCCTTGGTGTGCCCCGGCGTCCAGATGACCTCCAGGGGCCAGAGTTCGGTCTGGATGGTGTCGCCGTCCTCGACCCGGACGAGGTTGGGGCCAAGGTGGGAGGCGATGTACTGGGCATCAAGACGATGAACATATACCTTTGGATTGGCCCTCTGGAGGATGATGAAGGCCCCCATCGCGTGGTCGTGGTGGGCGTGGGTCAGGACGACTCCCTTGACATTGCCAGGTGCAACGCCGAGCTCCTCCAGCTGGGGCCAGACCGGGTTGGCAGGATTGCCGACGCCGGTGTCTATTACAACGGCCTCATCCCTGCCGACGACGTAGATGTTGCTACAAAGGCCTTCACCTAGGATAAGCGATACATCTTCGAGTCTTGTTGAGTAGTTGCTGAGGTCGAGTATTCGAGGCACCTTTGATCGACTCTCGATTCACGTTTCCGTTTAAAAATCCTATGTGGGTTCGATTTTTACGCGTGTCAGTGGCAGGTCATATCGGTTTTCTGGAGGCGTAATAATTTTCTAGTCAATATCGTTGTGCATGAGCTTTGCTTTTATCTGCGTTCTCTATTCACTTACTTTTTGAACGTTTTTTAGTTGTTCCCGTGAATTTCTGGGTTGGTTCGAGGTCGATCGCTGTTTTTTTTTAAAAAAGTATTATCATCTTATTTTCCCGTATTTTTGGAGTAAGGTAGAAGAGTGAGATCAGCGTCTTCTTGAGAAGTGACTTCATTCAGAAAATGCGTATTTTTAAGCGAGTGAACCTATATCTTGCGATTTTCTCCCGTGTTTTTGAAGATGTAAAAATATAAGATATACAAATAATGAAATTGCTTGTATCTTTTATAGAACTTTTATTTAATAGTTAAAATTCATCTTTTTAATCTCTATTTTTTAGATCCTTATCATTTATCAGTATTATTGATTGATTTTCGTTAAATATTGTTTATACAAGAAACTTCTTGGAAAGAGGTATCCATTATGGAAGGTGAATCACGAGAAAATGTAGGATACGATTTTGATGATGTTCATCAAGAGGTACACGCTGAAATGGTGGTTTGTTCAAACTGTCAACAAAGAGTGCCAAAAGGCGTTTATTGTCCTCACTGCGGATATCCACAATATCTCGAGAAGCCTGTGAGCTTTAAAACAGATACGCGGGGTGAATTTGACCATGAGATTACTACAGACTCGATCGACACAGATAAAAACGAAGAACAAATGGTTGAAAACGCTTCAAAAGATAAAGGTTTGGAGCCTGCAATTCAGATATCCAGCATAGAAAAGTTGGATTCGGATGAAGGCTCAGGCGAGTCTAAAAAGGATGAAAAAACTTCGTTCTTTTCGAATGTGCGTAAGTTTATGGGTATCAAGGGCTCACATTCTAGAGCTGATGAAATTAATGATAATGAAATCCGAGAAATCCCTAAAGAGGAAAACGATCTTCAGGTAGAAAAAGAGACTGAATTTCCATTAGAAGAGGTAGTAAAGGAAGAAGAGTTTGAAATTGTAAAGGAGGTAAACAAAGATTCCGAAGAGTTTGGAGATTTTGAGGTTCAGGAAATGAATATAGACATTTTAGACTCTGGTATTGTGGACACTGAGGTAGAAGTATGTGAGGATCATATGTCACTCTATGAGCCCGATCCTAAATTAGTTGAGATGCAACATGGGTTTTTGCAGAGTATTTCTATGAAGCTGTGGTTGATCAATATGCTTCAAGAACGCGGCATGGAGGAGGAGCAATTTAACAAGATGTTTGATAATTATGAGGCACTGTTCTCCTGTTTCTCTAGTCGTCGTGAAAAAATATTGAGCCAATTAAAGGATGTTAGCTTTCTAGAAACATCGCTTGGGAAGGCGAAAGTGTATTTCGAAGAGCTGAAGATGAAGAAGACGATTGGTAAAGTTACGGAGGAAGAGTACGAGGTAAAAACTAAGGCCTTAGAATGGGATATCAAATATTATGAGGAGGAGATCTCAAGGAGAAACAAAGATGTTGAATTTCTCATGGATCTACCCAGGGTAATGTCGGTGGAAGAAGTTAATAAATTAAAATCGATGGCAGAGAGATGCAGATGGGCAATGGATAATTTTGAATCATCGAATAAAATCTCATCAGGAAGTGCAATAAAGGTCAGGGAATCGCTACACAATACATTAGACATTCTTGAGGCATTTCAAACCTTTAGAAGTCCGTAGTATTTTACTATTGTAATAAGATGCAATATTTTTTATTAATAAATTAGATTGTCATTAAATACTAGTACCAGACGCGATTTTTAAAAGAAGCCGAGTATCAAAATAATCAGTAGCATCTTTTAAATTAATCTGCGAATCTAAAAAACCACAAGTTTTTCCTTTATTAATTCTACTATATCGAAAACACCTTTTCACTTTTAAAAGATCTATTATCCTACGAGCCCTAGCTGTACATATATATTTTATTCCATCCTTCTCGACATTTTTTTCAAGATAACTACAATCCCAACATAAAATTTGATCCGACTCGATGGGATTAAACTTATTTCTATTCAAAGGTAGCTGACCTCCTCAAATTTATCATTCAGTAGTAATATTAGAGGAAACCGAAGGAACAAAATGAAACACCTGTTTCATAAATTCTATCCATTGTAACTTTCTACTAGATCCTGCAGAGATATTAACTCATTTAAGCAAGTTTATAAACCCGAATGACTTAGCTTCAAAATGTATGAAAATAGTAAATAATATGCGAGCCACACCTTTAAGAAACTAGAAATTCTTATTAAAATCAAACTGATATCGAAAATAAAATTAAAAACGATCCTGATTAAAATCTAAGTCTAAGTTAAGAATATCCGCCAGATGGGAATGCATAAGGGGTCTTACACTTTCCTCTTCAATATGAGCTTGAGGAGCAGGTAGTCGCCCTCGTACTCGTGGTCGTACTCGTCCACCTCGAAGCCCTCCGGGAGCCTGTAGCTCCTGTGGAAGGACTCGTCGGCGCTGCTCCTCAGTTGCATGGTGCCATCCCCACCTTCAACATATATCGTCCTCCTCAGGTGGCTCGGGACCTCGATAGTTATCATGTACTCCATCACCTCAGACTCGCGCGTCCCCAGCTCCCAACCTATAGATCCCGAGCCGAAGCCGGATCCGCTTCTCCAGGTCACCAGTATCCAGGGGAGCAGCGATGTCAAGACGAATATCGCCAGGAAGGCTATGGATAGTATTAGCGCGGACCAGCCCCCGACGTTGCCGAAGACAAAGGGGAATACGACGATCACGCCCTCGCCGCCCTCGACGACGAAGGCCATCGACGTGATCAGCAGACCGAAGACGATGAGCAGCATCCCGAGCATCCGGAGCCCCGCCGAGGAGACGCCCCCAGATGAAGCGAATAGCGGTCGCCGGGACGCGCACTCGACGCATAGCTCCCCGAAACCGTGAAAGCACTGGTCGCACACGACGCGACCGCACCTCACGCAAAGGGCGTCCGCGCCCGGCCCTCCGCATATCTCGCAGTCGGGCACGGGATCACCATCCTATGAGGTCGGGCTGGAACGTGGCCAGCGCGATGAGGAGCACTATGACCAGCACAAACGTGGCGCCGATCGCCGCCCACCTTCCCCTCCCGCCGAAGACGATGGGTATGGGCCCGATGAAGACCACGCCGGCCGTTCTGTGCTCGGCCTCCCCCCTCTCCCCAGTCGATCTGAAGCTCAAGAGGAGCAGAAGCGCCCCGAGCCCCGTCATAGCGAGCCCGAGGCAGAGAAGAGGTATGGAGGCGGTCACCTTGGGTCCTTCCATCCTAGGAAGGATACTCGGTCTTAAATCTTTCTAGGTGGATCAGACACCCCAGAGCGCCGCCTTCCCCAGGTACTCGTTGACCTCCCACTCCCTCACCGAGGCGCTGTCTACGTCAACAGCCAGAATCGAGTGGATCCTCGCGTTCCTTATCTCCTCGACGGAGACTGGAGGGCTCGTGTAGTAGAGGTCGCAGAGCCCCTTGATTACCGAGACCTCGTCCTCTTTCCTGAAGCGGGGGGGCTTCGTCAGCGTCGGGGGGATCTCCATGATGTAGTAGGGCGGGGTCGCGAGCATGAACTTGTTTGCGAAGCCGCTGTACCTAGTGATCTTGCTCGCGATGCGCGCCCGCAGGTAGATCAGGGGGTCGACGGCGTGCTCAGGGGGGACGAAGCCGGTCTCCACCTCCACGATCACCGACCCGTAGCCCTTCACGGCGTAGATGTCGCATGAGACCTCATCGAGGTAGTGCTCTAGCTCCACGTCGAAGCCGTTCTGGATCAGGTGCTTCGCGCTGACGAGCTCCATGACCGAGTGGTTTATTTTCACCAGGTTGTGGCTGTTAAGATCCATGAGCCTCTCCTTGAGGGCGAGCATCTTGGAGTACTCCTCCCCATTGAGCTCGTGCCTCATCTTCCCGAGGACGGTCTCGACATCTTCCCTGAACTTGTCAGCGCCCACACCCTCGCCCCCGTTCTTTACTCCATTGGAAGAGGGATGATATTTAACCTATAAGGTAGCGAACGACTGGGCCACGACTGTCGCCCTGAGATGGGAGTCTTCGACCAGGCGCGCGGATCGCTTCCTATGATCCGAAGCAGCCTTCGTGGGTCCATCGGTTATCAAGCGGCCACCTCTCAAGCCCCAGCTCAGGGAGGAACCCGAATCCCCGGACCCTGAACAGGTGGCTCGTGCAACGGCAGTCGCTGCAACCGAAGCCCCTCACGGGCTCGCCCCTAGAGGAGACCTCCCCCGCCAGGGTGCACTCGACCCTCTCATCCGTGACCCGGAGATAAACGGATTCGATGCGCACCTCAGGCTCCCTCAGCAGATAGTCTACGTGCCAACGCGTCACCTTGCGTAAGCCACGGCTAGTTTCGACATGCCTCAGGATCCTGGCCTTTAGCCCGTTCAAGGCGGAGCCGATGTACACGTAGAGGCCCCGCGGGAAGACCATCACGCCGAGGGCGCCCACCTCGACGTCTATATCATCGTCAACGGTGATGCAGAGGCAATAGGCGCCCCTTGAAGCCATACCATAATGTTTCCCCGCAGATGATAAAAAGAGAGCCCTTGACTTCTCTTCACCAAGCTCCGGAGGGAATGCATATGCGAGGGGATAAATGAAAAATATGTCCCCTACATCATGATCCCGGATGGTTGTCAGGGCCGTCATCCTGGACTTCGGGGGCACCCTCGCCGAGGGGGGGATAGACTGGAACGAGTACCACGAAGCGATCCTGAAGACCCTGAAGGCCCTGGGGCACGACATCGATCTAGGCAGGCTCAAGAGGGCCATCCAGGCGGCGCTTGACGAGCTCGAAAAGGTGCGGGCCAGGGGAGATGAGCTCACATTCGAGGAAGTCTACGGATCTGCGCTGTCGAGGCTCAGGGTGCCGCCTGAGAAAGAGACCCTCGAGGCGATCCACGAGGTCTTCAGGAGGCACTACAGGCAGGATCTGTACCCATGCATCGACTATGTGCTGGGGAGGCTCGCTGGGCGTTACGCCCTCGCCCTCATGTCGAACACGATGAGCGACCAGCCCAGGCTCATACTGGAGAGAACCGGCCTCGCCAGGCACTTCGACGTGATTGTCTGCTCCCGTGACCTAGGGGTCCGAAAGCCCAACCCCAGGATCTTCGAGTACGTCCTGGAGAGGCTCGGCGTCGACCCCGACGAGGCGGTCCACGTCGGGGACAGCATCGAGGCCGACATGGATGGGGCGTCTAACGCCGGGTTGACACCGATATGGATAAGGCGACCTGAGCCCAGGCCGTGGCGCGGTCATGTCATCTCAAGCGTGTGTGATCTTCCCGAGTTCCTTGAAGGCCTCGACAAGGGTCGAAAAATATAGGTTTAGAGCCCTGCGAAGCGGCTAACGACTTTCTGAAGTTTCAGGGCCTTTTTCCCGGCCTGCTTGGGGTCAGCCTTCCGGGTTCCACCTGTAGAGGTATATGGTGTGGCTCCTGTACCCCTCTCTGAACTTGAAGTTCTTCCCGTTCTCCCACCCCGGCACGGAGAAGTCGTGAGAGACTACCCGGGCGCCCGGCCTGAGCTCCTTCTCGAGCTTCGGCCTCACCTTCTCGTTCGCCCCAGTCGTGAGGTACATCGTGACGACATCCGCGGGGCTCAGGTCCACGTCGAATATGTTGCCGTGGACGAACCTGATCCTGTCCCCGAGCTCGAGCTCCTTCCCCTTGCTTATCGCCTCGTCGATGAGCCGCCTGTTGAGCTCTACGCCGACGCCCCTCGCGTCGAACTCCTGGGCCGCCATGATGACTATCCTGCCGTCGCCGCTCCCAAGGTCGTAGAGGGTCTCCCCGGGCTTCAGCCCGGCGTACTCCAGCATCTTCCTCGCGACGAGGACCGGGGTGGCGACGAAAGGCGCTATCGAGTCCCTTCCCGAGAACAATTCTTCACTCCTTCTTGAATGGCCTCACGGGTTCTTTGTATTCCCACCGACCCCCCTAATAAAAAGGATACGCTGGGGATCCTAGTATCCTTAGACCTAAGAGCCGTGCGTGCTCCCGAGTTGTTCATCAGATCCTTGAAAGGTTAATTATATCATACCGTTATTCTTGTCCGGAGGTTTCGTGTTTGAGTCCAATGTCTAAGGAGATAAGGACTGCCATCGACTTCGTAGACGAGAACAGGAAGTGGCTGTCGGAATTCCACCAGGAGATCTGGCACTACGCCGAGCCCGCCTTCAGGGAGTACAAGTCGGCCGCGGCCTACGTCAAGTTCCTCAGGGGGGAGGGCTTCGAGGTGGAGGAGGGGAGCGGAGAGATGCCGACCGCCTTCTGCGCCGTCTGGGGAGAGGGTAAACCTGTCATCGGAGGATTCTCAGAGTATGACGCCGTGCCGGGCTGCACCCAGGCGGCTGTCCCCTACCGGAAGCCGAGGGAAGAGAACCTCCATCCCTGGGCCACCGGTCACACCGACCCTCACTCGGCCCTCGGGACCGGGGCCCTGTTCGGCTTCCTCGCCGCGAAGAAGGCGATGGAGGAGCACGGCCTGAAGGGGTCCCTGAAACTTTTCGGTGAGCCCGCCGAGAAGGTCTGCGGCTCGAAGCCAGTCCACGCGGCTAAAGGCTACTTCGACGACTTCGACGCCTCGATACCTTACCACCCCAGCGGCACCAACGGAGTGAGGTACGAGATCCAGGGCGGGTCCTACTGGAACACGCTGTACACCTTCGAGACCTCCCACCCCGAGAGGTGGTTCAGGCCGAGGAACGCCCCTTTCCCAATCGCCGGCCACGCCGGCGGGAGGATCCCAGCGGCCCTTGACGCCGTCTGCCTCATGTACACGGCGACGAAGTACGTCGAGGACGCCATGCTCCCGTACACCGGAACCTGGACGCTGAACGAGTACATCATGGTCGGAGGGCAGTGCACCTCCGACAACCTTCCGCCCAGGATATCCCAGATCCAGTACGCTCACAGGGCCCCGATGCTGGAGATGCAGGAGCAGATCGAGAGGGTCTTGGACAACACGGCCAGAGGGGTCGCCCAGATAACTGGAACCCGGGTGACTAAGAGGATCATCGCCCGGACACGCTGCGGCCTCACGAACAAGAAGCTATCCGAGATCCTTTACAGGAACCTGAAGATCGTTGGCCCGCCGGAGTTCTCAGAGGAGGCGAGGGAGTTCGCGAGGAAGATCCAGGAGAACCTCGGGATGGAGCCCATGGACGAGCCCCTTACCCAGGCATGCCAAGAGATCGCGCCCCTAGAGGCCTCTGATGAGAGGGTGAGGAGCCTCTTCCCAAGCTGGGTCACGACCCAGGGCTCAGACGACTACGTTGACTACCAGTGGGCCGCTCCCTCCACCAGGCTCTACACAGCCAACGCCGTGCTGAGGAGCCCCAACCT
>Ga0209427_10004316_pt1 | contig 16434 bp, 11 predicted proteins | sample DeeMarSWOR136_30_FD_187465 | JGI IMG/M metagenome (GOLD analysis project Ga0209427, IMG submission 187465) | Marine sediment microbial communities from White Oak River estuary, North Carolina - WOR-1-36_30 (SPAdes) (version 2) | ecosystem: Environmental > Aquatic > Marine > Intertidal zone >...
AATCTCCGCCTTATGACGTGGCAACTCTTTGAATTCGCCTTTTACTACACCTGCGAAAGCGAGTCCGAAGATCACGACCACAAGGCCAATAATACACATTCTTTGCGTTTTTTTCTTCATATATCCTCCTTCCGCTATTCAGCCACAGGCTGAATCGCTGTCACGCAAAGTACATTGCCTGACACGGTGTTCTTCACTGCCTTGTTCAACGCACGAGAAAAGACAATGACACCGTATCGTCTTGTTTTCATCGTTGTCCTATCACCTCCTTTCTCAGCTACTAACGTGTATATGTTCTTAGATAGATACACGCTCCTCCTCGCTTACAAGCACAAATTAGGTATACACCAATTTTGAAGGATGCTCGGGGATTGTGCAAATATAAGGAGAACTATGTCTCATTCTGTACCTAAATGATTATGCAAATTGTTGTTAGTAAAGAACATCAAAGTAGAATGCCAGACATTTGAAAAATCCATCTATTCTCCCTATAATATTTGAACACAATTAGACAATGTCCTCTTTGCTTCATTGCGAGCTCCTCCTCACGCATAAAGCTATTGATCACACTTGATGGTAAGAGGATTGCCTTTTAAATCAGATAGAATAATCGAGACTTAAATCTAAGCAACCCAGTCTTCTCAGTGGTACATTATAATAGATTTCACGGTACTGTCAACCCCTTAGGTTTAGACTTAAATCTCGACATGCAATAGGTGCGCGTTGTTCGTGCGGTATGACCTATCTCCTCACACCCCGCGAACTGCGCGATAAAATCATAATACCCTAATCGCTCAAAGATAACTGCTCAAGGCTCAGACGTCGATAGACAAGCCCAAGCTCTTGACATAGGCTGTTTTTAGCGTATAATCTGTTATGAAACGGTCACCCTCACGTGTCGGCAGAAATCAAAATGCTGAAGATTTGAATATCGTCTTTGACCGTATGCCAGATGTTGATAAAAAAAATATCTTCATTTCAAATTTTGTTCATTGGCAACCACTCTATGATCTTTATGTTGTCGATGACGAGGTAGTTGTCACCATTGAAATTGCCGGCGTAGCGATGAAGGATTTTTCAATCTTTGTCAATAAAGATCTGATGGTTATTGATGGTACGAGACGATCGCCCGTCATGCTCACCCGGAATTGCTGTACATTTCATAACATAGAAATCCCTTATGGTAGATTTAACATACGAATTGACTTTCCAATGCCTGTCGAACCGAGGAAATATCACCACTCCATCAATAATGGTATACTCACCATTCAATTTCCGATAGTAAAGGAGAAGGTTATTCCTATAGAGGATGGCTAAATGAGCGAGGATTTTTATGCAGGATAAATTAGTTCAGATTCCAGAAGAATTAGGCATAATCCCAATCAAAGGTGGGGTTGTTTTTCCAGACCAACCTGTACCCCTCATTATTCACACTCCAAGGCTCGCAAAGTTGATAGACGAGATTCTCACTACCAATAAACTTGCCGGTGCTGTCACACAACGTAATCCCGAGATTGAAGAACCAAAACCAGAAGAATTGTACACTATTGGTTGTGTCATTCAGATCAATAAAATGCTCCGTTTCCCAGATGGTACCATAAGACTCTTGATAAGAGGCCTCACACGGTTCAAGGTCATGGACTTTACACAACGAGAACCATATCTCAAGGCAAAAATCAGTATAATGCACAGTGAATATAAAAAGACCATGGCACTTGAAGCGATGATGCGTAACGTTGTGTCAATGTTCCAACATCTCGTATCGTTGGCACCGTATCTCCCCGATGAACTCGGTGCACTCGTTTTGAATATTGATGACCCGAATCGACTCGCTGATTTTGTTACCAGCTATACTAATTTTGAATTTGGTGAAAAACAGGCACTCCTTGAGACCATTGACCCAAAAGAACGCATTCATAAGCTCATACCCATGTTACAAAAGGAGATTAGTATTCTGGAACTCGGAGTCAAAATTCGCTCACAGGTAAAAAATGAACTCGATAAAGGACAGCGTGAATTTTATCTGAGGGAACAATTAAAGGCAATTCAAAAGGAATTAGGCGAAACTGATGAACATACACGAGAGATTGAGGAGCTGAAAAAAAAGATTGATGCGGCAAAGATGCCAGAAGCTACCGAAAAGGTGGCGTTCAAAGAACTCGACCGACTCTCACGAATACCGCCGCAGGCTGCAGAGTACACAGTGGCACGGACCTACATTGACTGGCTCATCTCTATCCCGTGGTCAAAAGCAACAAAGGATAACCTCGAAATAAAGAGGGCACAACGAATCCTGAATGAAGACCACTATGACCTTGAAAAAGTCAAGGAACGGGTCCTTGAATACCTTGCCGTTAAAAAATTGAAACCCGATTCCAAAGGGACAATATTATGTTTTATCGGTCCTCCAGGGGTAGGGAAAACATCGCTCGGCAAATCGGTCGCCCGGGCATTGGGCAGGAAGTTTGTGAGAATTTCTCTCGGTGGTATCAGGGATGAGGCTGAGATACGAGGGCATCGAAGAACCTATGTAGGTGCATTACCGGGAAGGATAATTCAATCAATCAAGGCGTGCGGCACAAACAATCCGGTCTTCATGCTCGATGAAATCGATAAGGTCGGAGCCGATTTCAGAGGTGATCCATCTTCTGCACTGTTAGAGGTGTTGGACCCTGAGCAGAATAGCACATTTTCCGATCACTATTTAGAGGTACCCTATGATTTATCTCGGGTGATGTTTATCGCCACCGGCAACATAGTAGACCCCATCATCCCGGCGCTCAAAGACCGTATGGAGATTATTGAATTACCTGGTTATATTTTGGAAGAGAAGATTGAAATCGCGAAACGGTATCTCGTACCGAGACAGATTGCTGAAAATGGCCTAAAGACCAGTAAAATAGCCTTCGACACAAGAACGCTGAAGATGATTATTACAAATTACACAAGGGAAGCAGGAGTGAGAAATCTGGAGCGCGCAATTGGTTCAATCTGTCGCAAAGTCGCAAAGGGTGTAGCAGAAGGAAAACGACAGCCCGCTCACATTGTTCCAAAAAACCTGTCAAAATTTCTCGGTTCACCAAAGACATTTCAGGAGGTTGCTGCACGTAAAGGCGAAATTGGCGTAGCAACAGGGCTTGCCTGGACTCGTTTTGGCGGTGAGATTCTTTTTATAGAGTCAATAAAGATGCGAGGCAGAAAAGAGTTAATCCTCACTGGTCTCTTGGGTGACGTGATGAAAGAGTCTTGCCGTGCTGCCTTGTCCCATCTAAAGACAAGATTGGGCTCCTGGGGCATTAGCGAGGATGCACTGAAAGATAGTGATGTACACATCCACATTCCGTCAGGAGCAATTCCCAAAGATGGACCTTCTGCCGGGCTTGCGGTAGTACTTTCTCTCGCATCGCTCTTGAGAGAGGAGGCGATAAATCCGAAGATTGCCTTCTCCGGTGAAATAACTCTCACCGGTAGAGTTCTCCCGGTTGGAGGCATAAAGGAAAAGGTTATTGCAGCGAAGCGCGCAGGCATTGAGAAAATCATTCTTCCTAAAGATAATCAAAAAGATCTTGATGAGATTCCACGGCATGTGAAGGCTGGACTCTCATTTATTTTTGTATCGAATATTGACCAGGCTTTAAATTCAATCTTCCTGTCACAGAGAAGACATCATAAAGAAAGAAAAAGCAGGAAGAAAAGATGATATTATTCCTTTTTCTTCAGATAGAGTGGCAGGCGATAAGCAGACCTTATGATAAACTCCAACAGGAACTGATTATCAACTTTTCAATCCCAAGCAACAAATTTAAATATGTTACCGAAGATTCATTGTTCTTTGCTGAATACGAAAGTCAACTCAAGGTTCGCGACACAGACGGTCATCAATTAGTTGGAGATTACTGGGAGAAAAAAATATTAAAGGATACGCTTGATATAGAGGATTCAGTAAAAATTCTCATCCCCAAAGATAGTAAATATTTCGAACTCAGGATTGTGGACCTCCATGGCGGTCAAATCTTTATGATTGCTGGCGAAGTTCTTCAGATAAAATATCTCGGGGACATACAATGGCGCATATCAAATGATAGTCTCATTGTGAGCTTTTCTATCATTAATCCTGAAGGTGAGATCGATAAGATGACTGTTTCAATTGACAACATCAAGGAAACAGTAGCACTTAAAATAGGAAACTACGATGATACTGTATCTCTCTATGTCGGAGCATTGCCAATAGGAAACTACATATTACTCTTTGAAATGTTCACCAAAACCATACGTATCGATGAGGTGAAGGTACCGGTAAGAATCTCCAAGCCATTTTATCTCGATGATTCTACCTGGTCATTAAAGGTGGAACAGCTCATCTACATTGCGACACCGTCCGAGATGAAATCACTCAGAGATACAGAGATTGCAAAACGAGACTCGTTATGGCGAACATTCTGGGCGCAGTATGATCCAACACCTTCTACTGAATATAATGAGAAAGAAGCAGAGTATTTTGCACGGATTGAGTATTGTGAAACAGAATTTTCACATGGTGACAGAGGATGGCGTAGTGACCGTGCAAAAGTTTACGTCAAGTATGGCCCACCCGATGAGCTTCAATCCATGCCGTACTACAATCCTCCTCGATACTCTCCGCAACGCCATTTTACTATTTACGATGCCTACGAAATTTGGTACTACTACAGACTCAACCGCCAGTTTGTCTTCGGGGATCGACATGGATTTGGCCAGTACGATCTCTTGAATCCCTCAGAATATAATTGAGTATGTCATTGATCTTACTGCTACTCTCTGCAGAACCAATACGATTTTATGTTGACCCGATCGTCTATCGGTCAACCATAGAGATAATTGACACTATCGCAGAGGCAGTTCAAGAACAGGACATCTATTACTTAGAATTTAACTGCGGAATCCCCTATCAAGAACTACGGTATGAAACAATTGATAGTACGATTGTAGCGAGGACAAAATTGGCATTCAAACTCATGAATCTGGATCGTCCAGATTCCTTAAGCGACACGCTCAACCGTCAATTTACCATACCATCATTTCAATACGCAGCACAGCAACAGCTCTCTTTTATCATTCAGTTTGGTCTGCACATACCTGCGGGTAATTTCAGATACATAGTGGGTATTGCCTCGGGTGATAAACGGGGAAGCGTGCAGCGAGAAATTAAGGTCGACAGAGGAGATTATAGAATGAGCGATATTCTCCTCGCAGACAAGATTGTCCTTGATTCTGTCGGTGATGAATTGAGAAAAGGCGATCTCAAGGTGTACCCACATCCCTCGCACCAATTTAGTGAGCGGTACCAAAATGTCTATCTCTATTATGAAATATACGATGTGGTCCCTGATTCAAATCATTTCAAGATTAACTATATAATAAAGGATAGCACTAATCAGGTTATTGCCCAAATTCCGAGAGAGGTTGGAAAACAGTTCGAATCCCAGGCAATCAACTTTGCATTAAGCACAAAGGATTTTGATCCGGGCAAACATCTTCTTACGATAGAATTCAGGGATGAAGAGAATCAACTTCTCGCACAAAAAGAAACCGCATTCGAAATAATCAGGACGACACAGAAAAAAATGAGCCTTGAGGGGATGCCCTATTACGAGGAAATCGAATACTTTCTCACACGGAAAGAGTATAGGGACTTCCAAAATTTCTCAGAGGACGGCAAGAAAAGATTCCTAGAAAGATTCTGGAGTCAATACGACTACTATGAAATTGCGCGAAGGTTTGAGCACGCTGCTGAAAACTTCCGTGAGGGTAATGTACCGGGTCATAAGATCGATCGCGGAAGAATATATATAAAATACGGCGAACCCGATGAAGTCGAAAGGAACGTCATCAGCGTAGAACTGTCAAAGCCATACGAATTTTGGGAATATTACAATGGTTATAAATTCATCTTTCTTGATATTCGGGAAACAAATGAATACACCTTGGTCTGGACAAATGCATCAGACGAACAGTCTCAACCATCATTGTATCAATATATCCCAGAATCGCTCCTGGGCTATATAGAGTGAGCGGTACTGCAGGTATCAAGTATAGAGGAGGTGGATCATGGAATCCAATGAAACCTTCAAATCAGAAGGCAACTATGCAGTAATAAAGGAAGGAATTATCCAGGAGTTAAAACGATGTATGCAAGAGTTGAAGGACGATTTCAAAACATACATTGAAAAAAATTACGATGGTTATGATAAAATTTACAAAGAAATTCGTGCATTGAGGGAACTTATTGAATCATCGACAATTTTTAAAAAGGAAAGGATAGCCTTATTTGTAGACTCACAAAATTTGTACTACTCAGCACGCATGGGATATGCAGCAAAGGTAAATTATGAAAAACTCCTCAGATTAATAACCGAAAATCGTAAATTGGTCAAGGCGTATGCATATATCGTACAACCACCGGACGGCGATGTGAAGCCATTTGCGACAAGTCTTGAACGTATAGGCTACATTGTAAAAACTAAGGACGTCAGGACTCGAGCGAACGGTTCTGCAAAGGCAAATTGGGATATGGGTATTGCGCTCGATATCCTCGGAATACTGGATCGCGTTGACACGATTGTCCTCGCATCAGGAGATGGCGATTTCGTGCCCCTTGTGGATTTTATCAAGACAAGGAATAGACGTGTAGAAATCTTTGCCTTTGCTGAGAATACCGCCTACGACTTAAAGGAAAAGGCAGATAAATTTCAACCGCTCGGCGAGAATGTCATTCTTATTTAAGAATGACAGATACAAACAGATGAATGCGGATGTACACAGATATATCTCCCTCTGAATTCGTCTAAATCTGTCTGCATCTCTTACGTAGTAATGATAGATTACCACATCCATACTCAACACTCGATTGATGCTGAGGGTAGTATCAGTGAGTACTGTGAGCGGGCAGTGAAACTTGGTCTGCGAGAGATATGTATCACCAATCACTGTGAGCTTGACCCGTTACGAAATGATTCATTTATAAGATTTAATAATCACAGAGAACCCTTTACACGTGAGAATCTACTTCTCCTACAGGATGAAGTGTTGAGGGAGAAGACAATTTTTAAAAACTCTGGGCTCGATGTCAAATTTGGCCTCGAAATAGGATACTATGATGGCATTGAGTCACGCGTTGCGGAACTTATAGATGACATGAGTTTCGACTTTCTGCTCGGGAGTATTCACTGTCTTGACCACGTTTGTATTGATAGTTCTCATGAGTGCTCCCTCTATTTTACCAATCATACAGCCTCTGAGTTATTAGACAATTATTTCCAGGCAGTCGAGAAACTCATAAAAAGCAAGCTCTTCGACGCCATCGGACATCTAGATGTCTACAAGAAATATGGTCTTGATTTCTATGGTGGAGAAATAAATACGCTGCCCGATGGTGTACTGAAAAGAACCTTTCAGTTGATGGAAGAAAACGCAGTTGCTTTAGAGATTAATACCGCAGGATTACGCCGTATACATGAATACTATCCATCTCCATCAATATTACACTATGCTCAAGTGGAAGGTTTGACACGAATAACCATTGGCTCTGATGCACATAGAGTAGACGATCTCGGGAAAGGAATAAACCAAGGACTCGAATATGCAAAATCGTTCGGATTCGATGCAGTCTATGGGTACGAAAAACGAAGGGCAACCCAAATAAAAATTTAGTTAAAAGCACGACTCAAAATATCTCACGCAGGTAACCACTTCTTGATATTCGCATTTTTTCTGATGACCACTGCAGAGGAACCCCAAGCCATTGCTGTAACCTGTTTTTACGGCGATAGACTAGTTGACTTTATCCAATAGATAGATATAATACTACTATGGAAGAACGCATCACCCCCGTATATATTGAGGATGAGATAAAAGCCTCGTACCTCGATTATGCGATGAGCGTCATTGTTGGCCGTGCCCTACCAGACGCGCGTGATGGGCTCAAACCAGTGCAGAGGCGCATTCTCTATGCAATGGAGGAAGCAGGATTATCAGCGAGCCGTCCATTTAAAAAGTCAGCAACAGTTATCGGTGATGTGCTCGGCAAGTATCACCCCCACGGTGATATGGCAATCTACGACGCGCTCGTCCGTATGGCTCAAATTTTCTCGATGCGCTATGTCCTGGTAGATGGACAGGGCAATTTTGGATCAGTCGACGGCGATGCACCAGCCGCCTACCGTTATACTGAGGCAAGACTCACATCACTTGCCGAAGAGATTTTGAAGGATTTAGATAAGGATACCGTAGATTTTATCCCCAATTTTGATGGTCGATTAAAAGAACCCACTGTCCTACCTGCAAGTTTTCCAAATCTACTGTGTAATGGCGCTTCAGGTATTGCCGTGGGTATGGCAACGAATATCCCACCCCATAACTTGAGCGAATTGGTTGCTGCACTCATTACGCTCATCGACAATCCAAAAGTCGACGATGACAAGCTAATCTCCCTCGTACCAGGTCCTGATTTCCCTACCGGCGGGATTATCATCGGCAAAACCGGTATAAGACAGGCATACAAGACCGGCAAAGGAAGGGTAGTCCTCAGGGGCAAATTCCGGATTGAAGATATCAAAGGCGGTAAGCAGGCAATCGTTATAACCGAAATTCCGTATCAGGTAAACAAGGCTTCACTCCTCGAGAAGATTGCCTCGCTTGCTCGGGCAAAGAAGATTGAAGATGTCACAGACATGAGGGATGAATCGGATAAAGATGGAATCCGGGTTGTCATTGAGCTGAAGAGGGATGCAAACCCCCAAATAATCCTCAATAATCTCTATAAGCATACGTCACTACAATCAACTTACAGCATCCAACTACTCGCCCTTGTTCAAGAGACACCAAAGACCCTTTCACTGAGAGAGGCGTTACAGACTTTTGTCGATTTTCGTTTCGAGGTAATAACCCGTCGGACAAAATTTGAACTCGCCGAGGCAGAAAGACGCGCACATATTCTCGAGGGACTAAAGATTGCAATCGAACATATTGACGAGGTCGTCGCAATCATTAAGAAGTCAAAGGATGTGAAAATGGCAAGGCAGAGATTAATGAAACGATTTTCGCTCACTGAGATTCAGGCACAGGCAATATTAGATATGAGACTGGCACGACTTACCAACCTTGAAAAAGAGTCGCTCGAAAAAGAATACCTTGGCCTCATCAAAGAGATCGCTCGACTCAAGTCGATTCTTGAATCACCAAGAGGTGTATTTCAGATAATAAAGAAAGAATTGAAGGAGTTGGACCAGAAATATCAAGAACCAAGACGAACCGCCATCATCGATGCCGAGCCTGAAGAACTCACCATCGAGGACCTTATTGGTGAAGAGAATATGGTCATCACACTCACACAGAGAGGATATATTAAACGTCAACCAATCACGACCTATAGAAAACAGACACGGGGTGGTCAGGGAAGAAAAATTGTCGAAATCGGTGAAGAAGATTTTGCGACGCAGTTGCTCGTTTCGGTAACAACTGATACCCTCTTGTTCTTTTCGGATAAGGGAAAGGTCTATGTCCGTAAAGTATACGAGATACCTGAAGCAGGACCATTTTCCAAAGGGCGTTCTCTGGCCAATTTTATCGAAATGAGTGAGGGTGAGAAGGTGACGGCCTGCCTCTCCATAAAAGATTTCTCATCTGATCGTTTCACCTTTATGGTGACGAAGAGAGGAAAGGTGAAGAAGACCAATCTTGCCGACTTTGAGAATATCAGGAGAAAAGGAATAATTGCTATCAAACTCGCCTCTGGAGATCGACTCATTGCCGTGGGACTCACCACAGGCGGAGATTCTATTCTTCTCACCACTCGAGAAGGATTGACCATAAGATTTTCTGAGAAGTTGATCAGATCCATGGGCAGGAACGCAGCCGGCGTACGCGGAATCAGATTAGCCGAGAGTAATGAGGTCGTTGGTTTCAATATTGTCCGTGAAGACGAAGATATGCTCATTATCGGCGAAAGGGGCATTGGCAAGAGGGTGAAGTTTACATCAATCGGCGAAAAGGGAAGAGCAGGCAAGGGAATGAAGGGAATGACCGTTGATGCAAAGACAGGCAAAATTGCCGGTGTCACGAGTGTGAATGATGAAGATGATCTGATCGTCATGACCAAGGCTGGGAAAGTGATAAGAACACCAGTCAACACAATCAAGGTCTTGAGCCGGCAGGCTAAAGGAGTAAAGATCATATCCCTTTCGTCGAAAGACACTGTTTGTTCCATTGCCCGTATTAAGGCACAGGTATGATACTGACTCGTTATTCGTTTAATGGTAACGAAGCCCGCCCCGTAAATATAAGAAATTTGCATGATTGACCATATATCTTCTCTTAACACTGCTTTTTTCCATGATGAGCCTCTTTTATTATCTAACGGGACCCGTATCGTTGTACGGTTTCGTAATACGGTAAGGACAACAAGAGACGAATTACAGAATATTAGGCAAATTCAAATAATTAAAATACAGAAAGTATTTTTCTAACAGGTTTCTGAACATTTGAATCTATAAATTGTTTAGGACTTAATACTTTGAAATTAGAATTTCCATCTACTCTTTAAGAAATGGTTATGGAATGGTTCCATGCAGTTCTGAAAAGAAGGAAAAAGATCAGTGGCTCGTAAATGCTGGGATGAATATTTCATGTCGATTGTTGATTTGGTTGCACAACGTTCGACCTGTCTCCGTCGGCACGTCGGTGCGGTCATTGTAAAAGACAAGAGAATCTTAACAACTGGATACAACGGTGCACCGAGTGGTGTTGCGCACTGCCAGGATGTTGGATGTCTCAGGGAAACGCTCAGTATCCCTGCAGGCGAACGGCATGAAATATGCAGGGGGATCCATGCTGAGCAGAATGCCATTATCCAGGCAGCGACATTTGGGGTGAGTATTAGTGGAGGAATCATCTATACGACGCACCAGCCTTGTTTTATCTGTACAAAGATGCTCATCAATGCCCACATCTCGAAAATAATCTATCAAGAGCCCTACCCAGATAAATTTGCCATCGACATGCTCCACGAGGCCAAGATTCCATGCATCAAAATCCAATAAGTTTACATTTCATGCCGTGCATGAAATGTAAACTTTTCATGATGAAAATATGAGATCAGAGGTGACTTAGGAAATGAGGGATCTATAGAGTGCTACTGTCTCTCGCTGTGGTTCTGCATCCAATTCCTTCTTTAGTGCCTTTCTGAGTTGCTCAAAATCCTTTGCGATTTCCTTAGACCTCCCTACCTTCGAATAGGCCTTCATTAATTTCTGATGATATTCCTCATTATAGAAGTTTAATGATACTAATTTTTTATACCAAATAATTGCCTCTTTGTATCTTTTCTCGTTAAGATATAGATCTCCCATCATAATCAAACAATCCTCATACATACCTTGATAAAAACGTCGCATCTCCTCTACCCAAGAATCATACCAGTCGATCGCAAAGCCATTTTTGTATAGAGAAATCGCTTCTTTCAAGCAATCTTCGTACTCCTTATTTTGTTCTTTCAACTCTTTACTTTTTTTGACTAAGGCATGAAATTTTTCTGAATCAAGTTTGATCGAAATGTGTGGCGATATTTGATATAAACCTTTGCCGCTAATAAGTATATCGCCCTTATTTGTGATATTCGATTTAAAAATTGTTCTTACATACTGGAGTGCCTTACGGAGGCTGTCACTACCACTTTTGTATGATGCGTTTTGCCATAAAGCATCAATGAGCGTATCTTGACTGACCTTGTCAGCTTTATGTAACAACAGATAGAAGAAAAGTTTTTTTGCTTTAACTGTTTTCCAGGCAGCATCGGGCACCTCATGGTCATCGATGATCACCTTTGGTATGCCAAATAAAAAAGCGTCAACCCAGTGAACATCAAGCTTAGTTTTCTTTATGAGTGACATTATGTACTTTTTTTCAATATTCTCTCTCGATATTATCTGCAACATCCACCTTTCTCGCTGTAATTCACGTAACAACAAGTAATCGTAACCCTTGGAACGACAGATCGTTACTACTTTTTTCAATGATGATATTACATCTGCAATCCTCCCCTGTAAATAAAATACTTTACTCAACTCAGCATTAATCAAAAACAGATTGAAAATTTGTCCAAATCTTTGTGACAACGTCAGTGCTTGATGCAGAAGATGTTCAGCATCGGTGAGTTTATTCTGAATAATTCTCAGTTTTGCCTCAGTGAGCAGCAGTGGGACAGTCTCAAATTCACCTTGACTTTCTTGCAGAACCCACGTCTTAGAAAGATTTCTCTCTGCATCGACCAGTTCACCAGCCTTGATATATATCTTACATAACTCATTGAGTGCAGAGGTTATTAACCTGACAATACCAAGTTTTTCATATATGCCCAATGCCCGAGTGGCGAATTGCTCTGCTTTCTTTAAATCACCCAGTTCTTGATAAAGGAGTGCAAAACCCTCCCAGATTCTCGCCATAGACCACAAATCATTATAATTGCTGCATGTCTTAATACCTGAATCAAGGATTGAACGCGCCTCTTTTATGTACCCCAAATGTAAACCTGTTCTTGCAGCATTATAGAAACCAGCACCGCAGCCAGGAGAAAAATGCGTCTGTAAGAGATCAACGGTCTTCGCTAATTTGGGATATACCACATTCAAATTCCCTGCCTTAAACTCGTTCATTGCCCAATTATTGAGAATACTCGCCTCAAGATCTTTATATCCATTGTGCTGCGCTATTCTCAAGGCTTTCTCAAAGTATTTTATTCCCTCTGGCAAATTTTTTCCACCAATTGCAGTATAGATAGAACCAATTGAATTCAAGATCGATGCCCTTGTTAGTTTTGAACTTTTCGGACACATGCTTAGTGCTTTTGCAAACCATTTTTTCGCTGCAGTAAATCTGCCTTGGTTCAGGTTAATTCCGCCCAATTCATAGAGCGCATCAGCATATTTCTTGCGCATTTTTATTCTGTTCTTTAGCAGTTTTGTTGCACGTAAGCAATTATCTTTTGCCTCATCAGAACGACCGACATAAATTAAGGATCGAGCATAATTCATCAACAGTAAAGGACGCTGTACAGTGAGAGACTTCGGTATCTTTTCGATATACGAACATAATGTCCCACTCCTTCCCTGCTCAACTAAACTGAAACCAATCTTCTCAATGGTAGATGCTGCCTTGTCGTACTGCTTCGCTTGCAGATAAAATTTTATAGCCTCCTCTAACCTATCCTCATTTACATAAAAATCTCCTGCACGTCGATATATCTTCCTCTCTCTGTCTGTTTCAATAAGTTTGCTACTCAAGAAATCTTTGAAAAGATGATGGAATCTATACCCCATACCAGGAATTCTGAATAAAAAGGCATTTCTCGTAGTGAGATCAGCTAAAATATCTGCAGAGTTTTTCCGTCTGGTGACGGCATCACATAATTCAGGTGTGAGCCACCCCAGAACCGAACAATCAACAAGAAACTGTCTTATGTTTTTGGGCTCTTGGTTATAAATTTCCTGAGCGAAATAATTGAATAGATTAGACTGTGATTGATAATAGCTTTCCAAAATTCTTCTAATATAACCAGAAGACTTACGACCCTCAAAATAATTAGATGATTGCAGCATGAGTCGCAGACTCGTTGGCCATCCCTCTGAATGTGCTTCGATCCAGTCAAGCTCAGATGCCTTTAAAGAAAGAGAATACACTTCACCAAAGAGATTCTTTATCTCATCTCTTGTAAACTTCAAATGCTCGCTTCCCAATTCAAGAATCTCATTCTGAGCATGTAATTGAGAGATAGAAATCGGAGGTGCCACTCTTGAAGTAATAATTAAATGGAGATGCGGAGGCAGGTGATCAAGCAAATATGTCAGGATTTTATCAATCTGCTCTGCAGGATAGAGCGCATGGTAATCTTCTAATATGATATATAAATCATCGGTTACATACTCTATGAACTCGTTTATAAACGTGCTCACTATTATTTCCAGATATCTTTGTGGATAATTAAAAAAATGACTTAAACGTTCGGTCTTTTTGCCAAATTCAATCTTTATCCTTCGTATGCCAGCAATCAAATATGAAAAGAACACTACCGGTTCAGCATCGCTCTTTTCAAGATGATAGTATACATACGGTATCTCTTTGCTCGATAAGAATTGTGATAAGAGAGTTGTCTTTCCATATCCAGCCCCAGCGTATAACAGTATGACTTTTTTATCGAGGTTCGTTCGCAGTAATTCAATGAGACGTTCACGATGTAACGTCTTGGTCTTTATCTGTGGTGCCTGCAGTTTGCTGAGAAGTACTAAATTCTGCCTCCTCTCATTCATACCTAACTGTAATCACCTAGAAGATCATGTCAAGCCAAATAATGGATTGCTGAAAATCCATAATGACTAAAGTACCTTCACATATGTTGAAGTACAGCATCTCTCAGAGAACCTCCTTCTTTGAGCTTAGTGCACAATGACAAGCGACTGAGACGTCTTACTCTGAGGAGTCTCAAGCACCAGAAAGTAGGTACCGTGAGCAAGTCCGCGTGTATCTAAGTCAATCGAATAGCTTCCCGCGCTCACATAGGTCTGAATAATATCTCTCACCAACCGACCAGACACATCATACAGTGTGAGTGATACCCTACCATTTTGTGCTACTGAAAACGAAACCCGTGCATGACGAGTGATGGGATTGGGGCGAATCGTCAACTGATTGTATGGTTGTGCTGAAGAAGATCCCTCTTCTATGCCTGGTACATACCAGTTTCCAGCCCACACAAACTGTGCCATTCCATCAGGACCTACGAGCGCAGAATCAGGTGTTCCATAAATATCATGCCAATTGGCAAAGAATAGAGCAAACACAAGGGTAACCGTGGAATCAGGAGCAAGGTCGAACGGACCGCTCGCCATCAAGAATCTCTGGTCTGCAGGCTCGGTAGGCAGTGTATCGTAGGGTTCATATATGCCTGTTAAAAAGTTGTAACCAGCCAGCGTGAGATAACGCTCAGGGTCAATATCCGGTTCAATACCGCGAGAAAATCTCTTGAATGCAGTCATGCCGATCTGAGGATTTTCTGATGGGTCGCGCCAATCAGGCACACCATCATTGTCTACATCCCATTTGTCTTGTGGGACATTGTTCCAGTAATATGAACTGTCCCTTTCATATTCATCAGGGATGCCATCGTTGTCCTTGTCCTCACCAGGTTGTAGATCAAATGGTGTCTGCAGCAAGTCATAGGCAATGACACCCGGAAAATCAGCCCAACCAGGTTCTTCTTCATCCTGCCACTGATAACCGACATCATCGACCCAACGAGATTCACCATTCACTGTATACCACCTACCTACAATCGCAGATATTCTGTCATTACCAGCAATTCCAACCTCATTACCAATATCATTGTCTGTACAGATACCAAAGTAGCAATCCTTTAGAGTATGCCCAGAGACATTCCTCACCTCACATATGAAGAAAACCATGTCTTCTAATGTCGGAGATACGTCCCATGCATAAACTGTTTGATACACCTCTATGTCTATCGGTCGTGTATCACCAGGCATGTGATGGGTAGAGTCACCATCATTATAGCAGCACCAGGAATCCTGATGAGAGCAATGGTCTTGCGGCGCCATAGGAAACGAGTCCTGTGGTGCAGGCCAGGGATCAGGATACATATAGATAATGACATACGGTGCATACGGATCTTGACCATAAAGCCCAGGTACACATTCTGCCTCTCCACCAGAAGGTCCATAACCAATGGTCACCAGTGTGTCGCTCGTTGTGGAATCGACTGTGCCAAACCAGACACCCGCACCAAAGATATAGTTCTGACCACTGCCCTTTGGCCACCAGCAGCCTACATCATCAGTAGCAGCATTGTGGCCAAACGTACCATAGTTCGATATGTATATCTCGACCTGGTTGATGTCATGTAATTTGAAATCCCATGCCCGGCCTGGCTGCGTGCCTATAGTGGTATGTGCCCAGAGGCACACCACCAAACCCAGTATTATAGAGTACCTCTTCATACTCCCTCCTTTGTTGTTCATATTGTATGCCCTCCACCTCCTGTGTCAAAGATAACCCCCCCTGTTTTCTGCGTCTGAGAATCGCTCACAAGAGCGATTATACCAATCCAGCATGAAAACAATACGTACCATCTTCCCTCCATGTATCTATAGATATATTATAGAATAGTTGTGAAAAATCTGTGAAATTTAGGTCACAACGATGAGGATTAAGTTTATAACGTCTTTCGCTATCCTCGTTCAAGGCTCTTAGCGAATGACAACGAATTTGCCAATCTGTTCACCAACTCTTGAGTCGATATGGAAGATATAGACACCACTCGCGACAAGCTGATTATTCGCACTCAACAGATCCCACCACTCATCACCACCAGCTGAACCAAAGATCTCTTGC
>Ga0209427_10004317_pt1 | contig 16434 bp, 15 predicted proteins | sample DeeMarSWOR136_30_FD_187465 | JGI IMG/M metagenome (GOLD analysis project Ga0209427, IMG submission 187465) | Marine sediment microbial communities from White Oak River estuary, North Carolina - WOR-1-36_30 (SPAdes) (version 2) | ecosystem: Environmental > Aquatic > Marine > Intertidal zone >...
GTTTATGGTGAAGCATTATTGGAAGGCAGAGAAATCCATACACCAAAACCAAAAATTAAAATTAAACAAAAGAATTTACTTGATTTCTAGGTTCTTTTAAATTCAACAGAACCTTCTTTTGATTTTAGGAAAGTACTTATCTGCTCTTTAATTTCTTCAAGTGTTTTTTCAGCTGTTTTGAAATCATCAGATGTTATATTGAATTTGTACTTAGGAGCACCAAGATACTTGATTTCAAGTACAACTTTTTTCTTTTTTGCAATTTCCTGGGCCTTTTCTATTGCAGATTTAATTACTTCAATGCCATCTGGAGCAGTGGAACTCATTGTAATTATGCCTTCAATTATAGCTTTAGGAGGGATAATTCTTTTTTGAATCAGTTCAGTTAATTTTTCAGTTAATTTTTTTTCAATACCAGCTTCTTCAAACGGAACTTTTCCAGCAGAAGAAACCTCTAGGAAAACAGGGTAAAGCAACCCATATTTTTCTAAAATTTTATTTCCCACTTTATCATAAACATCCTTAACAGTCAGTTTGTTTTGTTTTGCAAAAACCTCAAGGATATCATTTGCTTTTTTCTCATTTGACCATTCTGTCTGTTTCATTCGTTTTTGAGAAGCACCTACGCGCCGTATAGACAAATTAATTTGATTTTTATCTTGATAAACATCCATTACCTTACAAACAACTTTTGAGTCAATTCTCATGTAAGTTCTGATGTTACGAACCCACTTTCTGGATATTTCAGATACATGGATCATACCTTCTTTTTTATCATATTCATCTAGCTCTACGAAAACAGAATGAGGAAGAACTCTCTTTATTGTACAAATTACAAATTCACCTTTTTCTGGAAATCCTTTTCGTTTATACATGATTAGGATAGAACTTCTAATATCCGTCCTTTAATGATAGCTTTTCCACCAGTTGGTTCAGCTAATATTTCTTTACAAACTAAACATGATATTTTAGTAGCTGGCTTGCCAAAGATTATTTGCTCATTTTTGCATTTTTGGCAGCGAACTTTCACAAACCTGCTTTTTGGACCTTTAATTAAATCAACCATCTTATACCTGCTCCACTCTTTTTGCTCTTATTGTGCTTTGTTTAAAATGTTTTTTCTTGCAAACTGCACATTCATATCTTAGTGCAACATGTTTGCTGGTTTTGACAGATTCTGGTTTGATTCTTGGAGAACCACCATAGCCAGCTGAAACTCTGGCGAACTGTCTTACGCCCCACTTTAAAGCACCTTTTTTGGTTTTAGGCCTAGGTTTGCTTTTTGCAACCACAACCTTTTGTTCAGTGTGCTTTTTGCAATAAGGGCAATATCTTTTTTGTTTTTTAACTACCTTCATTTGCAGCAATCTCCTTTGCCTTATTTTGTTTCAACAGCAGATCAGCAAGCTCTTCTGGCAAATTTGCCACATCCTCTTTTTCAAAAGGACCATATGCCTGCAAGTCTGTGCCTACCAATTCAGACACAGATTCTGTGAAGCGTATTAATTTTTGGTTGCTCTTTGCTTCAACGATTTTATCAGCCTCACTTGATGCAACCAAGTTAGCTTCATCTGCTGTTTTTACTGCAACCTCTTTTTCCTCTTTTAAGCCTTTTGGCTCCTCTTTTTGCCCTGAATCCTCAGCTTCATACTTAAGTTTAATTCCAAAATTCTCAAAGAACTCAACACTATTTCTTTTTAATAAATCTATTAATATGCTGTAGAGCTTTTCCTCAGTAGCCAGCATATTTGTACTGTCTTTTAATTTGGTGCGCGAACTAAATAGTGAACGGTTGATAATCTTTTTTTCTCTGCGCTCATAAAGATCACGAAGTGCCCTCCAGGCATTGTCTATTTCAACCATTATTTTATCTTGTTTTGAACGGTCAGAGAAAACACTTGAACTTTTTTGCTTCTTCAACATCTCTTCCTTAAGGGCAAAATATTCCTTTATCTTAATCAAGTCTTGCGGCTTTAATGGCTGTAAATCTGTAGAATATTTTTCAGCTCTTAATAATTCATAAATGTCCTCGTAACTTATTGTCACTACAAGCACCTCAGCTTAGAGATTGAACCTTAAGATTTTAAGCATTTTGCTATTACAGAGAATAATAGTAGCTTTCACAAGTTATAACCCAAATAGTTTTAAAGCAATTTTTTATCAGCTAAAGTATGTCAATACCGCCAATGAAATACAATTTAGATAAAATAGGAAGTACTGGTCGATCCTTAATAGGTCTTGAAAAAGTCGTAGGACCTAAAGGCCTAACAACCGAAGAGGAAAAAGAATACAGAATAGCTACTGAAGTTAATCTTCCGTACGCTAAACTATTGGCAAAAGAAGGAAGAGATCCTTCATTTTATTTAGCAGAAGTTAAACAAAGATCTCCTATTAATCTAGATGATGATATTAATAAAGTAATTAATATATATATACGGAATTTCAAACCTGTTTCCGGGTCTTAATTCTTACATAGCTCAGGGGGTTTTTTATTTTTCTGCAAAGGTTATCTGGCTTGCAGACACCAAAATCCTGGTAATATTCCTTGCAATTTGGCGGAGGAATCTTCAATGCCTGCCTTGCACGCCACCGTAATTGACTATTAAGATACCCTGCTTTTAGTGGCTGGGCATTTTTTAAGTTCCATGCACGTATTTCTTTTTCAATTTCATCCCAACTCCAGCCAAGTGATATTAGGAAATTACAAAGCACAAAAACACTTCTTTTTCTTCCATCTGGCAAGCCTTCTAAAATACACTTGATGCAAGGCGGGAAAACTTCTTTTGGAACTTTTCCCTTAAATTCAAGCTTAGGTGCATATGTCTTGGCTTCTTTTTGTATTTCCCTGATTTTCCAGTCCAATGCTTGAATAAGCAACTGGCTTCCTTCACCTGGCTTTGCTTTTTCTGGATTTAGAAAATCATCTTTAACTTCAGTAATTGCTTCTGGTTTTGCCCAGTTCGTATTAAACTGCATTAATGATTTTGGGTTAATTGGCAGAGAAACCAACCAGGTTTTTTCATGCAGAGAATATGGCATTCTAATTAAATGCCGAGAAGATATCAATACAGTATCAATCTCTAGAATAGAGTAGGGATTAAATTCCTTATTTTTAATTAGTTCTTTTGGTTTTTTTCCGCTTTTCCTTGAGATATTTTTAATATCCTTTTCAAGTTCTAATATCCTGTCAGCTAAATGAGGTGCAATAAATTCTTTCAAATAACGGGCAATTGTTTGTGGTGTGTCTGGAAAAGCTGGCATGCTTTTTGATGCAACAAGAGCTTCATGAGGTATGCCGATATGCCATCCACTTCCTCCACTGAATTTTATACTAGCGCATTTTAAGTCGTGATATCTCAAAGCTTCTAGTAATAATTGCGCGCACACATTAGACCATTCTAAAATATCACAATCAATATCAAGAACCAAATCCCAGCCAGTTCTTAAGTTATCTAGTTGTGGCTTTGTTGATTCTGCACTTAGTTTTAATGGATCTTGCCATCGTTCTTCAGAGGCATGAAAAGAAACAGCACCTTTTCTCACCAAATTAATAATATCACCTGGAAATTGTAAAATATCTGGTCGCTTGCCAAAACCTTCTTTGTATTTTACAGCAATCTCTCTGTTTCTGGCAAATCTTACTAGTTCAGCACCAATATCTTTTCTAGAATAATGCCTAATAATTTCACTTAATCTAATTCCCACACACCCCTCATAATTTTCAAATTTCAGAAATTATAAATATTTGTTTACTTTACCCACTTAGGAATTGGTTGCTTTAGTTTTTTGTAAATTTCTTTTTCATTCCTGCCAGCTATTTTTTTACTTGTTTTCCTGTCAAATAAACCATATTCACTTAATTTGTAGCCTTTTTTGATTGCAATGTTTCTTAATTTGATATTAAATTCCTTTGGGCCAGTAAAATACTGCAAAGCAGAACCATAAGAATCATCTTTTACAACACGCAAATCAGCTCTGATATCTATTTTTTTTAATCTGACAGCTGCTTTTGTAGCACCTTTGGCTATAATTGTCTTAATTTCTGGGAATTTAACAAAAGCATCAATCACTTTCTTAGGTGTTCTTGAGCTTGCTAGCAAATCAATGTCTTTTACTGTACTTTTTTTCCTGCGTATAGAGCCAGCTAAACTTGCTCTTTGAATTCCAGGCAGTTTTTTTAATTTTGATTCAATTCTTTTGGCAACAGGCAATACAGATTTGATTGGAAGGCGTTGGGTTTTTCTTGCAACACCCAGGCTTTCAAGGATTATTTGCTCTGAGCGCGCACCAAAACCAGCAAGCTTTGCAATTTTTCCAGTTTTAGCAACTTGTTTTAATTGGGCAACTGATTTGACACCTAATTTATCATAAAGTTTCTTAACACGCTTTGGACCCATGCCAACAACATCCATTATATCCAAAAGACCTTTTGGCACTTGTTTCTGTAATTTGCCATATTCCTTAATTTTTTTTGTTTTGATGTATTCCTCAATCTTGTGACCTATGCCTTCTCCAACACCAGGTATATCTTCAACTGCCTTAAGGCCGCCTTTTTTGTAGATTTTTCTGATATCACCCTGCATTGTTTCAAGAGCTTTGGCAACCCTGCGATAAGCTTGTGGCTTCCAAGCAATACCTTGGATTTCCAAAATATCAGCCATTTTGTAGAATATCTTTGCTAACTCGTCATTAATTGTCATGTATAAGCCTCCAGGCTTGTTTTAGTTAAGAAGTCATTTGCTTTTCTTAAAACTTCTTTGTCATTACCAAAGGTTAACTTTTTCATTGCTTCATTAAAAGGGAGCCAAGCAAAGTCATTGTGCTCAAAAGATATTTGCACATCTTTTGTTTTTGTCTCAGCAAGCATGTAAAATACATCCTTGCTAATATTTTTACCCTCTCTTCTATAGAAAAAATGAATTTTTTCCTTAAAACCGTGTTTAAATTCTAAAGTCTTAATACCTGTCTCCTCTTCAATTTCTCTCTTAGCTGTTGTTATTTCACTTTCACTTTTTTCAACTAAACCTCGTGGGAAATTCCAAGCTTCCCTGTATTTGCCATGAGCTTTTTTGTAAAGCAAAAGATAGAGAATTTTACTTCCTTCTTTCCTGTAAACAATTGCACCAATTGATTTTTCTTTTTCAGCCATCTAGTAATTCCTTTAATTTTCTAATTCCTTTCATAAATATCTTTTTTTGTTTTGGAAATCTCCTGGCTGCTGATGGGTGAGGTAATTCCAGATATGTTGCAGCAAAGTCCAATGGAATATATTTTGCAGCTGTTTCGCCAAGCAATACAATGATTTTTGGTTTAACAGAGCTAATTTCTTTTTTCAGTGCAGGCAGCCATTTCTTAATTTGTTTTTCAGTTAGTTTTCCTTTTACTTTTTCTTTGACTATGTTTGTAACATAAACTTTTTTTCTTGTTAATCCAATTTTGTTTAATTGTTTCCAGAGAAATTCACCAGATAAGCCCATAAACGGCTTCCTGAGCCTTATTTCTGTTGCTCCAGGAGCTTCTCCAATAAGCATTATTTTAGCTCTTTTTGGACCTTCTCCCTTTACAATTGTGGCCATAAAAACCTTTAAAAGCCCTTGAAATAAAAGGTTTATCACAATGGCAAAAGGTGATTGCCCCCATCATTGTTAGAAGCAATTTACCTAGCCAGTATTCTCAAAACCAAACAAAAACAAGGTTTTTGCTGGGTTCGGAAAATAATTTATTTTCCAGTAACATTTTAAAAGCAAGTAATTGCTTAATTAAATCATGGCGGGAGTGGGGTAGTGGTATCCTTATCGGTTGTGGTCCGATAGACCTGAGTTCGATTCTCGGCTCCTGCCCTTATCCGGCGCTCCGGATGGGAGCGGGCGTATTGCTAGCGCAATACACCATGGAGGGCGAAAATGGCTACTAAGTTTGAAAATGTTAGAGGAATGAGAGATTTCTTGCCAGAGGATATGATCATCAGGCAGAAAATCATTGAGAAAATAAAGAAAGTATTTGAAGCATATGGTTTTGCACCTTTAGAAACACCTGCTCTTGAATATTCAAAGCTTCTTGGCAAAAAATATGGTGAAGAAGAAAGACTGATTTATCGCTTTAAGGACAAAGGAGGTAGGGAATTAGCTCTGAAATATGATTTAACAGTTCCATTAGCAAGAGTAGTTGCATCAAACCCCCTTTCAAAACCATTCAAAAGATATCAAATTCAGCCAGTATGGAGGTATGACCGCCCCCAAAAAGGAAGATACAGGGAATTTTGGCAATGTGACATTGACACAATAGGTATTAAAAGTAATTTAGCTGATGCTGAAATTGTTGCTTGCGCAGCAGCTACATTAAAAACAATTGGATTAAAGAAATTTACAATCAGAATAAACAACAGAAAACTAATGAACCAGATGTTAATTGATGCTGGTGTTGCACAGAGACTTATTGTTCCTGCTCTTCGCGCAATTGATAAGTTAGATAAATTAGGAGAAGATGGAGTAGGTGCTGAATTAAGAAAAAAAGGTGTCAGCAAAGAAACAATTGCAACTTTGCTTGAATTCATAAGAATAAAAGGCCCACTTAATAAAATATTCAAGGCATTTTTAGTTGACAAAGAAATCAAAAAAGAATTACAGGAATTTGAGAGCTATCTAAAATCATTTGGAGTTAAAAATTATATGTGGGATCTTAGCTTAGCAAGAGGTTTAGATTATTACACAGGGCCTGTGTTTGAAATAATTGGTGGCAAAGGAATCGGCAGTATTGCAGGTGGCGGAAGATATGACAATTTGATTGGAATGTTTGCTGGCCAATCAGTACCAGCAACAGGGCTTTCTTTTGGTCTAGAAAGAGTTGCAGAAGTTTTGAAACTAGAGAAAAAGAAAACAAAGGTTAAGGTTTATGTAATTCCAATACAAACCATAAAACAATCAATAAAAATTGCAGAACAATTGAGAAAAGCTGGAATTAATGTTGACATTGATTTACAAGACCGCAGTATATCCAAAAACCTTGGCTATGCAAACAAGCTTGGAATTCCTTATGTAGCAATCATTGGCAAAAAAGAAAAGAAAAATATTCGTCTGCGCGACATGAAAACAGGAAAAGAACAATTAATGGCAATCAAGCAGGTCATTAAGAAACTTTTATAAGAGTTTTTATCTTATTTTACTATCATTATGGAGTACGACGGTCCTTTCAAAGACATAGTTAGCAAAGTAGAATCTAAATATCAAGTAATTAGAAGAGAGGAGTCTGACAAATATCTTACCGGACTTTTAACAAAAGAACTTAACAAACAACATACTATTGATGATGATATTGAAAAAGGAATATCTGCTGCAAAAGAATATGTAGCAGATATCGAAAAAATAATTGTATTTGTTGAAGCAGAAAAAGGAGCTAAAGCATTTGTTGATAAACCAGAAATTGCAGCAAAACTTTACTGGGAACATATCTCTGAAGTATTAGATAGATTAAAAGCAAATAGTACTTTACAAGGTAATGCTCTAGACGTTGTTATCGCCGGCCTTGTGGATAAATTCCCAGAACCAACAGGTGTTAAGGAAATAGGCAGTGTAAGAGAAAAATTTATTGATTTTCTAAAAACAGTTGAAACATTTTACAAAGAACCTGAAATAGAAGAGCCTGAAGAGAAAATTACTGAAGAAGTTATAGCAGAACCAACTCCCGAACCAGTTGAAGCAAAAGAGATAGATTTCCCTGAAATAAAAAAAGATATTACTCTATTAACTGGAAGATATACAGATCAAATGTATCTTATTGATACTTTTTCCAGAGCAGGAAGACCACTGCACGTTAAAGAAATTTCACAGATGTATTCAACAGGAAAACAAGCGATAAGATCTGATATAGAAATATTAGCAGAAGCAGGGTTAGTCAACCGACTAGAGGGTCAGGCATATGCTCTGGCACCTAAGGGACTAAAGCTTTCAATACTTGAACAGCTGGATGCAGATACACTTTTGTTTTTAGAGAGTATAGCTAGATTTGAAGGTGGTTGTTTATGTACAACTACATTTAATCGCGGCCGTTTTGACGGGCAATACAAAGTACCTAGCAAAAGCGCACTTGCTACTTTAAAGAATTTGAATATTGTTAAGTTAGAAGAATCTGAAGGGGAACTTAAAATAATAATTAATGAAGATAAAAGAAAATTATTTTTGTCTTAGAGCCAGCCCTTTTTCTTAAATATTATCGCCACAATTATAACAGAGATAACCATTAATGTAAGTGCAAAAGGATAGCCATATATCCATCTTACTTCAGGCATTGCTAATTCATGTCCACTTGCAAAGAAGTTCATTCCATAAATACCAGCTATTAATGCAGGTATCCAGATAAAAGAAGCAATTATTGTAAGTGTTTTAACTATTTTATTCAAATTAGTTTGCGTAACAGACAAATGTATATCCATCAGGCCAGTTAATATGTCGCGCTGGGTTTCTTCTAGCTCAATTAATTGTACAGTATCATTATATAATTCTCGGAAATATTTCAAGGTAGGTTTTGGGATATGTTTAGAATAACCTTTTTCAATACCAGCAATAACTTCCCTGTTTGCTAAAATTGCTCGATGAAAATGAACAATACCCTTCTTGATCTTGAACAAATCATCTGTAATTTTTAATCCTGGTTTTTTTAGAATATTGTGCTCAAGTTTTTCAGACAAACCTTCAATTTCATCCAAGATCTTAAAATACCTGGATAATATTTTATCAAGTAGTCTGAAGATAAAATAATCAGGACCTCTTTCAAAATATTTTGTTTTCTTGCTAACAGGCAATTCTTCTATACTTTGAATAACCTCGTTCTTAACTTCACTTAATGTTATTACTGTGTGTTCAGATAATAATAATGCTAGAGAAGAAATAAGTTTACCCTTAAGATCAACTGGAGCTTTGAATATAATAAGAGACCAGTTTTTTAGCTCTTCAACTCTTGGCCTTTCTTCAGGATCCATGAATTCTTTCAAAGTATTTACTGGTATGCGTATTTTCTTTGCTAACCTGCCTAGTTCATTATCAGTTGGTTCTTGCAAATTAACCCAGTTCATGCCTCTGTCTAAATTAGCACGTTCTAAGCTGCGCTTAGAGAATTTATTAACAAAATAAGTGACCTCCAACATAGATAAACCTTCACGAGGACCATATATATTATTTATTTATTATATATAAGTAAGAATTATTCTATGTAAATACCTGGTTTGCCTGGTTTTGCTTTGCCAGCCTTTTTCTCAGGGTCATGTTTTTTAGGGTCATTTGATGCAAATACCCTAACCTTTGCCTTGAATTCTTGTGCTAGTTGCTTTTCCATGTTTTTGTAGGTTTTTAGCTCAGGCGGTATAACGTATAGGAATATTTTCTCAGGTTTTTTGCCAGTTATCTTGATTATATGGAAAATGTCTGTAAAGGTCTTGTCTACTGCTTCTTCAGCTTTCTCTGCTTTTTCATTTATTTTTTTCTCGTCAACTACTGGCCAATTAGAAGCTAAGATTAACCCCTTACCACCAACTTTGCTCCATATTTCTTCGCAGGTATGTGGTGCAAATGGTGCAAGCATCTGCAGGAATATTTTAATTGCATATTTTGAAGGATATCTTTCTATTTTATTTGAAAAATCAATTAATTCAATCAAAGCCCTGTTAAACTGAAGATTTTCCATTAATTCAGTTATTGCCTTGATTTTCTTTTGGGTTACACTCTCAATGTATTTTTTCTTGTCTTTGTTCTCTTTTAGTTTAGAAAATATTAGAATCTTATTTATGAATTTAGAAATACCAAATACTTCTTGGTCAGACCATTCAACATCTGCATCTGGCTGAGCCATGAACATTAAATATGTTCTTAATGTGTCAACACCATGTTTTTTTATGATTGGTCGCGGATCAATTGTGTTCCCTTTTGATTTTGACATTTTTACATTGCACCTTAGGACCATACCCTGGTTCAATAACTTCATGAATGGTTCATCAAAATCAACATAACCTAATTTATTCAAGAATTTAGTAATAAATCTTGAATACATCAAATGACCAACTGCGTGTTCAATTCCACCGATGTATTGGTCAACAGGCATCCAGTATTTTACTTTATTTTTGTCAAATATTTCTTTGTTGTTTTTTGGGTCACAATATCTTAAGTAATACCAGGAAGAATCAACAAAAGTGGTCATTGTATCTGTTTCTCTTTTTCCAGGTCCTTTACATTTTGGACATTTTGCATTTACAAATTTCTTGTTTGTTGCAAGAGGCACACCACCTTCTTTCCCAAATTTAACTTTCAAAGGCAGTTCAACTGGCAGATCTTTTTCAGGAACTATTCCACATTTTTCACAATAAATAATTGGTATTGGAGCTCCCCAATACCTTTGCCTGGAAATATTCCAGTCCCTTATTTTGTAATTTACAGTTTTTTTACCTAGTTTTTTCTTTACCAAATAATCTGAAATTTTCTTAATTGCTTCTTTATTCTCCAAGCCGTCAAATTGCCCAGAATTAACTAGAATTCCTTCATCAGTAAAGGCCCGCTCCATCTTTTTAACATCTATTGGAAGAGTATGTGGTTGAATTACAACTTTAATTGGTATTTTGTATTTCTTTGCAAATTCAAAATCTCTTTGATCATGAGCAGGAACAGACATTATCATTCCAGTTCCATAATCCATCAAAACAAAATTAGCAATGTAAATTGGTATTTTTTGTTTGTTAATAGGGTTGATTGCATATTTGCCTATGAAAAGCCCGTCTTTTTCTTTTGATATCCTGTCAAGCTCTGTAAGTTTTCTTGTTCTTTCCAGGAATTTATTAACTTGTTGTTCATATTTTGTTCCTTTAACAAATTCCTTTACTTTTGGATGCTCAGGTGCAAATACAACAAAGGTACATCCATACAATGTATCTGGTCTTGTTGTAAATGTTGGAAGGATTTTTCCTGAATTAGCTTCCTTAAAATGAATCTCAATTCCCTGGCTTTTACCAATCCAATTTCTCTGAAGAGCTTTTAACTGATTTGACCATTGAATTTTATCAAGGCCTTCAAGCAATTTATCTGCATATTTTGTAATTCTAATAAACCACTGCTCAATTTCTTTTTGAATAACTTCAGTATCACAGCGCCAGCACCTGCCGGCTTTTACATCTTCATTTGCTAAGGTTGTTTTACACTTAGGGCACCAATTACTAAGTGCTTTTTTCCTATATGCTAAGTTATTTTCTAGTAACTTAAGAAACAACCATTGGTCCCATTTGTAATATTCTGGTTCATGTGTTGTTATTTCTCTTGACCAATCATAGCTTGAAGAAAGTGCAGCAAATTGTTCTTTAAAGACTTTGATATTTTGTGTAATGCTTTTTGTTGGGTGAATTCCTTTTTCAATAGCTTCATTTTCAGTTGGCAAACCAAAAGAATCCCAGCCCATAGGGTACATTACATTAAATCCTTGCATTCTTTTGAATCTGGCCAATACATCACCCATTACATAGTTTCTTGCATGGCCAACATGAAGGGCAAAACCAGATGGATAAGGATACATCTCAAGGACATAGAATTTCTTTTTCTTTGACTTATCAGCAGCTTTGGATAATTTGGCTTTTTCCCACTTTTTCTGCCATTTCCGCTCAATAGCTGTAAAGTCCATTTTGGCCATATAAAATACATTTATAAAGCAAATATAAACTTATTGATATTAGGGCCCCGTAGCTCAGCCTGGATAGAGCACTTGCCTTCTAAGCAAGGGGTCGTGGGTTCAAATCCCATCGGGGCCATCCGGCGCTCCGGATGTGAGCTGGCGTATCGAACTCGGTCCGATACACCAATAATTATTTCGAACAAAGTGAGAACATCCTCGGGATGGATGAGCATCCCTTACGAACTATTTAAATTACTTATGTTGTTTTTATCATACAAACATTTTTATAACTGATAAGAGAAAAAATGCTAACACAACCAGGAGGTGTGATATGTATAAAAAACTACTACTAGGGCTATTAGTATTGGTTGTATGTTTGTCTTTAGCACAAGGAGTTAGTGCAGCAAATAATACAGCACCGGTATTGGATTTACCAAGTACTTTAACTGCAAGGGTAGATGTAAATCCTAATTACCAAGTTAAAGCAACAGATGCTGATAATGACACTTTAACCTTTTCTGCAACCACATCTTGGGCAACATTTTCAATGAACAATAAAGGTTTAATTTCATTTACACCAACTGAATCAGACCTAGGTTCACATTCTGTAACAATAAAAGTTACAGATGGTACTGCAAATGTTTCTAAAACAATAACATTCTGGGTAAATGAATATTGTGATGACGGTAAACTTGAAATTGATGATGTTAAAGTAGAAGATGTAACTGGTGATGATGACCAATTAGAACCAGGTGATTACTTAGATATTGAATTAGATGTTAGAAACAAGTTCTCAACTTCAACCTCAAAAGAAATAAGGGACATTGAAGTTGAAGCATGGGTAGAAGATTCTGATGGCGATAGAATAACTGACAAAGTAGAAGCAGATCAATTTGATTTAGATGATAGTGGTGATGATGAAAACATTGAACTTACATTAAGAATTGATCCAGATACAGATTCTGGAGAATATACTTTGGTTATTGAAGCAAAAGGTGAAGATGAAGATGATCAAATTCGCTGTGATAAATATACAAAAGACTTAGATGTTGAAAGAGAAAGTCACAGATTAGTAATTGACAATGTAGTGCTTATGCCTACAACAGCAGCTTGCGGAAGAACAGTTGAAATTTCCATGCTAGTTTACAACACAGGGGAAAAAGATGAAGATGACATTAAACTAAGAGTAAGAAATTCAGATATGGGACTAGACAAATATTCTGAAATCTTTGACTTGGCTGATGGCAAAGATATTTCAAAAATGATGTTAGTTGAAATCCCTGCTAATGTAAAAGCAGGAACGTATTACTTAGAAATTTCTGCAATATTTAATGACGGAAAAGACAAAGATTATGCTGATATGGTTCCGTTAACAGTAACTTGCGAAGGAACTGTTATTGCTGAAGATTTGACTACAGGTGATACGGTACTAAGTTTGCCTTCAACTAGTGCAACTGCCAGAATTGGTGAAACAATAAAGTTTACAACAACTTTAATGAATAGTGGAAGCAGCATGATGACTTTTACTTTAAGTTTAAGTGATGTAAGTGACTGGGCAAGTGCAGATATTGAACCATCATCAATAGCATTGAACCCAGGTGCAAATGCTCCTGTTTACATTTACATAACACCAAAGAGCGCTAGCACACACACTGTTTTGCTTTCTGTTTATGGAGACGGACAATTACTTGCAACAAAAACATTGACAATCGATGTAGTTAGTGCAGCAGAAGATGCTGAAATAGAAATAACAGAATGGGGACATGGAAAAAGCATGACACAAGCAAAAGCTTTGATAAAAGATTACATTGGAACAGCAATGTTAGTAATCTTAGTGGCTATTCTTGCTGTAATTGGACTTGGCTTATATGTTTTCCATAACCGACGCAGAAAACCAGAAATAATTTACGAAGGCAGAAAAAGCAGACGAAGGCGACGCAGATAATTTATTTTTTATTTCTTTTTGCAAACTTCTTGCCATAAAACTTAAATAACTATCGTAGGTATCTATTTATCAGTAACAACGTTTATTTATAAAAACCCAAAAAGGGTGAAATTATGGTTCAAAAAGAAAAAGATGGAAAAAAATCTTCTATGGATGACTTGTTAGGTGACGCACAAATAGATGAAACACCTTCAGTTGAAGTTTATGATAGACCACCAAAACCACCAACCATGCCAGAAGAAAAATCAAAGACAATAGATAGCGGAGCAATTGGTAAAGATGTTCCGCCAACAATTGTTTTGGTTGGCTGCGGTGGAAGTGGTGCAAAAATAGTTGTAAATGAAGTTCTTGGTAAAGATTATACTGGTCCAACTATATTGCGAACTGTAAATGGTAATTCTGAAGAAGACTTGGATGTAAGAGGGGCAATTGTTGGAAAAGACAAGGAAACAATACGAGGAGAAATAAATAGAGGAGATGCAACAGATAAATATGTAGATTTTCTTCCAAATTTCCAAGGCGTTGATGTTAAAGCTTATACTTTTGACTGGTCAGGTAGACTTAGATTAGACAGTAGAGCACCACATAAGACAGTTAGATTATCTTCAACACCAGTGCCAACACCAAAAACAATAAGTGATTTAGGTGATTTGCTGGACAAAAAATTACCAGCATGGGCTTGCATAACTTATTCTGATGCTGATGAAAGTGTTACTGGTGCTGCACAAGAATTGCACACTGGAAATAGTTTAGCTGTTGGACATGCATTTATGAGAGGAATGAGAGTTCGTAAATCTGATCTAAAAGAAATTACTTATGCTTTGCCGCAATTCATGAAAGATAAATTATTCTTTGATGAAGATACAGGTGAAATAAATATTAATCAAGCAATTGAAAAACGCAACATTGCAGACCTAGGAGATGGATGGGTTTATCTTCCTGGTAAAATAGATGCTGATATTGTTAACAGTTCATTAACAATACCTATTCGATATAGAACTGAAGCAGTGATTGATGCTGAGTATTCAACTTTAAAAAATGCTGACTTAAAACTTATAGCTTTCTTGTCTTCAATGTCAGGTGGAACAGGTGGAGCAATTACAGAAGGACTTGCAGATCTTTTGTATAACATGAAATACAAAGGATGGCCAAATGCTCCAAAAAGAGAAACTCCAGTATTCTTGACATGGGCAGGAAGAACATATCCTGCATCTCACAGGGGTCAGGATGCACAAAACGCAGTTGTAAATCTTATGAGTGTTTTAAACAAAAGCAGACGAATTGCAAAAGGCGGAGCAAGTGACAAATTTAAACCAGCAATAAATACTGATTTAATAATCAGTACAGAAGCATTTTATGATGCAGCTACTGCAGGTTTTGATGGAGATATAGTTGCAACTGCAGATGAAACTTTAGTTGATATTATAATGAATTTCTCAGCAGCAGTCCACAAACCATTAGCAGATACAAGAGGAATTAAAGATGCAGAAATAAAAGAAGTTGCAAAGTATATATCTGGAAGAGCAATTGCAGGACAATTTATTCACGGCAGTAAAGACTTGGCTTACCCTAGACCAAAAACAAAAGAAGAAGCATTAAAGGTATTTAGAGACTTAGCGAAGCCAGTATCTTTTTGTAGTGTCAGAAAAGAATTTAATGGAATGTTTTTCAAGGCGTTTGGACCAAGAGAGTTCTTTGAAGATAGATTAACTCCGTCACAGTATGTTGAAAGAGTTGTTGATATGATTGAAAGTGGTGCAACAAAAGAAGAAATAACCAAGAAAATACCAGATAGTATGGTTCCTGTTGAGTATTTAACACCAACTAGTATTTTGATAGCATTTAATACACCAGAAACAGGGGCTCGTAAACAGCAAGCCAGATACCAAACAGAAGCTAAATATCTAGTTGATTGGGCATCAATATTGTGGAGAAATGCAAAAGCATTGCCTTACACAGGAATTGGACGCAAAGAAAGCACATCCATATTAGTTGGTGGAGAGTCAACAATTACAACAGAGGATTTAATATATCTATATAGAAATGCAAATGTAATATACACTTCTTTTAATCCAAAATTATTTAGAAATGTATTTGAACATGAAAATAAAAAAGAATTATGGAATATTCTAGCTGATGAAGAAGTACCTTGTGTAAGCAAATCAAAAAATCAACTAGAAGTTATTGCAGCAGCATCTAATACTTTAAGTGGAAAAGGCATGTATGACGGAGAAACAGTAAAACGTACACTTGCTCATACTTGGAACTGCATATATGACAGAGCAAGCATAGGAAGCCCAGATTATGCACTTTATGATTTTGGACAACCAATGCCAGAACCAATAGAAAGTGAAACAGTAAAACAAGCACAAGTTAGAGTCATAAAAGAAAAGAAGAAGTCGCTTAAAGAAAGATTTATGAACAAAGCAATGGAAAAATACCAAAAATTAAGAAAATACTTTAGGAGAGGTGGATAAAAATGCAAGATGAAGAAAAAGGTGGAGATTTTAAAGGTCTTGGTGGCGAACCAGGCGAAGGTGAAGGGGAATTTGAAGGTGACACAGAATTTGAAGACATGGATGAATCAGCAGATACACAAGATAAGGTTGTAATTACTTACAATGATATTGATGCATACGATACAAATGACGAAACTGGTGAAGTATTACTATATACTAAGAAGGACGGCAAAGACGTAACAGTGACATATAATGTAAGAACCAATAAAATGCTTTATCCAAAAGGTTACCAGCTAGCAGATGGATTTTTCAATGCCATGAAAGCAGATGAAGAAGTTGCAGCTGATATTAAAAACCTGAAAACTGTTATGGAAGCAGAAGAGGTAGATG
>Ga0209427_10004318_pt1 | contig 16431 bp, 7 predicted proteins | sample DeeMarSWOR136_30_FD_187465 | JGI IMG/M metagenome (GOLD analysis project Ga0209427, IMG submission 187465) | Marine sediment microbial communities from White Oak River estuary, North Carolina - WOR-1-36_30 (SPAdes) (version 2) | ecosystem: Environmental > Aquatic > Marine > Intertidal zone >...
GTCTTGACTGTGTTTCCATCGGCCATACCGACATGGATTCAACCACCGTCAAACCAGGTTGTTGAACTAGGCGAAGTGTTTGAGTACGACCTGAATGCTACAGATCCGTCAGGCATTGGGGAGTGGACCGTGGACGATACTCTCCGGTTCAGTGTCGATAGCCAAGGTGTGATTCACAGTGTGGGAACTCTCTCTGTAGGAACGTACGATTTGACAGTGTACGTGAGTGACATTCTAGGGAATGTACTTTCTGGCGAGATTACTGTAACTGTAGAAGATACGACGCCTCCCGAGTGGATAATCGTGCCATCAAACAGGGTGATCGCCTACGGCTCTCAACTAGAATACCAACTGTCGGCCTCAGACCTTGGCGGAATCGATCAGTGGAGAGTGAACGATACTTCAAACTTTGAGATAACTGAGAATGGCCTTCTTCTGAGCATGCACATCCTACGTGTTGGAGAATATGGTCTAATTGTGACTGCGACTGATCCGAGCGGAAACTCGCTCCAGTGTGAGTTCCTCGTGAGAATAGAAAGAACCGATGTAGGTGTTGACTGGTTGGTGCAAGTCGCTCTAGTCATAGGTGTCATAATCGGTGCCGTTGGTGCGACTACAGTAATTGCGATTGTCATTTACATCCGCAAGCCCAAAGCCTGATGCTTTAGTACATGCTACTGCTCTTTCAGCCAAGCTCCGAGGCACCAACAACTCAAAGCAGTAACGCCGAGAAGTGAACCGAATAGGAGAATGGACATGATAATATCACCATCACGGATTTGACCTTGCCAGGCTACCAGAGCCCCCAAACCAGTACCGAGCAGGAGGGCTATGATGACAATTAGAATCACGGTGAGTCCGTTGACAACGCTTTTGGCTATTCCCGCCAACTAGGCCAACCCAGACATCTCTGTGATGAGCTTTCCCTGAAGAACCTTAAACCTTTCTCCCCCTTTCAAAATCCATTCGAGTATCAGGTATCCTTATGTGTGATTCAGGTTCTGGACTCACCGAAGAGTTCATAACCCGTTGTGCATGAGGCTTGCACAGTCGATGAGGAATTCGCATGCTGAACGATGACGAACTAGAGGAGATCAGACGCAGAAAGATGCAGCTGATGATGGAGCGCGCCGCTCAGCCCAAGGTGGCCGAGCCATTGGCCAAGGGGACTGTGACTACTCTGACCGATGCCACCTTCTGGCCTACTCTTCAACAGACAAAGACTGCGCTTGTCGATTTCTTTGGAGAATGGTGCCAGCCCTGCAAAATGCTAGCTCCTATTCTCGCAACCTTGTCCTCTGACTATGTCGGAAAGGTATTCTTTGCGAAGATTGACATCGACCGCAATCCACGTGCCACTGCGCAATTCGGTGTCCACTCTGTCCCAATGGTTATCGCTTTCAAGAATGGACAACCTATTGGCAAGATTCCCGGACTCAGGACCTACGATGATTACGATATGGTCATTGAACGGCTTCTTCAGAACCAGACTTCGTAGTCTGCTCATCCAACGTAGGACCAAATTCCTTTCCGCAATTCTGACATCTTACGACACCATCTTCGATTCCCACCTTCTCGTCGTAGGTGTAGACTGCGGCACAATGCGGGCATCTCAGCCGCCAGACTGATATCTTGGACTCTGACGGCAATGTAGGTACCTGTTGGACATATCTGGCTGTCAGATAGACGAAGATTGGGCCGATGGGAATCGGTATCCGGAGACTTTCAAACCATGGTTGGTATAGGGTCGGGTAAGTCGAACCTCCCAGAAGGAAGACCACGAAGACTAGCAATATCAGATTATTCCTCCTACTTATGGGAGTTGCACCATCGCGTGCGAGTTTCCAGGCGTTTCCAGTGAGGATGAGAATTAGGATTATGAAGAACATCTGTCCAATCGTGATGATTCCGCCTGTGTAGATATGTACAGGGTAATTTGGAATGGGACCTTGCACATAGACCCAGCCTGCTTGACCCCAGACTCTGAATAGAACTGACCCAATTGCCCAAAACAACTCGGGTTCATACCATCCACCCACCCCAACTATGATGATCATTGGTACAGCGAGAATCTCCAAAATCATAAGGCCAAGAAGTCGGTAATTCCTAGAGTCCACAATGCGGGCAAAGCGTCCGTTGCGGCTTCTGCTGACGAAGTAAGTGACGAGGATGACAAACAATACTAGGACAGCCGAAGCAAGGAACCAGACCGCTGGGAGCATGTACCAGTCCAAAGTTGAAGACGGATGATGGTCTGCATTGGTATGTCCGTCGTGAATTGAAACAATGTAAGGGCCTACGCCAAAGTAGTCACTCCAAGCATTCCCTTCCCAAATGCTGGGGCCGTATCCAGATTCATACACGTTCTGAGCATTCGAATCGAACCTGCAGTATTGAACTGTGACCCAAGTGCATTCGTAGATGTCTAGGCCTCTATAGGAATTGTGCGCAAACACAACTGAGCTAATCGTGACATTCGAGCACCAACTCATGTGGAACCCTGTCCAACCTTTGTTCAAGTCGCAACTCGCTACCGAAACGTTGACCGCGTATTCCATTTCAACTCCATAATGACTGTTCTCAGAGTCAATCTCCGATATCACGATTCCTTGGGAGTTGACCACCTGAAGTCCTATGTAGCAATTGAATATGTCAATGTCAAAGAAACCCAAGTTGGCACAGTTCGCTGCCAAGATGCCGCAGCTTGTGTCATGAATTGATTCGCCAACATATGTTATGCCGCTACAATTATGTGAAATAACCTGCCCATACAGTGAGCAATCTACTTCGCCACCTATCAGGTCCTTGAGAAATAGCAACTCCTTCCCGTTTACAGTGTTGTCTTCAAACACTCCGATTTCAAGTATCCTTTCATAAGAGTAGTAGCTTGGAAAGCGCAATCCGCTGTTGTAAAAGTGATTCCCCCTGACTTCCAACAGATCTATCCGGTCGGTTGGATAGCCGCCGGTAAAAGGTACGGTGAACCCCTCCATTGCATCATGGACGATATTCCCCGTTACGTTGACCTCTCTTGACTGGATATTCGTGTAGAAATCACCAGACACAATATTCTCGACAAAATCCATCCTCACAGCTTGATAGACTCTCAAGCTAGCAGGAAGCAAAGAGCCCTCGAAGAAGTATGGCTCGTTGAGAAACGTATTGCCAGATATTGTTAGCTGGGAACAGCCCTGCGTTGTAAGAAGTCCAAAGCATCTTTGCACGTGGTTGGAGCTGAAGATAACATTGTCGACGTGAAAGAAGAACCCAGCTTGGCCGTCATAGAAGGAACAGTCTAATACTGAAACAGATTGCGAATATCGAGCATCAATGTGCTGACCATAACCCTCGAAAGTGCAGTTGGCTATCAAGAAGTGGGTTGCATTTTGTATCGAGAAGTGGTCTGGTTCACTTACCCAAGTTGTTTCTGTGTGTGTTTCACAGTTCGCAATGATGAAAGAAGAAGTCACATTCTGAATGTCGATGAATGGTCTTGATTCACCTTCGAACTGCAGCCCGCTGATTATGTAGGGATCCAGTTCAGTTCCTGCTCCGGGCCAACCCTGTGATACAAAATCAGCATCGCTGCCAATGCTCACTGGTTCGCTGGGAGTTTGGCTTCGGGTTGAAGGAGCATCTCGAAACTCAAAATGTGCCGACGGTGTTCCTAGACACAAGAGTCCTATCATGACCAATAGCAAGAGGAGAACTCTGGCATGCCTTACTCCCATTCAAGTGCACCACACAAATCGACGGTCCTGCAGAAATGGAGTGAGAATCCAGCTTCTTAACTCTGATGCTTGATAGAAAGTCCAGACAGGGCGCAGAGCTACCTCAGGTGTTTCTCAACATTCTTGCTAGTCCCGTTGATGACTACGGTCGGCATTGCCTTTGCGTTCGTGGACCATCCGTAATTGCCATTCTTGTCTGCGGCTACCACACCTGCTTCGCTTCCAGTCTTCTCTTGGAAAAGCCTCATCCCTTCCTCTGACGCAACCATGGGACTGCTACCTTGTTCAACATGCAGGACCACCATTCTTGTCAGGAGAACACGCATAATGTGCTCTCCCCAACCAGTGGCAGTCGCTCCCGCAATATCGTTCGCAAAAGCGCCCGCGCCCATGATGGGAGAGTCGCCGACCCGGCCAGGCATTTTGTTAGATATACCTCCGGTGGAGGACGTCGCTGCGATTCTGCCCTCTGCATCCACACTGACACAACCGACAGTATCCCCGGTTTGAGAGTTAATGGGTGACCTTATGATTCCGTCTTTAGCCTCTTCCCTATAGCCTTCAGCTAGCATCTGTTCGTATACTCTTCTCGCATTATCGCCGGCGAAGAATGCGTAGTCTGTCTTCTCCATTATGTACCGGGCTAGGGACACTGGGTTTGAAACTCCGGTGACGGCTGCGACCGATCCGAATGTCAGATTGCAGCCATCAATTATCATAGCGTCAAGCTCTTTGACACCGTCAAGGTTGTTTCGTGCCCCCACGCCTGCGTTTAGATTCCCGCAGCTCTCCATGAACATGGTGCAGACTTCAGCCGCGTCCAGCGCTGAACCACCATGTTCGAGAACCTGAAATCCGATTCTTGCTGCCTTCTCAACATTCTCCATGCCTATGGGAATCCTGTCGTCCTTCCAAGCACCTGCGCCACCGTGTACAATAATCAAGGGAAGCCCCATGATGATCAATCCTGTGATAGCAAGTGGCTGTTGCAGCAGCCCAAGCGTTTCAAGCTACAAGCGATTTATAACAATGGGGGTCATAGCGAGCCTTTGGTGGCGCTATTGATTCAGAGTCGTGTTGAGGCCCTGCGAGATAAGATGACACGGTCTGTTCCGAAGGTGTCCATTGAACGGCCTGTCTTGTACACGGAATCAATGAGGAATTCAGAGGATGAACCGATGATTCTCCGCCATGCGAAGGCGCTTGCTCATGTGTTGGAGAATATGACCGTCAGGATCCTTCCTGGCGAAATCATAGTGGGGACCATAGTCGAGGAGGTCCCAGGAGCAACTCTGTATCCAGAAGGAATTGGCGCAAGGGTGATCTCAGAACTAGAGGATTTGGAATCACGAAGCCATGGTGCGCTCTCAATCTCTGAAGAGGCCATTGATACTCTATCAAAGGACGTAGATGCATATTGGGCTGACAAGTCCATGTTGGCCTATGCTGAAGAGAACACTCCAGCTGAGATAGTGGATGCTTTGTATTCAGGTTCCATCTTTGTGCTCACTGAAATGGCAGGTATCGGACATGTCAGCATAAACTACCCAATGCTCTTCTCAAAGGGGTTCAAGCAAATCAGCCATGATGCTGAGAAACGATTCAACGAGTATCAGAAACTGTCTGACGAGGATTCCGAGAAGAAGGCGACATTCTATGCCGCAGCAAAGAATGTTGCCGATGCAATCATAGGATTTGCAGAACGCTATGCAGACGCTGCGGCGAAGATGGCTGGGGTTGAAACCGAATCTCAGAGAAGAGAAGAGCTTGAGAGAATTGCCGAAGTCTGCAGACAAGTACCTGCACTACCTCCTCGAAGCTTCCATGAGGCACTGCAGTTCATCCGGTTCACCCATCTTGCATTGACATTGGAAACCTACGATGGCCAGGCAATCTCATTGGGCCGGATAGATCAATACCTACAGCCCTTCTATGAAGCAGACATCAAGAAGGGGATACTAGACCCCGAGAAGGCAGTAGAGTTTGTAGAACTTCTCTGGATAAAGCTGAACGAACTCATTCCACTGTTCGATAGCGTCGTTGGCATGTACTTTGATGGGCTATTGACTACTCAAGCGGCAACGATTGGTGGCATCAACAAGGAGGGACTTGACTCCACGAATGATATGACCTACATCATACTCAAGGCGACCATGAGTTCAGGACTGCCGCTTCCGAGTGTTCACATAAGGATTCATGAGAACTCTCCAAAAAAACTTCTGACCAGAGTGGCCGAAACTATCTCTTCTGGAGTTAACAACGTGGCTGTGTTCAATGACAGAGTGATAGTCGAGTCCATGATTCGACAGGGCATTCCGCTTGAGGAAGCCAGGAACTATGCCACTGTAGGCTGTGTCGAACTTGCCCCCTTCGGAACCAGCTTCACGTCATCGGATGCTGCGCTCTTCAACTTGGCGATGTGCCTTGAGCTCGCGCTTCACAACGGGACCGGCACTCTGCTAGGTGCCGAGCTCGGTGTAAGAACAGGAAGCCCCAAGGACTTCAGGTCGATGGATGATGTCGTTGAGGCCTTCACCAAGCAAGTGTCGCATCTAGTGGAGTTGATGGTGCGCGGATCAAACAGCTTTGAGAAGGCGAACGTGGAGCTGAAGCCGACGCCGTTCCTGTCATTGTGCGTCGAAGACTGCTTCGACGTTGGTAGGGACATCACCACGGGATCTGCACGATACAACTTCACAGGGGTACAGGGAGTAGGTATGGCGGATGTTGCTGACTCATTAGCAGCCATGGACTTGCTGGTCTTCAAAGAGAAGAGAGTGAGGCTCGATGTCTTGCTAGAGGCGCTGGAGAATGGTTTCGAGAACCATGAATCTTTACGAGAGTTGCTACTGAACAAGGCCCCGAAATATGGTAACGATGATCCACTGGCGGACCACTATGCTTCGCTTGTAGCAGAGATCTACAGTCGGGAGGTAGAGCGGCACCAGAATGCAAGAGGCGGTTCTTTCATTCCTGGTATGTACTCAGTGTCAACTCACGTTCCTTTTGGCTACTTCACAGGCGCATTGCCAAGTGGAAGAATGCCCACCACCCCTTTGAGCAACGGCGCATCACCGGCGGCTGGGTTCAATTCACGCGGATTGACTGCGACTCTAAAATCTGTGACAAAGGTGGATTACACGCTGTATCCAAATGGAATCGCACTTACTCTTGCTATAGACCGTGGTTTTGTCAGCGGCCATGAAGGTCTGGAGCCTTTGGTGTCCCTTCTAAGGTCCTACGTAGAACTCGGAGGCATGCAGATCCAGTTCAATATGATGGACTCAGAACAGCTCATAGAGGCCCAATCGAATCCAGAAGTATTCAAGAATCTCCTTGTTAGAGTGGCCGGATACAGTGCGTATTTCGTGAGTCTTTCTGAAGATGTGCAGAACGAGGTCATCGCCAGATTCCAGAGGGCGAGTTGACCGGTGCGGGATTCACGGTTCCTCAGGTTTCTTCACGTGAGCTGGGAGTGTCACGACAAACATAGTCCCCTTTGAGTAGTCCTCAGGGATTCTATCTTCTACAACCACCGTCCCACCGTAAGTTTCGGCTAGTGCATATACTACCGAGAGCCCCAGGCCCGAGCCTTCTGCACCTCTCATGAATCGACGGAAGAGTTCCTGTTTCTGTTCTGGCTTGATACCTCTTCCGTAATCCACTACCCTTGTTTCCCAAGCCGACATGTTCCTTAGTTCAACCGTGTTGATATGAACTTCAATCCGTTTGAGGTCAGGCGAATACATCACAGAGTTCTTGAAGAGATTATAGAACAAGTCTACGAGGAGTCCATTTGCAGCAACATAGCAAGTTTCTTCTTCCTTGTCGACTGAGAACTCTACTGTTTCATCTGGTTTCTCCATCATCAGCTGCCCGAATGCCTGCTCAATTGATCGTACGAGATCGACGGGTTCCAGTGGTAACTCTTCTTCGCTGTCAGCAAAACCCATTCCCCTAACGTTCTTTGTCAGCTGGTCGGCGCGTCTTAGACAAGACCTTGCATCTTCCAGTGCATCCTCCCGTACTTGCCGGGGAATATCTTCGATGTCAAGAATCCCCAATGCGAGAGCCAAAGCTTGGTGGAGGTTGGACACGTCATGGGCAAGGACGTCACTGAGTAGTGTTGCTTTCCTTCTGGATTGCTCAGCTCGGAACATCTCCTGAAGGTAGAGTGTACCTATCAGAACAGGCCCTAGCAATAGACCGATGAGAAGGAAGCCCTCAGCAGCCCACCAACCCGCAACCCAGTCATCGAAGTTGCCCTTCAGCACATTGGGTACAATCCAGACCGAGAGCAAACCAGCGGCAAGTACTTCGATTGTTCTCCAACTTCGTGATTTCTTTGCTAGTAGGACTGTTAGATATGTGACTGCAAACATAGCCACAAAGTTGATACTCAGAAGAACCATCCTCCCTAACGGGCTATCCACTAGTGCCGGAGTCCCACCCAAGATGAGATCCTTCAGAAGCTCACCACCCACCAACATAGAAGCAACAAAGGCCAATCGAGTAAGTATCCAATACGAGGGCCTTGCCATGGCTTCTTGGTGAAGCCGTTTCTGGGCCCATTGAATGCTTCTAGCGAGAGTTATGATTGAGGCTATGCTCCCTGTGATGTAGGGCACGAGCGACTCACCGAACAGAAGAACCCCATCAACTCTCCAAACCAATACGATGTAGCCTTCTACGAAGGCCCAACATAGGAACAGGAGAATCATCGGGTAATGTACCCAAGCAGGTTTCCGCTTGCTGTATTCATAGACCAAGTACGCCATTATACTTGAGAGGAAAGCGGCCCCTGCGTGTGATATGAGATATGCGCTCAAATCAACCGCATAGAACCCGGGAACCAATGAAACTGCGGCTATGCTAACCATGAACGGCACAAAGGCCAAGAGGCTGAAGAGCCCAGGGACTCCAAACGAGGTTTCATAGTCCATTCCAAGCGCCATAAGCCTCGGAGTAGCAACTGCAAATGTGATAGCGAGAAATGCAACTGACTGAAACACCATGGCGAGCGCCCACAGTTCGGTAGGGCCAAAGAGGGCGGCCACCGCCGGAACCGTTGCCTCGATGAAGAGCAGAAAGGCTATGACGTAGAGGGAAGTTTCACGATTCCCTGTCTTGAAGGGTGGTCTGATTCTGATCCATCCAGCCAATAGCAGGCTTGCGACTGCAATTACTCCCCCAACGACGCCTACAATCTGTACTTGGACATCTTGGAGTTGTGGGAAGAGGGCGAAATTGATGAGTCCATCAACTGACAAGACGAGCAGTACAATCAGGACAACGCGCCCTGTTGTTGTCTTGCTAGAAGGGCTACGCCTATGGCGAAGAACCGCGATAAGTAGCAGCACCCCAAGCAAAGTTATCTCAAGAGTATCAAGAGCAATGGCACGAACAGTAACATCGACTAGGGGTGGGGTCTGTGTGAAAGATATGTTGATTGCAGCACCCAAATGAATGGTTGCGCGTGAAACAAGCGCCGCGAAGACAACACTCTCACAAAGATGGAGCTCGTTTCGAATGTCTACATACACCCACGCGGCGGCGATTGTTGCCAGAAGTGCCAAGAGTGAATGAAGTGCCACATCCGTTGAGAGGGAATTCCACGCCGGAAGGACTGGTACGTACATCAGAATGGCTAGAACCAGTCCCGCAAACAGGCCTATGGTACCATCGCGCCTAAGCGATCTTGCCTCTTCCAATCAAATACGCCGTCCTGTCTGGCAGTCATCATCAGTGAACGCCGCCCAAGCTAGTTGCGGCTCTTGCTAGAAACCACTCCTGTGGTTTCAGAGTCAAACCCTCTTGAGCTTTCTAAGCCACTATTATTAAGAATATCCCGACTGCAATAAGATCGAATTTGCACTCTGCAGGGCCTTAACGATGATTACGGGTCTAAAACCTCTTCCCTCTTCTAGGATAGGAAACATACGAGCTTCTTGGTTCTAGGCTCAACCAGTCTGAGGATTCATCCAGTGATGATAGAGAGCGCAGCAGGTCGAATGTCACCCACCGTGACGCCTCGGGACGCGGCGTGTAGTCCCATAGTCCGAATGGCCCCTGAAACTCCTTCAGCCATCTCACTAGGTCATTCACGCGCTTGTCTTTCCTATTCGCACCGATCTTGGTGCATAAGTCCAGAACAAGACCCGGGTCAAACTTGGCATGATATGTGAAGTTTCCTCGGTGAGGTTCAATCCCAATAATGCGAGCCACATTGAAGCCCAGGTGTCTTCTGTCTCTTGTTTCTCTGGCAAGAAGTAGTTCCAGAGCTCGCTTCGCAGCCTCACCTTTCCGATGTCTTGGATGCATAGACAGACACTGTAGAGCCAGTGTTGAGTTGGTTCTGCATCCCCACTCTGAGTGAGGCATTCGCCTGTATCCCGCACGGTAGCCGTAGACCTTCCCAATCTTGCCAGTCGGCCAAGCACCGTCTTCTAGCCGCTGATCTAATAGCCACTCGTAGGCGACTTCTGCCCTCTTATCTTGAGCATGCCCCGATGAAGCAATCCCCAGAAGTGGAATAGCAGTCTGTAGTGGCATCATTGTATAGACTCCACCTTCTAGACTCTGAGCATCATAGTCCTTGGGAATCGACCACGAACCATCTTTCCTCTGTCTGGAGAAGATGAAATCCACGCCTCGCATTATCGCAGGGTGGTCTTTTGGCAGACCGAAGTAGCCGAGTCTTTGAAGCGCAAAAGAAGTTGCCCTGATTCTGTCCTTGGACATTGTGCCTTCAGCTTCAAGGCTGCTCCAAGATCCGTTCTTAGCCTGCCTCTCAAGAAGGTTCAGGATGAGGGGGTCTTCCTCCATGAGTTTCTCTAGCTCGAGGACCTCCCTATCGGTGTCAGGGCGATGGAGCAGGTCTCTTATCACAAGCCTTCGCAGAACGGGAGACCTGTCGGCAAGCAACAGGGGAACCCAAGTCATGATGACGCCTCCAGAATCTCTCTGATGTACACACTGGTCGGAGTATCCGATTCTGCAAGTTGCTCCGGTGTGCCTACTCCAACAACTCGACCCCCGTCTGGGCCACCGCCGGGGCCAAGCTCAATCAAGAAGTCGCATGCCGCCAGAACGTTGGGGTGATGCTCAACTACCATGACGCTGTTTCCTTTACCCACCAACTTGTGCAAAACCTCAATCAGCCTTTCAACATCTTCAAGGTGCTGACCTACAGTTGGCTCGTCGATTATGAAGAGAGTCCCCTGTTCTCTTCCCTTGGAAAACTCCTGAGCAATCTTCAGTCTCTGCATCTCTCCTCCTGACAGAGTCACACTAGGCTGACGCAGCGCTAGATAGCCCAAACCGACCTCAAGCGCAGGCGCGATTCTTCTTGATATTCTCCCATCGTCCTTGAACATCTCGTGGAGCTCTGCAAGAGTGAGTCGGTTCAGTTCTGGAAGAGCGATTCCATTGATACGAACATCCCATGCTTCAGGAGAGCGTCCTGTTCCAAGACAGGCTTCACATGTTTCGTAGACATTCGGAAGGAATCCCATCTCAATCTTGGTCCTTCCGCGACCTTCACAAACTGAACAATGCTTGGAGAGGGATTCATAGTCCAGTCCAAGTGCCTTTGCATCTTCGCTCTCTGCATAGGACTGAGTGAGAGGTTTGAATAGACGAAGTGCATGTCCTGGGTTCCGAATGCCCTTTCGACCTTGGTCGAGAATGACAGTCCTTCTTGGTCGACCTTGGATTGAGTCGTGTGCACCGGGATGAATTGGCTCGTAGGAAACACTAGTTGTGAACTTCTTTGGAGCTAGCTCGCGACCGATTGTATCAAGGAACAATGTGCTCTTTCCAGATCCTGAAACTCCACATACGCCTGTGAGTACACCTAGCGGGATGTCTATTGTCAAGTTCTGAAGATTGTTCTCTCTTGCCCCCCTGATGGTCATCCAAGCGATAGGACTCCTACGCTCCCTAATCCCTTTGGTCCTCTTGTCGCCGCGTAACCATCTCCCAGTGATTGTGTTGCTCTTCATCACTTCCGAGGGCGCACCCTGGGCCACGAGCTCTCCGCCCAAGGTACCCGACCCAGGTCCCATGTCGGCAATCTCGTCAGCCGCTCTTATTATCACAGGATCATGTTCCACCACAATCACTGTGTTGCCTTCATCTCGAAGCTCAGTCAAAGCATCAACAAGTGCTTCCACTTCTGATGGATGCATACCTCGCGTTGGTTCATCGAGGATCACGGTCAATGACGTAAGTCCGCTCCCAAGCAAAGATGACAGTATAATCCTCTGAGCTTCTCCAGCTGAGAGTGTCGAAGCCTCGCGGTCCAGATGGATGTATGTCAGCCCAACTTTCTCAAGGAAACTGAGTCGTTTCATGATCTTGCTTAGAATCCTTCTGGCAAGTTCGTCCCTCTTTCTGAGTTTCAACCTCTCAAGCACTCTCTTTAGCTTGGAGATCGGAAGCATATTGTACTCATGGATGTTATATCCAAGCAGAGTGATCGCGACAAAATCAGGACGTAGACCTGACCCCGCACATCCGCCGCATGTTTCTCTCACAGTGTAGGTTCCACCAACATCCCAGTCACCGACCCATCTATAGAAGCCCGCCCATCGGCTCTTCGTGTTTACCTCCACTCTCTCTCCTCGTTTGGTCCCCAGGTATGTTATATCCAAAGGTTCAGGGTCTCCGTACAAGAAAGCATGCTGCGCATCAGAAGACATACTCTGCCATGGCGTAGACTTTGGGTCGAACCCATGTTTTTCACCTAAGGCATTGAGAGCGCCCGCTGCCACGCTTGTGGGCGTGCAGAAGTAGCCCCTTGGGAAGTAGCCTGGAGAGTACATGGCTCCAGCGCAGATTGGCTTTTCTGGATTAGCGATGAGCTTCTCAGGAACTGGTTTCTGGATGTGCCCTACGCCACTGCATTCCTCACAGGCTGACGTATATGTTCTCCGAGAGAAGTCCCTCGGGCTACGTAGCGGCATCTTCTTGTCGCACGTTGGACAGACCCACGAATCTCTTCGTTGCATGGCTGTTTGACAGTTCGGACAACGATGCTCTCCCACGAGGGAGAAGAGAGCGGCCAAATGATTTGAAATCTCTGTGACGACACCAACGGTCGTTCTCACTGCATACACGGACCAATATCCTGCGCCACGGCGACGCCTTGATGTTATCGCAACAGAGACCCCCAGCCCGCTCACCGAATCCACAGGCGCCTTTGGTCCTTCATGTATGCCCTGGCGCTCATACATGGATAGCGACTCGAAGAATCTTCTCTCGGCCTCGGCCTGAAGGACATCGCGAACAAGCGAACTCTTTCCAGACCCTGACGGACCGGTTACGACAGTGATCTTAGATTTCGGGATATCGATGTCAACTGACTTGAGATTGTTAGCAGTGGCGTTATGAATTGATATATGGTCAGTACCCCTGTGTGGTGTTTCACTAGGGCCTGTCCGCGGGGCTACTTCGGCGTCCTCCTTCAGAGCGAGGCCAGTGAGCGAAAAATCTGTACTGACTAGCCCCTCTGGCGGACCGGCATAGACTATCTCTCCTCCTTTGGGGCCTGCTCCAGGTCCAAGATCTATAATCCAGTCTGCAGAACGGATGATGTCAGTGTTGTGCTCCACAACCACGATCGTTGCGCCAGTTTCCACCAGCGTGTCCAAAACGCTGAGAAGTCCATGAAGGTCTGCTGCGTGAAGTCCTGTGGAGGGTTCGTCTAGAATAAGGATCTTGTCTGACAGTGCCTTCTTACCTAGAAACTTGGCTAGCTTCACCCTTTGTGCCTCTCCACCAGAAAGGTTGGGAGAAGGCTGGCCAAGTCTAAGATATGACAATCCTATGGTTACCAAAGCATCCAAGATTCGCTTCGCAGCGTTCCTCTTGCTATCCGGCAGTCTGTTTTCATCTGCGAGAATCGAGTGTGTTTCACCTATAGAGAGTTCATAGAAGTCGGCAATAGACAGGTACTTTTTTCCGAATCTAACGCGAGCCTCGAGAACTTCATCCTTGAAACGCCGCCCTTCACAAGTTGAGCAGGTTGTCCAGATTGAAGGAAGATATCGCATCTTGACCTCTATCGCACCTATCCCTTTGCAGACAGGACACATTCCCTCTGGTCGGTTGAATGAGAAGTGTGATTGTGTGAGATTGGTTTCACTTGCATAGAGGTCTCTCACAATGTCTGATATTTTAGTGTAAGTTGCGGGATTAGAACGCGGGTTCTTGCCAATTGGAGTTTGATCCACCAAGACTGGCTTCATGGGACGGCCCAAGATTCTCTTGCAGCCAATAGGCTTCTTCTGTTCCAGCGTCGGAAGGAGAACATGCTCAACTAATGTGCTCTTTCCGGATCCGGAGACCCCTGTGACTACTGTCAAGCGGCCCAAAGGAATCTGAACTTCGATTCCACGGAGGTTGTGGCGTGTAGCAGACTGAACCATCAGGAACTCAGATGGTTCAGGTAGAGGCTTGCGCACAGGAACTTTGCTCCTCAAGCTGAAGTATCGGGCAGATATCGTATCTGCCCTCCAGAGTTCATCAGGTGTTCCCTCGAAGACAATCTCTCCACCGTCCTCTCCTGCACCGGGTCCTAGATCGATTGCTCTGTCCGCTGATGCTGCCGCAACTCTGTCGTGCTCAATGTACACCACAGGTCCTGGAAGATTCTGGAAAGCTGGAAGGAGTTTCTTCACGTCTGAAGGATGTTGACCAATTGACGGCTCATCTAGAAGGTGGACCATGTCTTCCAACTGACCTGCCAACGAGATTGCCAGTCGCACCCGTTGTGATTCACCGCGTGAAAGACTCGGAGAGGGTCGATTTAGCTGAATGTATCCGAGACCCATGGTCTGAAGCGCGCTGATTCTCTTCTCAATCTCCATCTTCAGCCTGCTAGCCGTCGAAGGCATTCCTGCGGCTTGAAAGAGCAATCCAAACTCATCAACAGACAAGTCTAGGAGCTCAGGGAGGTTGTGGCCCTGCCACTTGATCATGGCTGCCTGAGCATTTAGACCAGTATCTCTGCAGATTTCGCAACCTTGTCCCTGACAGGGGTCACATTTCATGCGGAAATGCTTTGGTTCCACCTCTTCAAACCAAGTGCCGCATTGACTGCACTTTCGAGTTCTTGACATTGCGAGCTTGTTTCCCTCAGTACGTGCGAAGATTGTATTCGCTCCCATTGTCACAACCTTATGCACTGTTTCTCGTACTGAACGTCTTGAGGACTTCTTTGAGACTTCTCCAACAATCACTTCGATATCATGCTCCAGCTCAGCATTCAGTTTCCTTCCATTCCATGGTTTCGAATCGACAAGCAGGTATTGTCGGCCGAACTGTTTGGATAGGAGTCTCAGAAGAGTGGCGTGACTGCCCTTTATGCCACGAACCAGCGGCGCGGATATCTTCACTGGACCTTCTTTCACCAAGGCAAGAACAGACTCCAGAATCTCATCGTCGGTCATTATTGCCAGAATCTCACCACAATTTGCGCAGTATCTTACACCGAACCTTGCATAGAGTAGTCTTAGGAATGGATGGAGACCAGAGGCTGTGGCGACTGTTGAGAGAGGGTTTCGATTCAGCAGGTTCTGTCCCACAGCTATGCTAGGTCCAACCCCTGTGATTGAGCCGACCTTCGCTGGAGTCAGATGCGCGGCATATCTGCCTGCGTTGAAGACTTCAAGGAAGCGTCGGCGTGCTTCCTTGTACAGACTATCGAAGACGAGAGATGTCTTCCCAGAACCGCTGACTCCTGTGACAACCGTGAGACCATCACCTATGTCGACGGAGCATCCCTTGAGATTGTTCTCTCTCGCGCCGCGAATCTTGATCTCCAAGGCTTCACATCCCGGTATCTCACTTTGTTTTTTGGATTGTGGACCCTAGGGCTGTAAGGGTGTTGGTTTCCATATCACTGACTTCAATCAGGAGTTTCTGAACCGCAGGGATGAACTCCAAGAAGTCCTGTATCTCAGATTTGGCCGCGTCCTCCAGCAGTTCAGGGACTTCTGCAGCTCTCTTCTTTGCTTTCTTCAACGCCTCCAAGCCCTTGGTTTCCAAGTCCTCATTTATGGTCCATTGTATCTTTCGGAGTTGTCTGAGCGCAGGGTAGTCATCTGGTAGGAGTCCATTCGCAATTTCATGCCAAGTTTCGACAATCGCTTCGAATTCCTCGGAGGCCCTTATCATTCCGTCGTGGTTCATCACGTCCCCAGCCTCTGCCAGGAAATCCTTGTAGATGTCCCTGAAGATTGCCCCCCCAGATCCTCCGGTTTCGATGTACACGTAGTGCATGACTAGAGCGTGTGCAAGCTCTCTATTGTCAGGAATCAACTTGGGATATCTTCCCAGCTCTTTGCTCCACTTGACCATCCCCTTGACGCCCACGTTCCTTATCGGGGGGCTGAGTAGAGCATCAATGTTTTCCCTTATAGCTGAAGGGATGATCTCCTCAACAGGTGTCAGTTTCTCAGGGAACGTGAATCTCACTGCTTGGTTCATTGCTGGAAATGGAGGGTGTTCAGAGGCCCGGGCCTTCTGTAGTTGAGTTAGTGGCATTGTGTGAGCGCCGTGGAATCTATCGGATATGTATGCCTCATTCTTGGTTTCGTCAATCCCGTAAACGAGGAAGTTGTGCTCCCCAAAATGGTCATCCTCTCCAGTCAACAGGTGATCAAGGTAAGCCATGTCGACACACACGAGGCTCGGC
>Ga0209427_10004319_pt1 | contig 16429 bp, 21 predicted proteins | sample DeeMarSWOR136_30_FD_187465 | JGI IMG/M metagenome (GOLD analysis project Ga0209427, IMG submission 187465) | Marine sediment microbial communities from White Oak River estuary, North Carolina - WOR-1-36_30 (SPAdes) (version 2) | ecosystem: Environmental > Aquatic > Marine > Intertidal zone >...
TGTGATAACTTCTTTTTACTAAAAAGTATCCACCTAACATCAATCCTGCTTCTCGTATAACCATATTAATAAGATTATGCAATTCTTTTTGATTTATTTGAATTCCATATAGGAAAAAGATGATTTAATATTTTAATTATAGGCAATTATTTTAATAAATTCTTTGTTAAAATCTTGAGTTAAAGGACATTAACTAAGAAACTATAATAGAAAAAAGTAAATTAACGTAATTTTATTTAATTTAATTTAATAATTATTTAATTAATCTATTTTCACTATTTGTTCTAAATGCTCTATAATTTTCTCTAAAACTAACTTCTTAAACTTAATCCTATTTGCATTAAAATTAAATCTGTTAGTATAAGTTTCATTTTTCGTTGAGAATCCAATATAAACTGTTCCAACAGGTTTTTCAGGGGTTCCTCCAGTTGGACCAGCAATACCACTAATCCCAATCCCTATATCAACATTTGAGAGTGCTCTTATATTATATGCTAATTGCTTTACAACATTTTCAGATACTGCTCCGTGAATTTCAAGAGATTTTGGATCTACATTCAATAAATCAATTTTTGCTTTATTGCTATAACAGACAATTCCTCTTTCAAATACTTTAGAAGCTCCAGAAATATTTGTTATCATATGTGAGATATATCCTCCGGTACATGACTCCGCGATAGCAATCTTTAATTTCCTTGTTGTATAGCTCTCAATAATTTTTCCTAGTCTTTCTAAAAAATCCATTCTTTCAGTCACCTTTGAATATCAAACTTTTTTCCACATGAGTTGCAGAATTTTGCTCCTTCAATTAAGGAATTTCCACAAAAAGGACAAAAAAAGTTAGAAGATTTTTTTTGTGGAGTAATAAGTTTATAAACTTCAGGCACTTTGTCTCCAAATGGCGGATAATGCAAGTTTTTTTCTGTAACTTTTTGGTAACAGCGGGGACAATATTGCTTTCTTTGTGCAATATAATATAAAAGATATGGGTTTAATAACATAAATCCCCACATTAGGAATAGAAATATAAAAAGACCCGATAAATAAGGAATAAATATAATTGTAATGGGGACAGCTATTGCTAAAATAATAACAATAAATATTCCAAATATTTTGACATTGAAGTTAGGACGAACAGGGAAACAATTCATTTTACAATTTTCACAGAATTGCATATCAGCTATTTCTTGTCTCAATGTAAACATTTAATACGAGTTATTATTATTAATATAAATTAATAATAAATAAAAATAAACAAAAAAATAATATCTAATAATTTTGAAATTATTGCAAAAATAACGGAAAAATCTTAATAATATTTTACGGAGTGAATTTAATGGGTAAGAATGATGATACTGCAAAAGGGTTCGTTTTTAAGATTACTGTCTTCGATGATTAATCGTTGACGATCATTGTCATCGGCGATGGAGCCGTTGGAAAAACGAGCCTAATTAAAAAGTATACTCAGGGAAGTTTTCAAAAGGATTATATTAAAACTTTAGGGGCGCAATTCTCTAAATATGATGAAGAAATTGAAGGAAACAATTGTAAATTATTTTTTTGGGATATAGCAGGGCAAAGAGAATTTGATTTCATGCGTCCGACATTTTACAAAGGATCTAAAGCAGCTATAATAGTATTCAGTCATACGGATGCTGATAGTTTTGATCATATCCCTGATTGGCATGAGGATATTAAAAGTTATACAGGAGAACTCCCTATTGTCTTATTCGGAAATAAAACTGATTTGGTTGGAGAAGGTGAATTAGATAATGATAAGGCAGAGAAAATGGTGAAAGATAGGGGCTTTCTAGGGTATTATACTACATCTGCTAAAACTGGACAGGGTGTTTTTCAAGCCTTTCAAGCAATAATTAAAAATTTATATCATAAATACAAAGACGCTTAGAAAATGTACGATGATCTTGATCAAGGTTATCCAAAGATTTTGTTCTTTTCATCAAGTCATTGCGCCCCATGTCTACCCGTGGAGCATATGTTAAAGAGAATAAACTTATCGATGTTTGGTAAAAAATTAAGAATAGACAAAATTTCCATTGATCTTGAAGAAAATCGGCACCTTACTCAAGAATATCGGATCAGCTCAGTTCCAACATTAATAATAGCAGATAAGCGATTATCAGTAAATATTGCAGAAGAGGAAATTATCGATGCGATTTTATACGCATTTATATCATCAGTAAAGATATAGGTAATATATTTGATTTGAAAAAAACTAAAATAATTAGAAAAAAGAATATCAAGAAAAAAGTTAAGTGATAAATTTATGGATAGGCAATTACTCTCAAAAATTTTAGTCCAAATGAGAAAGAATTTGAAGGAGGGAAAAGCCATTGGTGATATGAAGGTTGGTGCTCTTCTAGCTTTAGGTCATCAACTAGAAGCAATTTTTTATTACCTCGGTCATGAATTAGGTACTACACTAAAGGTTAAACAAGTAAAAGAGATAAACCAAATTCCTAATGAGTTAAAAGATTTAATATCTCAATTTAATCTGGGCGAAATTGAAATCACTGAAGCAACAGATGAGATAATTGAATTGAAAATGAAAGATCATTCATCTATTAAAGATTTAATAAAAAAGGGAATAAAGGCATCAGGAAGTTTTTGTTCGTTTGAAGCTGGATTACTTGCAGGAATTGTCGAAAAATTAAGTGACCGTCATTGCTTTGCTCAAGAAGTTGGATGTAGTTTACAAACTGGTGAAAACTATTGTACTTTTATGGTTGTTTTTCAAAGAGATTGAAGCCAAATAAGGACTTATTAATGAATTATTAATGTATTAGTGGCTGTATAGAAAACATAATTGATGCAAATTTTCCTCTTTTTTAGGAAATAATTTAATCTTGGAATTGAATAAGAAAATTATTAATAATTATAAACTATATTTTGAATATAATATAAAATATTAAGTTTCGAAACCATGTGATTAACAATGGTTGAGCCAAAATATGTGATAAAAATCTGTTTACTTGGTGAGGCGGGTGTAGGTAAAACTTCACTCGTTTACAGATTTATTGAAAATAAGTTCAGAGAAAATTATAAGCAGACGTTAGGTGTAAATCTCCTCAAAAAAGATGTAGATGTAGATGAATATGGTGGCGTTTCTGCTCAAATTTGGGATCTTGGCGGTCAAGAATCTTTTAAATCTCTGAGAAAACTGTATTTAGAGGGTGCTAATGGAGGATTAATAATTTTTGATTTAACTGATAAAAAATCTTTTGATAAACTAAGTGAATGGATTGAAAGTTTTAAAAATACGAGAGGAGAACAACCATTATTATTGATAGGTAATAAATCTGATCTAAAAAATCAAATAAAGATAAAAGATGATGAAGCAGAACAGTTTGCTAATAATAATAATATGGAATTAACTATAACTTCTGCTAAAACGGGTCAGAATGTTGAAACAGCTTTTATTAAATTAACAAAACGAATTTTAGATAAAATCACTAATAACTAGCTATTTGATAATTTTTCTTTTATTCATTTATTTTTCTTACAATAATTTAGAAATTATATACAAACTATCAAAATTTAGTGATTTAAGCTTATATCTTTTATAAATCTACCACCTTTATAAAGGAAGATTTATTTAAATACAAATAACAAAAGAACCATGTAAAATGGAATATTTTTTTTGTATCTCAATTTTTATTTCCCAATTATCACATTAAGATTATTATGTCGAATAAAGAAAACCAATTTGAAGAGGATTTCGAGGAAGAGGATTTCGAGGATGAGGAATTTGAGGATGAAGAATTCGAAGAAGGGGAAGAAGGCGAATACGATTATGAGACTGATTTAGATTACAAGATAGAAAATGTTGTGGCTACCGTAACAGTAGAAATAACAGAAAAAATAGATCTTAATCAAATAGCTAGACGTCACGCGGATGTTGAATATAATCCAGAACGTTTTCCTGGTCTAGTGATGCGAATTGAAAAACCTCGAGCAACAATTTTAATCTTTTCAACCGGAAAAATGGTTGTTACAGGATTGAGACAAGCAGCGGAAGCAGAAAGAGTCGTCGATAAGGTTGTTAAGAATATTAGAAAAGCAGGAATAAAATTATCTAATCCAGAAATAACCATTCAAAATATTGTAGCATCTGGAGACCTTCATACTAATATTGATTTAAACATGGCAGCTATCGTTATGGAATATGCAATGTATGAACCAGAAGTATTTCCAGGCCTTATATACCGAATGCAGGATCCTAAGACAGTTTTTTTGATCTTCAGCACGGGGAGAATAGTATGTACGGGTGCAAAACGAAAAGAAATCGTTAGAGATGCTGTTATGAAGTTAAATCAGCAAGTCCGAGACCTTGGAGTCGCAAAAAAAGATATAGGAGACTCTGAGTATCAAGATATTACTTTTATTTAATTTTTATATATTTTTATTATTTTTAGTTTTTGTAAAAGTAATAATATTAACTTGAATCCAATCAATTGTTAATTAAGAAAATTGTAATAGATCAAATGTTTTTTTTATTGTTAATAGCATTGATCGAGTTTATGTATTCGTCATAAAGTGCACTCATCAAATTGAATTCCTTGGCTTTGACAAGAGCGAAAAGCAATAATTGATTTAAACTTATTTTGTTGTTAGAATCATAAATATCTTCAATTTTTATAATATCACTATGTTGATCAAGAAAATTACATAAAATGTATCTATTTTCTTTTCTCATATTCACTTTATTTAATGCACCGTACATCCTTAAAATCAAGGGTGCTTGAAATTTGACATTATTATCACGCAAAGATTGGAATTCTCTTAGATATCTAGTTCTATTTAAATAAGCCGACATAAATAATAAATTAAAAATCTAATTATTGAAAAGAAGTAATATTTACGTAATATCTAGAAAATATTTAGAGGGAAAAATTGAAAGGAAAATGAGATTTGTTAAAATGCATAATTAAAATCCTTAAACTGATTAAGTGGGGCGGAAAATTCATGTTCTACTCGATCAATTCTGGCACTTTTCGGACCAACTTTTGAAAATTTTAAGAGTTCTTTTAATTTATCCTCTGGACCTTCTGCTTCAATAAGTACACTACCATCTGGCATATTTTTAACATATCCGGACAAATTCAATTTCTGAGCAAATTTACGAGTGGTATAGCGAAAGAATACACCTTGAACAAGACCATACACTTTAATGATAATTCTCGATTCTTTCATATTCTTATATAATATATATCACGATTAGAGTTATATCCAACAACTTCATTTTTTACTAAAGTTTCAAGCACAGTTTCTAACCATTTTTTGCTGGTTTTAACGGAGTTTTTAATTTCCTCAAGACTAAGCCCGTCGTTTACGGCTAGTAGAAATAAAATTTTACTTTTAACGGGTAAATGATCCGAGTTTTTTACTTTCTTAAATCGTTCCTCAATATCATACTCTTTAGTTCTCAGGAAAGCTACTTCTTTGCTTAGTTTGGAAATTACTTCATCTGTAGTTCGAAAAGCTTCTAAACTAGATCTAAACATTGTTTCTAAACGGGCTTTTAGCATATTTTCTTTAATATCATCATCTAATTCTTTATTAAAATCCTCAAGTAGCTCTAGATAATCTTTTCCATCATCATATATTCCTAAAATTAGTACAATTATCATCTCTTTGTTTTCATTGTAGTAAGAAACTGAGTTCCATTGTTTTTCTTTAGTAATTATATATGATTCTGTAAAATTATGTGATATAGTTATTTGTTGTACCATAGGATCTGGAATTTCTAAGGATTCAGGGTATTTCATGTATACAACTCCCCCTATTACCTCATCCCAATTTATTAAAAAGATACCCGTTGGCATTGTAAAGTGCTTTATTTTTTTTATATAATTCTGGGGTAGAATCTGAAAAAATAACCTTATTAATAAAATAATAAAATTTATTAATAAAAATTTAGTTGTTAATAGTTTCATCCTTTACTCAAATTAAACTAATTACGAGGTGAATAACTAAAAAAATAAATAAAACCATAGTAATTTGTCACTTAGTGAGTTCATTTGAGTGTTTATTATGTTTACATCTTAGAAACTGTGGCAGTAAACGGGAAAAAAAGATATTATACAGGATACACGAATAACTTATATAGAAGATGGAACGAACATAGAAATGGGCAGGGTGCAAAATTTTGTCGAGGCAAAAAATCAATTGAATTAAAATATTTTGAAACATTTACCACCAGAAAAGAAGCAATGAGAAGAGAATTTGAGATAAAAACATTCTCAAGAAAACAAAAGCGAGAGTTAATAAATAGTACATATACTTAAGAATTAATTGAGATGAATGGTGGTAAACAAAAACTTCTTAGTCTGTTTAACAGGATTACCCGCATCTGGTAAAACTACCTTTGCCATTATTTTAAAACAGAAGATTGAAGAGGCATTTGATACTTATGCAGTTAAAATTATTGATCCCGATATAATACGGCAATCAATAACTCCAGATAAATTTGAATACAAATTTGAACCAGAAGTAAGGAAAAAAAATTTAATGGAAATTGAAAAGGAGTTGTATAATGGCAGTATTGTGATTAGTGATGATTTAAATTATTATACTAGTATGAGACATGACTTAAAGAAACTTGCTGATAATTTTAAGATTTACTTCTTCATAATAAAGATCTCTACTCCTGTTAAAATTTGTTTAAAATGGAATAAGTTGAGAGGGAAACCAATCCCAAATAAAATTATTAAAGATATAAATAAGAAATTTGATGATTTCGGTAAATATAACTGGGATAATCCAGAAGAGATTTATGATCTCTCTCAAATTTATGATTTAAATAAAGAAATTGAAGATCTTGTGGAAAGAATAAAAAATAAAATAGAATTTTTAAAAGACCCCTTAGATAAAAAACAAAATTTGAAAGAATTCTCTAATTTGGACAACCAAAATTTAGATAAAATAACTAGAGTGTATGTAGGAAAACTTTTACAACATTCTGAGTTCTCATCTATGAAAAAAAGTATTATTAAAACCAGGAAATTATATATAAAGCTTTATAAAAATAAATTATTAAAAGAGCCAGATATTACCAAATCTTTCAAAGAATACTTAGAAAAAAGACTGAATATTCTGATTTCTGATGAGATCTTGTAACCTAATATTATAAAAATTAAAGAAAAAGAAAATAAAGCATAAATACTTTAATTATTTGTGTTTTGATAGTTTAATTGAATAATTTATTATTAAAAATTTTAAAAATGACTCAAGAAAGAAAGACTAAAGAAACAACCAAATTACGAATTGAAAGGTTAGAAAAAAGTCGAAGTGGTCGTTCTTTATGTTATATTGATCAAGATATAATGTTTAAATTAGGACTCAATACAGGTGATATTATTGAAATTAGGGGAAAGAAAAAAACTACGGGGATTGCTGTTTCGAGCGCTAATGATAGAGGAAAAGGAATTATAAGATTAGATGGTCTTCAAAGACTCAATGCAGGAGCAACTATTGGTGAGTTTGTTTCATTGCGGATAGCAGAAGTATATCCAGCAATTGAAATTGAATTAACTCCTACAAGACCAGATATAGATTTAAAAAGACAAGCAGATGCAATTAAGAGTAAATTAATTGATAAACCAGTTGTAATTGGTGATATAGTAGATGTTTTAGGAACGTTTGTTCAAAGAGAAGATCGCGATAATCCTATGTCTGATATAATGAAAATGTTTCAAATAGGAGGTAAAAAAAGGGCAACTTTAGGAACCTTAAGATTAATTGTTGAAAATTTGAAACCTGCAGATAAAGTCGTAAAAATTACTCGAGATACAATAATAAAAGTAAATAAAAGAGTTGCCGTGTTAAATGTTTCAGGTGGGGTTGTAACTTATGATGATGTTGGGGGATTAACTGATGAAATTCAGAGAATACGAGAAATGGTTGAATTACCTCTAAAGCATCCCGAACTATTCCATCGTTTAAATATTGACCCACCAAAAGGAGTTCTATTCCATGGGCCTTCGGGAACAGGAAAAACGTTAATGGCTAAAGCTGTATCTCAAGAATCAAACGCAAATTTTATTACCATTAATGGTCCTGAAATTATGAGTAAATTTTATGGAGCAAGTGAGGGAAGACTTCGTGAAATATTTAGGGAGGCTGAGGAAAACGCCCCATCAATAATATTTATTGATGAAATTGATTCGATTGCTCCAAAGCGAATGGATACTTCAGGTGAGGTTGAAAGACGAGTAGTATCTCAATTATTATCATTAATGGATGGTTTACGAGGGAGAGGAGAAATAATATGTATAGGTGCCACAAATAGAATTAATTCTTTAGATGAAGCTTTACGAAGACCAGGAAGATTTGATAGAGAGATCGAATTTGGTGTTCCTAATGTTAAAGGTAGAAAAGAAATTTTCCAAATCCATACACGAGGGATGCCTCTTGAAGAAGATGTTGAACTAGATAACTATTCTGAGATAACTCATGGATTTGTTGGTGCTGATATTATGGCAGTTTGTAGAGAAGCGGCAATGTTCTCACTAAGAAGAATATTACCCAAAATAAATCTAGATGAGCCTATTCCTAGTGAAATTATTCAAGAATTAAAGATCCAAGACGATGATTTCGTCAAAGCAATTAATATGATCGAACCATCTGCTATGAGAGAGGTTATGGTTGAGATTCCTAATGTTACTTGGGAAGATATAGGAGGATTAGAAGATATTAAACAGGAATTAAGAGAGGCTGTTGAATGGCCTTTAAAACATCCTAAACTATTTGAAAAGGCAGGGATACGTCCTTTAAATGGTATCCTTCTATTTGGACCACCAGGCTGTGGAAAAACTCTTCTAGCAAAAGCGATTGCTACTGAAAGTAAATCAAACTTTATTGCGATTAAAGGTCCTGAAATTTTTTCCAAATGGGTTGGAGAAAGTGAAAGAGCTGTTCGAGAAATATTCCGAAAAGCACGACAAGCTGCTCCCTCAATATTATATTTTGATGAAATTGATGCAATTTCAGCGGGAAGAGGATCTTATGAAAGTACTCATACATTTGCATCAATAGTTAATCAAATTTTAGTAGAAATGGATGGAATCGAAAATAGAAAGGGAATTGTGACTATAGCGAGTACTAATCGTCCTGATATTGTTGATCCCGCTTTTTTAAGACCTGGTAGATTTGATCGCTTAATTTATGTAAAGGAACCAGACTTTGAAGCAAGATTAAAAATCTTAGAGGTTCATTCAAAAAATATGCCTTTAGCTGAGGACGTTTCATTAAAGGAAATCGCACAAAATACTGTAGGGTATAGTGGAGCGGATCTAGAAAATGTTTGTAGGGAAGCAGGTATGCAAGCTATTAGAGAAAAAATGACTACTCTTGAAAAAATTGAAAATAAGCATTTTGAATTTGCTTTGTCGAAAATAAAGTCAACATTACCAAAAGAAATTACAGAAAGGTATGAAAGTATAGCTAAACAAATAACAGAATCAAGAAATATAGCTGAAACTAAAGCTGATTTTTACAAATAGACAAGTATCTTACTATCTTGCTTCTTTTTTTCATCACTTTAATTAATATTTTGAATTGAGATCCGATTGTTTAATTTTAGATAAGACTTTATCTAAATTAAGATTAAGTTAACGAATAGGAAAATATATCATGAGCGAAACTAAAATTGATTGGGATGGACATATCAAAAAATATCAAGCAGCTATGGAAGATCTAAATCTAGATTTTTGCGTGCTTACTCGTGTAAAATCTATAACTTACCTAACAGGATGCTTTGTTCCATGGAAAAGTTATTTTTTTCTTCCTAAAGAAGGAATGGGAGAACCAGAATTATTTACGGTTCTTTTAGATGTAGAAAGAATAAGAGCTGAGGGGAATTTGAAAAATATAAGCGGATGGGGTCCACTTAAAGGATTCTACATAGAGAAGAAGTTATTAAAAACGGCACGAAAAGCTGGAGTTTATAATGCTAAAGGAACTCCACCACGGATTGGGGTTGAATTAGGTTTGGATATTTGTGTTACAGGTCAAATGCTGTCCTATACTGAAGCAGAATTACTCAAACAGGTGTTTCCGCGATGTGAACTTGTTGATTTCAATGACAAGTCAGAAAGGATCCAATTGATTAAAGAACCAGAGGAGATTACTATGTTGCGAAAAGCTAGTGAAATTACGGATATTGGACAAGAAGCAGTTAAAAAGGAGTTACGCGAACGTCCTGAGGGAAAGGTTTTTACCGAAAATGAAATAGCGGGGATTGGAACTCTGGCAATGAGAAAGGCAGGAAGTAATTATGAATGGACTTTTACAGGAAGCCAAGAGATAGGTTCTGGTCATCGAGCAAGCTGGACATTTAATGGATGCACACCAGCTACGAATAAAGAAGTAAAAGAGGGAGAGTCTTTGTTGGTTGACTTGCATAGTGAATATGGGTGTTATTTAGGTGATCTAAGCCATAATTATATACTAGGATCATGTCCCCCTGAGCTAAAGAAATTTAATGAAGTTTATGAACAGTTATGTTATACTCTCATTGACAATATGTATCCTGGTAACAGCTTTGATAATTGTTATCAGGAAGTTCAAAAAGTGGCTGAAAAAGAAGGTTATGCTAATGATCTTTTTTTCGGTTTAGGTCACGGAATTGGTATTATCGGCAATGAATCCTCGCCCGTTGTAGTTCCAGGAAAGGATTGGGGTTCAAAGGTATTTGAAGAAAATATGGTTGAAATTGCTGCGGTTGTATTTAATCGCCCTGGATTGGGAGGTTTGAGGTTGGAATCGCCAACCCTCATAACCAGTAAAGGAGCAGAAGTTCTTCCGAAGACCCCCTTTGAAGTGGATTATGTATAAAATAAACTTATCCTTGTTTTTTTAATTATGTCAATTTCGAATTCTTTAAAAAATAAATTAAAGAATATTTTAATCCAATTGGTTCAATTACCTTCTGAAAATCCCCCAGGAAAAACTGAATCAATTGTAAATTATCTAACATCTAAGGTATTTAACGAAAAGGAAGGATTTCAAAATGAAGTTATTACCAATGTGAAAAATGATGTAAAACTCCATAATATCATAACTCGATTAGGTACTGGAAAAAATAAAATCGTACTTTCAGGTCATCTTGATGTAGTTCCTGTAGGTAATGTAGTCAATTGGAAATATCCTCCTTTTTCAGCAAAATTGATTAAAGATAGAATACATGGTCGTGGTTCTGCTGACATGAAAGGAGGATTAACTTCATTAATAGGGGTATTAAAAACGCTTAGTAAGAATAAAACTTTTTTAGAAGAGAATGAATTAATTTTTCTAGGAACTGCTGATGAAGAAGCTGGGATGTCAGGTTCTCAAACACTTGAAAAAAGGGGAATTATGAATAATGTTAATCTCTTAATTATTGCTGAACCTACTAATTTAAATATAGGAATTGCCGAAAAAGGCTTGTTGTGGGCCACTTTAAAAATAATTGGGAAGTCTGCCCATGGATCCACACCAGAAGAGGGAATAAATGCTATAGAAGCTGCTCTCAATATCCTCCCTCAACTTCATAAATGTTTAGATAACAAAAAAAATCAAATTTTAGGATATTCAACCCTAAATGTTGGAAAAATTCAAGGGGGTACAAAAATTAACATAGTACCTGATTATGTAGAATTAGAAGTTGACTTCAGATTAATTCCAGAACAAAGTCATTCCTTAGTGATTAATAAATTGAAAGAGATTAATCCAGAACCCTGTGAGGTTGATGTTAGAATAACAAATAATCTTCCAGCATTAAAAACTGATCCTAATCACCCATTTATCAAGAACTTACAAAAAATTAGTCAATCAGAAATAATTGGGTTACCATATGCTACAGATGCTGCTAAGCTTGTAACTCCAACAAATCCTATACCATTTGTGATCTATGGACCAGGAAATCCAAATGATGTTCATAAACTAAATGAATCAATCTCTATAGAACAAGTTTACAGAGTAACGGATTGTTTAAATGAAGCACTACTGAAAACTTACCTAAAATAAGAATGGTGTTCTTATTCTGGCAGGAGAAATTCTGATAAATTTTTCCCTATCAAATTTCTTCCTTTTTCGCTTGTAACCGAAGCAGCAATCTCAAACCTATATCCCTCGATAGCTTCAGCATACATAGTTAAGCGTCTAACGAAATAATCTATTGCTTTTTCAAAATGTTCTTCTTTTGCTTCAAATATGCCTGAACCCTTTAAACCACTTTTAGTTGCCCATGTTTCCCACGGTATCGCTGGTTTTATTACAGGAGGAAATGGAAACACTTTTTCAACTTCAAGAAATTTTTTCCCTACAGCATCACTTTTTTCGACAGGATACCAAACATTGATTAAAATTCTTATCATAGTTTATATTTTCTTTTTATTTTATAATTGAAAAATAGAAAATGTGGAACTATATAAACTTTATTTAGAGCCTATTTGTTCGTAAATTTATCCCAATCCCACTTTTTTTCTGCTAAATCTAAGATTTTATCGGGCACTATTTCAAAATCCCTGTATCCTTCTTCATACGCCAATTTATATAAGAATCTTAAAAACATTCCTGCCACGTCTTTACCAGTATTTATATTTTGGAGAAATAATCTTGCAAGAGGACCTCCTTCTTTTAAAAATCCACTTTCAATATATGCACTATTTAATTTTTCTATGCAGTAATGGATGGTCCTTATATCTACTTCCCAATGGTCTCTTTTCCATTCCAAAATCGCATATTGAGCTCCTATTGTGCCATTTAAAGGGCAACCAATAGAACCTGGGTTTAATGCGAGACACCCGTTAATTTTTTGATTCCATGGAACATGATTATGCCCCAAAATAAGAACCGATTGTTCTATTGTTTTTGTATATGAATCAACTAATTCATTATATTTATCAATTATTAAAATTCCAGAATTATCAGTAGGAAGCATTGGTAAGTATATGCTGTGAACCATAAAAATATCATCAGTTCCATGTAAAGAAATTTTTCTTTGCTTCGGAAGAGAAAGAATAAAATTTAACCAACGTTGATTAAGATGTTTATAGATTCAATAAGTGGGAGCGAACTGTTTGCTTGTATACCATTGAGAATCCGATGGATTTGAATATATTCTAACTATATAATCATCAGAATTCCCGCGAATCATACACGCATTAAGATCATGTAATTTCCTTATTACTTTAACAGGATCTGGCGCACCTAAAATATCACCCGCAACTAGTATTTGATTAATGTTATCCTCCTCAATTTCTGCCAAAACTGCATTAAGTGCGGGGAGATTACCATGAATATCTGCAAGAACTGCCATTTTCATTTTTATCAATGGGATCTTATAAATAAATGATTATTTAAGCTAATATATTCTATGTCTTTTTAATGAATTTTTCAATTCTATCCATGGCTTCTTTAAGTTTTTTCATTTCAGTAGCGTATGAAATTCTAATCATATCATTTGAAAAAGACCCAAAAATTGAGCCAGGTACTACTGCTACAGCTTGTTGTTTCATAACTGCTCTTGAAAATTCATCTCCATTCATGTTGAAATTCTTAGTGGAAGGCATAATATAAAAAGCTCCAAGAGGTTTAACTGTTTCAAAACCCATTTGCTGCAATCTATTATAGACAAACAATCTTCTTTCATCAAAACTTTTCCAAATCTTATCAAAAAATTTCGTATCCATCTTCAAAGCTTCTATAAAACCGTATTGAGCAGCATGATTGGTTCCTGCAACAGTATACTGGTGATATTTCTCCATTAAATCAATTATTTCTTTGGATGCGACAACATAACCCAACCTAAATCCAGTTGCAGAAAATAATTTTGACATAGCATTTACAGTTATAGTACGTTCAAACATACCATTTAAAGAGGCTGGACTCGTATGTTCCAAGTTATCATAAATATAATTTTCATATACCTCATCTGTAATTAAATATAGATCATTTTCTATTACAACATCAACTAATTCTCGGAGTTCTTTTAATTTTAAGGCATGACCAGTAGGATTATTAGGAGAATTTATAAGAATTGCTTTTGTTTTGTCAGTTATAGAATTTTTTATCCTTTCTATATTCGGGCTAAAATCTTTATTTCTTTCTGCCTCTACTACTTTTATTCCAAAGAAAAGTCCACAATATAGATAAGACACGAAATTAGGTGAACTAATGACCAATTCATCACCAGGATTAAAAATGGAGGCATACGCTAATGTAATCGCTTGACTTGCACCATTCGTAACCATTATGTTTTCCTTCCAATCAGTCTGAATATTATTTACCTTGCTGAGTTTGTTTTCAATTAATTCTAATAATTCAGGTATTCCTCTTGTAGGTGCATACATCGTAATATTGTTTTTTAAAGCATTAATATTACCTTGTATGGCAGGGTCAGGTGTTTGAAAATCTGGTTGACCAATTCCTAAGCTTATCACATCAGTACGTCCTAAAGCAAGATCAAATAATTCTCTAATAGCGGATTTAGGAGCTTGAGATATTTTATGAGAGAGTTCTTTCATAACTAATCGTCTTTATAATGATATCTGAAAAAATTTGGGTCTAAAATATAATGATACAAAAAGAAGTCTTTATAAATTATTAAAATTTGTTAAACTATTACCCCATGATTACTTAAAATCTGCTTTACTAAAAGTAAAAAAGCATCCTCTATATTTTCTCCCAATTTAGCGCTTGTTTCGATGAAATGACTGGCATTTATTTTTTCTGCTAAATCCTTCCCTTTTTCTGTAGGCACTACTCTCTCATCTGCTAAATCAGTTTTATTCCCTATTAACACATATACTCCTTCTTTTCGAATATACTTTTTAAAATCTCGCAACCATCTGGTTTTTACACTATCAAATGTATTATATCGAGTAACGTCATAGACAAATAAAGCGCCTTCACATCCTTGAAAATACATCGATCGAATTACGTTATATTTCTCTTGTCCTGCTAAATCCCACATGATTAATCTGATTTTCGTATTTGATTCCTCTAAATTTACGTCTTTTCTTATAATGTTTGCGCCTAACGTTGGTTTATAATCCTCATTGAAGATTCCTTCGCAAAATCTATTTAAGAGGCTAGTTTTACCTACTGCGCTTTCTCCCAATATAACTATCTTATACACAAATTCACGGAATTCTTCTAATTCTTTGGCTTCTTCAGTTGACATACTGAGATTTCTATTATAGACTTATAGTAATTCATATATTGTCTTATGTCTATTTAATACTTTTTTCCATCTATTATAAATTTCTATCTTAAAATTTTATTTCAATTGGTATTTAGACTTTTGATTATTTAAAATTTAAGTTCTTTGAGGGTAAAGGAATGGGACTAAAAAAATGAGAGTAAAAAACCTTTTTTTTTTGATTAATGTTAGTGTTTTTAAAATATTGAATAGATTAAAGTTTTTTATCTAGATTTTTTTCCATATATTTCCAATAAGGACGAAGCGGGGGAGGGGTTTCAATTTCGGGATATTCATCTATCTCTCGGAATCCTGCCTTTCGATAAATATGCTGAGCTACTATCATGAACTTCCCAGTTTCAAGGCGGATTGTTGAAAAGTGGAACTCTCTTGCTTTTTGTAAAAGTTTTTGGAACAATTTTTTTCCAAAGCCTTTCCCTCTATAATTTTCTCTTATGTACATCCTTTTAATTTCCCCAATATCATTATTTATTTTTCGGAGAGCACCCATTCCGGCTATTTTTTCATTTATTTGTATAATATAATAAATTCCTTCTGGCGGTTTATATGAAGTAAGTTGTTCTACACTTATTTTCGCATACCCTCTTATAAAAGCTTTTTGTTCTAAATTATTACTCTGAATTTTGCTCTCCACATTGAAAATATCGAGATCATAATTTTTTTTCATTTCATAAGCAATCCAAGAAAAGTACTCCTCGCTCAACTCAATTAATAGTGGTTTATGGATATTAAGATCAATAGGGATAAAAATTGCCATCTTTACTATAACTCTTTAATCAATAATACCATTAATTTAATGAGATATCTTATTTCAATATAAAATAATTTATATTTTAGAGTTAATATAGTTAATATTTTTTCTCAATTTTCAATTTTAAACTAAAAGTATTATGAGTTTGATCATGTATATCTTCTATATCTCCAAAATGAGTTATTCTGTATTCTGAGGGAAGTGACTTTTCTAAAGAATATACTAGAAATCCTTTGAACATATCACATGGTACTCCAATTTCAGAGCAAAAAATGCATTTTTGAACTAAAACAACAATATAATTTTGGTCTTTTTCTACAATTTCAACTTTCCAATCTGCTATTATTATTGAATTGATTTCTGAGATAATTTCCTCGAAATCTTTTCCATATGGAAACAAATAAAAAGAGAATTTCTTCCCAATTTCAAAAAGTAGCATAGAAGAATCAAAT
>Ga0209427_10004321_pt1 | contig 16426 bp, 21 predicted proteins | sample DeeMarSWOR136_30_FD_187465 | JGI IMG/M metagenome (GOLD analysis project Ga0209427, IMG submission 187465) | Marine sediment microbial communities from White Oak River estuary, North Carolina - WOR-1-36_30 (SPAdes) (version 2) | ecosystem: Environmental > Aquatic > Marine > Intertidal zone >...
ACCCACTTTTTATACTCTCTTTCTTCAGTTGCTGCCACTGCAGTAAATACCGGTCCTAATATTGGTATAAAAGATTTCCAGTTTGCAACAGCATCTGTCATAGTTTCCTGTAATTTTAATACCATTCCGTCCCATGCTTTGCCTACATCTCTTTGTGTCTTTTCCCATTCTTGTGTAATTACATTTGCTGCAAATTGAGATGTGTTCTTTATTTTATTGAAAGCTTCTTCCGTTCTTCCAGCGGAGACTGAAAGTTTATCCATATCATCTAACAAACCTTCTAGTCCTTCTTCTCCGGCTAAGACCATGGCCACTCTCAAAGACCTAATATTTGGAATTAATTCATTAAGAACTATTTTTCCATACTCTTTGGTCTTTTCCTGCATTTCACCAAATACTCCAGAAATTCCTTTTACACGAAGTGCAAGGCCACTCATCTCTATTCCAAATTTCTTTGCAGCCTTTGCGGCTCCCTCTGATGGATTAATAATATTTTGCAAAGCCATAGCCAATCCACGACTTGCCATATCCAAGTGAAGACCGTGCCTTGTAGTTGTTGACAAGGCTGCCATTAATTCATCAAATTGAATTCCTGCCTGAGCCGCAATCGGAACAACATAACCTAATGCGGATTCCAAGTCTCTGAATTGAAACTTACCTCTTACCACTGATTGAAATAAAGTGTCAGAAACTTTAGTAGCTTCATAAACTGACATTCCATAAGTGTTTAAAACTGTGGTAAAAATGTCTACAGAAGTCCTTACATCTGACAAACCTGCAATCGAAGCCTTTGTGGCAGTGTTCAAAAGATTCATGGCGTCTTTTGCTTCAAATGCGGCAGACATAATGTCATAAAGACCTTTTGTCAAATCGCTTGTGGCCTGTCCGGTAGATAACGCAAGACTCTCTATTCCTGATTTCATGGCCTGTAATGCCGGCTCATATTCACCGGTCATAATTGTAGCAACTTCAGCTATGCGTGTTTGAAACTCTCTGTACTTCGCTACGCTTTCCTTAACATAGTCCACTACCTTCCGCTGAAGGTTCATGGCGCTGTTCAAAATTAGATTGTACCCGACAAACCTCATGGCCAATCCCTTTAGCGCGCTACCGTGTTTCTGGTGCCCACTGACTGCCTTTGCGTTCATTTGGTCTAGATTAGTCTGAATGTTGTGAAGGTAAGCATTTACCTGATACAGTTCTCCCCTAAGTTGCTTTGCGTTAGTGAGAAACTGAAGCTCTACTTTATCTGCCATATTCCACCTATTTAGGCCTCTGTGCCTTTCTTCTTGCAATCATGTCCTTTGATGATTGCGGAATTCCCGGTTCTATATATGATTTACCACTCTCAATGCGCTTCTTCTTTTCCAAAGTTCTAATAATACTCTTGAACCGCCAATAGTTCATCTTGAGTATCTCTTCTAGATTGCCCCGCTCCAGATAGAGAAGGTGTATTATTTCTTGGAATGCCTTTAACTCCTCGTCCCAATAAATTTTCACTTTTTGGTGTTTTGGGTCTTCCGACCCTTGCGAAAATTTTCAACGTAATAAATGTTTTCCCTCCCCGCGTTGTAGACAGCATTGAACAATTCCAACAAAGTCGACGGATGGGACAAGAATTCTTTTAGGGCCTTCATCGTGCAGTCAGGGTCGAGTTCAATCATCGTCTCATGTATTACATAGTATTTGAACTCGTTCTCGGCCCTCTTTTCGCTCCAGCCATTGAGCTTTTGGTCGTTGGCCAATTTTGCCAATGCTGCCTCATGTTTTTCTGTTGTCCAATTGGGCATCTCGAAAGGCTTTCCTTTATTTACGCATTTTATTGTAAATTTTAATTTTGCCATATTTTTACCTCTTTAATTTTAAAAAGAAAATAGGGAATGACCCCTAAAATCTCTAAGTTACCGTTGAGACTATGTTACTACAAGACGAAGGCTTACATGTAAATGGAGTGGAGTTTGAAATGGCCTCTCCGCCTACATTTTGGTCTTGACTTGTATTTTTCCATTCGCAGTTTGGTAAAGTTAATCTTGGAGCTCCAGCGAGTCCCATATCTATTTGAAGTGTAAACGTCTGATTAGTTAACACCTCACCAACATGAAGTGCGCCACCACCGTCCAAGGTAATGTCAACGGAACCTTCGATGTCCATTTCACCTTCTGTCAAGAATGACTTGTAGAGTGAATCATGGTCTGTGTATCCGGTCAATTTATGCGACACTGTTAGTTCAACGCTGTTAGTGCAAAACGCAATGTGGTCGACATTTACTACATGTCCGCCAGTTTTTGTTATTTCGCCTGCAACATTGAATTGTAGATATGCTCCAGTGAGCGCCGTTGGGGCACTTCCAGTTGAAGCAGTAGATGTCACTATAGACTTTGCCTCATAATCAATTACAATGAGATATTCTGTGTTTTTAGACCCGGTGATTCTTACTGTTGAAGGTTTCATACCAACAACTAGAGAATATGTAATGTCGTCAGAATCACTCTCGTACACATTGGCTCCAATGCACATTGCGACTGATTGCAGTGTGCAAGTTGAAGCGGCTCTATCTATAGAATCATCTATCAGTGTATCGCCAACTTGTGGGATATATTCTAAATGGACTTTAGGTTCGTGTGTCTGTTTTAGTAAGTGGCAAGCTATTGGAGCACCAATGTCTCTCAATACTTTATGCCTGTCTCCGGTATCAATTCTTATGTTTTGGATTTTGCAAGATATTGGTAAGGTCGTAGAACTTTCTCCACCACCATATGAATCTTCTATCCAATACCAAGCAGTACCCTGAAAAGGTTTTCCTAATTGGTCTAAAGTCATATTTTATCCTCCGTTTTATGCAATTAGCACAAATCGTAGTATAAGCAATATAAGGTCGCCTCGTAATGATAGACCACTTGCCTACCATCTGTTTCTTCATTTAACCCATCGTCTTCGACATTCATAAAGGTTATTCCTGTTGTCGTACTTTGATTTGAACGCACCAAATAGTGAAGTCTGTCTTTAATTTTCTTAGCCAGCTTTGTTCTATCGATATTATCTAAGTCAGCAAAATAAATGTGTATTCTTATGAAACTTTCCACTTTCCTTGTAGCGGCGGCTGTGTCATGTGGCTCATAGACCGTACCACCGGGTGGAATGTGCATTTCCATATATGGGAGATTTGGTAAATTTTCTGACTTGATTTCTTCGCTTAAGTATATTGGAATGTCTATAGGTCTATTATGTTTATCGGTAACTCCCGATAAATTATAAAATTGGTTTCCATCATCATCATATTTCGATGTGCCTAAATTTTGCCTAAATGATTCTCTTGGGTCAAAAGATTCGTGAGTCATGTTATCACTTTCCAGGCAACATTCCGGCGCCTATGACGGGTTTCTTAACTTTCCTTATAGCTTTTTTATATTGATTTTTCATTCTGTTTTTTGCTAATTCTACATCTCTTTTATTTGAGTCTAAATCAGCCTGTGTGGCTTTATCGAGATTTTTAAATGCCTCGACACATTTGTAAGCAGCAAGATAAGCTACAGCCATTCTAAACTTTCTTTCGTTATAAGTTTCCCATTCCGTATAATATGAGATTCTTACCCATTCGGCATCACTTGGAATTGCTGTACCATCTAACTGTGTTATAGTAATTTTTCCGCAATGAGCTTCATTCACGGTTATGTTCAGTTTGTGGCAATCTCCATCTGAATCTTTCCAATAACCCCAAATGTCAGTGCCGCAAGACTGCTCTCCATATCCTGCGATTACCCCATCTCCGTCCTTGTCGGCAATTGGGCCGTGCATGGTCTCAAATGTAGTGTTGGTTCCATTAAACCATTCCCCAGTATCAGGATTGCAGTTTGGAATATCGTCATGCCAATACTCATAAACTTCATCAAGGGCCTCTTGATATGCTTCCCAAATCTGGGCAGATATGTCGTGGTCGCTTATAGATTTCCTTGATGTTATCCCAGAATATCGTCTGACATCATGCACTATATTCCATGGAAATATATATAAAACATCGTCAAAGTGTACCTTTACTCCCAATGAGTCTGTCGCTATTACTTGTATAGTATATTCTCCATATTTTATGTTTGACGCAAGGTCATATGTACATTGAAAATATGGGTCTCCAACGCTTGTGGCCATAGAAGTTCCACCAGTATTGATAAGGCTGCCACAAGAATCATAAATGTACATAGTACAATTTGAAGGATACGCAGTGTTTCCATCTCTATCTATAATTAATATTCTATGAACGTAAGTTTCCCCTCTTGAGTAAATTGACATTTTAATTACTCCTGTTTTTTAGCTTTGTATTTATATCTATCTTTTTGGGCTTCTTTATATTTAGTGCCTTCTGAATCGACAACTTTATATTTATACCTGTAGTCTATTTTTTCTTTTACAGGATTGTTCAATGGGCATAAATTTGTGCGAAACGTAAATGTGGGTGAAGAGATTGTAAATTCTCCATCATCTACCACAACATACCATGAATATTCCCTATCACAATCAAGATTATTCCAGATACAGTTGACAGTAGTTCCACTTGCTACCCCAAGACTAGTGCATATTAACGAATCATCTGAGGCGTCATAAAAATACACATCTATAGTACCACCATCAGGGTCAGATACGTCAGCTTGCAGAGTTGGGTCAAAGCTCACTCCAGTTTGTCCATTATTTGGAACTAAATTTGTTGGTTGGCTTGGCGGCTGATTGGACGTTACTTGTAAATCGTAAATTTCACACCATACAGTTCTGGAATCAGCAGGATTACCGTCTGCGTATCCGCAATTGACATATTCATATGAATTTGCACTAGTTGTAGTGGCCAAGGTATCTCTTAATATTGTTCTGCTACTGTCATCGTATATTTTACATGATATATTATTTCCACTTCTCTCTATTGTCAACCATTTTATACCAATAACCGAAGTTTGGTTATAAGAGTCAGCGCTTGACACTCCGGTAAAGTCTTGCAGATATATTCTATAGTTGGTTCCAGTTGTACTTCTATAATACCACGTTCCCCAGCCGTCATCTGCTGCTAATAAATCTAGCCTTGGGGCTGGGTTAGAGCACACTGAGTGAATTCCACATAGTCCTCCTTGGTTACAAGCTTGGCAGTTAACTGTGACATAGTGTGTGATGTCTCCTAAAAATCCCGCTCCAAAACTTTTATATACTATTGTAGTGTCTTTTCTTTGGAGCGCATCGACATCTAATTTGTTGGCAGTTAAAGTAATTCTGTTATTAACGTCAATTTCGGTGTATGTGGTGAAGTCTTCGATAGCCATATCAATACTCTTCCATATCACTAATATCGTTTTTGATATTTGTATCTTTTTTGTATTTTTCTTTATCTTTCACTGCGCCATGAGTTTTATCTACTTCGTCAATTTCTAAAAGTTTATCTTTTTCTTCTTTAGTTAGCTTGTTTTTACAATTAAGGATTTCGCCACAAATAAGGCTGTTTCTTTTTTTGAACCATCCATATTGAAATTTTCTAAACTGAACAATTGTAATTTTTCCAGTTTTAATTTGGCTAGCTTTATGGTTATGAAATAATCTTAATTTTTCCTGCAAGTTATAAAGATAAGCTAATCTTTTCTCGGGGTCATTTGGTAATTTATCTTTTTTGAATCTGATGCCCATTTCATCATCTCTTTTTCAGAAAAGCGTATTTTCCTTTCTTATATTTCCATTCATATAGTTCTAAGACAGCTAGATAGACCGGAAATATCTCTTCTAGTTCTTTCATGGTTTTTTCTTTCACCTGTATTTTTCCGTCTCTTATCCTTGCTATAAATGCCCCCTTGACTTTTATTCCAGTAAGTTCAGCAAAGGCATGGGCATAAGCGGCAAGTTGCAGCCAATATTCTTGATATATGTCTTTTCCAGTTTTCCAATCACCAATGACAAGAGACTTTTTTTCAAATTTTGGAATTTTTTGGCGTTTGTGATCTACTATTTTAGAAGCAAGATATTCAATTGGACTTTTGTAATATCCAATATAGTCAGCCGTTCCGGCATATCCGTATTCGTTGCTCCAAAGACTTTGCTCAAGATATTTTGGCTTCAGGCTTGAGACTTCTTTAAACTTTTTGAACTCCAACAAGCCATCTTGGATTTCTTTCTCATATGAACTTATGTTCATTAATTCGCCATTTAATGAATCTTCTATTAATTTGTGAATGTGGGTTCCTATGGCCTGTCTGGTTTCCAATATCTTGTTTGCCTTGGCATATCCTACTTTGCTCATCCAGTTTCTTAGACTATGCTTTGCTATGACGCCAAGTGTAGTTGTAACTCTGTAATATATTTTACCATCAATTCGGTATTCTTTTGGCGAGACAAATATCACTGGTTTCGCTATCTCTAGCTTTTTGACCATAAGCTTCCCTCAAATAACTCTAGCCAGTCTTCGCCTTGCACTTTGATTTTTATCTTGGCAGATGTCCAAGGATAAACATTTACCTCTTCATTGGTTTTTTGATTACGATATTTTTTTACTATAGATGTCATAATCCTTATATAATGTTTGACCAATATATAAAGAAAAGAAAAGGGAGTTAATCCCTAATCTGCTTATGGGTTTACGATATGCCCTATTGCATTGGTGTCTAGTTCACCGAATGCGACATATGCCCATTGGTCGATTCTGTAAGAGTTACAGTTGCTTTGGAAGAACTTGTAAGTCTTTGGCTTTTGGCCAAATACACAACCAACAGCACGTCTTGAATCTATTACGATTGCAATGACTTCTCCGGCTGTGTCTGTACAAGCATTCGCGCCACAATATTCGATAACCTTCAATCCAGCTATTTTCTTGAGTCTCCCGTCTGCATCAAACGAAACGTCACCCATCCAAGGCATTGGGGAAGGGGTCTGCATTCTTTTGAATATAGCAGCAACACTTGGAGACAATATCAAATAATCAGGATTGTATGGAGCTGTACCCTCTCTCATGCTTGCTACAAGGTTTTGAATCGCGTTGTAGAGAGCAGTTAATGAGCTATCTGTACAACAACTTCCACTTATTGAAGGTGAGCAAGACATTGTAACAGAAGATGTCTCCGTAGTTCCGGGAGTAGCGGTCTCAAGTTCTGAATAGATTTGAGAGTCAAACCAAGCTGCCCAACTGTTGGCCATAGATTTTAGATATGACTCCATTAAGATAGAACCAACGTCCCAAATATCTTTGTCACAGATGATTGCTTCTAGGTTGTATTGAGCTAGTGTCAATGAATATGTAGTAAAGGTTATACTTGCACAACTGGCACATTCACAAGCGTTTTTTGCAGAAGGACTCCCAAAAGCACCGAATGCACGAATCTGTACACCAAGTCCATCACCCGGGTTTATCGAAATACCCTTGACGCAAATTTTCAAAAGATCAGCGGTACACACGAAAGTTTCCCAGACAATCTTGGCATAGGTGTCAGCGGGACTCCATGAAGAAACCACGTCTTCACAACCAGTATCAGAATCAGTGTTTCCCCAAAGTCCGTCAAGTCCGCACTCTTTGAATTGCCCGTCTTCGTAAATTTGGAAACGAGTTTTCTTTCCGTCTTCGGTCTTGGTCACATATTGTGATTTTGACTCGAATTCAGAATTTAAATGATAATATTGTTTATAAAGCGCGACTACTGGTGATTTGTCATCAGCGTTAGTGTCGGGGTTTTTCTCTGTCTTGTTATCTGGAATTTTCTCTGAGGGTTGCCATTCTGGGTGTTCTTTTAAAAGCTCTTCTTTGATGGTTTCGCGAAGTTGGTTTTCGTAGGCTTCTTTCTCTTTTTTGGCTTTTGTATCATCTTCGACTTTTAATTCGGCGATGATTTTGTCTTTCTCTCGGTTTTTCTTAAGCTCTTGGAGCTCTTCCAAAGACATATTTTCATACTCTTCGGTCATATTAATCCTCCGATTTATTGTCATCTTTTTTGAGCCAAGTTATAAGTTCTTGTCTCTTTTGTTCAATTTCTGCTTCAAGCTTTTTTTGCTCTTCAGTCTCTTCTGAAGTTTTACTTGAGTCAGTTTGTGAGCCACATTTTTCTGAAGTACAAGTGTTTCCTGAAACTACTCCACAACCGCCTTTATCACTGCACTTGCCACGCAAGACAGTTGAGACACATACTGGAATCACATTATATAAAACAGGTACCAGGTCATTTTCCTTGTAACCCTCGCTTATATAATCTGCACCATTAGGCAATTCTGAAGTTTTAACAAATTTTCGTTTTCCAAAATATGTCACCGACACATTAGGAATACGACCTGCCATTTCACATAACTCGACAAAGGCTTCCCATGCTTGATATTCCTTTGTTCTGGAATGAGCATGCAATTCCATTGAAACACTGTTAGTCTTATCATCAAAGGTTACATTTCTATGGTAACCAATAAATTTAGTAATGTCGGGTTCTCTATATATTCCCTTTGAAGTGCCTTCGTGGTTTATATCATGTAAGGTTCCTTCCCACATCTTATAACACTTCTTTAATTCTTCTGTAGTGAAAAAACCACCAGCCATAAATTTGTCACCAACAATAGCGACTATCTTTCTTATCTGCCATTTGACAAGATTTACACCTGATTTATCTTTACTTTCCATTTTAATTTCTTTTATAGGTAGTAATTGAGCTGAATCGGTAAACAATTCATATCCTTGAGATTCCATGAACTCTTTAAAGGTGCCATTTTTATGATGCTGTTTCCAAATATCATAACAGACAGCGACAACTTTATCATGCTCCCAATCTTTGTGTTCGTCTTGAACATAAGGAATGCAATAACTTATAAAGTCTTTTTTGGATTGTCCAGGTTTAGGTTCAGGATTTTCAAATTTGTCATCAGTCATATTATCATTTCCTTTTCTTTTTGTTTAATCCTAATATTTCTCTATGCCGTTTGTCCTGAATGTCAGGCGTAAATATCGTTTCTTCGAAACTCTTTATGAAATCTGGTATTTTGCCGTCCATTTTTAATTGTTTAGTCTTATCTCTGGAGTCTTGCCACAGTACGGCAATCCATTGTTCTGGCGGTTTGACATACGGCTTTATCATTTCCCTGAGTTCTTCCGGATGCTGCAATAACTTGTCTAGGGCCCAAAAAAATGGGTCTCTGTAGGCAGTGTCCTTTATAACGCACCAAAGAATCGACTGCCCATACCCACAGGTCATGTTATATTGCCATTTTAAACCTGGCCTGTTGAAAGGTTGAGCTGTCGCCAATATTAGAGCGTTTAGTTGCCTTACAGCTTTATTTTGCGAATATTTTAGATCTTCACTAACCATAGCCATGTCTGTTTTGAGAAACCTATATCCAAATTTTAACATTTTTCTCAAGATTTTTTTAACTCTTTCACCATGAATTATGTCTGCCATTATTTACCCTTTTTGGTTTGTCTTGTGACATTTTTCCTTATGGCTTCTTGTTTGGCTTTGTTGAATTTTTCTTTTGTCTCTGGCTTGTCTATGAAATCTTTAAATTCTGCTTCAAATAGTACGTCTTCGTCTTCTATTTCGCCACGTTGGTCAGATTTTCCAATTGTCTTTGCCTTTAGCTCGCCGTATCTCTTCATCATGAACTCTCTAGTTCTTACAGCCGACTCTTGATAGTCTTCTTCTCTGTGCTCCAATTGTCCCTGTAAAGCTAAAACATTTTGTTTGTAGCTATTGATTTGTTCATCTAACAATTTGAGGACTTCTTTTTTGTCGAATTCTTGGTAATACATGACTTTTGGTATTAAAGGCATTACAACAGGCATTTTAATTTTGCCATCTTGTACTTGTTTTCGTCTCTCTTCTAACTTTTTGATGACAAAGTTATATTGCGCCTTTTGTTGCTTCAATGCGGTGAATCTGTTTGATGCGTCAACGAGATTTTGAAAGTAAGCGGCTTCTTGTTTCATTAATGGATTTGCCTTGATTACCTTTTTTTGGACTACGACCTTATTTTTATTTGTACCTGTTTGCGCTCGTTTTCTTGACATGATTATTCCTCTTTTTTGATGCCTTTTCCTGTCTTGAGAATTTCATATTGCTTTTTGGTCAACACTACTTTTCCACCATAATCATCTCTAATGGTCACTCTGTCTCCATTTTCGTCTACGGTTGGACAGCATCTATTTGGTTTTCCACATAATACATATGTAGTCATTTTTTACCTCTTTATTTATAATGTTTTGTTATAGTTTTTTTCATTATCCTTTTGGCCTCTTGGGTAGTTCTCCAAATCGCCCATCTCATGAAAGGCAGATATGCAGTTTTTCCTCCTCCGCTCTCTATTACCCTTGGGCTTTCAGGGGTGCCTATTTTAATGTATCTTGATAGGCCAAATTCCAATATTGCCGGATAGTCTTCTCCAGCCTCATTTTGCGCACTGCATTCCAGCGTAAATGAAAAAGGCCCATTCATTTTGTACCTTATACCTCTTATTAATCTTCCCGTTTTTCTTGGCCCACGATATTTAGCTCTTCTTACCGTAGTCTTTGCAAACTCGGTAGTGAAATCTCCGTTGTCTATCGCTTTTATTGCCTGTTCGTTTGCTGCGATAAATTCTGCAAGTCCTTTACTTCTTACTTTTATGCTTATCATTTTCTTGTTCTTTTAGTATCTGCTCGCCAAGCTCTCTATCTCTCTTAGCGTTTTCTTTTCTCTTTTCAATCATAAGCTTTGTGGCTTGGTCTAGGTTATATTTTTGTGGGTCATATGTTATTCCGTACTTTTTCATTTCTTCTTTAGCTTTATCTGTTGGCTTTGTTATGTTTGTTTGCTTTGGTGCCTGCGGTTGAGATAACTGAGTCGGAATTCTTTTCTTAATCTTTTTATCCACCTCAAGTTCAATTTGACCCTCATTGAATATGCGCCTTGCTTCTGAGTCTTCTATAAATCCGCCGGCTCCTCTTGCGCCATTATAAGCCAAATCTGCTGCTTGCACTCTCTTTAACAGTATGTCGGCTTCTGACATTTCGTCAATATAGATGGCGTTCCAAACAATTTCATAATTGGTGAAGCTTCTACCCTTGCCTTTCAACAACATCGAATAAAGTCTCTTAAGTAATGGAGTGTAGTCAAGTTCTTGGTCGTCTTTGCAATCTTTAACGTAGTCTCCTGTGCCAACCTCTGCCCCTGTGACCTTTCCCACTTGAATACCAGTCAATATGTGCGTTGGCATGTAAAAGGCGGCGGCTATAGATAATACTAGATAATCATAAAAGGGCTTTGGGTCTATCGCCTCGGGTTTTATGGCTTTTATTTCCGCTTCTCCATGAATGTACGCACTTGGGTGTTTGGCAACTATTGACTCCCAATATTTTCTTTGAGGTCCTTCCATTCCCTCTTCGTATATGTCAAGTAGTCCATGAGCAAACCAAGCTAGTATTTCGCCTGTAGAAATGTCTATGTTTACGGCTGATTTAATTATATTTCGCAATAAGTTCACTTTAGAGTTTCCAAATTCTCCGAATAACTTGTCATTTGACATGTGTAAAATTCTATCTGGATGAATCCAATAATCTTTGTTATTTTCAACATCTTCATAGTGAAAATGCTTTGTAAAAGTTTTTTGAAATTCTTTCCTTGTTGGATGATAGCCAATTTCAGTGATGTATTTAGAGTGAATCAATCTAACTTTATAGGGATATGCCTCTTCCGCCGGGGCATCATCTACATTAGTGTTCTCGTCATTTTCAAAAGTTATCAAAAGATAGCCATCACCGGTGACAAATGAGGCCATTCTCAAACCTTCCCAAAGTTTTCTTAGGTCATTCCGCTCAACAAAGTTTCTTATGTGCATTAAGTCAATGGCAAAAGGTTTCTTGGTTTTGTCTATATGCTCTATCTTATGCCAAGCACGAATGGAATCTCTGGCTTTCTTTTTAGCCCCTTTCATGAACAAAGGGCACTGTTCTGCCGCATTTATGCACTTTTCCATTGACAGTCTCTTGCTAAATGGATTGTCTTTTTGCTCTGGAAATTGGCTGCTTGAATCTGTCACTAAATATTCTTTTTTGCCTATCTTAATTTCCTCTCTAGTAGGAGCAGTATAGTTTATCCACTTTTTGAGTATGTCACCTATTTTACTCATATTTCCACCTAAAAGTCCCACACATTCCTTGGAACAAATCCAATTACTCCGCCAAATTTGAAGCTCCTGTAATCGGTTAATCCATAACCAAGAGCATCAGGCGAATGGTCATCTTGCTCTATAGGTTTTTCGGTGGGATTCTTATTTAGTTTGTCTTTTTCATAACGGTAAGCCTGCATTTCTCTAATGAGGTTTACACAATTAACGTCAATGTGAAGTTTATTATTTTTAATAAGGCCTTTTATTTTTCCAATTCTGGCTGATACGTTTCTTTCTGCCTTTTCAGCTGGAACGTGCAAATCTAAGGTCTGTTGGATAAGGTCTGGTTGTGAGGCATCTATATATACCTTTTTAAACCCAAACTCTTTATGGTATTCCGCAATCTTTTCAGCCACAAGGGGCGTTGTATTTCCAGAATGATACCATTCTCTTACCACGAAGACATTTTTATTTTTGTCAATTCCGATAACAAGGATACATGAAGGGTTACGATGACCCCAGTCAACTCCACAAACCCAATATTTAACGTTTTTATAGTCTGCATAATTACCCGTATGGCGTTCGAGGTTAAAATTTTTGTATATCTGCCCTGAGTAAGCTCCCCATCTTCCATTAAGAAATCTTAGTATCCAATCCTCATCTAAGTTTTGTTCTAAGTCTCTTATATATTTTTTATATTGCGGGAGTAACACATTATCATAAGTTGTAGTTTCAACCGTATAGTGGTCTTCGGTAGTCTCGCGAAAGAAATACTTGTAAATCCAATGCGACTGACTTCCGGGATTTGTGGTCAATAGTATAAATGGATTATCAATATGACCACCAGATATACGGTTCATTAATTGTTTAAATATAGTTTCATCTATTTCTATTGGCTCATCTAAAATGGCGAAGTCCAGTGTCAATCCTCTAATCTTGGTTTCATCGTCACATGACTTGAATATAATTTCTGAGCCATTATAAAATATAGCTTTCATGTCTCCTTTACTATATTTCATTCTGGCAAGTTTAATAGGAATATCATGTTTGTCCAATACATCTTGGTAATATTCAAGCTCTTGTTGAAATACTTTGAAAACGACATCTGTCAATTGTGGCGTGGTCAAAGACCCTATGAACCCGGTACATTTGGGATTCTCCAAACATGTACGAATTGCTACGTGTGCCGCGAGTAAAGTTTTTCCAGCTCTAACCGCCCCAGAATAAAGAATATAACGTTTATGTTTAACGACCTTCATAGTCTCCAATTGTTTTGGAAGAAATTCTCTTGCTATTTGGCCAATTATAATTGTAATATTACCCACCCTGTTCCCGATATTGCTTTTCGCTCCTTTAAACATAAATTTTTGTAATTTTATATATTAACAATAATATAAGGTGGTAAATAGAAGTTCTGGTATATAAATATTTCTAAGTTGTGACGAAAAAGAAGACTTTAAATAGCATGAAATGTATATATTATAATTAATGACAGTCGCTCAAGAAAAGAGATGGCAGGCGGAGTATGAAATTATAAAAAGTCTTGGAAGTGTACCTTCCTGTCGAGAGATGCAGAGGCTTTTAAAAAATGAGTATGGCATTATAGCAAATCATAACACTATAAATGCAGATTTGAAACTAAATCTTGAATCACTATCTAAAGAAGACTATAATAATGAAAAATCTAGTATTCTTAAAATGATTAATGATGAAATAAATATTGCCCATGGCATAGCCACAAGTGCATTGGATGAGCCCGAAATACAACTAAAAGCCATGAACACCGTATCAAAATTATCTAAAACTAAGTCTGAAATTTTGATTAAATTTAAAAAGGCTCAAGCTCAAATATCTAAAGAAGAAAAACCAGAGATTAACATTTTTATAGGAGAGCCAAGAAAAATAAATGAAAAGAGGTTTAAAAAGCTTGATGGAGTTTTACAAGATGAAAATACCGAAATGGATAAATGATAGACTGCCTATATCTAAAAAAACATATGACAAAGATATGAAGGCGATAATAATAGTAATTAATGCTTTAAAACAAGCTGATACACATTTGTCACAAGTTCAAATGAACATTTTAAAAACTTTAAACACTTTTCAATCGAACAAAAAAGCCAAGAATGGCGAAAAAGTTGACAAGGCATATCAATAGGTGACCCATGAAACCAAATCAGCACTTGATGTTAAAAAAAGACCTTTTAAAATATAATACAGGCCATTGTAGACATGGACATCGCTATTGTGAGCATCCTAACTGCTGGTGGGTTGAACAAAAGAAAAAGCCGAAGGTAGGATATTTGGATATAGAGACCAGCAATCTTGATGCAAACTATGGAATGATACTCACCTATTGTATATTAGACGATGATACTTCAAAGATATTAGAAGGCGTAATTGATATTAAAGACGTAAGAAAAGGGCTATTCGATAAAAATCTTTGTAAGCAACTGATTCAGGATATACTTAAATTTGATATAATAAAAGGATATTGGTCAACAGGATTCGATATTCCTTTCATTAGGTCTAGGAGTCTTAGGTGGAGATATAATTTTCCAATTTACAAATCTATAGACCACAAAGACATTTATTATATGGTAAAAAGACTTCTAAAACTTAACAATAATAAATTAGAAACGGCGACACAATTTTTGAACATCAAAGGTAAAAATCATATCAATGGCGAGACTTGGATGAAGGCTTACATGTGCGATGGCAAAGAACAAGAAAAATCCATAGCTGAAATACTCGACCATAATAGAAGAGACGTTATTATATTAAGAAGAGTGGACAAAAGATTGGAAGAATTTGACAGAGGCATAGTTAAGTCAATCTGATGATAACATGAATGAGATAATCTGCGCCCATTGTAAACAGAAAACTCCAAAGAACAGCAATAGTCAAAAGTATTGTCCATCTTGCGCTTATAATAAAAAGTTAGAAACAAAGAAGAGTTATCAAAATAAGAAGCGCCAAAAGGAGGACGGCACATTTGGAGCTCATCCTATAAGGAATAAAGCGGGTAAGATTAACTTTAAAGCTGAACATAAAGCTATATTAAAAGAAATGGTTAGATTAGGATTGAGAATATGATTGAATTGCCAAATCAACTTAAGAATAAAAAATTTAGATTTATAAAAATTGACACTGGCGCCAAGCGGCCAATAGAAGATAATTGGGCAGAAAATAACAATTATAGATATAATGAAAAAGAATTTCAAGATTATTTAAAAAGGGCTAAAAGTTATGGAGTTGTCTGTGGTTATGGAAACTTAGTTATTATAGACATAGAAAACAATATTGACGATAAAGATTTGTTGATAAAAGCCATGTCTGAGTTTCCAGAGACATTGACAATAAAAACCGGCAGTGGCGGACTTCATCTTTATTATTTTGTGAAAGATTTAAATAAGAGAATAAGACTTATAAAAGGTGGAAAGCACTATGGCGAAGTTCAGTCCAAAGGAAACCAATGTTTGGGACCCGGTAGCCTTCATCCGTCTGGTAACAAATATTCTGTTTTAAATAATGCCAAAATAGAGACAATATCAAAAGAAACGCTTTTAAAGGCACTTGATGGTTTTATTGAAGAAAAGGATACCTCCAAATTCAAAATCAACACGACTGGCGGTATGAACTGGGATATTTCCAGACTTATAAAGTATTGTCCCGGCTTAAAAACTAAAGACGATGTCATTTGGAGAGGGCCTCATCCGGTACATGGGAGTGAGACCGGACAAAATTTTGACATTAATATCGAAGAAAATACTTGGTATTGTTTCAGATGTGAAATTGGAGGAGACGCCGTATCCCTGATTGCGATGCTTGAGGGCATAGTAAAAATGGATGGTACATGTCCTACAAAGGAAGCGGTCAGAAAAGAGTTTTTAACCATAAAGAAAATTGGCATTGAAAAATATGGATACGAAGACAACTATAGACCTACCATATTTAAACATGAAGGAAAAAAGAAAAAACTCAACACCGAAAAAATAGCCAATTATCTGCAAACTCAAACACGGTTTATAGCTATTGAAGATGCTACCGGAAGAGCTACACACATTTATGCTTATCAAGATGGTTATTACAAAATAAATGGTGAAAGTATTTTAAGAAATTTAATTAAGGAATTATTCACAGAACAAAAGGCACTGTGGTCTTCATATCACGAAAATGAAGTAGTTGCTTACATAAAGACCGGAAATACTATAAAGAGAGATGATATTCAGATAAATCCTGACTTGATAAATCTTAACAATGGAGTATATAATCTAAACACTAAAAAGTTAGAAAGACATTCGCCAGACTATTATTTTCTTTACAAAATTCCATGGAACTACAAACCACAAGCTAAATT